>Ga0209061_1000265_pt1 | contig 157409 bp, 148 predicted proteins | sample Coa_R1_10_FD_187157 | JGI IMG/M metagenome (GOLD analysis project Ga0209061, IMG submission 187157) | Surface soil microbial communities from Centralia Pennsylvania, which are recovering from an underground coalmine fire - Coalmine... | ecosystem: Environmental > Terrestrial > Soil >...
CGCATGGATCAGGGTGATCTACCGCTGCTGGGTCGACCGCACCCCCTACGACCCCGCGCACCACGGGGCGATCCTCCGCCTTGGAAAGTCTTTGGCCGCTTGAGGTTGACACAGAGGGTGTCATCGGGTGACCTGTCTCACAGCGTCTCCAGGCCCACGTCTATTCGAGACTCCGGGCCCTACTGTACGAGCAACTGGCCAGGCGGCCCAGGCCGGCCGGCGAGCTGGCGCTTGCCGGTCAGTGCGCCCGGGTCCAGGCCCTGGGCGATCAGCCGGCCGAGCCGACCTGCCGTCCCGAGAGGGTTGGCGGCCCGGCTGCGGGATGGCCCAGAGCCAGGTGCTGCATCGCAGGCAAGGACTGGTTCAGAGTCCGCACTCGGCGGCCGTCGACCACTGGTCCCAACCGCCACGCAGGTAGATCTGGTAGTTGATCTGATCCTGCACCTCCGGCGGGGCATCGCTCGGAAGCCCGGTTCCGCCATTGGCCTCCCAGGTCGAGAGCAGGTCCTGGTATGCGCCGTAGTAGCCGTTCCCGGTGTCTTCGCTGTAGTTGCCGCCGGACTCGTGGTCCCTGATGCACGCGACACCGGGGAGCGCGGCCCAGGCCGCTGCTGCTGACGTCTCGGCTGGTTGCGGCGCGGTTGGCGGCTCGGGTGCCACTGGTGGCGTTGGCGCCGCTGAACTCGTCGTGGGGATGAACGCAGGCGTCTCGCCTTGGCCGAGAGGGCGCGGCATTGGCGACGCAAAAGAAAGGTGAGCAGTGGGTTGGAAGGATCGCCGTGCAAGCGCAACGGCATGTGCTTGGCCTTTCCCGGCCAGCAGCGCAGGGCTCGCCCACAAGGCGACGATCGCCACTGGGAGACCTATGTGCGCCAGTGCCTGCCTAAGGGGAATTCGGTGTCGATGCTCGGATCGCGGGTGCGATCGCGCGCTGAGGTCGATGCGGCGGATGTCCACGTCCGCTCCTTTCGTCGCCCGTACGGGCTGATCGGGTGTTCGTGGGCTGATCGCCGCTGGTCACGCTCGCCGGTCGACTCCACGACCGTGGATGTCTGGGCAGTACGCGCTGCCATACCGGTTGCAGGAGCGGAGATTTCGAAAGCCCGGGCCAACTCAGCCAGGGGCGCCCCCGGTTTTCGATCCGCCGGGATCGCGCGGCGCCCACCGGGCGCAGCCAACCGGCCGCGCCCCTTGAGACCGAGGCGCGCTCCTGCCTGTCAACCGGTAGGTGCCTGCCGTTCCGCGACCTCGCTGGTCGCGCTGGTCACAAGACGTTCTCATGGTCGGCCGGCCAGCACGCCTGCGCCAACCTGTTCGTGTCAGTTCGGTCCTGGTTGATGCACCCGGTCGGCCAAGCCATCTGGCGAGCCGACGTCGTCGTGCTGGCGGCATCGATACTGTAGCGGACCAGTGCACCCCCGCTGGAATCGAGAGGCTCCGTCCGAGGCCGAAGAGGCCGAGTCAGGCCCTTTGAACTGGGAGAATGGCTAGCGGACCCTGGAGGCTGGGCGAGCCGCGCAGTTAGCGAGCCAACACGGCAGCTACCACTGCATCGAGTGACGGGGCAGACGGCACGTCCTTGAACCCGGCCAGGCGTTCGTACACTGCAGCTGCCGCGAGCGCCGCACCGTCGGGGAGCTCAGCATCATCCAAGGTGTTGGCGATCTCCAGCATCTCGTCAACCCACCGCCAGGCACGGTCAGCAACCCTCCCTTCACCTTCGGAGCGAGCCAACAGATCGGGCTGCGTCTGGGCCCACAGGTCACACAGAGCGCTGTCGACGCCGTAGCGGCAGGCGGCGGACCGAACAGTGATGAGCAAGGCCGAGGAGCACTTGGTCCAGGCCGCGTGGCACATCTTTAGTGTCGACGCCGCGGTGGGATCCTCGCCGAGGTCGGTCACGACCAGCTCATTGGTTGTGAGGTCCTCGACCACGGCACCAGCATGGGGGCCTGAGACGAACAAGTCCGTTCTGCCCATGTCACGCGGTGGACCGCCGATGATCCCGCCGTCCAGGTACTGCCCACCAGATTCTTCGATCGTTCGAGCGATCAGCTTTGCTCTGGCCGGTGAGATCGCGTTGGCATCGAGCACGACAGGGTGGTGCCCAGTCTCCGCCATTGCGTCTGCAAGATGCTGTGCAACCTCCGCCGCGCGAGCAGGAGGAACGATCGAAAGAACAAGATCGCTCTGACCAACGAGCTCGGTGACGGTCCCGACGTCGACCAGGCCCGCCCGCGCCGCTCGATCCGCCGTCTGTCGGCTTCGCTGCTCGAGGGCGACTACCACTCGTGTCCCCTTGGCGGCCAGGGTCTTGCCGATGGCCGAACCCATCGAGCCGGCACTCACGATTCCGATACACCCGAGCATGATCTTCTCCTCCTGGAGCTCAGGCGAGCCTGGTCAGCGCCAGCGCTGTGGCCAGCAGGACCACACCCAGGGCGGTGGCTCGCAGGGCTGCCTCGAACGGGGCGAGCAGGAACGTCCGATCAAGGATCTGCTCGCCTCCCTCGACCAGTTCGATCTTGCCCGTCACGCCCAGGGTCTTGCGACGGAGGAGACGGGCGGGGGTGGACAAGGAACGCTGAGCCGCCGAGAGGGCAAGCGCGGCTACCGCGGCCAGGCCGGCCGGCCACGAGAGCCCGCCGGTTTGAGCCACGTACGCAGTGAGCACCGGGAAGGCTCCCCAGGAAGCGGCAAAGACGAGGTCCTTGTGAACAGCCCGGATGTCGAGGTTGTAGGCGACCACCAGGAGTGGGCCGACCACGATGAAGGGGATCAGGGAGGGACCAACTCGCCCGACACCGAGCGCCCCGAGCGAGACCGCACCGCCGAGCGAGAGAACCGCCACAACCACGAGCCACCGGGTCGGGATGACGGTCCTGAGCGGCCGTCCGCTCACCTCGTCGAGCGCGTGGGCAGCCACGCCGACAGCCAGGAGGAAGGCGAGCACGGTCGCGACCAGCCGATCGGTGCGTACGTGCGGTGCCAGACAGGCACCGATGACCACGTAGGCCAGGTGCCAGGCGGTGTAGGGCGGGTGCAAGAGTGTCCACCAGTCACGCCAGCCACCGGTGCCGGTGGCGTAGAACGCCGGTCGAAGGGTTCCTGGAGGGTCCGAGGGTGTGGTCGTGTTAGCCACCGGCCCGTCGCCCCCACATCACCAAGCCACCACCCAGGCTCATGGCCTTGGCGTGTACATCGACCATGCCTGCCGCCTCCCATGCCTGAACTGTCCAGGCAACCGGGTACCGGCGGTCGTGCGCGGTGATGCTCGGCCCGAGGAAACGCCCAACGCGCCACCAGGGAGGCCCTCCGGCCGCCCATCCAGCTGCCGGCAGGACGATGCGGGTGTAGCACCACCAGGCCAACCGCCACGGGAGGCTTGGTGGGACCAGGAAGTCGAGGCTGGCCATCGGCGCCCCAGGCTTGAGTACCCGAGCCAGCTCGGCCAGTGTGGCCCCGGGGTCCTCGACGTAGCGAAGCAGGTAGGTGAACGTGAGTGCGTCGAACGCGCCGTCGGGGAACGGTAGGTGTTCAGCTCGGGCCCGGGTCAGCGAGATTTGGTGATCCAGCCCGGCCGACTCCACCCGCCGACGCCCTGCTCGCAGCATCGAGTCGGTGAGGTCGCAGCCGACGATCTGTGCGTCGCACCGGTCGGCTAGCTCGATCGCGACCGCTCCGGTCCCGGTTGCCACGTCGAGGACTCGGGCCGGTCGCCGCTCGGCGATCGGCCCGACCATGGCTCGCCGCCAGCGCCGGTTCTGACCCAGGGAGAGGACCTCGCACAGCAGGTCATAACGCTCAGGCAGCGGCGAGAACAGACCGATCGCGATCCCGCTTCTCCCGGCGGATGGAGCTGATGGCACCCCGGCCACCCTACGTTGGCCGGCCACCGGCCGCTCCCCGGCCACCTTGTGAACAAAAGCCCAGCTCAACGGGGTGCTTGATCCCCGATCCTCGCGAATGGACCCTCTAGGCTTTTCCAGGATCGGAGGCTGCTTCGGTGCCGACGAAAAGGCAAAACCTTCGCGAGAGGGTGACGCAAAGCCACGGGACTCTGGGGAGTCAGCCGGGCCGCCGAACCGGTAGGTGCATCCCGGCTCAGGCTCTTCCCAGGTGGTGGACCAGGACAAGGACGGGGAAGGGCTGATGGCCAACGGGTGCGGCCCGATCGTCGGGTCGTGCTGAGCTTCTGGCGGGTGCTCTGGCGACGCCGTGACCGGCGCCGGCGCAACGGCGCGGCGCGAGCGCGCACAGACGAGGGCTTCGGCCTGATCGACTGCATCGTCGCGATGGTGGTGCTGCTCGCGGTCCTGGTCCCCACCAGTTACCTGTTCACCAACGTCCTGGCCAACGCCGCTTCGGCCCGCCAGCGTCTGACCGCGCTGTCCGTCGCCGAGCAGTGGATCGAGGTCCTTAACAACCAGGGGCCGCCAGCCGACGCCAACAACCAGCCCGAGGTCGGCGTCCCGATCTCAGAGCCACCGTCGCACCTCTCGGGCGTCACCTACAACGTCCTGGCGACATTCCACTGGACCGATGCCACCGGCGGCACCCCCGACTTCTGCACCACCGACACCGCGCCGTCTCTCGGGTTACAGGTCACCGTGTCGTGGGGAGTCGGCCAGAGCATCACCGATCAGGCGATCTTGGACTTCCCGCCTTCAGGGAACCTGACCGACGGGTTCCTGGCGATCCAGGTCAATGGCGATCCCGCCTACCCGGGTACCCCACCGACCGATGTGTTCTCCACCTCCTGGAGCAGCCGAGTCCAGAAGGTGCCGGTCCAGGTATCTGGATCGAACCTCACCACTCCCTACTCGCTCAACCCTGATGCCAACGGGTGCGTGTTCCTGGAGCTCACGCCGGGCGTGTACAACGTCCAGGTCGGCCCGGGACCAACCGCGGCGTACGTCGTCAACTACAACGAGGCGCCCTCGGAGACCCAGGCACTGGCCAACCAGTCCCCGGTCACGGTCAGCGTGGCCGAGATCACCGAGGTCCAGTTCCAGTACGACGAGGGAGCCGACATCGGGCTTTCCTATCCGACCAGTACCGCGGTTGCCGACGGGATCAGCTGCCCGCACAAGGGTCCGCTCATCTGTCTGGTCGCTGGACAGTCACCGGCCAGTCCTGCGGCCCCCAGCTCGTCTCCCCAGGCAACCGCCATCGTGCAGACCTCCTCGGGCTGGTCGGTCGCGTCGCTGCCCTCCTCGATGGCCAGGCTCAAGGGAGTCGACTGCACGACCAGCGCGTGTCTTGCCGTCGGCTACGGCTCCTCCGGAGCGGTCGCTGCGGTGACGACCAACGGCACCAGCTGGACGCCCACCACCCTGCCGTCCGGAGTCTCGGCGCTGTCCAGCGTGGTCTGCCCCACCGGGGCAACGACCCCGGCCTGTGTCGCCATCGGTTCGGGGACGTCCTCCAACGGCGTCCTGCTGACGGCAACCCTCTCGGGCTCGACGGTGACCTGGACTCGCGACACCATCCCCAGCACCACCGCCCTGAACCAGATCGTCTGCCCGAGCACCTCGTCGCAGCCGGTCTGCTACGTGACTGCCACCACCACCTCGGGGGCGATCATCTTCTCCAACAGCGGGTCGCCGTCGCCTGGGACCACCTGGACGACCTACTCGACGCAGTCCGGCTTCACCATGAGCTCGCTCACCCAGCTGGTCTGTAACAGCACCACCTTTTGTGTGGCCATCGGGGCGGTTCAACCTCCGCCACCGCGCCGCGGCCCACCACCTCCCCCAGTGCCTGAGATCATCCAGCTAGTCAGCGGGACTTGGCAGGAGTACACCAACAGCACCGGCGTCACGCCGACCGGGTTCACCTCGATCGCCTGCACCACGTCGGGCAACCACTGCTGGGCTACCGGGACCACCGCATCGGCTCCGATCGCGATTTACTTGAGCAGCGGGACCACCTGGCAGTCGGACACCGGTATCCCCGCCGGCGCGACTGCGCTCGGCAACCTGACCTGCCCAGGGTCCACCTCGGGCTGCTTCGCGCTCTACCAGACCTCGACCAGTGCGGGCGTGATGTCCATCGGCAGCGGGACCAGCTGGTCGACCGCCTCCCTGCCCGCCGGTGTCGTATCCATGGAGCAGTTGGTGTGCCCGTCGGCCACCTCCTGCTTCGCGGTGGGGACCTCGGCCAACTCGGCCGTGATCGACGTCCTGGCCTCAGGCAGCTGGTCGTCCGCCACCTTCTCGGCCACCCCCGGTGGAAACCCAGTGGACATCACCGGTCTTTCCTGCAGCGCTGCGACCACCTGTGCGGCTGCAGGTACGACCGAGTCTGCGGGTGTGGTCCTCACCTACAACAACGGCACTTTCAGTGGCTCGGCTACCCCGACCGGCCTTTCGGGCATGTTCCTGGCCAATCCGCCGATCATGGTGTCGAACCCCAACCTGCAGCCCAACTCCATCATCGAGATGGCGGCGCCCACAACCGCCAACGGTCCCCAGGTCGCGGTCGGTCCCTTGTTCCCGTTCGTCTCGGGGTACTCGGTTGCCGCCGGATACTGCCCCTCGGAACTCACCACGGCCTCGGCGAACGCGTCGACGGTGCCTGGGGCCACGCCCAGCACCTCGCCGGCGGCACCGACGGTGACCTTGCCGATGGGTCTGCTGCCCATCGAGGCGACCAACACCAGCGGGGTGCCGATCTCCGGTGCCACGATCTCGATCGCCGATGCGTCGTGCACCTCCTCGGCTGAGCTCACACCGCTCAGCTCTGGTTCGTTCCCCGCCCTATCCAACCCACCGGCCAACCCGTCCAACCCCACCAGTTACTCGATGCCGACCTCTGGGGCCGATGGGCTGAGCCGGCTCGCCGTCATCTATGGCACCTACCTCGTCACTGTCACCCTCGGCTCCGCCCATGCGACCACGACCGTCACCGTCAACCCAACCTCGATCGTGGTCGGCTCGACCACCTATTACATGCCGGCCTTCGTTCCGGTGCCCGACTGATGCGAGCGATCGGCAACCTCTTCTGCTGCGTCCGGCGGGGCCTGGGCCGGCGTCCCCGAGGGGAGGAGGGACTTACCCTGGTCGAACTGATGGTTGCGGTGGTCACGTTGCTGACCTTGTTCATGATGACCGTCCCCATCGTCGACACGTTGTTCTCGACGGTCGCGCGGGTGAACAACACCTACATCAATGTGAACCAGCTGCTGCCGATCTCGACCAACCTGCAGCGGTTCATCCGTTCTGCGGTCGAGCCCGGCCCGACCACCGGGGGGGTGCCGGATCCGGCCTTCGTCACCGGCAGCATCTCTCCGACATCGGTGACCTTCTACACGAACATCGGCGATCCCAGTGGTCCGGCCCGGATCGTGGCGTCCTGCGCCTCCTCGCAGCCCTCGAGCGGGCTGTGTGATGCCGGCGGCGTGTTCTCGGTCACAGAGGCGACAGCCAACGCCGGGACGTGTCCGCCCGCCGGCTCCGGATGCACCTGGGGGACCCCTCGCACCCTGATCACGGTGGACGGCGTCTCCAATGCTCTCGACAACCAGCCCCTGTTCGAGTACACGCTGCTGGTCGAGGACGCGACCTCGACCGCCACCACCTACACCACGCCAATGGTCGGGAACGCCACCATCAATGGCACCACCTATTCGTGCCTGCCCTCAAGTCCGAACACCCCATCGACCCCGTACCAACCCACCGTGGCCTCGTGCCTCTACGGGGCTGACACCAACACCTTCGCCACCTGTACCAGTACCCCGAATAGCTCCTCGGATCCCCTTGCCGATTGCCCTCCGGCAGAGATCTACGCAGTGACCATCGACCTGCAGGTCAACGGGGTCTCGAGCGGCCGCACGGCCGGGGGGCAGTCCGAGGACGACACGACGGTCTACTTGCTGTCTCCCACGTCCTCCCAGTACCAAGCGATGGTGGGGTGAGATGACTCGGTTCCGGACCTGGCGGCTCGTCACCTATAACCTGCACGATCAGCGGGCCGTGCGACTGCTGAGCCGAGCGCACGACGTCGGGCAGGCGGGAATGGCGATGGTGATCGGTCTGGTCCTGCTCATCTCGATCAGCGCTGGCACGCTGGCAGCCACCGCGATGCAGCATGACCCCTTGGTTTCCGAAGACGTGGTTCAGCACCTCGCCTATCGGGCTCTCGAGTCGGGCATCGACACTTATCTGGCGGCGATCAACCAGAACCCGAACCTGGTCAACTGCAACAGCAACAACACGTCGAGCACCAGCACCTCGTGCCCCTCTTCGGAGCTTCCGGCTCTCAACTCATGGGTGACGGTGACTGGGAACGCGAACAACCCGGTCACCGAGAAGTTCATGTGGACCAACCCCGCGCTGTGCTTCAACACTGCGTGCAGCGCGGTGGGCTCGACGGCTGGGCAGACCCTCGACTACGTGAAGGAGCTGATCTACGGGGCCGCCAGCATCGGGCACATGGTGTCGTTCCAGAGCTCGTATGTCGATCTCACGCCCGAGAACGGGTTTCTCACCCACCTCTTCTGGAGCAACTACGAGTCCACCGTGCCAGCGGCCGGGCAGACCCAGGACTGCACCTACGACTGGAACAATGACTACCAGGGCCCTGACATCACCCAACCGGGGAACTTCAACAGCTCGAATTGCTCGGCGGTGTACTTCGGACCCCATGACGTCCTCTACGGTCCCATTTACACGAACGACTCGATCTATGTCTACGGGCAGCCGAACTTCGGCTCGAACTCCAACCCGCAGACGGTTACCACCCATGACCCTCACTGTCTCTTCGTTGACCCGATCGACAACGTGGGGAGCCCGCCAGCCTGCTCGAATGCCCCTTCCTACGTCGGCGCCTACAACCAGTCGACAAGCTCGGACAACGCCCCCTTCGAGCCCCTTCCCTCGACCGACAGCGCGCTGGCCAGCATCGCGGCCCGCAGTGGCTGCTTGTACTCAGGACCCACGACGATCACCCTCTCAAACTCGGGGACGACCGAGTACATGACCGTCACCAGCCCCGACACCCCCTACTCGTCGTCTGGGGTGAACGAGAACGATGCTCCGAGCAACCCGAACAACTGCGGGACCGGCAAGGTGCCGGCACCGGTCAATGGGGTGGTCTTCGTGCAGAACACGCCGTCGTCGCAGACCTGCCAGGCCTTCGCCAACCCCTTCGACGGCGAGGCCCCCAACGGGACCTACTCGCAGCTCGGCCTCTACTACGGCCAGACTGGCTCTCCTGATTGCGAGGGCGACGCCTTCGTCCGCGGCACGGTGTCAGGAGCACTCACCATCGCCACTCAGAACGACATCGTGGTCGATGGGAACATCACCTATGCAGACTGTGGCAGTTCCTTCAACAGCACGTACGCCAACCAGTGCGCCTACAACACCGCACCAGGGGTTCCCAATGACGTGCTTGGCCTGATCGCCTACGCCTACGTCGAGGTGGACCGGCCTCTTGCCACCTCCAACGGCACCACCTTCGTGATGACCAGCTGCGGGGCCCAGGGCGCACAGCCACCACCGCTGTGCGATCCGGGAGCCGGCGGCCTCACCATCGACGCCGCAATTCTGGCCCTCAACGACGGTTTCGGCGTGAACAACTACGCCTTCCAGGGCAACGGCAACTTCAACGGAAACTCGGAGGGCGTCCTGGACGTCTACGGGACCATCGCCCAGGACTACCGACCCGCAGTCGGCACCTTCAGCGGGAACACTTTGGCCTCCGGCTACTCGAAGTACTACGTCTGGGACAGCCGTCTGGAGTACGTGAACGTTCCCGACTATCTCGACCCGGGGACCCCGCACTGGTCTATCGCCTCGACCGCGGTCAACCAGGGAGTGGCTTGCACGGCGACCACACTGCTCCCGGGCTACTGGTCGCCCAACCAGAACTACGGCAGCTACCCGCAGTCGAGCGGGGAGCCCTACTGCGACACCGCCCCCAACCACCCCTGAGTCGGCCAGGAGCGGTGCTGGACGCGGCGCCGACCGCGCGCGTCCCCGGCCCGCTGGCCCATCGGCCGGCGGACGCGCCCTAGCTCGGGTGACCGTCTGACGAGCGAGCGCGCGACGAGACGCGCGCCACCAGATCGAGGGCGGCGCGCTGAGGGTCCTGATCTGCGAGCACCGTTCCGGCGGCCGATCCGATGACAGCCGAGATCTCGCTTCCGACCAGCTCGTTTCGTTCGAGCAGGGCGTCACGCAAGGCCTCGACCACGCAGCGGTGCTCCCGCAGCATCGTGCTGGCTTCCTCCTTGCACCGGGCGAGGAGCCGCTCGACCTCCTCTCGCCCCTTCTCGTGCTCGAGCACCCGGGCTGCCGGGTCGGTGCTGCCAGTGAGGCCGGGGGAGTTGTCGGCGATCAGCGAGCTTCCCATGCCCAGAGACCCGACCATCTGGCAGGCGGTTGCGGTGGCCGAGGCCAGATCCCCGCCGACCCCCGACGAGGACTCCCCGAAGAACAGCTCTTCGGCGGCCATACCACCCATCGCAATCTGGATCAGCGCCCGCATCTCGCTCTTGGTCCGAGTGAACCGCTCCTCGGCATCGGAGTGGGCAAGCAGACCAAGAGCGTCGCGCCGCTTGACAATGCTGAGCACGTCGAGGGAGCGTCCGCGCCCGACCAGCCAGGCGACGGTGGCATGGCCAGCCTCATGGGTGGCGATCATGCGGCGTTCGGCCTCGGTGTACACCGTCTCGTGCGCGAGCCCGATCTCGTTGGCCATCTTGGCGGTGGTGATATCGGACCACGACAGCTCTGTTGCTCCTCGCCGCAGCGCCCAGACCAGCGCCTCGTCCAACAGGTGCTCGATCCTTACCGGTGAGTACCCCTGCGTCATGCCGGCCAGCGCGTCGCGGCGAGCGGGGTCGTCGAGCTCGGCCTGGTGGGCCTTCTTCTCCAGGTAGTAGTCGATGATCTCCCGGCGCCCGGCTCTGGTCGGCAGGTCGAAGTAGATCGAGCGGTCGAATCGTCCCGGCCTGAGCAGGGCCGGATCGAGATCGCTGGCCCGGTTGGTCGCGCCGATCACCAAGATGTTGGCCGGCTGCACCGGCCGTTTGCGGAGCTGGTGGCTCCTGGGCAGCCACTGGTTGGCGAAGTCGATCGCAAGACCACGGACCCGGGCCCACAGCGTAGGGACCTCGAACGACTGGAGCTGGATCAGCAGCTCGTTGACCACCCCGGCGATCCCCTCCCGGGGTCCGATCCCGTTATGAGCCCGGGCGGCCCCGATGGCGTCGATCTCCTCGATGAACCCGATGGCACCCCCCTCCCGCCGGGCGTGACGCCGAAGTGCCCGGAAGTAGGAGCGGATCTTTCGGTTGGTCGCCCCGTAGTACATGGATTGGAAGGCCGACGAGGACACGAAGAGGAAGGGGACCTGGGCCTCGGCAGCCAGGGCTTTGGCCAGGTACGTCTTCCCGGTCCCCGGCGGGCCTTCGAACAGGATGCCCCGGCGGGGCGTGCCGCCCATCCCTTGAGCGAAGGTGCGGTGGGCGAGGAACAAGTTGAGGGTCCGGCGGACCTCGTCGACGACCGGTCCTGCGCCTTTCACGTCCTCGAAGCGGACGTCGAGCTCGCCCGGGCGGTACAGCACATGGGGCGACCGGCCGGCACCGAGCAGCGAGACCGCCACCAGGGCGCCGAGCAGGGCGAGGAGCACAGCTGCGGGCAGGTAGTGAAGCTCATTGGGGGTGAGGTGGGGCAGCGAGAGCCCACCGCGGTGCCAGGCCAGGTCCCGGATCCCCAGCCAGGCTGCAATTGGGGTGAGAACCAGGGCCGCCACGAGAAGGCGACGCTGTCTGGCCCGTTCCCGGCTGCGGGCGACATCGGCACCGTCGAGGACCCCCGCCCCGGCCAGCTCGGCCAGGTCGGCGACAGGGCCGGCGCCCGGTCCAGGGGACCTGACTGAGGGGTCGGGGGCTGCGGGGGTGTTGGTGGCGTCCGTCTGCTTCGGCTCCATGGGCCGTCCTTTCGGCTCACCCGAAAGGGCGTCGGTTTCGCCACTCGCTCCCCGCCGGGCAGGCGACCACATGAGCCCGGCGGATCGATGCTCCGCCCCTGGTGCCAGCGGTGTTGGGGCACCGCCGGCAGTTTGCACCGATCTGTGTCTCCCCAGCGTCCCACACCTGTCCCGACCTGGGAAAGTGGGATTCGCTGGCGCTGCTCGGCCACGTTGCACGCGGGCACAGTTCGTGGTGGGCTGCACCGATGCCCCGGACGTCCCTGTCCAGCGCGACGTCGCCGGCCGAGCGGCTCCGACAGCGGTTGGCCGGAGCCCTCCCCGAGCCGGTGGTCGACGCCATCCAGTCCCTCCGGGGACGTCCGCGCCCGGAGGTCATCACCCTCGGGGAGCTGGACGGCAAGCTCGCCCAGGCGGCCGAGCTCTTCGCCAGTTCGGAGGACGCCGCCCGCCGGTTCCTCCAGAGCTTCCGCCTCGCCCTGCCGGCGGGCCGACCGGCGGACCCCTTCACTGACCAGTACCGGGAGTGGGTGTGGGACCTCTACCGCCAGGTGTCTGGCCGCCCCAGCTACTCGCTGGCCAACGAGGCCAGCTCGTTCGACCTCGAGGAGGCGGTGGCCACGCCGTACCCGTACTCGACCCGCTCGACCACGGTGGTGGGCGAGGAGCTGATGGGGCGGGGGTTCCTCATCGCTGCCCTCGGCCTCGTCCCGCCAGCCCGCATCGTCGAATTCGGCTCCGGGTGGGGCAACCTGACCCTGGACCTCGCGGCGATCGGCTTCTCGGTTACCGCGGTAGAGGTCGAGGCCAAGTTCTGCGCCCTGACCGAGCGGCGGTGCCGCCACCGGGACCGGGTGTCGATCGTGCACGCCGGCATGCTCGAATTCGAGCCTGAGGAGCCATTCGACGCCGCCATCTTCTACGAGTCATTCCACCACTGCGCTGACCATCTGGCGATGCTGGAGCGGCTCCAGCGGATCGTCCGACCGGGGGGATCGGTGTTGTGGGCGGCAGAGCCGATCGCTCCCATGAGCTACCCGTGGGGCCTTCGGCTCGACGGGTACTCGCTGTGGTCGACCCGCACCTACGGCTGGCTCGAGCTGGGATTCGACGAGGACTACTTCGCCGAGGCACTTGCTCGCACCGGCTGGAGGGGCTGCCGTCAGCGGCTGCGGGCCGGTTCGCCGCTGGCAGACGTCATCAGGGCGACCAGGGACCCCGACCCGCGGTTGTGAGGAGCGGAGCCGCTGGTTGGCCCTCGACAGTGCCAGCTCAGGCGACCGCCTGCGGACGGCGCCCAAGATCAGCGCACTGGAGGCAGACCCGCTCGGGGATGACCCCGACCCGCATCAGCAACGAGAAGATCTTGCAGCCGAGGCACAGCCCCAGCCCAGCCTCGAGCGCCGCCGCCGCGATCAGCGGAACCAGCACGAACCGGGCAACCCCCCAGCCGGAGAGAGACCAGGCGAGCAGGGCCGCCGTGCTCAGCGCGGCACCGATGGCCTGCGCGAACCGCTTCGGGGGGCCGGGGACCGGTCGGGGTGCCACCGGGAGCAGCTTGGGGCCCAGGCGGGTGGCCAGCTGCCCGAGCGGGCTCAGGGTGGGCCCGGTGAGCACGCGAGCCCAGAACCCGTAGGTCAAAGGGACGAGGAGCCACGGCTGCGCTAGCCCGAGCGCCAGCCCGCTCATGACCACCACGCCCGCTGCCACCAAGCGGGCTGCCACCTCGTTCACCGGGTCCGGGAACGAGAACACCGCTCGACCTTGCTGCGCCACTGCCCCTCCGTCAGCTCTCAACGGTCAACCGTCGCCGCCGACCACCTATTCCCTGGCCGGTCGCCAGCCGAGCCAGGGCGTAGGCGAGGAAGGCCAGGCTGGTGATGAAGAAGCTGACCGGGTAGGCGAAGTAGTAGCCGATGGCAAGGCCGAGCCAGCTGCAGGCCAGTGCCAGGCCGACCGCGACCGCCATGGCTGACCCCGGCCGAACGGTGAGCCGTTCGGCCACTGCCGCCGGAGTGACCAGCAGGGCGAAGATCAACAAGACGCCAACCACCTGGACAGCCACCGCGACCGCAAGGGCCAGCGTCAGGAGGAAGGCGATCGACAGCAGCCGGGCCGGCACCCGCCGAGCCACCGCAACCTCTTCGTCGACCGAGGCGAACAGAAGAGGGCGGTACATGGCGGCCATGCTGACCACGGCCACCGCCCCCACTGCGGCCGTCACCACCAGGTCGGACGGCGAGATCCCGAGAATCTCGCCGAACAGGATCGAGTAGGCCTCGGTCGAGAATCCGTTGTAGAGAGAGATGAACAAGACACCGAGGCCGAGCATGAAGGCCAGCACGATGCCGATGACCGTGTCGCGGTCCCGCAGGTGCTGGCCGAGGGAGCCCATCACCAGCGCCCCGCCGAGGCAGAAGGCGAGCAGACCCCAGACCGGGTTGATCCCCAGGACGACCGCCCCGGCTGCCCCGGCGAAACCGACGTGGGACAGGGCATGGGCGGCGAAGGCGGTTCGGCGAAGGACCACGAAGTAGCCCACCACCCCAGCGACCACCGAGACGATCGCCGCCGAGAGGAAGGCGTTGCGCATGAACTGGTAGGAGAGCATCTGGGAGAGGTCCGACCACAGGTTCCAGCTGAAGGTGGCTCCTCCGGCAGCGGCGGTCACGGTCTGGTTCCCGGGGACGGCTGGTGGGGGTGCGCGGTTTCCTCCTCGATGCCGACCACGAACCGCCGGCCTCGACTGTCAACCAGCACCTCGACTGGCGCACCGTAGAGGTCGGAGAGCACGGCCGAGGTCACCACCTGGTCAGGCGGTCCGAAGGCGATCCGTCCGTTGGCCACGTAGCAGACCAGGTCGATGACCGTCCGCAGGGGGTTGAGGTCGTGGGCGACCAGCAGGACGGTGAGCCGTCGCTCGGCGGCCACCGTCGAGATCAGCTCGACCATCGCAGCCTGGTTGGCGACGTCCAGACTGGCCAACGGCTCGTCGAGGAGCAGGAGCTCTGGTTCGCCGACCAGGGCCTGAGCCAGCAGGAGGCGCTGACGCTCACCGCCGGACATTGCGCCGAGCTTGCGGTTGGCGTAGCTGGCGGCCCCGACCGCCTCCACTGCTTGCCGAAGCGCCTGGTCCTGTCGGGCGCGCGGTTGCCACGGGGCCCGGAAGCCGAAGCGATGGCCGTCGAGCCCGAGCCGGACGAGGTCGATCCCCCGGAAGGCGATCTGGGGATCGAGAGTCCGGGCTTGGGGCACATAGCCGATCGAGGGGTTCCCCCGGCGGGGCGGCTCGCCGAGTACCTCCAACCGACCGGCGAGCGGCGTGAGCAGGCCGAGGAGCTGGCGGAGGAGGGTGGACTTGCCCGAGCCGTTGGGCCCGAGGACCGCCACGAACGAGCCCCGCTCGATGTCGAAGGTCGCCCCGGACCACACCGGCCGGTCGCCGTATCCGGCGGCCAGGTCATGGGCGCAGACTGCCGGCCGGCCTGAGTGGAGGGTCGGGCTCACCGGACACGGGCCCGGGCCAGCGCCGCCCCCAGGCGGTCGAGCTCGCCCACCATCCACCGTTGGAAGGTCGTGGTCGGCGGGACCATGGTCTCAGAGACCGGGACCACCGGGATGTGCCGGGCCCGGGCCGCGGCGACCAAGCCGTCCGTGAGCGGGGTGACGGTCTGGGTGTTGTAGATCAGCACCGCCAGCTGGTGGCTGTCGATCTGGTGCTGAACGGTGACGAGCGTGTCGATCGGTGGATCCACTCCTTCGGAGACCGCGTCCATGAACGCGGGCGGGGTGACCAGCCGAAGCCCGAGGTCGCGTGCCAGGTAGACAAAGATGCTCTCGGTTGAGCCGACTGGAGTGCCGGCATACCGAGCTCGCAGGGCGGCGAGCTCCGAGCGGTAGCCGGCGAGCGCCGACTCGACGGCGCTATGCCGGGTGACGAAGTAGGCCCGCTCGGTGGGCACCATGGCCGAGTAGTCCGCGCTGATCGCGTTGACGACCGCGGCGACGTCGGGCGGGTCATACCACAGGTGCGGATTCGCGCCGTGCGGCACGTGCAGGAGGCTGGCCACGTCGAGCACCCGGCGGCCGGGCCGGGGCTGGGCGGCAAGAAGCTTGCCCGCCCAGGTGTCGTACCCGGCCCCGTTGACGATCACCAGGTCAGCCGCGGCGAAGAGCCGGGCGTCGGCAGGGTTGCTCTCGTACTCGTGGGGGTCGGCGTTGGGGTCGGTGACGATGCTGGTCACTCGGACCATCCGGCCGCCCAGCTGGGCGGCCAGGCTGCCCCAGAAGTCCTCGGCCGCCACCACTCGGAGCACCTTCGGTGCCTGGGCGGCGCTGGCCGGCGTGGCAGCCGCCATCGGGGCCAGTGCGCTCAGCACACCGAGGAGGAGGCTGGCCAGTCGTCGCACGTGGTAATAATAACGATAATGACTTTGGATTTCCAAGTTCCGGCCACCGGTCGGGGGTAACATGCGGCCGATGGCGGCGGAGCATGGCGGGGCCGCCCGGACCCGGCCCCGGGCAACCCGCCAGAAGCGTGCGGTGGCCTCCCTCCTCGAGGCCACCGGCGAGTTCACCAGTGCCCAGGAGCTCCACGCCCGCCTCCGGGCGGCCGGGGAGCGGATCGGGCTGGCCACCGTCTACAGCCAGCTGCGATCCCTGGCCGCCGCGGGGGAGATCGACAGCCTCCGGGCGGACTCGGGCGAGACCCTGTACCGGCGGTGCGGAACCCCCGTCCACCACCACCACCTGGTGTGCCGGCGGTGCGGGCGCACCGTCGAGGTCGACGCGCCCGAGCTCGAGACGCTGGCCGTGCGGCTCGGAGAGGACCACGGCTTCGCCGACCTCCGCCATGTGGTGGAGATCACCGGCATCTGCCCGGAGTGCACTCGATCGCCCTGACCGGGGCCGTCCGGAGGCACGGTACGATGGCGGCAGTATCAGGCCTGCTGAGAGCAGCCGGGCAACGGGGACGACATTTCAGATGACCAGCGAGCAGACCAGCGAGCACCAGCCCTCCGAGGAGATCCTCGAGGAGGTGCGCCGCTGGCTCAAGGAGAACTGGGAGCCTGACCTGACGGTGGCCGAGTGGTGGGAGCGGCTCGGTCTGGCCGGGTGGTCGTCCCCGAGCCTCCCCCCAAACGCCTATGGCCGTGGACTGTCCCGGACCGACGCCATGGCGGTCGGCCGGGAGATCGCCGCATTCGGTGCGCTGGGCCCGCCCGGAGGCTTGGGCCTCCTGCTGGCGGCACCGACCATCGCCACCCACGGGACCCAGGAGCAGATCGACCGCTACGTCCGGGGCATCGTGACTGGCCAGCAGGGATGGTGCCAGCTGTTCAGCGAGCCGGGGGCCGGCTCGGACCTGGCCGGCCTCACCACCCGGGCAGTGCGGGACGGGGACGAGTGGGTGATCAACGGCCAAAAGGTCTGGACCTCCCTTGGCCAGTTCGCCGACCTGGGCATGCTGTTGGCCCGGACCGATCCCGAGGTCCCCAAGCACCAGGGGATCTCCTGGATGGTGCTCGACATGCACCAGCCGGGCGTGGAGGTCCGCCCGCTTCGGGAGATGACCGGCAACGCGATGTTCAACGAGGTGTTCATCACCGATGCTCGGGTGCCGGCGGACGCCGTGATCGGTGGCGTGAACAACGGGTGGGCAGTGGCCAACACCACCCTTGCCTTCGAGCGGGCCGGGCTCGGGTCCGGGGGCGGTGGGGCCAGCATCTCGGCCATGCCGGGAACCATCGCCGGCCAGCTCGGACGGCGGGCCGGCGACTTCGTGGCCGCCCGGCGCGGCCGACGACGGCCTGACGACGACGGTCCGATCCTCCAACCGATGGGCTCCCAGATGCTGGCCTCGCTGGCCCGGGAGGTGGGCAAGGACAAGGACCCGGTGATCCGCCAGGGTCTGGCCCGGCTGTACATCCTGACCGAGCTGGGTCGGTTCAACACCGAGCGCCTGCGGGCGGCCCGTGCGATCGGGCGGGACATCCCCGGCCTGCCCAACATCGCCAAGCTTTCGATGAGCGAGATCATGCGCCAGTCCAGGGACCTGGGCATGGCGATCGCCGGGGCTGCGGGCATGCTGCACGCCTACCGGGACGAGGACCGCTCCCGGCTCGAGCAGCTCGACATCGCCCCGCAGGTCCCGGCCGTGACCGGACACGCCCTCTACGCTCAGGCCCCGCCCATCTACGGCGGGACGGACCAGATCCAGCGCAACATCATCGGCGAGCGCGTGCTCGGCCTGCCGAGAGAACCGAGCAACGATCGCACGGTCAAGTTCTCGGAGCTGCCTCGCAACGGCTGAGCAGGCGGCGGGTCCTCGTTACCCAGCCCCGCCGAACAGGTGCGAAAGCCAGTGGGAGACCGAGGGAAGGCCAGCGCTCAGGCCGCCGAAACCCATCGCCACCTGGAGTAGCCCTGCCGACCAGAGCAGCAGCCGCTCGTAGAGGCTGGGGCTCTCGGGCACCAAGACGAGCGAGACCGCGGCCAACAAGATCACCGTGGCCGGGCTGCCGAGGCCGACCCCGAGCCAACCGTCGACCACGGTGCACCCCACGACAGACGCCGCGGCAAGCGACGACCACGGCCGGCGCACGAGGAGCAGGATCGTTGCGACCACCAGCAAGGGGGTGAAGGCGAGGTCACGCGCCGTCGTGGCCAGCGAGTCCCCGAGCGATCCCCAGAGTCGGTGACCGAAGGTCGCGAGCGCTGGATCGGCGAGGACGAAGCTCCTCGTCCAGCTCCCGGTGAAGCGCCACTCGAGGAATCCCCAGCCCATCACCGCGGCCGCCGAGGGAAAGAGCACGACAGTTGCAGCAGCGCGCCGGCGGGCGATCTCCCGAGGGGCGTGGCTTCTCGGGGTGACCAGGAACGCCGCCAGTGCCCCAGTCAGCGCGAACGAAGCTGCGGCAAGGCTGCACATCGTGGCCAAGCCGAACCCGATTCCGGCGATGAAGCCGCTCTGGGTCGACCGGTTGAACGTGAAATCGAGGAGCCCGCTGAGCGCGACCGACAGGAAGCACAACGTGGCGAAGGTGCTCAGATCGGTGGTGGCGACGAACCAGAACGCTGGGACCAGCGCGACCGACGCAGTCAGCAGGGCAATGGTCGGCGGCGGGATCGAACGAAGGAACAGCCGCTCGGCTGTGAGCTGGAGCAGCCAGCCGGTGCACAGCGCGCCCAGCACGGCCAGGCTGCGAGCGCCACCGGGGACGAGCCGAGCCAGGGCGAGGGGGATCGGCGGGTAGGCGCGAGCCACCCATCCGAGCCCGGACGACCAGTGGAGCGCGGCTGCTCGCTGCACGAGCAGCGCGTTGGCTCCGGACGCCTTGCTCAGCGATCCCGCCAGCGCGACCAGCAGGACGTAGGGGGTCGCCAGGCCCACGCGCAGGGTCCAGCGTGCTCGGGCACTCCGAGGCCAGCGTTCCTGCCGCCAGCTGCGGAACGCTGGCGCTTGTAGCGACGTCGCTGCGCTGGCCATGGTCAATCGTCCAGCTGGGTCAGACCCGACGAGGACCAAGGGGCGTGGTCAATCACGCGAGGAAACAGCGCCTTGCTGGGGACCGACGCCACCCCGATCCACCGCATCCCACGTACACGAGGTCGACATGCTCGAGCGCACTGCCTCGATGCTACGGGGCGACGCCGGCCCTTCTGTGGACTTTCACGCTTTGTTGACTCCGTTTGGCCGAGCCCACCGAAGCGCCATGTCACGCCATGGCAGCGACCTCATGAGCCGAGTTGCGGCGATCTGCCCGGCGCAACCTCGCCACCCCTGGACGCCGCGGCCCAACCCTGTTTTCGGGCCACCACGGTTCATGGAGTGCCATCTTGGGTGCGTGGCGATCAAGCCAGGGAGGAGACGATCGATGTCAGCGGTGGCCAGACGGGTCGCCCGGTCCTCACGCGACCTCTGTACTGAGCCCATGTTCAGTCTTCTCCCAGTAGTGCGGCCGAGCCACCAGCTGCCACAGGGCCTTATAGGAAGCCAGAGAGTGGAGCAACCAATAGAGAGGGTTCGCAAGGGCCCAGAGCACCAGGCGGTAGCGGCGGCGCTTGAACACGCCCATCATCGAGACGTAGATCATCATCGCATTGCCGAGGATGAGGCAGGCCACGCTCACCCAGAGGACCCATCCTGGGAAGAGACGGGCAACCGACTGGGGACCCAGGACCATCGTGACTGCGAACAGCACATAGAGCGGCGGCACGAAGAGAAAGGAGAGTGGGGTGCCACCGATCAACAGCGCGAAACCGAAAGCTTTCACCCAACCGATCCGGCGAACGAGCTCGATCGGGTGGCGAAGGTGGACAAGCGTGGTCTGCAGGTAGCCCTTGATCCAACGGGAACGCTGCCGAATGAAGTTCCCGTAGGCGCTGTTGGCCTCCTCCAGCGTGGTCGACGAGATGACCCCGACGGTCTCGCCCAGGGCGGACGAGCGGATCCCGAGGTCCGCGTCCTCGGTGACGTTGAAGGGGTCCCATCCACCCAGCCGACGCAGAGCCTCGGTCCGGAAGTGATTGGAGGTCCCGCCGAGAGGGATCGGCAGGCCGAGCGCCTCGAGGCCGGGAAGCATGTAATCGAACCAAAAGGAGTACTCGAGCGTGAACATCCTGGTCAGCGCGTTCTCGCCAGCGTTGAAGTAGTTGAGTGCAGCCTGGACGCAGACCTGGCGCTCGTCGGCACGGGAGAAGGCCACGAGGGCGGCCTTCAGCTGCTCGGGCTCGGGTCGGTCCTCGGCGTCGTAGATGACGAGGTACTCTCCGCGGGCGAGGAACAGCCCTACGTTGCACGCCTTGGGCTTGGTCTGCGGGGGGCCGGGCGGGACCGTGACGATGGTCACGGTCTCAGGTGGCCGTGCTGCCAGGACCGCCTGGCGGGTCTTGTCGTCGTCGGCCTCCAGGAGGAGCAGGATCTCCAGCTTGTCGGCTGGGTAGTCCAGGCGGGACAGGTTGGCGACCAATGACCCGACCACGTTCGCCTCGTGGTACGCGGGCACGAGCACCGTGTACAGCGGCAGCTCGGCATCCGACAGTGCTTCGATATCGGCGCGGGTCACCGACTCGGCATGCTCGTACCGGGCTCCCACCATGCAGACCACGAACTTGAACAGGACAGAGACGAGGAACCCGACACCGATCACCGCCGAGGCGACCACCATCGTGCCGACGGGGTCCAAGAAGAAGGCCTCGGCCACGACCACTGCCAGCGCCACGGCCACCACCACCTGGGCTCGGCTGAGGACCTGACGGGCCGAGCGATCCTCGTCACGACGCCAGAGCCCGAGCGTTGCCTCGTCGACGATCGTGTCGGCGAAATGCCGGGCGATGGCATGGCGGATGTCCCAGTCAGTGGTGGCCGCCAACCTGACCGGTTGGCCGATGGCGAGGGCGATGTGCTCGGCCCGGCTGCGGTCGGGAGGCTCAGCGGTGGCGACCACGATCGAGCCGTCGTCGAGCCGCCGGACCGGCATCCACAGTTCCCCGGCGAGGCGGCGCGGGTCGAGTCCTCGGAGGATCTCTCGGTCGATCGGCGCCACCGTGAGGTCGACGAAGGGGCAGCCCCAGGACTCGGAGAGGACCCGGTAGACGTCGAGGCGCCGGACCAGGCCGGCGGCAATGAGGATGGCACCCAGGCGGGAGCCGGTGGATTGCTGCACTGTGAGGGCCCAGTCGAGCTGGTCGGGGGTCAGCAGTCCTCGCTGGAGGAGCGACATCCCCAGCGGCTCGGCGGTGCGGCGCCGGGCGATGACCATCCCGATCAGCCTAGGGTTGCCGTTCTTGTGGTCCGGGGACCGTGACCCAGTCAGACCACGAGCGTGACCCGGCCGGCGGTCACGGCCCGGCCACCCAGAACCACCCGCTCCCCTGCGCTTCGCATGTGGACGATGCCGCCTCGGGGCGAGGCCTGCTCCCCGACCAGCACCGGGCGGCCATGGCGGGCTGCCCAGAACGGTGCCAGGGTGCAGTGGGCGGAGCCCGTGACCGGGTCCTCGGGGACCCCGAGGTTGGGAGCAAAGAACCGGCTCACACAGTCGATGCCGGGCCGGTCGCCGGCGGCGGTGACGATCAGGCCGGACTCGCAGCAGGCGGCCACGGCACGGAGGTCGGGAACCAGACGGCGGACCGCTCCGGCGTCCTCGAGGAGCGCCAGGTGGTAGGCGCGCCCCCGGCCGAACCACCGGATCCTCCCGATGCCCAGATCGCCAGGGACCGCGGCGGGCCTGGGCGGATCAGCTGGGAAGTCCATCTCGATTAGGTCGTCGGGGCCCCGGGAGCATCTCAGTTCGCCGCTGCGGGTCGAGAACCGGACCGGGCAGCCGACCACATGGGCAGCGGCCAAGGTGGCATGGCCGCAGAGGTCCACCTCGGTGGTCGGGGTAAACCACCGCAGGTCGTAGCGGTCGGGGCCCCGGGCGACCGTGAAGGCGGTCTCCGACAGGTTGAGCTCGCCAGCCACGGCCTGCATGAGGGCTTGGTCGGGGAACTCCTCGAGGCGGCAGACCGCGGCCGGGTTCCCGGCAAACCGGCGATCGGTGAAGGCGTCGACCAACACCAGCTCCAACGGCACCGGATCAGGCCTCCTGAGCCGGCGGCGGCATGTGCGAAATCGTTTGCATTGGGCGAAGATAGGCCGGTCGAGCAAGCGGCCACCCGGTCGCCTGCCGTGGACGAGGAGGGATGCCGTGGGGGAGTTGTCCGGAAGGGTTGCCGTGGTCACCGGGGCCAGCCGGGGGATCGGAGCCGCGATCGCCGAGCGCCTGGCGCAGGCGGGAGCAGCGGTGGCAGTGACGGCACGAACCGCCCGGGAGGGCGATCACCCGTTCGAGGGCAGCGTCGCGACCGTGGTGGAGAAGATCAATGGGGATGGCGGCCGAGCCATCGGGGTCCCGGCAGACCTGTCTGTCCAGGCGGACCGCGCGCGCATCGTCGACACGGTGACCTCCGAGCTCGGGCCGATCGACATATTGGTCAACAACGCAGCCATCACCTACTTCGAGCCGGTGCTCGAGTTCACCGAGAAGCACTTCCGCCTCATGTTCGAAGTCCAGGTGCGGGCGCCGTTCGAGCTCGCCCAGCTGGTCCTGCCGGGCATGCGGGAGCGGAAGCGCGGCTGGATCGTCAACATCTCCTCTGGCGCGGCCCGGCACCCGGTCGGCCCGCCCTATGCCGGGCGGATCGGCGGTGGCACCGTCTACGGCATGTGCAAGGCTGCCCTCGAGCGTTTCACGACCGGCCTGGCCTCCGAGGTCTACGCAGACAACATCGCGGTCAACGTGGTGTCCCCCTCTGGTCTGGTCGTCACCCCGGGGGTGAAGCACCACCGTCTGGACGAGTTCACCCCGCCCGAGCGTCAAGAGCCGGTCGAGGTGATGGCCGAGGCGGTCTACGCCCTGGCGAGCGGCGACCCGTCGACGTTGACCGGCAAGGTCACCTACGCCAAGGAGATTCTGGCCGAGCTGGGCAAGTAGCGGGCAGGCCACACTCGCCGCGAACTCGAACCGGTTGGGCAGAGGCGGTCCCCGGCGCGGCGGGACCAGGCATCTAGGCCCGGCCAGGTTTGGCCACAAGAGCGGGGGGCCGTGGCCGACCTCCCGGCCTGATGGCGCGGGAGGTCGGCCTGAGGCTCACCGCCTTACGCGCTGACCGTCACGACGCGATCGGTCCGGTCGAGCCGGGAGCAGTGAACAGTGGCGGCAGCTTGCTCGGCCACTGGCCGATGGAGAACCGCTTGCCGCCGAACAGGTCGATGTAGGTTCCCGGCTTCCCGTTCGCTGGGGAGGTCGCGTTCTGATCCCAGTAGACGAACATGTCGTTCACGATCGCGGTGTGGTCACCTTGGTTCGGAGACCCGCTCGGCCCGGTCCGGAAGTCCCAGAGCCCGTCGGAGGTGTTCCCGAGGATCGGGAGGGCGTGGGTTCCGCGGGCCAGGTTCTGCGGGGTGAGGTCGGGGCCGGCCGCCTGGAGCTGGTCGAAGATCTGGACCAGGTCGTAGTAGTCACCGTCGGTGCCCGGCGGGATCTGGTGCCCGGTGATCTTCTGGTAGAGCTTCCCGGCGAGCGAGTCTGGGCCGTAGAGGAGCTGTTGCGGGGGTGATTCGGCCACCCCGAAGAGGTGCCCCTCGGCCTCGTCGGCCGGGAAGGTCTGGGCGACCGAGTCGGTGTCCTCGAGGGCCACGCCGTCGGAAAGCCACTCTGGGTAGTAGTGCTGGGCCGCTGCCGCCTTCATCAACAGAGAGGCCGAGTAGGGGTCACAGGCCAGGTTGATGGTCGTGTCCCCGTCCGCCTTGAACTGGACTGCGGCTTGCTCAGCTGACTGAGGGAACGTCGAGACGTCCAGGTTGTAGGTGAAGAAGTTCGGTGCGGTGTTTGCGGGCAGGTGGTAGCGGTTCTTCAGCAGCTTGTTCATCGAGCTGTTCGGGCTGCCATTGCACTCGATGTACTGCGGAAGATTCGGGATGTAGGTGCCGATCTTGCGGATCTTGTCCCGCAGGCTCGCCTGCCCAGCGTAGATGGCCTTCTTGCCGGCTAGGTACTTGGCGATGATCTGGGCCTCGTTGTCTGCGATCCGCTGGCAGTCCTGGGTGATGTTCCAGACATACGGGTTCAGCGATTCGTACCAGGACTCCGAGAAGTAGGCACCACCGGTGAACTCGACGAGACCGTCATGAGCCGCACACACCGAGAAGGGGCCGGTACCCCCGCCGCCGACCCCGTTGGGGTCCAGGGTGAAGCCCACTTCGCCAAAAGCATGCAACGTGCGCGCGATGGTGTCCGCGTCGGCGCACGCCTGCTGCTGGCCCTGGTTCAGAGCTTCGGCAGTTGCATTGCCCACCGCGTGCTCTTCGACGAGCTTTACGTGGCGACCATAGAGGTCATAGACCTTGTTGAAGTAGTTCACGAATACCTGCGCCACCTGATCGGTCACCGCGGGTACCGCTTGGCCCTCGGCCTTGGCCTCAGCCGCGAGCTGCTGCGAGTTGGCGGTCTGCGGGAAGGTGCGCATCGCGAGGGTGATCGTCGTCGCGGTGACGCCGTTGTAGGTCGCACCACCGTTGTTGCCGGACCACTTGGCAATGCAGGGGGCTGCGTAGGGGGAGTCGAACTGGCCGACCCCCGGCCGGCAGGTCTGGCCGGTGATGGTCTTGCCGGTGCCGACCTGCACGTTCCCCGATGCTGGGTACTTCCACGGGTACGGCCCCTCGCCGCTAGGCCTGGCGCCACTGGCAGGGGTGGTGGCACCCACCAGCACGACCGACATGGCGGCGACAACGGCGACTCGTGGCAGCGCCCAGCCGCCCAGGTGTCGTGATGTTCCTTTGGGCCTGTCGGCCAGTCGGGAGAACCACCCCACTAGGCGCCTCAGCATGCTCCCCTCCCTCCTCCGGTCGATCCGCTCGACCGGCTACGCAATCGTTCCCATTTCTCGTAACACATTCGTCATCTGAGAACAAAGCGGGCCCTCACGCGGTCATCGTTCCTGTTCAGCGAGGTTGTTGATCGAGCGCCGCGTGGGCATGTGCCGCTCGAGACGGCGGGGCGACACCGATACCACCCCGTCACCAGCGTGGGGACCGCGGCAACGGGAGCCGGCGGGGGGCGGTGCGCTCGAGTTTCGGCCGCCGGCCGAAACCGGCCCGCCGCGGCGACTTCGTGCGAATGCGGCGCCGTCCTTCGGACCCGGGCACCACAGCGCCGCCGGGCCCCCGATCGCTCCGGAGGCCAGCGGCTGGGCCGGGCCGATCGCCCGACGAACCCAGCGCTGAGCTCAGAGCGGCGTGCTGGTCCGAGCCTCGTCGACCAGGGTGTCGGCCTCGCTCGGGCGGAGCACTCCGGCTGCGACAGCAGCCTTGGCCGCAGCCTCGAAGCGGGTCAGGTACCCGTTGCGATCACCATAGAGAGCGACCAGGACCTCGCGAGTGAAGGGCTCGTGGAGACCGTCGAGACCGGCCAGTCCGGTCTCGGGGCTGATCCCGGTGTTGTGGGCGATCGGGACCTCGATGCCGGGCAGGCGAACGCCACCGCGGGCGTTGCCGTGTTCGTCCCGTTCGATGGTGGGCGGATCGGTTGCCAGCACTGCGATCGGCGGCTGGGATGGAGGCGGCGGACCGCCCGCAGCCCAACGTCGAAGGTGGTCGAGCGCAGCCGACGCCGCCGGGACGTAGGAGATGTGCGAGGGCTCGTGGAGGCTCTCGCGCATCGGCACACCGTCTCGCTCGCACTTGGCCGCCCGCCGGGCTCGCTGTGAGGCCGACACATGGGAGGCCCCCGCCACCTCCCAGAAGCAGAATCGATCGGAGTCCGGCTGCCGGGCCGGATAGTAGGCGAGGGTCTCGGTCTCGGAATTGACCACCATGATCCGGGCCTCAAGGTCGTCTCGGATCCGAGTCCTGGTCCGAAAGACCGGGGCAGGTCGCGGAGCGTTGGCATCAAAGACCTGGTCGTCGTCGATCGACGCGCCACTGCCGAAGTGGATGAGGACGAGGAAGCCGTCGAACGCGCTGGTAAGTGGCTGGACCGCGTTGATGTAGGTGGCCAGCCGGGCGGCCGACTGCGACGCCCCCAGGGCCAGCACCTGTTCGACCTGCAACCCGGCAAGGGGGTCCGACGGACCGGAGGGACGGTGCCGGCCCACCGCCTGCGCGCACGCGGTGAAGATGCCGTAGGAGAAGCGATCACCGGGGTGCCGGAGGCTGCCGTAGCGGTCAGGGTCCCAGGCCCGCAAGCCATGGGGTTCGGTTCCCACTCCGTCGATGCCGACTGCCTGAACCGATGCCTGGACGTAAGCGTACCCCTCCTCCAGGATGCTGGGGAGCTCGGCCAGCAGCTCGTATCCGGCGGTCACGTTGTTCCAACCGACGACCACTGTCCCGTTGAACCGAGTGGGGTCCACTGGCCGCTGGACCAGGATCCGGGTGCGGAAGGGCGCGCTGCCAGCGGGCTCAACCGCCCAGAGGCCGTCGGGGCCGAACTCGGCCGTCGGCCGGTACGCGGTCGCCTCGCCCTCCACGAAGCGCTCCTCCTCCACGTACCCGGCAGCCGCCAGGTCGTCCATCGACGCAGCGAACGGCCAGCCCCGTTGACCTCCGGTCACCGGGGGCGACACCGAAGGCAATGCCGTCTTGGGCTCTGGACTCACGTGCCGGTGAAGTGTGGTGGTCGCCGTTCGCGGAAGCTGGCGATCGACTCGGCCAGGTCATTGGGGGCCCGGCGTGCGTAGCCCAGCCCGGCGGTCTCGTAGAGGAGCGCTTCGTGCAGCGCCACGTTGATGTTGTGCTGCAGCACCCGCTTGGCCGACTGAATTGCAAGCGGCGGCAGGGAGGCGATGCTGGTTGCCAGCTCCACCGCCGCATCCAGCGCCCCCTCGCCCTCAGCCAGCCGGTCGAGCAGCCCCAGCCGGTAGGCCTCCTCGGCACCCACGTCGCGGCTGGTAAAGATCAGGTCGGCGGCCCGCGCATAGCCCACGATCCTGGGCAGGAAGTAGCTCATGCCCGAGTCGGGGCTCAGGGACCGTTCGGCGAAGACCGTGCGGAACCGACTCCGGCTGTCGCCGGTCCGCAGGTCGCACGCCAGGGCGAGGCTCATGCCGGCCCCGGCCGCGACGCCGTTCACCGCTGCCACGGTCGGTTTGGCGATCCCCGAGACGGCCAGCGCCTGGCGACCGACCCAGCCCAGCTCATCCAGCCGCTCGCTGTGGCTCTGCTCGGAAAGCTCCCGCCGGCGTCCGCCGCCGCTCAGGTCGACCCCCGAGCAGAAGCCCCTTCCGGCCCCGGTGATCACCAGGGTCCAGATGCTGTCGTCGTCGTTGACCTCCCGGCACAACCCAAGCAGTTCGGCCGAGAGCTCAGCGCTCAGAGCGTTGAGCCGTTCTGGCCGGTTGAGCGTGGCCACCGCGACGTGACCATCGCGCTCGAGGCCAAGGATCTCGCTCACCGGAGAGCCGCCGTCAGTTGAGCCGCTCGATGATCATCGCCATGGCCATCCCGCCAGCAGCGCACATGGTCTCCAGCCCGATCGACTTGTCGAGGGTCTGGAGGTCGTTGATGAGGGTGGTCATGATCCTGGCCCCGGTCATCCCGAAGGGGTGGCCCAGAGCGATGGCTCCCCCGTGCGGGTTCAGCTGGTTCTCGATGTCGATCCCGGTCTCCCGGCACACCGGCAGCACCTGGGCCGCGAACGCCTCGTTCAGCTCGACGACGTCCACGTCCGAGAGCTTCATGTTGGCCGCTTCTAGAACCTTGGGCACGGCGTCGATCGGGGCCACCCCCATGATCTCGGGATCGTTGCCGCTGATAGCCGAAGCCACGATCCGGGCCAACGGCTTGAGCCCGAGTTGGTTGGCCCTGGTACGGCTCATGACCAGGACGGCAGCTGCGCCGTCGTTGAGGGGACAGGCGTTGCCGGCGGTGACGGTGCCACCTTCCTTGAAGGCCGGCTGGAGCTCGGCCAGACGCTCCAGGGTTGTGCCAGGGCGGGGCCCGTCATCCTTGCTGACGACGGTGCCGTCCTCTTTGGTCACCGGGGTGATCTCCCGGTCGAAGAACCCTGCTGCCTGGGCCGCCACCGCCCGGTCCTGGCTGAGCTTGGCGAACGCGTCCTGGTCCTCCCGGGTGACGTGGAACCGCTCGGCGACGTTCTCGGCGGTCAGGCCCATGGGGATGTAGACGTTGGGGAAGGCCGGGTCCCGACCGGTCAGCTTCGGGTTGAGGCCCCCGGGCCCGATCCCCCGGCCGCGCGGCGGCGGTGCCTCGCCTTCGGGGGCCGGAGGTCGGGAGCTCTTCTCCACCCCGGCGGCGATGTAGGTGTGACCCTCACCCGCTTTGATCGCATGGGCTGCAGTCCGGATGGACTGCAGGCTGGACGAGCAGAAGCGGTTCAAGGTGAGCCCTGGGACGCTCAGCGGGAACCCAGCCAGGATCCCGGCGGTGCGGGCGATGCTGAACCCGGTCTCGCCCTGCTGAGCGACGTTGCCGCAGATGATGTCGGAGACGTCGGCCCGGTCGACTTCTGGGACCTTGTCCATCAGGGCGTTGAGGATGAACGCCATGAGCTCGTCGGCGCGGTAGTCGACCAGCGAGCCCTTGTTGGCTCGGCCGATGGGGCTGCGAGCAGTTGCAACGATGACAGCTTCTTCTTCGGGCACTCGGTGCTCCTCGTCTCGTAATGGTTGGTCTGGATGGATCAGGTCTTTGGGCGGTTCTCCTAGCCGACTGCCGGCTCCTTGGGGAGACCGAGGGCCCGTTCGCCGATGATGTTGTGCTGGATCTCGCTCGTGCCCGAGAAGATCGTCCCTGCCCGGCTGCCGAGGAAGACCTGCTGCCAGCGGTCGGTGCGGTAGCCGGGACCCTCCGGACGAATCATCCCCTGGGCTCCGAGCAGGTTGATGGCGATGTTGCCGAACCGCTTGTGGTACTCGGACCAGAACAGCTTGTTCACGCTCGCCTCCGGGCCCGGCTCCCGCTTGGCCGCCAGGGTCGACAGCAGACGCAGGCCCGAGTACCGCATGAGCTGGACATGGGTGTAGGCCCAGGCGAGGTCCTGGCGGACGAGGGGATCCTTGTCGGCCGAGAGCTTGCGGGCGGTGTCGACCAGGTCCCAGAACTCGCGCTCGTAGCGGAGGTGCTGGGTCGTTGCCCGGCCGCCCCGCTCGTTGCCCAGCGTGGTCATTGCCACCCGCCAGCCGTTGTTGAGGCCGCCGATGACGTTGAACAACGGTGCTCGAGCACCGTCGATGAACTCCTGGCAGAACCCGCTCGCCCCGGACATCTGGCGCAGTGGCCGCAGGTCGATGCCGTTGCTCGAGCCATCCTCCCGCTTCATTGGGACGAGGACGTATGACAACCCTCGGTGCTTGGGGGCGTCGGGGTCGGTGCGGCACAGGATGAAGATCGTGTTGGCTCGGTGGGCGCCCGATGTCCACACCTTCTGGCCGGTGATGACCACCTCGTCACCGTCCACCACGCCGCGAGTCTCCACACCGGCGAGGTCCGACCCGTGGTCGGGCTCGGAGAACCCCTGGCAGTACCGGTCGGTCCCGTCGATGATCCGGGGCAGGAAGTACGCCTTCTGCTCTTCGGTCCCGTGGACGATGATCGAGGGGCCGACCAGCGACTCGCCCATGCCCCGGACCACCCTGGGCATGCCGGCCCGGTCGAACTCCTCGTTCAAGATGGCCATCTCGACCCCCGACAGCCCCCGGCCCCCGACCTCTTCGGGCCATTGGGGACAGATCAGGCGCTCTTTGGCCAGGGCCGCCTCCCACTCGCTCCACGCCGCCGCCCTGGTCTCGGACTCCGGCTCGGCCTGGCCGGCGTACCCGGCCATCTCGTCCTGGCCGGCCAGCTCCTCGATCCGGTGCTCAGCCAGGAAGGTCCTGATCTCGTCGCGGAAGGCTCGCAGTTCGGGTCCGAGGTCGAGTTCCATGTTCCCCCCTTTCGCGGTGGACAATCCCAGAAATTAGCCCCTGATCGGCCTCCGCACACTTTGGACGAATCCCTGGTGGGAGGAGGTGGGAACGGTTTCGAGCGTGGGGTGGCGCGTTTGTTGGGGACCCAGTCGGGTATATCTGGGGTGGCGGGCACGTCCCGTCAGCCACAAGCGCACGCGGCCCCTGGTCCACCCCCCGGACTCCAGGGGTCGTTGCGCGTCGGGTCATGATCGGGGAGTGATGCCGGGACCGGCTGGGTATGCGGACAAGGCCGTGATCCCGCCCCGTGTCCCCTCCGCCCCCGGCCGACGAACTCGGCTCCACCGGTGACCGGCGGCCCTGCGGCCGAGGCCTCGGGAGCCCCGGCCGGCCTTGAGGTCAGCGCCCAGGGGCTCGGGTCGCCAGCCCAGGCAGTCGCCCTCGCCACCCTGTGCGTGGTCCTGTTCCTCACGTTCCTCGACAACACGATCGTGAGTGTGGGGCTGGCCGACGTCCAGCAGAGCCTGCACGCCGGAGTCACGTCGCTTCAGTGGGTGGTGAACGGCTACGCCCTCACCTTTGCTGCGTTCATGCTCGCCGCGGGGTCCCTCGGAGACCTGCTGGGGCGGCGCCGGGTGATGCTCGTCGGGATCGGCGTGTTCTGCGCCGGCTCGGTCCTGGCGGCGATGAGCCCCGACGTCGCCACGCTCATCGGTGGGCGGGTCGTGATGGGCCTGGGAGCGGCCGCTTCTGAGCCCGGGACGCTGTCCATCCTCCGCCACGTCTACCCGGACCGCCGGACTCGGGCCGACGCCCTCGGGGTGTGGGCGGCGGTGGCGGGCCTGGCCCTGGCCCTGGGACCGGTGGTCGGCGGCGCCATGGTCGGTCTGAGCAGCTGGCGGGACATCTTTTGGTTCAACCTGTTCGTCGGGGTGGTCGCGTTCGCGATGTCGGTGGCCTTCGTCCCCGAGACCGCGGACCCACAAGGCCGCCGGATCGACGTGCCAGGGATCGCCCTCGGGGCGGTGGCGCTGGCCGCCGGGTCCTTCGCGGTGATCCAGGGAGAGGAGTCCGGCTACACGACCTGGTGGATCGTGGCCCTCTTCGCCTTGGCGGTGCTGAGCGCGGCGGTCTTCGTGGCGGTCGAGCGGAGGGTGGCGAGCCCCCTGGTCGAACCCTCCATGCTGGCAGTTCCCTCGGTCGCCGGAGCCAATGTGGTGGCCTTTGCGGCCTACTTCGGGATCTTCTCGATCTTCTTCTTCACTGCGTTGTACCTGCAGGTGGTCGTGGGCGTGAGCCCCTACCGGACTGCCGTCGACTTCGTGCCCATGGCGGCGGCACTCATCGTCGCCTCGCTGTTCACCGGCTGGTGGGTGGCTCGCTCTGGTCCGCGCCTGCCGATGACGGTCGGCTGCTTGTTGGCGGCAGCCGGCGTGCTCACGACCGGAGCGCTCCTCGACCCTCAGGTGGGCCTGGGGACCCTGGGCTGGGTCCTTCCGCTGGCGGGGGCGGGCTTCGGGATCGCCGCGGTGCCGATGGCCTCGACCCCGCTGTCGGTGGTCCCGCCCGAGCGTTCGGGGATGGCCGCGTCGGCAACGAACACCAGCCGGGAGCTTGGGGCGGTCTTCGGCGTGGCCGTCCTAGGGTCCATCGTGAACGCCCGGTTGACCGGCGACCTCGCCGTCAAGCTCCGAGCGATTGGGATCCCGCCCAAGTTCCAGGCTCTCGTCCTCCAGGCGGTGACCAGTGGCGGGCTTTCCTCCGGCCAGGCCGCTCGGGCCCAGCACTCGAGCAACGCCGCGGTGGCCCGGCTCGCCAGCCGGATCGTCCATGCCGCCTATGGGGCATTCGGCTCCGGACTGCACACCTCGCTCGAAGTCGCCGGGGCGCTGCTGTGCCTGGCCGCGCTGGTCGCCGCCCTCACGGTGCGGCCGCGGATGCCTCCGGCCGAGGACGGCGTGGGTGCCGCCGCGGTCGGAGGACCATCCCCCCCGCCGCGTGAGGCGAGCCCGTCGGTGGACCGGCTCGCCACCGGGAGCTAGGGGTCGAGGCGCGCCGAGGCGGTGCCGGACAAGACTCGGTCACCGGCCTCGTTGACGGTGACCACCGAGAAGCGGGCCACCTTTCCCTGGTCGGTGTCCTCGATCGCCTCGACGGTGGCGGTCGCGGTCAGCGTGTCGCCCGGCCACACCTGCTTTTCGAACCGGGCGCCGTAGGAGAGGAGACGCCCGTCGCCGGCCCAGTCTGTGAGCAGCCTCCCAGTGAGGCCCATGGTCAGCATCCCGTGGGCGAACACGGAGGGAAACCCGGCCACCTGGGTCGTGTACACCTCGTCGGTGTGGAGCGGGTTGTAGTCGCCCGAGGCCCCCGCGTACTGCACGATCTGGGTCCGAGAGAGGTTGGTGACGACGACCTCGCTGCGGGAGTCGCCGACCTTGAGCGCTGATGCCGACAGTGCCATGGTGCCTCCTAGCTGCGCTGGGCCGGGCCGCTGGTCCGCACCCCGACCCCCCGAGCCGTGACCACCAGGTTTCCCTGGGCGTCTCGCCACTCGGTGATGGTCTCGCTGAAGACCAGGTGGCCTGAGCGGCCCTCCCGTTCCCAGGTCTTGCCCTCCTTGTTGGTGGGCGTGAGGACGTCGCCCGGTCGGATTGGGCGGTGGTACTCGAAGTGCTGCTCGGCGTGGAGGCCGACGCCGCCACCACCGCCTCTGCGGCCGCCGCCGGCTGCCTCCTCGGGCGGCGCGGCGTTGGAGCCGGTCGGTCCCTTGCCGGAGCCGAACCAGTACTGGCCGATCTTGGGCCGCAGGAAGTAGTCCGGGTTGAACTGGGCGCTGGCCTGGATGAAGGTCGGGGGGGCGATGATCCCACCTACCTCGGTCGACCGAGCAGCTTCCTCGTCGTAGTAGACCGGATTGGGGTCACCGATCGCTCGGGCGAACATCATGATGTGGCCCGCCTCGACCGGGAAGCTCCACTGCGCCATCTTCCACCTCCTCGGGGATCGACCGCGCCTGGGCCGACCGGGCGGCCAGGCTAGTCCGTCGGCACCCACCCTAGAATCGGGCGCTCACGGAGGGGGCCTGAGGCCATGCCGGAGAGGAGGGCGCGGTGAACAGTGCCGACTTCGCCCAGAACGTCTCGGTCACAAAGGAGTTCGTCCGAGACCGGGTCGTGCCGGCCGAGGACGAGATCGAAGAACGTGACGCGGTCCCCGACGACATCCGCCAGAGCGCCAAGGACCTGGGGCTCTATGGCTTCGCGATCCCGCAAGCCTACGGCGGGCTGGGCCTCAACCTGGAGGAGGAGGTCCAGCTGGTCTTCGAGCTCGGCTATACGACGCCCGCCCTCCGTTCGATGTTCGGGACCAACAACGGGATCGCCGGGCACGTCCTCCTGGAGGGCGGGACCGAGGACCAGAAGCGGGAGTGGCTCCCGAAACTGGCCAGCGGCGAGCTGACCGCCTCGTTCGCGCTCACCGAGGCCGAAGCCGGCTCCGACCCCTCGACCCTCACCACGAGGGCAGAACGGGACGGGGACACCTGGGTGCTGAACGGCTCGAAGCGGTACATCACCAACGCGCCGATTGCCGACGTCTTCATGGTCTTCGCCCGGACCGATGCCGCGGCGAAGGCGACCCGCGGCATCTCAACCTTTCTGGTCCCCCGGGACACCCCGGGGCTCACCGTCGGACCCAAGGACCGCAAGATGGGCCAGTCCGGTGCTTGGACGTCGGAGGTCTTCTTCGACGACGTGCGAGTCGACGGCTCGGCGGTGGTGGGTGGCGAGGAGGGGGTCGGCCGGGGATATGCCACCGCCATGCGGTGCCTGGCCCACGGCCGCGCCCACATGGCGGCGTGCTGCGTGGGGCTGGCCAGCCGGCTGGTGGACGAGTCGGTCCGCTACGCGCAGGAGCGCCGCCAGTCGGGCCGTCCCATCGGCAGCTTCCAGCTGGTCCAGGGCCTCATCGCGGACTCAGTGACCGAGTACCTCGCCGGCCGGGCCCTCACCTTGGAGGTTGCAAGGGCCTACGACGCCGGCACCGATCGCAAGCTCGGGCCGTCGGCCGCCAAGTACTTCTGTTCGGAGATGGTCGGTCGGGTGGCCGACCGGGCGGTGCAGATCCACGGCGGCGCGGGGTACATGCGCGGGGTGCCGGTCGAGCGCTTCTATCGAGACGCCCGCCTGTTCCGCATCTTCGAGGGGACGAGCCAGATCCAGCAGATCATCATCGCCCGGGCCGCCCTCGGTGCTGCCGCCGACGGGTAGGGTACCGGCCCTACTCGGGCGCCTCGAAGATCGCGGCGATGCCTTGACCGCCGCCGATGCACATGGTTTCGAGGCCCAGTCGAGCTCCTCGACGGTCCATTTCTCGCAGCAAGGTGGCCAAGATCCGGGCGCCAGTGGCACCGATCGGGTGCCCGAGCGAGATCCCCGAGCCGTTCACGTTGAGGCGATCGAAATCGCGTTCGGCAAATCCCCACTCGCGGGTTACCGCAAGCACCTGAGCGGCGAACGCCTCGTTGAGCTCGATGAGGTCAATGTCGGCCAGCCGCAGTCCGGCCCTATCGAGCGCCTTTGCCGTCGCCGGCACCGGCCCGATGCCCATGGTGGCAGGCGGGACTCCGGCCACCGCCCAGGATCGGAGCTTGGCCAGCGGGCGGAGCTCGAGCTCGCGGGCGCGCTCAGGACTGGTCACCAGGCAGATCGCGGCCCCATCGTTCTGACCACTGGCATTGCCGGCGGTGACCGTCGCGTCGGGATCTTCCCGGAGGCGGATGGGCCGCAGGGCCGCCAGCGACTCGAGCGAGGTATCGGCGCGTGGATGCTCGTCCACCTCGACCAGGGTGTCGCCACCCCGAGTGGTCACCGGCACCGGGACGATCTCGTCCTTGAAGCGGCCCTCGTGCTGGGCCGCCACCGCCCGCTGGTGTGAGCGCAGGGCCAGCTCGTCTTGCTCCTGGCGGGAGATCCCGTACTCGCGGCGGAGGTTCTCGGCCGTCTCGATCATCCCGCCCGGCACCGGGTAGCGCTCACCGCCTGCGGTGACCCGGCCCCGTGCAAGGCGATCGAACATGGTCACGTGCTCGGCCCGAGCCCCCCAGCGCATCGACGTGCTGTAGTACTCGACCTGGCTCATGGACTCGGCTCCCCCGGCCAGCACCACGTCGGCCACTCCCGTCTGCACCTGCATGGCGGCATAGAGGATTGCCTGGAGGCCCGAGCCGCAACGGCGGTCGAGCTGGACCCCGGGGACGCTGACCGGGAGCCCAGCATCGAGCGCAGTCACCCGTCCGAGCGCTGGTGCCTCGCCGTTCGGGTACCCCTGGCCGAGTACGACGTCGTCGATCGCCTCCGGAGGCAGTCCGGTACGGGTCATGACCTCGGAGATGACGAGTGCACCGAGGCGCTGGACGGACACGTCCTTGAGCACCCCACCGAACCGACCGACCGGGGTCCGCACCGGCTCGCAGATCACAACCTCTCGCATCGTCCCTCCTCGTTGCGCTCGGCAGCGGGCGTCGGGGTGCTCCGACCTCCCGGGCCAGTCCCATGGTGGCAGCGGTGAGAGCACGCACCCGGAGCTGGTTCTTTGGAGCGTAGTTGGGGGGCGATCGGGAAGGTCGACGTGCTGGTGGCACGCCGAGCACCTCGGCCTGGCCAGGTCTACGCTTGCGCACGCACCAGTGCGCGAGGGCGCGCTCGGGGGCACAGAATGGAGGCTGTCCGGAGCAGCCTTCAAAGGAGCAGCATTGAGCGACCACGACATCCGCATGGTTGTCCTGTCAACGGACAACCTCGATGAGTCGATCAAGTTCTACAGCGAGACCCTCGGCATGCCGCTCAAGTTTCGCGACGGCGGTCACTTCGCGGCGCTCGACGGTGGGTCGATCACCCTCGCGCTGGCGACGGCGGTGGATCACCCGATGCCTGGCCAGGTCGTCGTCGGCATCAAGACCGACGACGTCGATGGTGCCGCCCAAGCAGTCGAGGCCAACGGGGGCGCAATCGTGAAGGGCCCCTACGACGACGCGCACGAGCGTCGAGCCGTCGTCTACGACCACAAGGGTAACGGCCTGGTCTTCTACCGTCCCCTGGCTCGGTAGTCCCTTTCGCTCCGTTCCGCAGCCAGCAGGTCGAACCCGAAGTCGACTGACTTCGCATCGAGCAACGCTGGCGACGTCGGGTTCGAACGCGTCGCACTCTTCGGTCGGATGCGGCTGGGTGTCGGCGTTGCACCGACCGCGCACGCGCTCGTCGAGGTTCATGGCTCGACATATACGGGCGTCCACGCGACCCGAGCCGACCCGCTGACCATTCGCCACTTCTCAGCCGGGCTCGTGTACAACCGGCGGTGCCGTCACCGACCTGTTGGAGGTATGACCCTCTGGAGAGTCAGCAATGACCCGGGGACACCAGCAAGGCGTCCGGTCGGTGCTCGACCAGAGCACCGACGTGATCGTGGCGGCGCGCCGAGGCGAGGAGTGGGCCCTCACCTCTCTCTACCGTTCGATCCAGCCGGCCCTGTTGCGCTATCTCGCCGCGTGTGCGCCCGAGGATGATGAAGACCTCGCGATGGAGGTCTGGCTGGACGTGGCGGCAGCGCTGCCCCGGTTCTCGGGGAGCCTCGAGGACCTGAATCGGCTCGTCTTCACCATTGCGCGGCGGCGTGCCATCGACCATGGTCGCAAGCGGCGCCGACGCCGGACCGAACCTGTAGGTGTCGAGCGCTTCGAGCGCATTCCGGGCTCGATCGATCCCGAGGCCGTGGTGCTCGATTCCATGAGCGGCCACGAGGCCGCAAGGCTGATCCGCGAAGTGCTCACCCCAGAGCAGGCCGAGGTGGTGCTCCTTCGAGTGGTCGCCGGTCTGAGCGTTTCCGAGGTCGCGTCGGTTGTGGGCCGTCGGCCCAGCGCAATCAGCGTGATCCAGCATCGGGCCCTTCGTCGGCTGGCCGCCAGACTGTCGGACCGCTGACCAGCGTCGGCGTCGTCGACCACTGCGCCCAAGGATGGGGGTCATGGTTCGACGGTGAAAGATTTCCCGACCTCGGGCGATGTTCATGGCATGGCGACCCGTCGCAGGCTCGATCACCGCGTTGCCGAGCGGATGCTGGCCGGGTGGATGGCCGACACGGACGTTCCCCCTGGGTGTTCGGCGGTGGACACCCTGTTGCGACGACTCCGGGTGGGAGGAGTCTGCGCGCCGCTCCCTCGAGAGGCGGAAACCATCTCTGCCATGCGGGCAGTGGTTCTTGGTCGGCCGGTGCCGGTCGAGGTTCCCCGGTGGCCACATCCGGTGAGAAAGGTCTTGGCAGCCAAGGTCGTCGGGGTCGCGGCGGCTGCAGTCCTGGGTGCCGCTGGGGCTGCGGCGGCCACCGGCAACCTGCCTGGCGGTCTCCAGTCAGCGGCCAAGGACGTGTTGGGGACCTTGGGGGTCAGCGTGCCGGGACCGACCAGTGCGGCATCCGGCGGTAGCGGGGCAGGTTCGACAATCGGCGGCAGCGGTACTGCCAGCACCGACTCGGGCGGTGGGCACACCGTGACCGTCAGTCAGTCCACGACGTCGGCGGGGGACACCAACGGTGACGTCAACGGGAACGCCGGGCGCTGCCTCGCGGAGTCTGCGGCGAACGGCCAGTCGAGCTCGACGGTCTTGTCTTCCTCGGCCAGCTGTGGCGGCACCACGACTGCGGGACCACGCAGCACTGGTTCGACCACCCGCGTTGCCGGCCCGCCGGTGACGACGCCCGCCGGCCCGCCAGCCTCGACTCCAGCGTCGGGGATTGCGCCGGTCACGACGCCGAACTTGGGTTCGGCAGCGACGTCGAGTCCGGGCAGCGGCGCCGGATCGTCCGCTGCGAGCAGTGGGTCGACGCACGGGAGCGGCGCCGGTTCTGCCGGCAGCACCGCCTCGGCCGCTGGCGCTGGCGGCGAACGGGGGCGGCCGTGACCGTGTCGCGCCCCACGGCACCAGAACGGCTGTGTGACCGCGAACCCCATCCCGAGGAGCTCGCGGGTGGGGGCCGGTGCCTCCATGACCCCAGTACCCTTCCGGCGATGCTGCAGGCTGGGGCGAGTGAGCGCCAGGTCCTCTTCCTGGCACTCGAGGCCCTGGTTCGGGCGTTGCCGTCCGAGCCCGCCAGGTCGGGCCCCAAGGCGAGCGGCGAGGGCAACCGCCGGCGCTGAGTCGACGTCGGGGTGCGTTCCGATCGCAGCGCGGTGGCACCGGGGTTAGACCGCAAGTCCTTCGTTGCCACCCACCAGCGGCCTCCGATGCACGGCCAGCGGGGTCAGCACGGTGGACGCCTCGGCCAGCACGGGCATCGGCGCTCGCCAGTCGTCTGCTTCGGTCTGCCAGAACGACCGTCCATTGACCGGGAACCCGGGGTTGCGATAGGGAGGAACATGGCCCGGTATGCAGAATGCCCGAGCGTGGAGGTGGCAACCCACGTCGACGCCCCGGCCGACGTGGTGTGGTCGCTGTTGTGCGACGTGAACCTCCCGGCTCGGTTCTCCAACGAGTTCCTCGGAGCCGAGTGGCTAGACGGCGCGACCGGGCCGGTCCTGGGCGCCCGGTTCCGGGGCAAGAATCGCCACCCGGCCATCGGTGAATGGGAGTCGGTGAGCGTGGTGACCGCCTGCGAGCCCGAGCGGGTGCTCGAGTGGAGCGTGGGGGACCCGGACCGGCCAGCGGCGGTGTGGCGCTTCGAGATCGAGCCGGACGGGGCGGGGGTGACCCTTCGTCAGCGAGCCCGGATGGGACCTGGCCGCTCTGGGCTGAGCGCCGCAATCGAGGCCAACCCGGACCGAGAGGAGCGGATCGTCGAGCGTCGCCTGGAGGAGTACCGGACCAATATGGAGGCCAACTTGCGCGGCATCAGTGCCCTTGCCCGCCAGGCTGTGCAGGCTGGCTGATCGGGCGCCGGACCAGCGTGACGCTCCAGATCGGTATCGGTGCCGCCTCTTTCTCGCCCGAAGGGGTTCGCTTCGTTCAGGACGCCGAGCGTCTCGGGATCGACTCGGTGTGGGCTGGGGAGGCCTGGGGTTATGACGCCCTCACTCCGCTCGCCTTCCTGGCTGCCGGGACGTCCCGGGTCCGGCTGGGGACTGCCATCGTGCAGCTGGGTGCCCGCACGCCGGCTGCACTGGCCATGGCCGCCCTCTCGCTCCAGGCTCTGTCGGGCGATCGCTTCGTACTCGGCATTGGTACCAGCGGCCCTCAGGTCATCGAGGGATGGCACGGCGTGCGATTCGATCGGCCGCTGCGCCGGACCCAAGAGACGATCGAGATCGTGCGCCTCCTCGCTTCGGGGGGCCGTTCCAGCTACGACGGATCGATCTATCGACTTCCGCTGGCGGGCGGGGAGGGGAAGGCGATCGCCAGCTCGGCACCGCCGCGGCGGGTACCGGTCTACGTTGCCTCCCTGGGGCCGGCCAACCTCGAGCTGACCGGCCGGCTGGCCGATGGGTGGATCGGGACCGCCTTCATGCCCGAGAGCGCCGACGCGTTCGTGGAGCCGCTCCGGCGTGGTGCCGCCTCGGCCGGCCGGGTGCTGTCGGAACTGGATCTCACTGTCGCCGTGACCCTGGAGTTCACCGAGGACGTCGATGAGGCGGCCCGACGGCATGCTCGGGGCTACGCCTTCACCATGGGCGCCATGGGCAGTGAGACGCACAACTTCTACAACGACGCGTTCAGCCGGCAGGGCTTCGCCGACGACGTCGCGGCGGTTGCCCAGCTTTGGCGGGCTGGCCAGCGGGAGGCCGCTGCCGACCGGGTCCCGGTGGAGATTGGCCTGCGCACGAACCTCCTCGGCCCCCCCGACGTGGTGCGGGACCGCCTCCGCCGCTACCGCGACGTCGGGGTGGGGACCCTGCGAGTGGGCCTCGTCGGGCCGGACCGCACCGCCCGGCTGGACGCCCTGGGCACCCTCGTCGACTTGGTGGCCGAGGTCAACGCCGAGAAACGCTGAGCGAGCACTAACCGCAACGGCCGCTCATGCGGCCTGACCCTCGGCGTGGGAGATCCAGGTCTCGTACATCTGCGCGTACCGGCCGCCCGCGGCCACCAGTTCGTCGTGGGAGCCGACCTCGACGATGCCCCCGTCGTCCACCACCACGATGCGGTCCGCCTTCATGGCGGTGGTGAGCCGGTGGGCGATGAGAATGGCGGTCCGCCCCTCGAGAAGGACGTCCAGGGCCCGCTCGATCTTGCTCTCTGAGAGCAGATCGAGGTTGGAGGTCGCCTCGTCAAGGACGAGCACCCGGGGGTGAGCCACGAACGCTCGAGCGAGCGCGATGAGTTGGCGTTCACCGGAGGACAGCGACTGGCCGCGCTCGTGGACGACCGTCTCGATCTCGTCGGGGAGACGCTCGATCACGTCCATCAGCCCGACTGTCCGGATGGCCTCGCGCACCTCCTCATCGGTCACGTCTTCTCGGGCGAACGCGATGTTGTCGCGCACGGTGCCGGCGAAGAGGAACGGCTCCTGGGGTACCACGCCGAGCTGGCGCCGGAGCGATTGCACCGAGTAGTGCCGGATGTCGTGGCCGTCGATCAAGACCCGTCCCGAGGTCGGGTCGTAGAAGCGGGTCACCAGCTTTGCCAGCGTTGACTTGCCGGCCCCGGTCGGCCCCACGAAGGCGACGGTTTCACCAGCATGGATCTCGAGGTTGATGTCACGGAGCACCGGGGTCTCAGGGTCGTATCCGAACGTGACGTTCTCGAACGTGATGTTTCCCTCGATCGGCGGCAGATCCGGTGCCCCTTCGTCCTCGGGCACGCTCGGAGTCTGGCTGAGCAGCGTGTTCAGCTTGATAACCGAGGCCTGCCCCTGTTGGTAGGTGTTGTACTGCTGGACCAGCAGGGTGATCGGCTGCAGGAACCGGTTCAGATACAAGATGAAGGCGGTCAGCGCGCCGAGGGAGAGCTCGTGGTGGAGCACCATCACGCCGCCCACGCCCAGCAGCACTGCCTGGCCGAGGAACGACAGCATCTGGGTCCCGGGGCCGTAAATGGCGTTGATCTGGGCGGTGAAGATGTTGGCGTCCCGGTACTCGCCGACCACGTTTCGGTGGTGAAGGATGTTGTGGCGCTGGCGGTTGTGGGCAGTCACCACCCGTACCCCGTGGAGACTCTCTGACAGGTCGGCCAACACATTGGCGATCCCGTCCCGCACTCGTTGATAGCCGATTTCCGAGGCCGAGCGGAACCACAGCGACAGGGCAGTCAGCACCGGCACCACCGCCAGGACGGTGATGAGCGCCAGCTTGACGTTCAGCACGAACAGGATGATGGTGATCACGATCATCGTGAGGCCCTGAACCGCGAAACTGGCCAGGCCGTCCTGCAGCAGCTGCTGGAGGTTTTCGATGTCGCTGGTCATGCGGGTCATGATCACGCCCGCCTTCTCGTCGGTGTAGAAGTCGAGCGACATCCGCTGCAGGTGGGTGAACACCTTGACCCGCAGGTCGTTCATCACCCGTGCCGCCAGCCGACCGGTGGTGCGGACCTGGCTGCTCTGGGCGGTGCCGCTGATGGCGATGGCCACGAAGAACAGCACCGCGTAGAAGACGACCTTGCCGAACACCCCCGAGGTCTGGTGAGTGAGGATCGCGCCCTCGATGACGTTGGTCCCGTGGTCGATCAGCAGGGGCCCGGCCTGGTTGGCCAGGCTGACCATGGTCACGAAGAGGATTGCCAGCGCGGCCAGCCACCAGTGCTGCAGGATCAGGTGTCGCAGGGTGAGCGGCCGGCGGTCGGCCTCGGTCATCTGGTAGCTGAACCTGGCAGTGGGCTCGCCGTGGTCTGGCTCCTTCTTGAGCAGCAGGTCGACGCCTTCTTGGAGCTCAGGTGGGATCCCCGCGAACGGAAGGCCGTTGCCCGGGTTGCCCGGCGAGCCGCCGGGGCGGCCACCCATGCCACCGCCGCCCCACATGCCACCGCCGGGGCCGCCCCAGGCCATCAGAATCCCCCCCGCATGCCCAGGCCTTCGGGCTCGCTCGGACCGACGGGTCCGAGCCCTTCCAGGCGCAGGCGGCTGGCCGCGCCGTCGCCTCCCGCGTTCGCCATCCGCTCGGCGTCCTCCTTCTCCCCTTGGGCCAGGACCTCGGCGTAGAGAGGGACCGTCGCCATGAGCTCGGTGTGGGTTCCGTCGGCCACGATCCGGCCCTGGTCCATCAGGAGCACCCGGTCGGCCAGGCTGATGGTGGACAGGCGGTGGGCGATGATCAGGGTGGTCCGCCCCTCCATGAGCCGGCGCAGTGCGCCGTGGATGGTCAGCTCGACCTGGACGTCGATCGCGCTGGTGGCGTCGTCGAGGATGAGGATCGGCGGGTTGACCAGCAGGGTGCGGGCGATCGCGATCCGCTGGCGCTGCCCGCCCGACAGGGTGTAGCCGCGCTCACCCACGACGGTGTCGTAGCCCTCGGGGAGCTCCCGGATGAACTCGTCGGCCCCCGCGGCCCGAGCTGCCGCGACGATGTCGTCAATGTCGGCGGTCGGTGCGCCGTACGCGATGTTGTCCCGGATCGACACCGAGAACAGGAACGGCTCGTCCAGCACGATGCCCACGTTTCCTCTCACGCTGGTCAGCGTGAGGTCCCGCACGTCCTTGTCATCGATGAGCACCCGGCCATCGGTGACGTCGTAGAAGCGGGCCAGCAGTCGGGCCACCGTCGACTTCCCCGATCCAGTCCGCCCGACCAGGGCCACGGTCTGGCCTGGTGGGATGTGGAGGTCGAAGTTGTCCAGGACGAGCGGGTTGTCGTCGCTGTACTTGAACTTCACCGAATCGAACCGCACGTCCCCACGGCAGTCGACCAGATCGACCGCGCCTGGCCGGTCGACCACAGTCGGCTGCTCGTCGAGGATCTCGTAGATCCGTTTCGACGACGCCGCTGCCCGCTGGCCCATCATGATGATCATCCCGAGCATCTGGAACGGGGCCTGCAGCATCACGATGTAGAGGCTGAACGAGATGATCGCAGCGACCGGCAGGCTTCCCCGCAGGGCGAGCCAGCCGCCGAACAGCAGCACCAAGGCCAGGCCGATCTGAGGGAGGTTTTGGACGGTCGGGGTGAAGGTGGCTCGGATGTCTGCGTCCTTGATGTAGGACCACTGCAACCGGTCCGCCGCCTTGGCCAGGGTGGTGAGCTCCCTCTGCTCGGCGGCGAAGGACTTGACCACCCGGACCCCATTGGTGTTCTCGTCCACGATCGTCGCGACGTCGGCCAGCCGAGCCTGGATCAGCCACGACACCGGGAACATGCGCTTCCGCATCTGGACGCCCAGGAAGTAGACGAACGGCATGGGGATCATGGCGACCAGCGCGAGTGGGACGCTGATCGAGAGCATGTACCCGAACGCGACCAGAGCCACACTGCATTGGACCAGGATCGACGGTGCGAATGTCAGGTACATCTGCACCGAGCGGATATCGGAGTTGGCCCGCGAGATGAGCTGTCCCGACTGCACCCGGTCGTAGAAGGGGAACGACATCTTGGCCAGGTGCGTGTAGATGATGTTCCGCAGGTCGAACTCGATCTCGTACGCCGTGCGCATCAGGAAGTACCGGGAGATGTAGCCAGCCACCCCGGCCGCGATCGCGAGTGCGACCATTGCGACGATGTAGGTATGCAGGGCCGCTCGGTGGGCGACGACCGCGTTCTGGACCGCGTCCTGGAGGAGCTTGGGGATCTGGACCTGGATCATGAGGCCCACGAACGACAGGACCAGCGAGGTGATGAACATCCCCTTGTGGGCGAGCACCACCGGCAGCGCTCGGCGGAGCCAGGTCTTGCTCTGATCCGAGGAGATCGTCGCCTTCGGAGCCCGGTACCGGGCCTCGGTGGCGATTGGCTCGAAGGCCGAGGGTTGGCCGATGTCGAGGTCGACCTCGGCGCCCTCGGTGGGGCGGCGAGAGAGGATGGTCATGACTTGGCCCGTGCGGCTCGGTAGCTGACCATGGCGTCGTGCCAACGAGCCAGGCAGGCCAGCGCCCGGCTGCCGGCCTTGGCTCCCAAGGCTCCGGCGATCTGCTCCAGTCGGTCGTTCACCGCGCGGTCGGCCGACGCCAGCAGCTCCTGGCCCTGGGTGGTGAGCTCCAGGGCCACCCGCCGCCGGTCGTCCTCCCGGTGGGCCCGCTCAACCAGGCCCCTTGAGACCAGCCCGTCGATCACCGCGGTCACGCTGGGCGGGCGCACGGCGAGCCGCTCGGCCAGGGACGAGGACTGGGCGGACCCTTCGGCCAAGATGGCGAGGATCCGGTACTGCGAGAGGGACAGGTCGACCGTGGCCAGGCCGAGCTCCACCTGTTTGGCCAGCCACGCGGCCGTCCGGCCGGGGTTGTAGACCCGGGCCGGCGTCTCCAGCTGTTCGACACTCACATTATTAGGTTATCTAACAGATGGGGTGGCAGCAAGCGACCGCCGCGCCGGTGTTGTCCTTGGGCGGCCTCAGGGCGATACTGGGCCCCGAACCGGGCCGGGCCGGGAAGCAGGGAGACGGGAGGGTCGATGCGGACTCGAGCAGCGGTCTGCCATGAGCAGGGATCCCCGTGGGTCACCGAGGAGATCGAGATCGACGAGCCCCACGCCCACGAGGTCCAGGTGCAGGTGGCCTTCGCTGGCCTCTGCCACTCCGACGAGCACCTCCGGCTGGGGGACATGACCGCGCCGCCCGAGGTGCTGTCCATGCTTGGTCTGACCTCAATGTTCCCGGTGATCGGGGGCCATGAGGGCTCCGGGGTGGTGACCGCCGTCGGCCCCGAGGTGTCCAACGTAACCGTGGGCGACAAGGTCGCGGTGGCCTTCATCCCGGCCTGCGGCACCTGCTTTTGGTGCGCGTCGGGCCGCCAACACCTCTGCGACCTCGGCATGTACACCCTGGCCGGCCCCATGATCAGTGACGGCACCTGGCGGCACCACCTGGGCGAGGTGAACCTGGGGCGGATGACCCAGCTGGGCACCTTCGCCGAGACCATGGTGGTGCACGAATCGTCGGTGGTGAAGCTGGCTCCCGATGCCCCCCTGCGGGCAGCCGCCCTCATCAGCTGCGGCATCGCGACCGGGTTCGGTTCGGTCGTCGAGCGGGCCCGGACCCGTCCGGGCGAGGTCGTCGTGGTGGTGGGCTGCGGGGGGGTGGGCTCCGGGGCGCTCCAAGGGGCCCGGCTGGCCGGAGCCCGCGCGATCGTCGCCGTCGACACGGTGCCGTTCAAGGTGGACCAGGCCAAGCGGATCGGGGCCACGCATGGGGCGGCGTCGATGGCCGAGGCTCTGCCCCTGGTGGCCGAGATCACCCAGGGTCGCATGGCCGACGTGGTCGTGCTGACGCCGGCCACCTTGACCGGCGACCTGATCGCGCCGGCCTGCTCGCTCGGCTCCAAGGACGCGCGCATCGTCTGCACGGCCGTGGCGCCGATCACCCAGACCGACGTCCAGCTCAACCTGTTCAACCTGGCTATGTACAACCAGTCCCTGCTGGGCACGGTGTTCGGCTCGGTCAGCCCGAGGGTCCAGGTTCCCAAGCTGCTGGCCCTCTACCAGAGCGGCCAGCTCGAGATCGACGAGCTCATCACCAAGGAGTACACCCTCGACCAGGTCCAGCAGGGCTACGACGACCTCCACGCGGGACGCAACATCCGCGGCGTGGTGCGGTTGGCCGGGGACTCCTGACCCGACGCGTCCCTGACGAAAGGGTCGATCGGGCGAGGGTCGGCGTGGGCCGGCCGGGAGGACACGCATGGCGGGGTCGTGGTTCGAGACCGTCGCAGAGGCCGAGCGCCGGGCTCGGCGGCGCCTGCCGCCCTCGGTGTACTCGGCGCTGGTGGCCGGGTCAGAGAAGGGGCTGACCGTCGCGGACAACGTGGCTGCCTTTGGCGAGCTCGGCTTTGCTCCCCATGTGGCCGGGTTGGCCGAGAAGCGGGACCAGGCGGTGACCGTGATGGGCCAGCCGATTTCGCTGCCGGTGCTGCTCTCGCCGACCGGGGTCCAGGCTGTCCACCCCGACGCCGAGGTCGCGGTGGCCCGAGCGGCCGCCGCCCGGGGGACCGCGGTCGGCCTCAGCTCCTTCGCCTCCAAACCGATCGAGGAGGTGGTCGCGGCCAACCCGCAGACGTTCTTCCAGGTCTACTGGAGCGGGACCCGCGAGCACATGGCCGCCCGCCTCGAGCGGGCTCGCCGGGCGGGGGCGGTCGGGCTGATCGCGACCTTGGACTGGTCGTTCGCCAACGGTCGGGACTGGGGCAGCCCCCGGATCCCCGAGCGACTCGATCTGGCCACCATGCTCCGGTTCGCACCCGAGGTCCTGCGCCGTCCTCGCTGGCTGGCCTCCTTCGTCCGGGCGCGACGCCTGCCCGAGCTGACCGTGCCCAACATGGCGCTCCCGGGCGAGCCGGCGCCCAGCTTCTTCGGCGCCTACCGGGAGTGGATGCAGACTCCCCCTCCCACCTGGGACGACGTCGCGTGGTTGGCTGGCCAGTGGGGTGGTCCGTTCATGGTCAAGGGCGTGGTGCGGGTGGACGACGCGACCCGGGCGGCCGATGCCGGCGCCAGCGCGATCTCGGTCTCCAACCACGGAGGGAACAACCTGGACGGCACGCCGGCTGCGATCCGGGCCCTCCCGGCAGTGGCCGACGCGGTTGGCGACCGGGTTGAGGTTCTGCTGGATGGCGGAGTCCGGCGGGGGAGCGACGTGGTCAAGGCGCTGGCCCTGGGGGCCCGGGCGGTCATGATCGGCCGGGCCTACCTGTGGGGCTTGGCGGCGAACGGCCAGGCTGGGGTGGAGAACGTGCTCGACCTGCTTCGGGGCGGGATCGACTCGGCCCTGCTGGCCCTGGGGCGGGCCTCGGTTTCCGAGCTGTGCCCCGACGACGTCGTCGTGCCCCCGGGCTTCGCCCGGGCTCTGGGACTCCCCTAGCGCCCCCGGGTCGGCGCGGCCCGGCGGGTGGCGATTGCCGGTACCAGCGGCCGGAGCGTTCTGGCCCGCAGCGATCCCCACCAGACGCCAGCGCCGTAGGCGAGATCGTCGGCCAGCCGGAGGGCGAGGTAGCGCGCCGGGTCGAGGTCGGGTGGTCGGGTGCGCCATCCGCGGAACAGGCCCATGGCCAGGATGCCGGCGGCCGCCAGCCGGACCCGCCCGAGCCGCCGCACGGTGAGGGAGGCGACCAGCGCCGGCCCCCAGGCCCGAGCCAGCCCCGCCAGCGCCGGGACCGCGGAGCGGGCGACGCCAGTGATCGCCACGCGGGCCGCCAGCTCGAACGGGCGGTCGACCACCCCGTTGAGCCGGGCGCCGAGCGCGGCGCTCGACGCACCGAGCACGCCCAGCGCGGCGCCCGGCCGGCCGGCACAGGCCAGGACCCAGGCGGCTGCGGCCGCCGGTGAGAGCCGGAGCGGCGCGACCGCGTCCCGGTGCCGGACTGCCAGAGGCCCGGCCGAAGACCCGTACTCGGCGCGCCTGGCGGCCCACGAGGCCACGGTCAGCGGGCGATGGTGGGCGACTTCGACCTCTGGGACGTAGCGGGCTTCCCAGCCGGACGCGACCAGGCGCCAGACCAGGTCCACGTCCTCGCCCACGCGCAGGTCGGGGTCGAAACAGGGCACCGGGGCGGCGGCCCGCCGCAGGACGAGCGCCGCCGACGGGACGTAGGCCACCGGCCGCCCGGGGCCGATCGGCCCCTCGCGGGTCCCAAGATCGAGTGGCGAGCGACCAGCCTCGTAGCGGGCGAGCGAGGAGCGGCCACCGGGGGTGACCACCCGGGGGGCGACCAGGGCCACCGCCGGGTCTGCGAAGTGGGCGACCAGCGGGCCGAGCCAGCCGGGCGGCACGGTGCAGTCGGAGTCGACGAAGGCCACCAGCGGGGAGGTCACCGTGGCCAGGCCGGCGTTGCGAGCTGCGGCCGGTCCGGTCCTCGTGTCCAGCCTCAGATACTCGGCCCCGGCTTCCCGGGTGACCTTCTCGACCTGGGCGCGCCCGATCGAGGCATCGTCGACCACCACGCAGCGGACCGGGCCCAACGAGCCGAGCAGCCGTTCGAGGAGCTCCGGTCGATCCCGGACCGGCACCACCACGGTGACCAGCGCTCCTGGTTCCACCGGTTGGGGCCGGGGGTGCAGCATCCCCGCCGTCACCAGCCTCCGAGCTACGGCGCGCTCAGCTCGGTGGTCACCGACCGCCTCCCCGTCGAGCCAGCGTCGAAGCATCTGGGCGGCACGGGGACGCAGCCGGAGCAGCCGGGTCGGGCTCCCGCCCAGTAGGGCCCGGCCGTCGCCCAGGACCGCCAGGTCGCGGTCGGGGACCAGGTGGACGCCGGCCGGCAGCGGGACCGCCGGACCCCGCGGCCCCGTCCCGGGTCGGCCCGTCGCGCCGCCGGCTGCCATGGCTCCATCTTCGCAGGGCCTTCACGGCCGGGAGTGCCGTGCCTCGACGCCCACCGGCCGCCCGGCCGACCAGGTCGTGCGCAGTAGGCTCGGTCGTCGGGGCCACCGGGGTTGCGGCCGGTGCTCCGGCGCACGGAGGAGGTGCGATGACGACGATCGAGGACGCGACGGTATCGGTCGAGGAGGCCGAGGAGGCCGAGGCCGACGTCGAGGCCGACGAGGTCCTGGTCGAGGAGATCTCGATCGACGGGATGTGCGGGGTCTACTGACCCGGTGCCTGGCCAGCGGGTCGATCCGGCTGCTCCCGAGGTGGACCTCGGGCGTCCCTGGCGCCTGCACCCCCAGGTGGCGCTGCGGGACGAGCCCTTCGGCGCGCTCGCCTACCACTACGGGAACCGCCGGCTGATCTTCCTGCGCAGCCCGGACCTGGTCCGGCTGGTCCGCTCGCTCGAGCGCTTCGACAGCGCAGATGCCGCGCTGGCCGCCGTGTCTCCGCCCCAGCGTGCGGCGTACCGGGCAGCGTTGGCCCGGCTGGCCGCCTCGGGGATGCTCGATGCCGGCTAGGGCGCCCGGGAGCGCCCTGCGGGACGAGCTGGCGAGGGGGCTCGACGCTCCCATCTGCCTCACGTGGGAGCTCACCTACGCCTGCAACCTGGCCTGCATCCACTGCCTCAGCTCGTCCGGGCGACGGGACCCGGCCGAGCTGTCCACCGCCGAAGCGATGGCCCTGGTGGACGAGCTGGCCTCGATGCAGGTGTTCTACGTGAACGTGGGCGGAGGCGAGCCGCTGCTGCGGCCCGACTTCTTCGAGCTCCTCGAGTACGCGGTCAGCCACCAGGTGGGGGTGAAGTTCTCGACCAACGGCACCCGCCTGGACCGAGCCAAGGCGGCCCGCCTGGCCGCGATGGACTACGTGGACGTGCAGGTCAGCCTGGACGGGGCGACCGCCGAGGTGAACGACGCGGTGCGAGGCCAGGGCAGCTACCGGGCAGCTCGGCGGGCGATGGAGCACCTGGCCGACGCCGGCTTCGAGGGCTTCAAGCTCAGCGTCGTGGTGACCCGCCACAACGTCAGCCAGCTGGACCAACTGGAGGCGCTGGCCGGTCAGTACGGGGCGCAGCTCCGGCTCACCCGGCTGCGGCCCTCGGGCCGCGGCGCCGCCTCATGGGCGGAGCTCCACCCGAGCCGGTCCCAGCAGCACGACCTGTACCGCTGGTTGCGAGATCGGCCGTGGGTCCTGACCGGTGACTCCTTCTTCCACCTGTCGGCCCTTGGCGAGCCCTTGGAGGGGCTGAACCTGTGCGGGGCCGGGCGGGTGGTGTGCCTGGTCGACCCGGTCGGCGACGTGTACGCGTGTCCCTTCGTAATCCACGAGCAGTTCCGGGCCGGGAACGTGCGGGGGCCGGGCGGGTTCACGGGGGTTTGGCGGAGCTCAGCGCTCTTCCGCTCGCTGCGGGAGCCGACCAGCGGCGGTGCCTGCACCAGCTGTGGCTCCTACGATGCCTGCCGGGGCGGCTGCATGGCGGCCAAGTTCTTCACCGGGCTCCCGTTGGACGGTCCCGACCCCGAGTGCGTCCACGGTCACGGGGAGGCCGGGCTCTCGGACCGGGACCGGCCGGCGCCGGCTGCCGACCACTCGGTCCGGGTGCCGGTGCGCCTGTCGGCCCGTGCCTGACCGCCTCGCGGTGACCTGGCCGGACGTCGGCTCCCTGGCCCGGGCGTGCCTGCTGGTCGTCCCGGTCGGCTCCTGCGAGCAGCACGGCCCCCACCTCCCGCTCGACACCGACACCACCATCGCCCAGGCCCTGGTCGACGCGGTCTGTGGGCAGCCGCACGTCCTTGCGACGGCGCCTCTCGCCTACGGCGCGAGCGGCGAGCACCAGGGGTTCCCCGGCACGCTGTCAATTGGGACCCGGGTCCTCACCGAGGTGGTGGTCGAGCTGGTCCGCTCGGCTCGTGACAGCTGCGCCGGGGTGGTGTTGGTGAACGCCCACGGCGGCAACGCCCGGGCCCTGGCCGCGGCCCGCCGGCGCTGCGCCGCCGAGGGGGACCGGCTCTTCATCTTCCCGGTCCGCGTCGAGGGGGGCGACGCGCACGCCGGCCGGACCGAGACGTCGCTCATGCTGGCCATCGCGCCCGAGCAGGTCCGGATGGACCGGCTCGTCCCCGGGCGGACCGAGGGTCTCGAGACGCTGTGGCCGGTGCTGCGCTCGGCCGGCGTTCGAGGAGTCTCGCCGACCGGTGTGCTCGGAGACCCCACCCTCGCCTCGGCCGAAGAGGGCCACCGGCTCCTCGCCGAGCTGGCCGACCGGCTGGCCGGGGCGCTGCAGTCGTGGTGGCGGGAGGTCGACGTCGCCGCGCTGACACGGTCGTGAGCCCGGTCGCGGTAGTGACCGGGGCCGCCCGGGGCATCGGGGCGGCCATCGTCGAGCGGCTGGTCGCCGACGGCTGGGCGGTGGTGGCGCTCGACGCCTGTGAGGACGACCCGGTCGTCTCCTACCCTTTGGCCACCCGGGCCGAGCTCGAGGCGCTGGCCGAGCGGCTCGGGCCGTCGGTGGCTCCGGTGGTCGGCGACGTGCGGTCGGCCACCGATCTGGTCGAGGCGGTGGCGCTGGCCGAGCGGCGCTTCGGCCCGCTCGATGCCGCCGTGGCGTCGGCCGGCGTGCTGGTCGGGGGCCCGCCGGTCTGGGAGATCGGCGAAGAGGAGTGGGCCGCCGCCTTCGAGGTCAACGTCTCGGGCGTCCGGCGTCTGGTCTCGGCCGCAGTGCCGGCCCTCCTCCGCCGGCCGGTTCCGCGCCAGGGGCGGGTGGTCGTCGTGTCATCGGCGGCGGCGGTGCTCGGCCTGCGTCGCCTGGGGGCCTACGTTGCCTCCAAGCACGCGGTGGTTGGCCTGGTCCGTGCCCTGGCTGCCGACCTGGCCGGGACCGGGGTCACGGCCAACGCGGTGTGCCCGGGCTCGACCCGCACCGCGATGCTCGAGGCCTCGGCCGCCATCTACGGGCTCGGCTCGGCGGAGGACTTCGGCGCTCAGGCGCTGGTCGAGCGGTTGCTCGAGCCGGACGAGCCAGCCGCCCTGGTGGCCTGGCTCTGCGGGCCGGAGTCGAGCGGGGTGACCGGGGCGGTGCTCCCGGTTGACGGCGGGATGACCGTCACCTGAGCGATGATGGGTCCCCGACCCGCCAAGCGCGCCGGGGCGTGCCGGGGACGGCGCTGATCGCGGGCCAGCCGGCCGAGCTGGACCCGCGGGTGGTTGTGGAGCACCCCGTTCCGACGGCCTGGTTCGGGTGCGAAACCGCCGAGTCGACGGCGCCCCCCTCCCTCGGCTGACCGGCGACGTCGCCCTCGCCTCCGAGGCGGTCGAGGGCCGGCGGATGGCAGACCCCGGCTGGTGTGCCGGACCTGCGGGCGGCCTCGCGCCGGTGCTCGGTCTGTGGCGGGTCCGAGACGCTCCGTGCCTGGCGGTGGCCCGCGCCGCGCACTTGCGGTGCTCGGCCGGGGCGGCCAGAGTCGGGCGGTGAGCGAGCGTCGGGGCACCTACCGGGTGACCGTCGGGTCCCAGGAGCTCGAGATCCCTCTCGTCCCCCTGGCAGAGGACCTCACGGTCGCGCTGCTCATCACGGTCGACCTGGGCGTCGCCTTCGCCCAGACCGCCGGGCGGGAGTTGGCGGCCAAGCTGGCTCCGGCCAGGCCGGAGATCGTTGTCTCGGTCGCCACGATGGGCATCCCGATCGCGATCGAGGTCACCCGGGCGCTCGGCCTCGACGACTACGTCATCTTGCACAAGACCCCCAAGATCCACCTAGCCGACGCGATCGCCGAACCAGTGCGCTCGATCACCACCGCCACCCCTCAGCGGTTGCTGCTCGATCCGGCCCGGGTGGACGCGGTCGCCGGTCGCCGGGTGGCGGTGGTGGACGACGTGATCTCCACCGGCGGTTCCACCAAGGCCGCGCTCACCCTCATGCGCCGAGTCGGGGCGCAGCCAGTGGTGGTGGGCGCGCTGGTCACCGAGGGGGCCCAGTGGCGTTCCTACCTCGGCGAGGACGCCGCGCTGGTGCAGGCACTGGGCTCGATCCCGCTGTTCCGCCACGGTCCTGACGGCTCGCTGGTCGAGGACTGGGAGGGCCTCGGTGGCTCGACCCCGGCCCAGGCGGCGTCCAGCGCATCCGGTCCGCCCGGCGCGGGCTGAGAGTTACTAGTCGGGGGTTGCGGCCGCCAGGAGCCGGTCCTGCGCGTCGGCCTGCCGGCGCACCGAGCGCCAGGCGAGAGCCAGGTAGACCAGGGCGGCGACGCCGATCCCGAGGAAGACGCTGAAGTCGGCGCCGAAGCCGTCCTTGTCGGCGGTGTGGTAGGTGACCAGGTTGAGCCAGTGGGGCAGGTGGAAGGTGGCCGCCAGCGACTCGATGGCGGCAAACATCCCCACCAGCTGGGCGATGATCGCGGGCCAGAAGACCCCCCCGGTGCGGTAGTAGAGGCCGCCCCGGTCGGTTCGCTGGAGCTCGGCCGGGACGTAGCGGCTCCGGCGCATCCACCAGTCCACGATGAACACCCCGAACCAGGGTGCGATCCAGACGATCACCAGGTCGACGAAGTCCTTCAAGTAGGTGTTGAAGCTGGTGTTGAAGATGGCGACCATCGTCACCGTCCCGGCCAGCACGCAGTCGAGCAGGACCGCCTGGTTGCGCCGGATCGGAGCTCCGAGGGCCTGCAGGGTCACCCCCGAGGAGTACAGGTCCAAGCTGTTGATGGCGAACAGCTGGGCGATGGCCAGGACCAAGAAGACGTCGACGAACCAGGCCGGGAAGTAGGACTGGTGGATGAACGGCAGGAAAGCGTTGGCCGAGGTCCCCACCTTCACGAAGAAGGTGCCCACCGATGCGCCGAGCAGCATGATCAGGATCTCGGGGACTGCCGTCCCGAGGAACACCCAGCCGACGATGCCGGCCTTGGAGGTGTCCGGGGGGCAGTAGCGGGTGTAGTCGTTGCCGTTCTCGCACCAGCCCAGGCCGGACAGCACGATGACGAACGCCAGGCCCTCCATGTAGGTCTGCCAGTCGGCCGGATGCGCGACCCCGTGGGTGGTGGCGTGCGGGATCGCGAAGCCCAGCATGATCGCGAACATGACGAGGAACGGCACCACCAGCGCCCGCAGGGTCTTGAGGATGGTGGCATGCCCCAGGAACGGAAGCACCCCCTGGATCGCCACCGCCACCAGCACGAAGATCACCTTGGCCGGATCGCCACCGGCAAAGCCGGCCTTGGCCTGCAGGACCAGTGCCGCGCCGACGATGAGGATCAGCCCTTCGACCTCGAAACCGATCTGGGTGACCCAGTTGAACAGCGAGATGAGCCGGGAGCCGTTCGGGCCATAGCTGGCCCGGTTGGTCGCGAACACCGTCGTGCCGGTCTGGGGCGCTTGGAGGCTGGCCAGCCCGAGCAGGAAGTACGAGAGGTTCCCGATCAGGATCAGGCTCACGGCCTGGGCGAAGTCGAGGCCGAAGGTCATGAGCACCGCGCCGTAGATGAAGTACTCGACCTGGATGCTCGCCCCGGCCCACATCGCGCCGACATCGCGCGGGCGGGCCCAGCGCTCTGAGACCGGGATGTGGTCGATGCCGTGGGTCTCGACCCGGAACGCCTGATCGGTCGGCGGCAACGACTCCTGCGCAATGGTGGCCAACGTCCCCTCCTCCACACCGCCCGGTGGCCGGACGGCGGGTGCTCCCTGGGCCACCCCCCCGGCGGGAGAAGGATGGGCGAGATCCACGGCGACGTCAAACGGGCAGCTGGTGCGCAGCCGGCCGGCGCGCGGTGGTGGCGCGGTTCGGTAGCGTACGGCCGGTGCACCCGCCTTCTGTCTCCTCGCTCGGCGCGCCCGGCGGCGGAGTCGAGGCCGCCGAGGGGGCCGTGGTCACGGCCCGCCGACTGACCAAGGCCTTCGGCGACCTGGTGGCGGTGGACCACATCGACTTCGACATCGTGCGGGGCGAGTCGTTCGGGTTCCTCGGTCCCAACGGAGCCGGGAAGACCTCGACCATGCGGATGATCGCCTGCATGTCGCCGCGGACCTCGGGCACCCTCACGGTGCTGGGCCGGGACCCCGAGACCGACGGGCCGGCAATCCGGGCCCGCATCGGGCTGGTGCCCCAGGAGGACAGCCTTGACCTCCAGCTGACCGTTCTCGACAACCTCATGATCTACGGCCGCTACTTCGACCTGCCCAAGAAGGTCATCAGGGAGCGGGCCGAGCGACTGCTGGCCTTCGCCGAGCTGACCGAACGGGCGAGGGATACGGTCGAGCCGCTGTCGGGAGGCATGAAGCGCCGGCTCACCATCGCCCGGGCGCTGGTGTCCGAGCCCGACCTGTTGATCCTGGACGAGCCGACCACCGGCCTCGATCCCCAGGCTCGGCACCTGCTGTGGGACCGCCTCTACCGCCTGAAGCTGGCCGGGGTCACCCTGGTGATCACCACCCACTACATGGACGAGGCGGAGCAGCTGTGCGATCGGCTGGTGGTGATGGACAAGGGCCGGATCGCGGCCTCGGGCTCGCCGGCCGCCCTCATCGAGCGCTACTCGACCCGAGAGGTCTTGGAGCTGCGGTTCGTCGGCCACGAGCCGCCGGGGCACGACAGCCTGGCCGGCCTGGGCGAGCGAATCGAGGTGCTGCCAGATCGGGTGCTGGTCTACGCCGACGATGCCGAGCGGGCCCTTGGCGAGCTGGAGGGCCGCGGCATCCGGCCGGCCAACTGGCTGGTGCGCCGTTCCAGCCTCGAGGACGTGTTCCTGAGCCTGACCGGGCGCACGCTGGTCGATTGATCGGGGTCGAGTCGTGACGACGATGGAGACCTGGGGAGCCCAGCACGCCGCCGGTGGCCGCCTGCCACCCAGCCTGCGGGTCCTGCGTTACCACCTGTTCAGCTACCTGCGGACCTGGCGGTCGTCGCTCACCACCAGCTTCCTCGCCCCGGTGCTGTACCTGGCGGCGATGGGAGTCGGCCTGGGCTCGCTCATCAACCACCACGTCGGGACCGTCGACCACGTCCGCTACCTGAGCTTCGTGGCCCCCGGCCTGCTGGCCGCCAGCGCGATGCAAGTGGCCGCCAGTGACTCGATGTACCCGGTGATGGCGGCGATCAAGTGGATCCGCACCTACTACGCGATGCTGGCCACCCCGTTGGCGGTGAAGGACGTCGTGCTGGGCCACTTCGGCTGGGTGACGGTTCGGCTGGTCATCACGAGCGTCGCCTACCTCGGGATCATGGCTGCGTTCGGCACCGTCCACTCCGCACTGGCCCCCCTCGCGCTGGTCGCTGCGATCCTGGTCGGCCTGTCGTTCGCCGGGGTGATTTCGGCGTTCGCCGCCACCCAGGAGAACGACCAAGGTTTCGCGACCATCTCCCGTCTCGGACTCATCCCGCTGTTCTTGCTGTCGGCGACCTTCTTCCCGCTTCGCCAGCTGCCCGGGTGGCTGCACCCCCTCGCCTACGCCACCCCGTTGTTCCATGGGGTCGACCTGTGCCGGATGCTGGTGCTCGGTCAGCTGGACTGGGTCTCAGCGGGATGGGACCTGGCGTACCTGGTTGGGCTGTGCGCCCTCGGGCTGGTCCTGTCCCGACGCCTCTTCACCCGGCGGCTGGTCGTGTGACCGAGCCAGCCGCTGCCCTCGACTCCCGGGCCGCCGCCGGTCCCTTCCCGGCCGCGGGCCGGGGGGCGTGGCGAGTGTTCCAGCGCAACGTGGTCGTCTACCGCCGCGGGTGGCGGTTCTTGGTCTCGGGCTTCTTCGAGCCCTTCTTCTACCTGGTCTCGATCGGCCTGGGGCTGAGCAAGCTGGTGGGGACGGTCCACCTCGGTGGGCACGCCGTCGCCTACACCGCGTTCGTCGCCCCCGGCCTGCTGGCCGCGTCCGCAATGAACGGCGCGATCTTCGACTGCACGTTCAAGATCTTCTTTCAGCTCAAGATCATGAAGGTCTACGACTCGATGCTGTCCACGCCGCTGTCCCCGGGCGACGTCGCCGCCGGGGAGCTGCTGTGGGCCCTCGCCCGCGGCGGCCTGTACTGCGGGGTCTTCATCTGCGTGATGGCCGCCTTCGGCTACGTGGGCACGCCTTGGGTCGTGCTGTGCCTCCCGGGCTCGTTGTTCGCCGGCTTCGCCTTCGCCGGGGTCGCGATGGCCGGCACCTCCTTCATGCGCAGCTGGCAGGACTTCGACTTCGTGTTCCTGGCTGCCCTCCCGCTGTTCTTGTTCTCGGCCACCTTCTACCCGCTTGGTGTCTACCCAGGGTGGCTGCAGCTGGTGGTCCGGTGCACCCCGCTGTACCAGGCGGTCGCCTTGTTGCGAGGTCTGGATCTCGGGCTGTTCGACTGGTCCCTGCTCGGGCATGCCGCGTACCTCTTGGTGATGGGCGCGGCCGGCCTGGCCGTGACCGGCCGGCGCATCGCCCACCTGGTGCTTCCCTGAGCCCGGCGCGCTGGCGCGCCCGGGGCCGGGCGCGGAAGTCTTGCGGAGCGGTTCTTCGGACCAGGAGGCGCGATGGAGCTCGAGCTCGAGGGCAAGGCGGTGCTGGTGACCGGTGGCTCCAACGGACTGGGCCGGGCGCTGTGCCACCGGCTGGTGGCCGAGGGCGCATCGGTGGCGTTCTGCGGCACCGACCCCGGGCGGGTCGAGACCGCCCGGGCTGCGCTCGAGTCCGCAGGCGGTGACGTGCTGGCGATGCGGGCCGACGTCACCGACCCGGCCGACCTGGCCCGTCTGGTGGCGGGCACCCTCGAGCGCTTCGGTCGTCTCGACGGTCTGGTCAACAACGCCGGCCGGTCGGCCGCCCGGCCGCTGGCCGAGCTGGGCGACGCCGATTGGGACGAGGACCTCTCCCTCAAGCTCTACGCCGCCGCCCGCCTCTGCCGGCTGGCCATGGACGCGTTGGCTCGCCAGGGTGGGTCGATCCTCAACGTGCTCGCAATCGCGGCGAAGGCACCGGGCGCCGGTTCGATGCCCTCCTCGGTGAGCCGGGCTGCCGGCCTGGCCCTCACCAAGGCGCTTTCCAAGGAGGTCGGCCCGGCCGGGGTCCGGGTCAACGCGGTGCTGATCGGGCTGGTCGAGAGCGGCCAGTGGGAGCGGCGGGCAGCGGCAGCCGGGGTCCCGGTCGGCCAGCTCTACGAGGACATGGCTCGGGGCTCGGGGATCCCGCTCGGCCGAGTGGGCCGGGCCGAGGAGTTTGCCGACCTGGCCACGTTCCTGCTGTCCCCGAGAGCCGGCTACGTGAGCGGGGCGGCCATCAACCTCGACGGCGGCCTGTGCGCCGTCGGATGAGGTGACCGGGTCGCCAGAGCCGGTCGTGGTCACCGCGCCCCTCCAGGGGACGGTGGTCTCGGTGGTCGCCGTCGGCCAGCAGGTGGCGGCGGGCGACCAGGTGGCCGTGCTCGAGTCGATGAAGATGGAGCACGTCGTGGCGGCCGAGGTGGCCGGCACCGTGCGCGAGGTGCGGCCCGGCCCAGGCGACACCGTCGAGCGCGGCGAGCGTCTGGTGGTGATCGAACCGGGCCCGGTCGACGCCCCCCGGGCGGTCGAGGGACCCGAGGCGGCCGGGACGGTGCGACCCGAGCTGGCCGAGCTGTGGGCGCGACGGGCCCGCCTGGCCGACGAGGCCCGCCCCGAGGCGATGGCCCGCCGGCATGGGACCGGGCATCGCAGCGCCCGGGAGAACCTGGCCGATCTGGTCGATCCGGGGTCCTTCGTCGAGTACGGCGGCCTGGTGGTGGCAGCCCAGCGCCGCCGCCGTCCACTGGAGGAGCTCATCGAGCGCACCCCGGCCGACGGCCTGGTCGGCGGGATCGCCCGGGTCAACGGCGACCGCTTCCCACCCGACGCGGCCCGCTGCGCCGTGCTCTCCTACGACTACACGGTCCTGGCTGGGACCCAGGGGCACATGAACCACCGGAAGAAGGACCGGCTGTTCGAGCTGGTCGAGCGGCTCCGGCTGCCGGTCGTCCTGTTCGCCGAGGGCGGCGGCGGCCGCCCGGGCGACACCGACGGGGCCACGGTCACCGGCTTGGACACCCGAGCCTTCGCCCTGTTCGCCCGGCTGAGCGGGCTCGTCCCGCTGGTGGGGGTGGTCGGCGGCCGCTGCTTCGCCGGCAACGCCGCCCTTCTCGGGTGTTGCGATGTGATCATCGCCACCGCCGACACCACGGTGGGGATGGGAGGGCCGGCCATGATCGAGGGCGGCGGCCTCGGGGTGTTCCCGCCCGAGGCGGTCGGCCCCCTGGCGGTCCAGGTGCCCAACGGGGTCGTCGACATCGCGGTGGACGACGACGCCGCTGCGGTGGCGGTGGCCAAACGGTACCTGTCCTACTTCCAAGGGCCGATCGGCCAGTGGGACTGCGCCGACCAGGAGCAGCTCCGGGCTTGCGTGCCCGAGGACCGTCGGCGGGTCTACGACGTCCACCAGGTCATCGAGCTGGTGGCCGACACCGGGTCGGTCCTTGAGCTGCGCCGCGACCACGCCCCGGCCATGGTGACCGCGCTGGCGCGCTTGGAGGGCCGGCCGATCGGGATCGTGGCCAACAATCCGGCCCACCTGGCCGGCGCCATCGACGGGCCGGGCGCGAACAAGGCGGCACGGTTCCTCGCCCTGTGCGACGCCTTCGACCTTCCGGTGGTGGCGTTCTGCGACACCCCCGGGTTCATGGTCGGGCCCGAGGCCGAGCGGGCCGCGCTGGTGCGGTCGGCCGGACGGCTGTTCGTGACCGGGGCCAGCTTGTCCGTTCCCTACTGCACGGTCGTGCTGCGCAAGGGCTACGGCCTCGGCGCCCAGGCCATGGCGGCCGGCAGCTTCCGCGAGCCGTTGTGGATCGGCTCATGGCCGACCGGGGAGTTCGGCGGGATGGGGCTCGAGGGCGCGGTCCGGCTCGGGTACCGGCGGGAGCTCGAAGCGGTCGAGGACCCGACCGAGCGGGAGGCCCTCTTCGAGGCGATGGTCCAGCGCTCCTACGCCGCCGGCAAGGCGCTCAACGTCGCCTCCCACTTCGAAGTGGACGAGGTGATCGACCCGGCCGAGACACGCAGCCGCCTCGGCGCGGTGCTGGCCGCCGCCCCGCCACCCCGGCCTCGGGCGGCGAAGAAGCGGCCGCTGGTCGACCCCTGGTGACCGGCGAGGTCGCCTCCTCCCTGAGCCTGCCCATTGTCGGAGCCCCGCGGGACGGCTAGGTTCGGGCCGCCCCGGGACGTGCACCGTTCCGGCCGGGTTTGGGATGGGGGGTTCCGCGGGGCGGCGCCTCGGGGAGTCGGCGAGTGCCGCTCCCCGAGGAGGCCGTCGAGGCCAACCCCCTGGCTGTCGTCGACGCAGCGCTGGTCGAGCGCAGCGCACCGCCCGAAATGGCGCCCGCTCAGGTCCTTTGCCCGCTCGGCTTTGAGGTTGGGGACCGTCGTCTTTCGCCAGCGCTTCTTGCTCCGGCCCTTGAGACCGGCCCGGCGCATCAGCCACCGCACCCGGTGCCGCCCGCAGTCGAGCCCCTGGCACCGCAGCTCGGCGTGGACCCGGGGGCTGCCACGGGTGCACTTGGAGGCAGTGTGCACGACGTCGGTCCTCTCGGTCTGCGAGCTTCCTCTGCGAGGGGGTCTGCTGGTGCTGGCACTTGGCGGCACGGGAGACCTCGAGCAGCGCACCACGCGGTGACCTGCAGGTCCCTCCGGCTCGATGAAGGGTCCATCACCGGGTCTTCTTCGCGAAGAAAGCCGTTGCTCGCTTGCGCAGGTCGACATCGGTCTTTTGGCGCCTGTGCTCCCGCCGCAGCCAGGAAAGCGCTCGCGCTCCTGCTGGTCAGGCCCGGCCGATACCGGTGTCGATCTCGGCCTGAGCCGCTCACCTGCGTACTGCCGACTCCGTCAGGTCGAATTCCCGGGCCACCCCTGCGATCGACCGGTCACCAGCCCGGCACCCCTCCACGATCTCCGACTTGAAGTCCGGGGTGTACGACCAACGGTCACTGCGCCCCGGCGCGGCGCGCCACTTTGTGGATATCCGTCAGAGCGTGCCAAGCCCAAGCCCTGGCACCGGACCCGAGCCTGGCCACGGACCTAGCATGTCGGCGGGCAGGTCCGTTGTGCCAGGGGGCGCATGAGGAGAGGTTGCTGGTCTTGGGAAGGCTGCGCTCGGGCGGCCTGCGCCGGCCTGGGGTTCGCAGCTCTCGCCCTCGGGACACTCGCCATCGGTTTCTCCCAGGCAACGGCCGCGGTCGTCGTGGGTCCGGACCATGGGACAAGCGCCGGGACCGGGAACTTCGCCACCGGCAGCTGGCCTGGTTGGGCCTCCCTCAACTGGTCAGGGTACGCGGTGTCGACGGGCGCGCCGTACCATTCGGTGAGCGCGACCTGGATCGTCCCTGCGGTGAGCGGTCCGAACGGGTCCTACTCGGCAGCGTGGGTGGGCATCGACGGCTTCACCAACGGCTCGCTCATCCAGACCGGCACCGAGCAGGACTTCCTCAACGGTGCTGCCCAGTATTCGGCCTGGTGGTCGACCTCGTCACAGAACTTCGTCGAGCAGACGATCACCAATGGCTGCTCCGGTGCCGTCGCCGGGCCAGCTCGGTCCCGTCCCCAGGGCCCCGGCGGGCTCCTCGCTGCGCCCACTGGCCGCGCCGGCGGTCCCCGAGCCTCTGCTCACGGCGGGTCGGGGCCGCCTGGGGCCACCACCGGCTCGGCGACCGGCGTGTCGTCGACCAGTGCCACCCTCAATGGGACCGTGAACCCCAATGGCCTTGCCACCTCCTACTACTTCGAGTTCGGCACGACCACGTCGTTCGGGTCGACGACGGCCGTCTCGAGCGCCGGATCCGGCAAGCGGGCTGTCACGGTGAGCGCGTCGCTGAGCGGTCTGTCGGCCGGCACGACGTACTACTTCGAGCTGGTTGCGACGAACGCCGACGGCACCACGGATGGGGGGCTTGGTTCGTTCACCACCAGCTCGGGCTCCGGCTCGGGCGGCAGCAGCTGCGGGCTGGTTGAGCCAGGGGACCCGATGTCGGCCACCATCGCGCAGGCTTCCGGGTCGACCTGGGACATCACGATCGGCGACGGCTCAAGCAGCCACGGGTGGAGTTTCACCACGGCCGTGACCTACAGCGGCCCCGGGGCGTCGGTGGAGTGGATCCTCGAAGCCCCCACGGTGTGCCGAGGCTCGCACTGCACGGTCGCCACACTGGCCGACTACGGCTCGGTGGTCTTCGACCAGGCGACGGCGAACGCAGCCGGGCCAGGCCTTGTCATCGGTGATGCCGGCGAGATGGTGAACGTCTCGGACACGGCAGTGCTCTCGATCCCCTCGGGGCCTGATGCCAGCGCTGACGGCTTCACCGTCGCCTACGGCTCGACCCAGCCAAGCCCTCCACCGGGGTCCTAGCCGAGCAGTCCGCGGCCGGCCGGCTGGACCCACGCCCGGTTGGTCAACCCCCTGCGACCGGGAGCGGGTTGCCGGTCTCGAGCAGCGACTTGAGGGCGGAGAGGATCCATGGCCACCCCTGACTGAGGCTCTCCAAGGTCGGGCTACCGGGCTCGAAGCCATCATGGATGACGGTCAGTCGCACCACCTCACCGACCGGCTCGAGCTCGAAGGTGACCCTGGAGCGGGGCTCGGCCGACACCGCTGCGAAGTACTCGTCGTCGAACCCGGCGGCCTGGGCAAACTCCGCGGTGATGGTCTGCCAGGTGTACGAAAGCCGGCGGTTGGGCTCAGCCTCCAGGACCACTTGTTCGGGGTCCTCGACGGTCACTCCGCCGTACTCCCAGGTCATGGGGGCGCCCGGTTCCCAGCTGGTCACGTGGGCGGCGCCCCAGTAGCGACGGGTGAAGGCCGGATCGGTGAGGGCCTGCCACAACCGTTCGGGGGTGGTGCGGATGTACGTGGTGTAGACGAACTGCGGTTTGTCCATGGGACTGTCCTCCAGGGCGTGCTTGAGCTCGGACAGGACGGCAGTCCGGGCTCGGTCGTAGCGGCTCATCCAGCGTTCGGCGATGTCGTTGAGTGGGACCGGGTTGAGATAGTGGAGCCGAACCCGGCCCCGGCGGACGCTCGTCACCAGGCCGGCCGCCTCGAGCACCGCCAGGTGCTTGGTCACCGACTGGCGGGCCATGGCCAGGCCCGCGCACAGCTCCCTGAGCGTCTGGCCGTTGCGGTCCCGTAGCCGGTCGAGCAACATCCGGCGGGACGGGTCGGCGAGCGCCTTGAACACCGTGTCCATCGCCTCCCCGCCCATCGTCGATGGAGGCCATTTTGGCAGCCTTTTGGCTGCCTATCAATGGCTACCAGGGAATCCGCAGACCCGCTGGGCGAGCAGACCGCGCGATCGTGCTCGCCGGTGCCGCCTCCCGGACATTCGCAGCCCAGCTTGTGGTCCATGGGGTCGTTGCGCTCCGGGCGCCGCCCGGGGCGCGCCCAGCACACTGGACCGATGGCGGGCCGGCCACTCCTGCTGGTGGACATCGATGGTGTCCTCAATGTCTTTGGTGTCGACGCGTGCCCTAACGGCTACGCCGAGCACGCGGTGTTCCCAGAAGACGACCAGCCGATGCGGTCGGCGACCATCCACGGCGTCTGGCTCCGCGACCCGGCGGGCGCCTTCGACCTGGCGTGGGCCTCTGCCTGGGGCTTTCAAGCGCAGCAGCACCTGGGGCCGATCCTCGACCTGGAGGAGTTCCCCTTCGTGCCCATGCCTGAGATCCCATCTCCACCGGCCGAGAGGGTCCCCGAGCGGCGCCATGTGGACCAGCTTCTTGCGTGGGCTCGGGCGCTCGCGCTCCGATGACTCGAGGACACCCTCCGGCCGGTCGCGGCGCGACCGCCGGAGGGGCCGCCCTCAGCCCTCGGGCTGGTCCACCAGGACCACCTTGCCCAGCTTGCCGCCGGCTTCGAAGCGGTCGTAGGCGCGTTCGGCATGGGCGAAGGCGAAGGTGTCGCAGACCGGCACCGTGATCGCCCCGGTGGCGAGGTGGGGGAGCACGTGGCGGGCGACGCCGTCGATCACCAGCCCCTTGGCCACCCGGTCGCGGCCGCGCAGCGTGGAGCCGGAGATCCGGGCCCGTTTGGCCATCACCACCCCCAGCTGCAGCTGGACTTCGCCGCCGCTGCCCAGTCCGATGACCGAGATCCGCCCCCGCTCAGCCAGCGCGCCGAGGGCGACGCCGAAGCTGGCGGCGCCCACCAGCTCGAGCACGACGTCGTAGGGACCGTGCTCGGCGATCGAGCCGGGGTCGATCACCTGGTGAGCGCCCAGGGACCGGACCGCGTCCCGTTTGGTCGGATCCCGGACCGAGGCGACCACCATGGCCCCGGTGACCCGGCCGAGCTGGACCGCGGCGGTGCCGACCCCGCCGGCCGCCCCGGTCACCAACAGGCGCTCGCCCGCCGCCAGCTCGGCCTGACTGAACAGCGCGTCGTAGGCGGTGCAGAAGGTCTCGGGGAACCCGCCGGCCTGGACCCAGGTGACCGCCTCGGGAACGGCCAGCGCGTGCGCCTCGTCGACCACCGCCAGCTCCGCCTGGCCACCGCCGCCCAGCAGGCCCATGACCCGGTCCCCGGGCGCGAACCGTTGGACCTGGCGGCCCACCGCTACCACCTCGCCAGCCATCTCCAGGCCGGGGATGTTGGCCGGGGCACCGGGTGGTGCCGGGTACCGGCCCCGCCGCTGGCCCATGTCGGCCCCGTTGAGCCCGGCTGCCCGGACCGCCACCAGCAGCTCGGTGTCGCCGACCTGCGGATCGGGCTGCTCGACCCACACTGGCCGGCCATCGTCGATCACCACGGCGTGCATGGCCCGAGCCTGGTCCAGCTCCCGCCGGCGTGCCACTGGTGCCCAGCCCACCAGGTCGTGGGCCCAAAGGTCAGCGGCCGGGTGGGTCGGCGTTGGGCGGGTCGACCAGCACGCCCGGGTTCATGATCCCGGCCGGGTCGACCGCCTGCTTGGCTGCCCGCAGCGCCGCCGCGAACAGCTCTGGGCGCTCCCGGTCGTACCAGGGGCGGTGCTGGCGGCCGACCGCGTGGTGGTGGGTGATGGTGCCGCCAGCGGCCAGGATGGCTTCGGACGCGGCAGCTTTGATCGCCGCGTGCTGACCCAGCGGGTCGGCATCGGAGCGGTAGGCGCCCACGTAGGTGTAGTAGGGGGCCGGGCCGTCGGGATAGACGTGGGTGAACCGGCAGTTGACGGTGCCCCCACCGCAGGCCTCGGCCAGCGCGGCCAGGGTGGCAGTGCGGACCGCGTGGTCCAGCTCCGGCCAGCGGTCCCAGGTGACCGCGGTCTCGAAGGTTCCCGCGACCAGGCCGAGCCCGGCATTGGCCCCCCCGAGGCCGCCCGACCCGGGGATGAACGCCTGCCGCCACGCCCCGACCGCGCCCGTCCGTCCGGTGGCCTGTCCGCTGCCGTCGTCGACCATCAGCTCGTCGTCGGCGACGACGCCGCCGCAGGTTCGGGCCAGTCCGACGGCGTGCTCGAGGAAGCCACGCTGGGGGATCTCGGCCGACTCGAAGCCGATGATGAGCAGGGCCTGGCCGCCCTCCACCCCCGCGCTCCCGGCGGCGAGCTCGGGGTCCAGCAGGCGGAGGTTGGCCGGCCACAGCTTGGCCTGGACGATATGGCGGGTGGCCTCGTACCCGGCCTCCCAGCTGGCGAAGCGGATCCCGGCGGTCGCCCGGAAGCGGGGGCGGGCCTGGACTCGCATCCAGGCCTCGGTGATGATCCCCAAGATCCCCTCGGACCCGATCACCAGGCGGTTGGGGTCGGGGCCGGCTCCTGAGCCGGGCAATCGCCGGGTCTCGAGCCATCCGCTCGGGGTGAGCATCCGAACGGACTCCACGAACTCATCGATGTGGGTGTGGTTGGTCGCGTAGTGCCCGCCCGAGCGGGTCGCGATCCAGCCCCCGAGGGTCGAGCCGGTGAAGCTCTGCGGGAAGTGGCGCAAGGTGAGCCCCCGCGGCCGGAGCTGGTCCTCGAGGGCGGGACCAAAGACGCCGGCTTGGATCCGGGCCGCCCGGGAGACGTCGTCGACCTCGAGCACCCGGTCGAGCCGGTCGAGGGCCACCGTGACCACCGGTCCCCGGTCCTCCGGCGGGGTCACCCCGCCCACCACCGAGGAGCCCCCGCCGTAGGGGATGACGCAGTACCCGTGGTCGTCGCACCAGGAGAGGACGGCCTCGAGCTCGCTGTCCGAGCGTGGGTGGGCGACCGCGTCAGGCGGGTTGGGGTACCGGCCGAACGGCGCGTGGTCGCAGCGGTCGAACCCGTAGGAGTGGTAGGCGCGCTCCCAGGTGTCTTGGAAGCAGAACTGGTCCAGGGAGGAAGGCACCCGGACCCTCGGGGGGCGCAGCTCCAGCTCGTCGACCGAGGGGATGCGCGGCGGGTGCAGCTCCGTCCCCAGACGCGCCGACAGCGCAGCTGCGAGCTCGCGCCGGCGTTCCTCGGTCGGCTCCTCGCTCTCCAGGCCCCACATCCACAGACTTCGACGTGGCTGCACGTCCGCCCCCTGGTCCCGACCGGGGCGATGGTATCGGGTCGGCTGTCACCACCACCGGCCGCCCCGCGCCGCTCGACCAGCGGTTAGCCTCCCGGTATGGCACTGTTCGACGTCCCCATCGCCACCCTGCACGGCGAGCCGTCCTCGCTGGCCCAGTACAAGGGCAAGGCGCTCCTGCTGGTCAACGTGGCTTCCAAGTGCGGCCTCACGCCGCAGTACGAGGGGCTGGAGAAGCTCCAGGAGACCTTCGGCGACCGGGGGTTCAGCGTGCTCGGGTTCCCCTGCAACCAGTTCGGCGGGCAGGAGCCGGGGACGCCCGAGGAGATCGCCACCTTCTGCTCCACCACCTACGGCGTCACCTTCCCCATGTTCGAGAAGATCGACGTGAACGGGGAGCACCGGCACCCGATCTACCAGGAGCTGACCAAGACCCCCGACGCCGAGGGCAACGCCGGTGACATCCAGTGGAACTTCGAGAAGTTCTTGGTCTCTCCCTCCGGCGAGGTGGTGGCCCGGTTCCGGCCGCGGACCGACCCCCAGGACCCGGCGGTCATCGAGGCGATCACCGCGAACCTGCCGGGCTGATCGCCGGGCGCGGCGGCAGATGGCCGGGGACGGCTTCGACGCGGCCATCTTCGACATGGACGGGCTCCTGGTCGATACCGAGCCGCTGTGGCAGCAGGCCGAGGTGGAGATCCTGGGCGCCCTGGGCGTCCCGCTCGATCCGCACCGGTGTCGACAGACCAAGGGGATGTTCGTGGGCGAGGTGATGGCCTACTGGCACCGGCGGTTCCCCTGGGACGGTCCTGCGGTCGACCAGGTCGCGGCCCAGGTGGTGGACCGGGTGTGCGAGCTGGTGGCCGAGCGGGGGACGCTGCAGCCCGGGGTCCGGGGGGCGATCGAGCTGTGCGAGCGCCACGGGCTTGGCCTGGCGGTGGCCTCGTCGTCCGGCTACCGGCTGATCGACCTGGTGTTGGAGCGCTTCGAGCTCGCCCGGCACTTCCGCGTGGTCCACTCGGCCGAGGACGAGCCCTACGGCAAACCCCATCCGGCGGTGTACCTGGGGGCCGCGGCCAGGCTGGGTGCCGAGCCCTCGCGCTGTGTGGCGTGGGAGGACGCGCCGGCCGGGGTGGTGGCGGCCAAGGCGGCCCGGATGGTCTGCGTGGCAGTGCCCGAGCCCGCCGAGCGGGGCCGGTCGGCGTTCGCCCTCGCCGATGCGGTGCTCGGCTCGTTGGTCGAGGCGGACGAGGATCTCTACGCGCGTCTGGTCGCCTCGCTCGACCAGGCGCTGCCGGGAGCCTGACGCGGGAGCCGACTCGGTGAGCGTGCGCCGGCCAGCGCGGCCGGTGGTCACGGCAGTTGGCCCCAGGTCGTAGGCTTGCCCAACCTGATCGTGCCCCTCGACCACCGGACCCCTCTGCCCTCGATGTTCCGCCCCGTCCCGCCCACCGTCGACTTCGTGGCCTTGGAGAAGGAGGAGCTCGCCCGGTGGGGGGCCCACGACGTGTTCGCACGGTCGATCGCTCGACGGGCCGGGTCCCGACCCTGGGTCTTCTACGAGGGGCCACCGACCGCCAACGGCAAGCCGGGCTTCCACCACGTCTGGGCCCGCGTCTACAAGGACCTGTTTTGCCGGTTCCAGACCATGCGGGGACACCGGGTCGAGCGGCGGGCCGGCTGGGACACCCACGGTCTGCCGGTCGAGGTCGAGGTGGAGAAACGGCTGGGCATCAGCGGCAAGCGCCAGATCCAAGACGAGGTCGGGGTGGCCGAGTTCGTCCGGCTGTGCCGGGAGTCCGTCTACGCCTACGTCGAGGACTGGCGGGCGATCACCGTACGGATCGGCTACTGGATCGACCTCGACCACGCCTACTGGACGCTCGACCGAAGCTACGTGGAGTCGGTCTGGTGGCACCTCCGCCAGCTCTACGACCAGGGGCTGCTGTACGAGGACCTCAAGGTGGTTCCCTACTGCCCCCGGTGCGGCACCGGGCTGTCCAGCCACGAGCTGGGCCAGGAGGACGTGTACCGAGAGGAGGAAGACGAGTCAGCCTTCGTTCGCCTTCCTTTGGCCGACCCGGGTGCCGCACCGGCCGGGGCCACGTCGCTGGTGGTGTGGACCACCACCCCGTGGACGCTGCCCGCCAACACCGGGGTGGCGGTCAACCCCGAGCTCACCTACGTCGTGGTCGACGGGATGGTGGTGGCCGAGGACCGGGTGGAGGCGGTGTTCGGCCCGACCGCCCAGCCGAGCGGCCGGGTGCGGGGGGCCGACCTGGTCGGCCTGCGCTACCACCGCCCGCTCGACCTGGTGGCTGCCGACCCGGCGGCCGACGGGTGGCGGGTGGTGGCCGGCGACTTCGTCACCACCGAGGAGGGCACCGGCCTGGTGCACCTGGCCCCGGCGTTCGGCGAGGTCGACCGCCAGGTGGCCCGGGCCAGCGGGTTGCCCACCCTCAACCCGGTGGGCCCCGACGGCCGCTTCACCCAGGCCGCCGGGTGGCTGGCCGGCCGGGAGGTGCGGGAGGCCAACCACGACATCAACGACGCCCTGGAGGCGAATGGGCTCCTGGTGGCCCGGCTCCCGTACCGCCACCCCTACCCGCACTGCTGGCGTTGCCGGACCCCCCTCATCTACTGGGGCAAGCCGAGCTGGTACGTGGCCACGTCGACCCGGAAGGACGACCTGGTGGCGGCCAACCGCACGATCGACTGGCACCCGGCCTACATCCGCGACGGCCGCTTCGGGGAGTGGCTGGACAACAACGTCGACTGGGCGCTGTCCCGGGACCGGTTCTGGGGCACCCCCCTGCCCATCTGGCGCTGCGAGGCCGGCCACGTCACCTGCGTCGAGTCGCTGGCCGAGCTGTCCCAACTGGCCGGGACCGACCTCAGGGACCTCGATCCCCACCGCCCGGTGATCGACGAGGTCAGCTTCCCCTGCCCGTCGTGCCCCGAGGGGGCGCCGGGCACCGCTCGGCGGATCGAGCCGGTGATCGACGCGTGGTTCGACTCCGGCTCGATGCCGGCGGCCCAAGTCGGCTACCCGCACCAGGCCGGTTCGGCCGAGCGCCTGGCGTACCCGGCCGACTTCATCTCCGAGGCCATCGACCAGACCCGGGGGTGGTTCTACTCCCTGCTCGCGGTGAACACCCTGGTGTTCGGGTCAGCCCCCTACCGCCACGTGGTCTGCCTCGGTCACATCGTCGACGCCCAGGGCCGCAAGGCCTCCAAGTCGTTGGGCAACGTGCTCGATCCCTGGGAGGTGCTGGACAGCCGGGGAGCTGAGCCCATGCGGTGGTGGATGTTCAGCCAGGGATCGCCGTGGACCCCGACCCAGGCCAACCTCTCGGCAATCGATGCCGCAACCAGGGAGACCCTCCTCACCCTGTGGAACACCTTCAGCTTCTTCACCACCTATGCGGCTGCCAACGGGTTCTCGCCCGACGACCCGGCGATCCCAGCGCCGCCGGAGCGCTCCCCGCTGGACCGTTGGCTGCTGTCTCGCCTGGCTTCGGCGACCGCCGAGGTGACCGAGGCCCTGGACAGCTACGACCCCTACCGGGCCGCCACCGCGCTGGCCCGCTTGGTCGACGAGACCTCGAACTGGTACGTGCGGCGTAGCCGCCGCCGGTTCTGGCGCACCGACCCCGATGCCGACCAGCGCGACACCCTGGCCGCCCACGCCACCCTGCTCGAGACCCTGACCACGACCGCCCTGCTGCTGGCCCCGTTCTGTCCGTTCTTGGCCGACCACCTGTGGCACGAACTCACCGGGGCCGGCGAGGCCGACTCGGTGCACCTGGCCGACTGGCCGCCGGTCGACCGGGCCCACCTCGATCCGGGGCTCGAGGCCCAGATGGCCCAGGCCCGGCGGTTGGCCTCCCTCGGCCGCGCGGCCCGCAGCGAGGCCGGCCTCAAGGTGCGCCAGCCCCTGGCGCGGGCTCTGGTGTACCTGCCGCCGGGGGCTCCGCCGCTGCTGGCCGACGTGGTGGCCGACGAGCTCAACGTCGACCGGGTCGAGGTCGCGGCCGAGCTGGGCGAGCTGCTCGAGTTCCGCCTGGCCCCGAACTTCAAGGTCCTCGGCCCCAAGCTCAAGTCCGGGGTCCAAGAGGCCAAGGCAGCCCTGGCCGGCCTGGACGCCCCGGCGGTGGCCGCCGCCTTGGAGGCGGGCCAGACGGTGCGGCTGGCCCTGGCCTCGGGCGAGGTGGAGCTCGGCCGGGGCGACGTGGAGCTGCAGGTCCGCGGGCGGGGGGGCTACGCGGTCTCGAGGGAGGGCCACGAGGCGGTGGCCCTCGATGTGACCCTCGACGACGACCTGGTGCGGCGGGGTCAGCTGCGGGACCTCATCCGCCAGGTCCAGGACCTGCGGAGGGCGGCCGGGTTCGAGGTGACCGACCGGATCCGCCTCTGGCTCGAGGGCGCGAGCGGCGTGCGCCCGTTGTTCGACCACCTGGCCCGGGAGGTCCTGGCGGTCGAGGTGATCGAGGGGCCCGGTGCCGGCCCCGGCTCGCCGGTCGAGATCGGCTCGGACACCGGTCGGGCCTGGCTCGAGCGGGCGTGAGTGGTCGGTGCGTGGTCGGCCCGCCGGGTGGACCGGTAAGGTCGAGGTGATGGCAGAGCGAGCCCGCAAGCTGGTGAAGCCAATCGCGGCCGTGCTCGGCCTGTTGGCCACCATGGCCAGCATCTGGTGGTTCGCCCTCAAGCCGCGCCGCACGCCGAAGGACTGATCCTCCGGCGCCGCTGAGCCGAGGGACGGGCGCCATGGCCTTCACGACGTTGAACCCGGCCACCGGAGCGGTGGAGGCCGAGTTCGAGCCGCACACCCCCGAGCAGGTCGAGGAGCGCCTGACCCGGGCGGCCGAGACTTTCGCCTCCTACCGCCGCACCTCGTTCGCCGAGCGCGCCGGGTGGATGCGGGCGGCCGCCGACCTCTACGACGCCGAGCAGCCCGAGATCGCCCGGGTGCTCACCACCGAGATGGGCAAGACGTACGGCTCGGCCAAGGCCGAGGTGGCCAAGTGCGCGATGTGCATGCGCTGGTACGCCGACCGGGCCGAGGCGCTCCTGGCCGTCGAGCCGGTCGAGACCTCGGCCGGGCGCGCCTACGTCCGCTACGAGCCGCTCGGGCCGGTGCTGGCGGTGATGCCGTGGAACTTCCCGCTGTGGCAGGTGATCCGCTTCGCCGCTCCCGCCCTCATGGCCGGCAACGTCGGGCTGCTCAAGCACGCCTCCAACGTTCCCCAGTCGGCTCTGCTGATCGAGGACCTGTTCCGCCGAGCAGGGTTCCCCGAGGGCGCCTTTTCCACGCTGCTGGTCCCGGCAGGCGCGGTCGCCTCGATCATCGAGGACGACCGGGTGGCAGCGGTGACCCTGACCGGCAGTGAGGCGGCCGGGCGCAGCGTCGCGGCGGCCGCTGGGCGCGCCCTCAAGAAGTGCGTCCTCGAGCTCGGAGGCTCTGACCCCTTCGTGGTGCTGCCCTCGGCCGACCTCGACCGGGCGGTGCCGGTTGCGGTCACCGCCCGGGTGCAGAACAACGGGCAGTCCTGTATCGCAGCCAAACGCTTCATCGTGGTCGATGCGGTCCGGGACCGCTTCGTGCCTCGCTTCGTCGAGGCGATGGCCGCGCTGGTGGTGGGCGACCCCTTCGACCCGGCGACCGATGTCGGGCCGCTGGTGTCGCGGGCCCAACGGGACGAGGTCGCCGCCCAGGTGGACGACGCCCGGGCCAAGGGCGCGGTGGTGGCCTGCGGCGGCGAGCCGGTGCCAGGGGAGGGCTGGTACTACCGTCCGACCGTCCTCACCGGGGTGACCCCGGGGATGCGGGCCTACGACGAAGAGGTGTTCGGGCCGGTGGCGGTGGTCGAGCCGGCGGCTGACGTCGACGAGGCGATCGCGCTGGCGAATCGGACCAGCTTCGGGCTCGGCGCCAGCGTGTGGGCCGAGGACCCGGCCGAGCAGCAGCGTGGCATCGAGGAGCTCGAGGCCGGGATGGTGTTCGTGAACGCGATGGTCGTCTCCTCCCCCGAGCTCCCCTTTGGCGGGATCAAGCGCTCGGGCTTCGGGCGCGAGCTGTCAGAGGCGGGCATCAAGGAGTTCTGCAACGCCAAGGCCGTCCGGGTGGCCTGAGCCACCATGGAGGTCGTCGCCTACCTCGACCACGCCGCGACCACACCGCTGCGGCCGGAGGTGGTCGAGGCGATGGCGCCGTTCGTCGATCAGCGCTACGCCAATCCCTCCGGCGCCCACGCCTTGGCCCGCGATGCCCGCCGGGCAGTGGAGGAGGCCCGAGAGGAGGTCGCCGAGCTGGTCGGGGCCCGACCGGCCGAGGTGGTGTTCACCTCGGGCGGGACCGAGGCCGACAACCTGGCCGTCCTCGGGACGCTGGCCCGCTGTGCCGGCCCGGCCGAGGCGGTCTGCTCGTCGATCGAGCACGCCGCGGTGCTGAGCCCGATGCGGGCGGCGGCCCAACGGACGGCGGCCGTGCCCGGCGTGCCCGGCATCGGGCTTCACGAGGTGCCGGCTCGGGCCGACGGCGTCGTCGACCTGGACGCGCTGGCCGCCGTGCTCGGGCACCAGACCGTGCTGGTCTCGGTGATGACGGCCAACAACGAGGTGGGGACGGTTCAGCCCATCGCCGAGGTCGCCAGGGTGGTCCGAGCGCTCGCACCCCGAGCGGTGCTGCACACCGACGCGGTGCAGGCCGCCGCCTACCTCGACCTGGCCGAGGTCACCGCGCCCTGCGACCTGGTCTCGCTCAGCGCCCACAAAGTGGGGGGGCCCAAGGGGGTGGGGGCGCTGGTCGTGCGGTCCCCGCACGACGTGGTGCCGCTGGTGCTGGGAGGCGGCCAGGAGCAAGAGCGCCGGAGCGGGACCCACAACGTCGCCGGCATCGTGGGGTTCGCCACCGCCCTGCGGGCGGCGGTGGCCGAGCGCCCCACCGAGCGTGCCCGGGTGGCCCAGCTGCGGGACCGCTTCGCCGACGCGGTGCTCGGCGCAGTCCCGGACGCCATCGAGACCGTTCCCCGGACAGCGACGCTGCCCGGCCACTGCCACCTGCGCTTCGAGGGCCTCGACCACGACGAGCTGCTCGTGGTGCTGGACCGAGGCGGCGTCTGCGCGTCCGCCGGCTCGGCCTGTGCGAGCGGCGCGCTCGAGCCGAGCCACGTGCTGGTCGCGATGGGCCTGGACCGGGCCCAGGCCCGCAGCGGGGTCCGCTTCACCCTGGGCCGCACCACCTCCGCAGAGGAGGTGGACCAGGCGGCCGCGGTGGTGGCCAGCGCGGTGGCCAGCCTTCGGTCCGGCTGCTGATCGCCGCCGCCGGGTCGTGACCGCCCGGCGGGGGGTGGTCCACGGTGGTCCGTCGTGGCCCGGGGATCCGCACGCGTCGGCCCGGACCGCCACCGAGCCGGCCGAAACTCGGGTCGGCCCGACCACCGGCGATGGCAGACTGCGGTCGTGCGGGTGCTGGTGGCCATGTCCGGCGGAGTGGACTCTTCGGTCGCGGCGGCGCTTTTGGTGGAAGGCGGCCACGACGTCTGCGGGGCCACCCTCAAGCTGTGGGGCGGGCCACAGGACTCTGGGTGCTGCTCGGTCGCCGACGTCGACGACGCCCGCCGGGTGGCGCAGCAACTCGGCATCGACCACTACGTGTTCGACATGACCGAGGCCTTCGCTGCCGAGGTGGTCGATCCCTACGTCGCCCAACACGCGGCCGCCCGGACCCCCAATCCCTGCATCGAGTGCAACCGCCGGATCAAGTTCGACCGTCTGCTGGCCCGGGCCCGGCGGCTGGGCTTTGACGCCTTGGCCACCGGGCACCACGCCCGAGTGGTCCCGGGCCGAGACGGCCGCCGCCAACTGCGACGGGGGGCCGACTCGGAGAAGGACCAGTCCTACGTGGTCTCGATGCTCGGCCAGCACCAGCTGGCCCAGGTGTGCTTCCCGGTCGGCGAGATGACCAAAGCCGAGGTCCGGCGGCGGGCGGCCGAACTCGCCCTGCGGACGGCAGCCAAGCCCGACAGCCAAGACGTCTGCTTCATCCGCTCCGACCAGGGCCGAGCCGGGTTCCTGGCCGAGCGATTGGCGCTGCACCCGGCCGAGCTGGTCGACACGTCGGGGACTCCGGTCGGCCGGGTGCCGGCCTTGGAGCTGGTCACCGTGGGGCAGCGGCGCGGCGTGGGGCACGGGCCCGACGGCTCCCGCCGGTACGTGGCGTGGGTCGACCCCCAGGGCCGGCGGGTGGTGGTGGGCCGGGCCGCCGAGGTCGCGATCGACCGGGTCGAGCTGGTGACCGAGACCCTCTCGTGGACCGACGAGGCCCTGGCCGAAGGGGACGAGGCCCTGGCCCAGACCAGCGCCCACGGGCGGGCTGTTCCGTGCACCATCGGCTGCGAGGCGGGGCGCCCAGTGGTGCGCTTCGCTCGCCCGGTCCACCCGGTCGCACCGGGCCAGACCGTCGCGCTGTACGACGCCCGCGACCCTGACCTGGTCCGGGGCTCGGCGATCGCCCGCTGATGACTCGGGCAACTCCGGCCGAGCGGGTCGCCGAGCTCCGGGCCCTCATCGCCCACCACGACGAGCGCTACCACCTGCTCGACAGCCCCGAGATCACCGACGCCGAGTACGACGCGCTCAAGCGGGAGCTGCTGGCGCTGGAGGCCGAGCACCCGGAGCTGGCCACGCCGGACTCTCCGACCCAGTCGGTCGGCGCGGCTCCTTCGGGCCTGTTCGCCGAGGTCCGCCACCAGGTCCCGATGATGAGCCTGGACAACGCCCAGACCGAGGACGAGCTGCGCAGTTGGGCCGACCGTCTGGTCCGGCTGGTGCCCGAGCTCGACCTGGGCGCGCTGGCGTTCTCCTGCGAGCCGAAGGTGGACGGGGTGGCGATGTCGCTCACCTACGAGCACGGCCGTTTCGTCCAGGCCGCGACCCGGGGCAACGGCGTGGTCGGCGAGGACGTGACCGACAACGTGGCCACCGTGGCCTCGGTACCCAAGGTGCTCTCGCCCGACGCCGGCCCGTTCCCCGAGCGCCTGTTCGTCCGGGGCGAGATCTACCTGCCCACCGCGGCGTTCCTGGCGTTGAACGAGCGGCAGCTGGCCGCCGGCGGCAAGGTGTTCGCCAACCCCCGCAATTCGGCTGCCGGGTCGCTGCGCCAGAAGGACCCGGCGATCACCGCGTCGCGTCCGCTCGCCTTCTGGGCCTACCAGGTGGTGCGACCGGAGGACCCTGCGGCCGGCGCGGCGGCGGCCGGTCCCTGGGCCCCGGCCACCCAGACCGAGGCCCTGGCCCAGCTGGCCCGGGCCGGCTTCCCGGTCAGCCCCGACGCCCGGCGGGTGGTGGGCATCGACGCGGTGGTCGAGCGATGTGCCGAGCTGGCCGAACACCGCCACGACCTCCCCTACGAGATCGACGGGGTCGTGGTGAAGGTGGACGACCTGTCCCTGCACCGGCGGCTCGGCCAGACCTCTCGGGCGCCCCGCTGGGCGGTGGCGTTCAAGTTCCCGCCCGAGGAGCGGGCGACCCGCCTCCTCGGCATCGAGGTCTCCATCGGTCGGACCGGGCGGGCGACCCCGTTTGCCCGGCTGGTCCCGGTGTTCGTGGGCGGGTCGACCGTCCAGCTGGCCACCTTGCACAACGAGGACCAGGTCCGGCTCAAGGACGTCCGGCCGGGCGACATCGTGCTCGTGCGCAAGGCCGGCGACGTCATCCCCGAGGTGGTCGGACCGATGCTGGATCATCCCGACGCCCCTCGCCGCCGGCCCCGCCGGTGGCGGTTCCCGACCGTCTGCCCGTCCTGCGGAGGCCCCCTGGTGCGGCTGGTCGGGGAGAGCGACACCTACTGCACCAACATCGACTGCCCGGCCCAGCGGGTCCAGCGCATCGTCCACTTCGCTTCGCGCAGCGCGATGGACATCGAGGGCCTGGGGGAGCAGCGGGTGGTCCAGCTGGTGCGGGCCGGGCTGGTGGACGACCCGGCCGACCTCTACCACGTGGAGGCGTCCCAGCTGGTGGGGTTGGAGGGGATGGGCGAGCTCTCGGCAGCCAACCTCCTCAGCGCGATCGAGGCGTCGAAGCGCCAGCCACTCAGCCGGCTGCTGGTCGCGCTGGGGATTCGCCACGTCGGGCCGACCGTGGCGCGCGCCCTGGCCACCAGCTTCTCCTCGCTCGACGCCCTGCGGGCGGCCTCGGCCGAGTCGCTCGCCGCGGTCGAGGGAGTGGGCCCGGTGATCGCCGACAGCGTCGTCGAGTTCCTGGCCAACCCGGCCAACCAGAAGGTGCTCGACCGCCTGGTGGCGGTGGGGGTCACCACCCACCAGCCCGGTGCCGCCGGGTCCGCCACCGGGCTGGCCCAAACCCTGGCCGGCCGTTCGGTGGTGGTGACCGGCACCCTGCCCGGGTACACCCGGGAGGAGGCGGAGGCCGCGATCGCCGCTCGGGGCGGCAAGTCCCCCGGCTCGGTGTCCTCGTCGACCTTCGCGGTGGTGGTCGGGGAGGCCCCGGGTGCGGCCAAGCTGACCAAGGCCGACCAGCTCGGCATCCCGCTCGTCGACGGGGCGGACTTCGACCGGCTGCTCGCCACCGGCGAGGTCCCCGGCGGCTGAGGGGGGCCGTTGTCCTGGACCGATGGCTTCGAGGTGCCCGATCTGCGGGCCGGTCCCAGGTACCCTGGGACCGGTTCCGATGCCGCCACTCATCACCGACGCCATCGGCCGGGTCCTCGGGGGGCGATACCGGCTCGTGTCGCCCCTCGGCGTGGGGGCGTCGGCCCAGGTCTTCCTGGCAGAGGACGTCTCCTTGCAGCGACCGGTGGCGATCAAGCTGCTGCAGCCCGGCCTCGCCACCGACCCGGGGTTCCTGAAGCGCTTCCGGGCTGAGGCCCGGGCCGCCGCCTCCCTCAACCACCCCCACATCGCCCGGGTCTTCGACTGGGGCGAGGACGGCGCCGGTCCCTATCTGGTGCTCGAGTACCTGGGAGGCGGGAGCCTCCTCGACCTGATCGAGCGGGGGTCGCGGCTGTCGGTGGCCCAGGCGACCGCGGTGGCGGCCCAGGCCGCCCGCGGCTTGGCCCACGCCCATGCCCGGGGCATCGTGCACCGCGACGTGAAGCCGGCGAACCTCCTGTTCGACGACGAGGGCAGGGTGCGGGTGGCGGACTTCGGGGTGGCGCGTGCCCTGGCCGAGGGAGCCTGGACCGAGCCGACCGGGGTCGGCGTGGTCGGCACCGCCCGGTACGCCGCGCCCGAGCAGGCCCAAGGCGTGGTCCTCGACGGCCGGGCCGACGTCTACGCCCTGGCCCTGGTGGTGTTCGAGTCACTCACCGGGTACGTGCCGTTCGTCCTGGACACGCCGATGGGCACGCTGGCCGCCCGGGTCGGCGCCACCCTGCCCGGGCACGGCGCGCTGGGCCCGCTCCAACCCATTCTGGCGGCAGCCGCCGCCCCGGCGGTGGCCTCCCGGCCCGACGCCGCCACGCTGGCCGCCGAGCTGGAGTCCCTGGCGGCCCGGCTGCCCAAGCCGGAGCCCCTGCCGCTGGCCCGCGCCGCGCGGCCGTGGACCGAGGGTCCGCCCACGTTGGCCGGGGCCGGCCCCGGCGAGGCCGCCACCTCGCCAGGGCCCGCTGCGGTCCGGGCCGGCGCGGACGAGGTGTTCGATCTCGACCGGTTCGAGCCGGCTGGCCGCCCCCGCCGGGCCCGGTCCCCCCGCCACCGCCGGGGCTGGTGGCCCATCGTCCTGTCGTTGGTGCTGGTGGCCGCCCTCATCGCAGCCGGCCTGGTGCTGGCGGTGCGCAGCGGCGTGTTCACCCCCACCCGGGCCGTCCCCGGGGTCACCGGACTCACGCTGGCTCAGGCTCGCCGGGCGGTCGAACGGGCGCACTTCGTGTTGGTCACCGGGCCCCCCTCGGCCTCGACCACCGTGCGGGCGGGGCGGGTCCTGCGCCAGGAGCCGACGGCAGGGACCGAGCGCAAGCAGGGCAGCCAAGTCCGGGTGGTGCTCTCGAGCGGGCTGCCGCTGGTCCGGGTGCCCTCGCTGAGCGGCCTGGGGTGCAACGGGGCGACCCGGCTCCTGGCGGTCGACCACCTGCGAGCGACCTGCCCGGCGCTCACGGCCTACAGCAGCTCGGTGCCCACCGGGCAGGTGATCAACTGGTCCTACGGGGGGCGGATTGACCCGGCACGGGCCCCCTACGGCGCCACCATCCTGGTCGCGCTGAGCAAGGGGCCCCAGCCGGTCACCATCCCGAGCGTGGTGGGCGACACCTACCAGCAGGCGGTGGCAGCGCTGGCCCAGGTGGGGTTGACCGCCACCGAGTCCTCCGGGCCGTCCAGCCAGGTCGCGGCCGGCCTGGTGGCCGGGACCACTCCACCGGTCGGCTCCCAAGTCCCGCCGGGGTCCACGGTGACCGTGATCGTGTCCACCGGGCCGCCGACGGTCCAGGTGCCGAACCTCTCCGGCGACTCGGTCGCGGCGGCCCAAGCCGCCCTGGCGCAGCACGGCCTGGTGCTGGGCTCGGTGTTCGGGCCGGCGCACGGCACGGTGTTCGCCAGCGTGCCGGAGAGCGGGACCACGGTCGAAGAGGGGACCGCGGTCAACATCTACACCGCCTGAGCAACCGGAGAGGAGCGAGGGTGAGCGCCCGAGGCTGCGAGCTGTGCGAGGCCGCTCGGATGACCGAGTGGTATCACGAGGACGAGGTCTGCTGGGTGGCTGACTGCGAGGTCTGCGACGTGCCGATGGTGGTGTGGCGGGAGCACGGCCCGACTCCGCCGCCCGAGGCGGTGGACCACATGGTGGCTCGGCTGACCGAGGTCGCCGACCGCCGCTTCGGGGCTGATGGGTGGACCATCGACCGGGTGATGCGCCAGATCCCCGACCACTTCCATGCCCACGCCCGCGACCCCAACTGGTGGTATCGCAGGTTCGGCCGGCGCTGAGGGGCCGGCGGCGCTCAGTCGAAGCTCGGCCGGCGGTCCCGGGTCCGCTTGAGCTCGAAGAAGCCGTCGGTCGAGGTGACCAGGAGCACCCCGTCGAAGAGGCGGCCCGCCGCTTCGCCCTTGGGGGCCGGGGTGATCACCGGTCCGAAGAACGCGTTGCCCTCCACGCTGATGACCGGGGTGCCCACGTCCAGGCCGACCTGGCGCATCCCCTGGTCGTGGGAGGCCTTGATCGTCTCGTCCAGCTCGTCGCTGGTCGCCGCCTCGAGGAGCGAGGGCTCCAGGCCGACCTCGGCCAGGGCCTCGGCCAGGGCCTCGTCCCCCCGGAACTGGCGGTTGTGGTAGCGGGTGCCGATGGCGGTGTAGAGGGGGAGGAGGATGTCGTCTCCCTTCGCAGCCGCGGCGGCGGCGCAGATCCGGACCGGGCCCCAGGCCCGCTCCATCCGCTCGAGGTACTCGGGGCTCAGCCCCTTGCCCTCGTGCTGGACCAGGTTGAGGTACGCGAGGGACATCACGTGCCATCGGGTCTGGACCGGGCGAACCTTTTCCACCTCGAGCATCCAGCGCGAGGTGATCCAGGCCCAGGGGCAGATCGGGTCGAACCAGAAGTCCACGGTGGTGCGTGCGTCGGTCATTCCCCCACCGTACCGGGGGCGGCGTGACCGTCGCCGGCCGTGGGCCCAGGGCCTGGACCGGTGGCGGCGCTGACCCAGCCGGCCGCGGTTTCGAGCCCGGCGCACCACCTCGGGTAGCCTGAGCGCCGGCACGGCTGGCCGACACCTGGCGGTCCAGCGTGCGTCGGGCTCGCTGCGGGTCGGCTCCTCCACGGAGGCCACGGCCTGACCCCGCGGCCCGTCAGGGACATCGACAGGACGGAGCGAGACACATGGGTGCATTGGACGGTCGGGTGGCCATCATCACGGGAGCTGGGCGCGGGATCGGCCGCGAGCACGCCCTGCTGTTCGCCTCCGAGGGGGCCAAGGTGGTGGTGAACGACCTCGGCGGCGCGATCGACGGCAGCGGTGACGACCGGACGCCAGCCCAGCAGGTCGTCGACGAGATCAAGGCCATGGGAGGCGAGGCGATCGCCAACGCCGACAACGTCGCCGACTGGGAAGGCGGCAAGCGGCTGATCGACTCGGCCATCGAAGCCTTCGGCGGGCTGCACATCCTGGTCAACAACGCCGGCATCCTGCGCGACCGGGTGCTCGTCAACATGACCGAAGAGGAATGGGACTCGGTCATCACGGTGCACTTGAAGGGCCACTTCGTCCCCACCCGCCACGCCGCCGCCTACTGGCGCGAGCAGTCCAAGGAGGGCAAGGAGGTCAAGGCGTCGGTCATCAACACCTCGTCCACCTCGGGGCTGCTCGGGAACCCGGGGCAGACCAACTACGGAGCAGCCAAGGCCGGGATCGCCGCCTTCACCGTCATCGCCGCCCAGGAGCTGTCCCGCTACGGCGTGCGAGTGAACGCGATCGCGCCGGCTGCCAGGACCCGGATGACCGAGAGCACGCCCGGGCTCTCCGAGGTGGTCAAGCCGCCCGAGTCGGGGGCGTTCGACGTCTGGGACCCGGCCAACATCTCGCCGCTGGTCGCGTACCTGGCCACCGAGAACTGTCCGGCAAACGGGAAGGTCTTCTTCGTCCAAGGGGGCGTCGTGCGGCTGTTCCAGCCGTGGACCATGACCGAGACCATCGACAAGAAGGACCGCTGGACGGTGGCCGAGCTCGAGACCGAGATGGCCAAGCTGGGGGTCTCGGCTACGAAGTGATCTCGCGGATGCGGGCCGCCAGCTCCTCGGCCCGGCCGAACGGCCCGGTTCCCTGGAGGGCGAGCAGCTTGGACATGTCGCCGTCGACCTGGATCTTCCCTGCCATGAAGGCGGCCATGGCGGCCTGGGAGTCCCCTTCGACCAGGAGCGACTTGGCCGTCCCGTAGTCGAGGGTCACGGTCAGGTCGGGGTTGGCCAGGTGGCCCTGCTCGATGTCGGGCTCGCCGCCCGAGGTGTCGATGTGGGCGTCGAGCGAGCCGGCCCACGGCACCTCGGTGATCACCAGGTTCATCCTGATCGGGTTCTCGCTCGGCGCTGCGATCGGCCCGAGCTCGGCGCGGATCCGGCGAGCCTCGGCAACCCACTCGTCGCTCAGGAACGGGTACGGCATGGCTGTCTCCTTCGCCCGGCGCGCCGGGACGACCAGCAGGGGATCGGCGACCGCAGGCTAGCGTGCCGAGGCCGGGAGGTCGTGCTCGCAGCACGACCCGTCTTGCGCCGTCGAGTGGGGCCCTTCGGGCCCGTTTCGACCGGACTGGTGCGTCGAGCCGGCGGCGGCCAGCGTGGGCGCGACCGCCGCCACTGGCTGGGCGTGGTCGGGTTCGCTACGGTCGCTGCGTGGCCGAGGGCGCCCTGGCCGGAGTGCGCGTGCTCGAGCTGGGCCTGGCGATCGCCGCGCCGCAGTGCTGTCAGGTCCTGGCCGATCACGGTGCCGACGTCATCAAGGTGGAGCCACCGGGCGGCGACAAGACCCGCTGGGCCTTGCCGCACAAGGACGGCGAGAGCCTGTACTTCGATGCCCACAATCGGGGCAAGCGCAGCGTGATCGTCGACCTCAAACGGGGTCAGGGGCGGGCGTTCTTCCTGCGGCTCGCCGAGACCGCCGACGTCGTCGTGACCAACTACGGCGCCGACGTTCCGCAGCGGCTGGGGATCGGCTACCCCGAGCTCAGGTCGAGGAACCCAGCCATCGTCATGGCGCACATCACCGGATTCGGTTCGACCGGCCCGTCCCGGTCGTTCGGCGCCTACGACGGGATCATCCAGGCCATGAGCGGCGTCGCCTGGTTGACCGGCACCGCCGAGAGCGGGCCAACCGTGGTCGGCCCGTTCGTCGCCGACCACATGGCCGCCGCCCAGGCGGTGATCGGCATCCTGCTCGCCTTGATCGAGCGGCAGCGAACCGGCACCGGTTCCTTCGTCGACATCAGCATGCTCGACGGCTACGTGGGGGTGCTCGCTCACCACGTGGGCGAAGTGCTCGACCTGGGACTGGAGCCCGAGCCGCCGGGCAACCGAGTGCCGATCGCCTTCGCCGGCACCTACGAGGCCAGCGACGGCCTGGTCTACCTGGCCCCGCTGGCCCCCGACGCGTGGCGGGCCTTCTGCCGGGTCATCGAGGCCCCCGAGTGGGTCTCAGCCACCGACCGCCGGTGGCTGCTCGAGGACGGCCGCCCCCTGGTCGAAGCGGTGGTCGCCCGGTGGTGCCGGTCCCGGAGCCGGGCCGAGGTCGTAGCGGTGCTCCGGGCAGCCGGGGTGCCCTGCGGTCCGGTGAACCGGGTCGGCGAAGCGGTCGCCGATCCCGAGCTGTGGGCTCGGGGGGCCCTGACCCGGGTTCGGGGGCCGAGCGGGCTCGAGGTGAGCGTCCCCGGACCGGCGGTGCCGGTGGGGCTGGCCGACGGCCGGCGCGCCCGGCGGGTGCCGCGAGCCGGCGAACACACCCGATCGGTACTGGCCGAGCTCGGCTACGCCGCTGACGACGTGGCCGAGCTGTACTCGGCCGGGGTGGTCGCCGATCCGCCGGAGCAGGCCGGCTGATGGGCTGGGAGGCCGAGCTCGAAGAGTTGCGGCGGCGCCAGGAGGCGGCGCTGGCCATGGGCGGGCCGGAGCGGGTCCGGCGCCACCACGAACAGGGCAAGCTGACCGCCCGGGAGCGGATCGAGCTGCTGGCCGACCCGGGCAGCTTCCGGGAGTTCGGGATGCTGGCCGGCCGGGCCACCTACGAAGGTGATCGCCTGGTCGCCTTCACCCCCAAAGGGGAGGTGAATGGTCTGTGCACCGTGGACGGCCGGACGGTGGTGGTGACTGCCGGGGACTTCACGGTGCGCGGTGGCGCCGCCACCTCGGCCGGTGGCGGGATCGGGGCCGAGCTGCGGCCGGCCCAGCGAGCGCTGGCCTGGCGGGTGCCCCTGGTGCGGCTGCTCGATGCCAGCGGGGGCAGCGTGGCCAGCTTCGAGGCACTGGGGCGCACCTACCTGCCCGACGGCAATGCCTGGACCGCGACCGAGGTCGAGCTGCTCCAGCACGTCCCGGTGGTGTCCGCGGTCATGGGCTCGGTGGCCGGCCTGCCAGCGGTGGACGCCTGCCTGGCCCACTTCAACGTCATGGTCCGGGGCACTGCCCAGGTGTTCCCCGGCGGGCCGCCGGTCGTCAAGGCTGCCCTGGGCCTCGACGTGGACAAAGAGGAGCTTGGCGGTGCCCACGTCCACACCGAGGGCAGCGGCGTGGTCGACAACGCAGCCGACAGCGAGCACGAGGCCATCGCCCAGGTCCGCCAGTTCCTCTCCTATTTGCCCTCGAGCGTGGAGGAGGGCGCGCCCCGGGCCGGCGAGGACCTGCCCCGCCAGCCAGCGCGTGCGCCGGCGACGTTGCGGGACGTGGTCCCGGAGAACCGCCGCCTCTCCTTCGACGTCCAGGCCTTGCTCGACGCGGTGCTCGACGCCGGGTCGCTGTTCGAGATCGCCCCCGCCTACGGCCCGTCCCGGCTGACCGGCCTCGCTCGGGTTGACGGCTACCCGATTGGGGTGATGGCCAACGACCCGGCTCACCTGGGCGGCGCGACCGACACCGCCGCCGGGGACAAAGTGGTCCGCCTCATCCAGTTGTGCGACACCTTCCATCTGCCGCTGGTGTCCTTCGCCGACGAGCCGGGCTTCTTCGTCGGGCCGGATGCGGAGCGAGCTGGGATCGAACGGGCTGGTGCCCGCCTGGTGTGGGCGACCTGCATGAGCCGGATGCCGTGGCTCACCGTCGTGGTCGGGCGGCTCTACGGGGTGGCCGGGCAGTGCCATCACCGCCCATCGGGGATGTTCCGCCGCTACGCCTGGCCATCGGCTCGATGGGGATCGATGCACATCAGCGGGGGAGCCTCCGCCGCGTACCGTCGAGTGATCGAGGAGTCCGAGGATCCCGAGGCCACCAGGCAGGAGATCGAGCGTCGCCTCGAGTCGATCGCCTCGCCGTTCCGCACCGCCGAGGCCACCGGCCAGGACATCATCGACCCTGCGGACACCCGCCAGCTCCTGGTGGAGTTCGTGCACGACGCCCAGCGGGTCCTGGCATCCCAGCGCACGAGCCCAGCCGTCCCCTACCGCCCCTGACCGAGGCTCGGTGGCTGCCCGAGCGTCGGGGGGTCCTCCGGTGCTCCTCGGGTGGCACGCGCCGAGCCTCGGTTGGGGCGGAACCAGGAGGGTGGAACGGCCGCGCCGACGCGCGGTCCTCGGGCTGCTGGTCAGGGTCGTCCAGTGGCCAGTTGCCCATGCTCGACGGTCTGCGTCCAAAGGAGGCCGGGCGGGCTCGGGCTCAAGAGGTGAACGAGGCTGTGGCCGACCTCGGCACCACGGTCACCCGGTGGGACCGGCTCGGTTGTGGGCCTCGAACTCCCGAAACGACGTGACGACTGCCTGGCGCGCCGGCGCGCCGGTCGGGCGACCACCGGCTGACTCGGTCAGCGAGCGGCGGCGCGGCTCCAAGCTTGGCGGATGGCGTCGGGGATCCTGCCGCGCTCGGTGATCGGGAGGCCCAGATCGCGGGCCCACGCCCGAATTTCAGCGGCGGTCGGCCCGTGACCGGGCTCGTTGGGTCGCTGGGCGAGGGCGCCGATGCGCTCCACCGCCTTGGCCTCCTCGGACGCCCATGCGAAGGCGGCCGCAAGGTAACGGTAGGTCCACTCCTCGGCCAGGGGTCGTGTCTCGCAGAAGACGATGGGGACGGTGGGCCAGCGGACCTGGCACTCGGCCAGGCCGTCGGCCACGACCGCCGGCCGGACCCGGACCTGCTTGAAGACCTGCGAGTAGCGGTCCTCGATGACCACTGCGGCGCGGGGCAGCGCGGCCAGTTCGCCCAGTGCGTAGCGGAGACGGCCGGTGCTGAGACTGGAGACGAGGTCAGCCAGAGACTTTCGCTCGACCGCGGCGATCAGCGTCCCGTCGACCATGACGCCGTAGTCACCGCAGGGCAGGGGGCGTGTGGTCGTCCGCACCTGCTGGCTCGCGAATCGGTAGGCGTAGCGCTCGTGAGCATCGACGACGATCTCCAGCTGGACAATTCCCGACGCTCGGGCGCTCGGCAGGTTGACCGAGGGGCGGGCCTGCTTCCGGGTCCGGGGCGACTGCCAGAACACCACCTCTCGGCCGCGAGCGGTGGTGAACACCAGCTGGGAGCGGTTCTCCCGGGAGCGGTCGGCGACCAGGTCGATGGCGGCCCCGCGCCGGGTGCACGACCGCAGCGGCACCCGCTCGACGACCTGGGGGGCCTGCGGCCACGAGTCGGGCGGCATCGGGTGGCAGTAGAGGGCCTTGGTGCGCGGCCAGGTGTCAGAGGTCCGCAGCACGATCCCCTCGCCGATCGGCACCCGCAGGAGGTAGGCCAAGCTGGAGCCGGCCTCGGGGTTGGCCGCGATGAGCAGTTCCCTCATGACCGTTCCAAGTCAAGCACCGGCCCGGCCCTCGCTCGTGGTTCGGACCGTGAGGCCCCGTTCTCCCCGGCCCTGACCTCCGGTGCGGCTGCCCTCGCCAGGCGGGGCGACGGATAGCATCGGCCCGATGAGCGCCCCGGTCATGCCAGGAGCCGAGCCCTACGCTGCTCCTGGCGGCCCCGGCGGCGTGCTAGTCCTCCACGGCTTCACCGGGAACCCGCACTCCATGCGCGCGCTGGCCGAAGGACTGGCTGGTGCCGGCCTGCGCGTGGAGGCCCCCCTGTTGCCCGGTCACGGGACCTCGGTCGAAGACATGCTCCCGACCCGATGGTCTGACTGGTCTGGCGCGGCCGAAGCGGCCTATCTCGATCTGGCTGGGCACTGCGAGCGGGTCGCGGTGGTCGGCCTCTCCATGGGTGGCACGCTGTCGTGCTGGCTGGGGGAGCGGCACCCCGAGGTGGCGGGTCTGGTCCTGGTGAACCCGTTGGTGCGACCGATCCCGGCCGATCAGCAGGCTGCCGTCCGGTCGTTGGTCGAGGCCGGTCAGCGCCTGATGGACGGCATCGGGTCGGACATCGCCGACCCGGCGGCAGTGGAGCTCTCCTACGACAAGACCCCGCTCGAGCCGCTGCTCTCCCTGCTCGATGCGGCCGAGCAGGTGGGGGCCGACCTCCCACGCATCGAGTGCCCCGTGCTGTTGTTCTCCAGCCGCAACGACCACGTCGTGGCGCCCGACAACGGCGACGCCATCGCCAGCGCGCTTGGCCAACGCTGCGAGCGGGTCTGGCTCGAGCGCAGCTACCACGTAGCGACCTTGGACTACGACCGGGCCGAGATCGAGCGGCGGGCGAAGGAGTTCGTGCTCCGCGTCACAGCGGCCGGCGGATGACGCCTGGCGACACCCGCCCCGACCCCAGGCCTCCGGCCATCGGCCCCGAGCAGGTCCGGCACGTGGCCCGGCTGGCCCGGCTCCGGCTGAGCGACGAGGAGCTCGCTCGGTTCACCGGGCAGCTGGCGGCGGTGCTCGACTACGCGGCCGAGCTGGCCGAGCTGGACGTGGAGGGCTTGGAGCCGATGGCCCACCCGCTCCCGCTGCGCAACGTCCTGCGGTCCGACGAGCCGCGCCCGCCGCTGCGTCGGGACGAGGTCCTGGAGCAGGCGCCAGCGGTCGAGGACGGGTGCTTCTGCGTGCCGCGGATCTTGTCGGGGGAGGGATGAGCCCGACCGCCCTCGAACTGGCGGCGGCGGTGCGCACCGCCGAGCGGTCGGCCCGGGACGCGGTGGCGGCCTCGATCGAGGCGATCGCCGCCGGGGACGGGGCCATCCACGCCTTCGTCGAGGTCCTGGCCGACCGGGCACTGGCCCGAGCCGAGCAGATCGACGCCGCCGTCGCCGCCGGCTCGGACCCGGGACCGTTGGCCGGGGTCCCGGTGGCCCTGAAAGACAACCTGTGCACCCGGGGGGTCCCCACCACCTGTGCGTCGAGGATCCTCGGGACCTGGTGCCCGCCGTATGACGCAACGGTGGTGGAGCGGCTCGAGCGGGCCGGGGCGGTGGTGGTTGGCAAGACCAACATGGACGAGTTCGCCATGGGGTCCTCGACCGAGAACTCGTGCTTCGGGCCGACCCGCAACCCCCGCGACCACGCCCGGGTGCCGGGGGGCTCGAGCGGTGGCTCGGCGGCCGCGGTGGCGGCCGGGTTTGTGCCGCTCGCTCTGGGCTCGGACACCGGTGGCTCGATCAGGCAGCCGGCTGCCTTCTGCGGGGTGGTGGGGGTGAAGCCCACCTACGGGTTGGTCTCCCGGTACGGGCTGGTGGCGTTCGCCAGCTCCCTCGACCAGATCGGACCGTTCGCGGCCACCGTGGCCGACGCCGCAGCCGCCCTGGCCGCGATCGCCGGCCACGACGAGCGCGACTCCACCTCGCTGTCGGACCCGGTACCCGAGCTGGCGGCGGCGGTGGGGCGCGGGGTTTTGGGCCGGCGCATCGGGGTGGTCAAGGAGCTCGTCGACGGGGTCGACCGGCCGGTGGCCGCTCGGGCCCGGGAGGCGGCAGAGGCGATGGCGGCCGCCGGGGCGACCGTCGAGGAGGTGTCGATCCCCCAGCTCCGCTACGGCCTGGCGGCCTACTACCTGTTGGCGCCGGCCGAGGCATCGTCCAACCTGGCCCGCTTCGACGGCGTCCGCTACGGCCTGCGGGTCGACGCCCCCGACGCCAGCGCGATGAACGTGGCCACGCGCACCGAGGGCTTCGGGGCCGAGGTCAAGCGGCGGATCATGCTCGGGACCTACGCCTTGTCGGCCGGGTACTACGACGCCTACTACGCCCGGGCGCAGCGGGTCCGCACCCTGGTCGCCCAAGGCTTCGGGCGGGCCTTTGCGACCTTCGACGCGCTGCTCGGCGCGACCACGCCGACCACTGCCTTCGCGCTCGGCGAGCGCACCGAGAACCCCCTGGCGATGTACCTCTCCGACACCTGCACCGTCCCTGCCAGCCTGGCCGGGATCCCGGCCATCAGCGTGCCGTTCGGAGCCGACCCCGCCGGCCTCCCGGTCGGGGTCCAGGTCATGGCGCCGGCCCTCGGGGAGTCGACGCTGTTCGCGGTGGCCGGGGCCCTCGAGCGGGCCGCCCCGCCGGAGCGCCGGCCATGACCGGTCTGCCCGACGGCTGGGAGGTGGTCGTCGGCCTCGAGGTCCACTGCGAGCTGGCGACCGCGACCAAGCTCTTCTGCGGTTGCGCCAACGCGTTTGGGGCCGAGCCCAACACCAACGTGTGCCCGGTGTGTCTCGGCCTCCCCGGCTCGCTGCCGGTGCTCAACCGCCGGGCGGTCGAACTGGCGATGCGGATCGGGGTCGCGCTGGGAGCACGGATCGCCCCGTCAGTGTTCCACCGGAAGAACTACTTCTACCCCGACATGCCCAAGGACTTCCAGATCAGCCAGTACGACGCGCCGATCAATCGGGGCGGCCGGCTCGAGCTGCCCGACGGGACGGTGGTCGGCATCGAGCGGGCGCACCTCGAGGAGGACACCGGCAAGACGACCCATGTCGGAGGGACCGGACGGATCGGCGGCGCCGATCGTGCCTTGGTCGACTACAACCGAGCCGGCGTCCCGTTGGTCGAGATCGTGAGCGCCCCTGACATCCGTTCGGCCGCCCAGGCCCGGGCCTACGTCGCCGAGCTCCGGGCCATCTTGGTGGCAACCGGGGCCTCCGACGGGCGGATGGAGGAGGGCTCGCTCCGGGTCGACGCCAACGTCTCGGTCCGGCGGCCCGGTGGCCCCCTGGGGACCCGCTGCGAGATCAAGAACCTCAACTCCATGCGCTCGCTCGGTCGGGCCATCGAGTTCGAGGCGGCGCGCCAGATCGCGCAGTGCGCGGCCGGCGGCCAGGTGGTCCAAGAGACCCGCCACTGGGACGAGGACCGGGGTGAGACCGTGCCGATGCGCTCCAAGGAGGAGGCCGAGGACTACCGGTACTTCCCCGAGCCCGACCTGGTCCCCCTGGAGCCGGATCAGCGGTGGCAGGCGGAGGTGGCCGCCTCGATCGGGCCGCTGCCGGCCGAGCGGCGGGTCCGGCTCCTGCACCTGCTCGGGGCCGCACCGACGCCGGCCCAGGCCGAGCAGGTCCGGTCGGTGGTCGCCTCGGACCTCGACGCACTGGTGGTTGCGGCGTGCGAGCACGGCGCGCCGGCGTCGCTGGCCCTCGCCCGCACCGCCAACGAGGTGGCGGCCGAGCCGTCCTCGGCTGCCCGGCTGGACCCAGCCGCGTTCGCCACGCTGCTGGTCCTCGAGGCCAGCGGGGAGCTCGCCACCTCCCAGTCGAAGCAGGTGCTGGCCGAGCTGCTCGCGACCGGGGGGGACCCGGCCGAGATCGCCCGGCGTCTGGGCTTCGAGCCCATGGACCGCGGCGAGCTGGCCGGGGTCATCGAGCAGGTGATCGCCGAGCACCCCGAGGACTGGGCCCGCTTCGCCGGCGGGGAGGACAAGGTGCGGGGGCCGCTGATCGGCGCGGTGCGCAAGGCCACCGGCAACAAGGCCGATCCGGCAGCGGTTGGCCGCTACCTCGACGAGCGCCGAGCGCGGGGGAGCTGAGGGTTGGCCGGCCAACCCGCCTCGCCCCGCAGCTCGCTCGGCCGGCTGGGCTCGTGGTGCTTCCGCCACCGACGGCTGGTGGTGGCGGCCTGGGTGGTCCTGCTGGGCGGGGCGATCGCGGGCGCGCAGCTGGCCGGGACCCATTTCGAGAACAAGTTCACCTCCGGCGACGTGCCGTCCCAGCGGGCCCTCGACATCCTGCAGCGCCGGTTCCCGGCTGAGGCCGGGGACCAGGCCCAGGTGGTGCTGGAGACCGCGTCCCCGGTCACCGACCCGGCCAACCGGGCTGCCATCGGACAGCTGGCCGCCAGGCTGGCCGCCCTGCCCGACGTGGCCGGGGTGGCCTCCCCGTTCTCGCCGGGCAACGAGTTCCAGGTCGCCCCGGACCGCCACATCGCCTACCTGACCGTCACCTTCACCACCGCCTCCTACCGCCTGCCCAAGGCGGCGGTCGAGGCGGTCATCCATACCGCCCAGGGCGCAGCACGACCGGGCACGGTGGTCGCGCTGGGCGGGGGGCCGATCTCGGCCGTGGTGGGGGCCTCCCCGGGCCCGGCCGAGGGCATCGGGGTGTGGGCCGCCATGGTGATCATGCTGGCCGCGTTCGGCTCGGTGGTGGCCATGGGGCTGCCGATCGCGATCGCCCTGATCGGCCTGGCCATCGGGGTGGCGGTCGAGGAGCTCACCACCCACTTCTTGGTGGTCCCGGTCTTCTCGCCCGAGCTGGCGGTGATGATGGGTCTGGGGGTCGGCATCGACTACGCCCTGCTGATCGTGACCCGGTACCGCCAGCACCTGGGCGAGGGGGCCGAGCCGGAGCCGGCCGCGGTGCTGGCGCTCGAGCAGGCCGGCCGGGCGGTCCTGGTGGCCGGGGGGACGGTGGTGATCTCGCTGCTCGGCCTGCTCCTGATCGGCCAGCCCTACATGATCGGCATCTCGGTGGGGGCGATCGTGGCGGTGGTCCTGGTGCTGGCCGGCTCGCTCACCCTGCTCCCCGCCCTCCTCGGGTTCGCCGGGAGGAGCATCGAGCGCCTGTCGATCCGCCGGGCGTCCTTCGGGGCGCAGGTGCCGACGGCCCGGAGCCTGTGGGTCCGCTGGAGCCGGACGATCCAGCGCCACCCGTGGCGGGCCGCCGTCGGCTCGGTCGCCGTCCTGGTGGTGGTGGCGATCCCCATGTTCTCGATGCGCCTGGCGTTCAGCGATGCCGGCAACGACCCGACGTCGCTCACCACCCGACAGGCCTACGACCTGGTGGCCAAGGGGTTCGGGCCCGGGTTCAACGGACCCCTGTTGGTGGCGGTCTCGATGGACGGCCCGAGCCAGCGAGCCGTCGTCGAGCGGCTGGCCTCGGCCATCGCCGCCACCAGGGGCGTGGCCGCGGTGGCCCCGCCCCGCTTCGACGCCACCGAGCGGGCCGCGGTGATCACCGCCATCCCGACCACCTCACCCCAGTCGGCCGCCACCCAGGACCTGGTGCGGCACCTGCGCTCGGCGGTGATCCCCGAGGCGCTGGGGCACAGCGGGGTGGTCGCCGAGGTGGGCGGGGAGACCGCGGCCGGCATCGATGGCGCCAGCTACCTGTCCGATCGGCTGCCGCTGGTGATCGGCGTGGTGATCGCGGTCTCCTTCCTTCTTTTGTGCTCGATGTTCCGTTCGCTCGCGATCCCGCTCAAGGCGGCGGTGATGAACCTGCTGTCGATCGGGGCCGCCTACGGGGTGATCGTGGCGGTCTTCCAGTGGGGCTGGCTGGGGAGCGTGTTCGCCATCGGCCGGACCTCGCCTATCGACCCGTGGATCCCGGTGGTCATGTTCACCGTGCTGTTCGGGCTGTCCATGGACTACGAGGTGTTCCTGCTGTCGCGGATCGCCGAGCGCTGGCGGGAGACCCAGGACAACTCCCTGGCGGTGGCCGACGGCCTGGCCCGCACCGGCAGGGTGATCACCGCCGCCGCGGCCATCATGATCTTCGTGTTCGGGTCCTTCGTGGTGAAGGATCCGCTGCACATCTTGAAGGTCTTCGGCCTGGGGCTGGCGGCGGCCATCCTCATCGACGCCACCGTGGTCCGCATGGTCCTGGTCCCGGCGGTGATGGAGCTAGTGGGCCGGGCGAACTGGTGGTTCCCTCGGTGGCTCGATCGGGTGCTGCCCCGGGTGGCGGCCGAGCCAATCCCGGTCGGGGTCCCGGCGGTTGGGGTCGCGGCCGGGTCAGCCGACGCCCCGCCCTGAGCCCGGCACGGGCCCCCCACCGCCGCCCCGTACACTGCGCCCCATGACCGAGGACCACGGACCCGCGGGCGCCGAGCGCCCGGGCATGAAGCCGCGCAGCTACGAGGTGACCGAGGGTCCGGCCCGGGCACCGGCCCGCGCCATGCTCCGAGCGGTCGGGATGACCGACGCCGACTGGGACAAGCCCCAGGTCGGGGTGGCTTCCAGCTGGAACGAGGTCACCCCGTGCAACCTCCCGCTGTCCCGCTTGGCCCAGCGGGCAAAAGAGGGCGTGCGCAACGCCGGCGGCTACCCGTTCGAGTTCGTGACCATCGCGGTCTCCGACGGGATCTCCATGGGCCACGAGGGGATGCGGGCGTCGCTGGTCAGCCGGGAGGTCATTGCCGACTCGGTCGAGGTGATGATGCACGCCGAGCGGTTCGACGCGCTGGTGGCCCTCGCCGGCTGCGACAAGTCGCTGCCCGGGATGCTGATGGCGGCAGCCCGGCTCAACGTCCCGAGCGTCTTCCTCTATGGCGGGACGATCCTGCCCGGCCGGGTGGGCGACCGGCCGCTCGACGTGGTCAGCGTGTTCGAGGCGGTGGGCGCGCACGCGGTCGGCGCCCTGAGCGCCGAGGAGCTCCACCAGATCGAGTGCAACGCCTGCCCGACCGAGGGCTCGTGCGCCGGGATGTTCACCGCCAACACGATGGCCGCGGTGGCCGAGGCCCTCGGCATGGCCTTGCCTGGGAGTTCGTCGGCGCCGGCGGTGGACCGGCGGCGGGAGAACTTCGCCTTCTCCTCGGGGGTGGCAGTGGTCGAGCTGCTGGCGGCGGGGGTCCGCCCCCGCCAGATCATGACCAAGGAGGCGTTCGAGAACGCGATCGCGGCGGTCATGGCGCTCGGCGGGTCGACCAACGCCGTGCTCCACCTGCTGGCCATCGCCCACGAGGCCCGAGTGGAGTTGGCCCTGGACGATTTCAATCGGATCGCCGCCCGCGTCCCGCACATCACCGACGCCAAGCCCCACGGCCGCTACCACATGGTCGACATCGACCGGGTGGGCGGCATCCCGGTGGTGCTGCGAGCGCTGCTCGAGGAAGGGTTGCTGCACGGGGACTGCCTCACCGTCACCGGCAAGACCATGGCCGAGAACCTGGCTGCCCTCGACCCTCCGGGCCCCGACGGCGAGGTGGTCCACCCGATCAGCCGCCCCATCCACGCGAGCGGCGGGATCGCCATCCTGCGCGGCACCCTCGCGCCCAACGGCTCGGTGGTGAAGGTGGCCGGCCTGGACGACCTGGCCTTCGACGGCACCGCCCGGGTGTTCGACGGGGAGGCCGAGGCGATGGACGCCATCGTGGCCGGGTCGATCCAGCCCGGCACCGTGCTGGTCATCCGGTACGAGGGACCCAAAGGCGGCCCTGGGATGCGGGAGATGCTGGCGGTCACCGGGGCCCTCGAGGGCGCCGGGCGCGGCCGGGACTGCGCGCTGGTCACCGACGGGCGGTTCTCGGGCGGGACCCACGGCTTCTGCATCGGCCACGTCGCCCCCGAGGCGGTCGACGGTGGCCCGATCGCGCTGGTGGCCGACGGTGACCGGATCGTGCTCGACGTGCGCGACCACCGGATCGACCTCGTGGTCGACCCAGCGGAGCTCGAGCGCCGGCGGGGCGAGCTCAAGGCGTTCGAGCCCCGCTACCGTTCGGGCGCGCTGGCCAAGTACGCCCGGCTGGTGACCGGCGCCGACCGGGGCGCGATCACCGAGCCGTGAGCGCCCGGTGGTTGTCCGCCCTGGCGAGGCGTGCCACAATGGGGCCACCATGAGCACGAGGGGCACCGCCGCCGGCACGATCCTGGTACTGGTTACCTAGCGCGCGGCCACATCTCCGCCGCGCGCCCACGACCTCCCGTTCCGGGAGGTCGTTTTCGTGTCTGGCCTCTTGCCCAGACCCGCTCGCCACCGACCAACCAGGCCCGCCGACAGCGTGGCCGACCGACACAAAAGGACAGACCATGAAACTCACCGGAGCCCAGGCCCTCATCAAGAGCCTCGAGACCCAGGGGGTCGACGTGATGTTCGGCCTGCCCGGTGGGGCGATCCTGCCGGTCTACGACCCGATCCTCGGGTCCTCGATCCGCCACATCCTGGTCCGCCACGAGCAGGGGGCCGGGCACATGGCCGAGGGGTACGCGATGGTGACCGGACGGGCCGGGGTGGCCATGGTCACCTCCGGCCCGGGGGCCACCAACGTGGTGACCCCGCTGTCGAATGCCTACATGGACTCCACGCCCCTGGTGGTGATCTCGGGCCAGGTGGCGACCTCGGCCATCGGCTCCGACGCGTTCCAAGAGTGCGACATCACCGGGGTCACCATGGGCATCACCAAGCACAACTGGCTGGTGACCCGGGCCGAGGACATCCCTCGGACGGTGGCTGCGGCCTTCCACGTGGCCACCACCGGCCGCCCCGGGCCGGTGCTCATCGACCTCCCCAAGGACGTCTCCAATGCCGAGATGGAGTGGTACTGGCCGGCCACGGAAGCCGACCTCGACCTCCCCGGCTACCACCCCCGCCTGGACGGCGACCCGGCTGCGATCGCCCGGGCAGCCCAGCTGATCCTGGCAGCCGAGCGCCCCGTGCTCTACGTGGGCGGCGGGGTGCTCAAGGCCGGGGCCACCGACGCCCTGCTCGAGCTGGCCGAGCGGACCGGGTTTCCGGTGGTCACGACGCTCATGGCCCGGGGGGCCTTCCCCGACTCCCACCCGCTGTGCCTCGGGATGCCAGGGATGCACGGCAACTACACCGCGGTGACCGCGATGCAGCGGGCCGACCTGCTGGTGGCGCTGGGCGCCCGCTTCGACGACCGGGTGACCGGCAAGGTGAGCGCGTTCGCCCCGGCGGCAAAGGTGATCCACGTGGACGTGGACCCGGCCGAGATCGGCAAGGTGCGGGCCCCCGAGGTCGGCATCGTCGGGGACTGCCGGCGGGTCATCGAGGCGCTCCTCGAGGCGCTGGAGGCGGCCGGCCTCGGCCACGACGACGCCGCGGTCCGCACCGAGCGCGGGGCCAGGGGCCGGCCGGGCACCCAGGCTGCCTCCCGGCCGGCCCGGGACGGGTGGTGGGCCCAGCTCCGGGCGTGGCAGGCGGCCTATCCGCTCCACTACGAGGAGGAGGCTGGCGGGCCGCTCAAGCCCCAGCGGGTGGTCGAGACCCTGCGGGCGCTCTCCTCGCCCGACACGGTGGTGGTGGCCGGGGTCGGCCAGCACCAGATGTGGGCGTCGCAGTACTGGCGGTTCGAGCAGCCTCGCACCTGGGTGAACTCGGGCGGCGCGGGAACGATGGGCTTTGCGGTCCCGGCGGCCATCGGGGCCAAGGTCGGCCGGCCCGATCGGACGGTGTGGGCGATCGACGGTGACGGCTGCTTCCAGATGACCGCCCAGGAGCTGGCCACCGCGTCGGCCGAGCGGATCCCGGTCAAGGTGGCCATCTTGAACAACGCCTACCTGGGCATGGTCCGGCAGTGGCAGGAGATGTTCTACGCCGAGCGCTACTCGGAGGTGTACCTCTCCCCCGACCTCCCCGACTATGTGAAGTGGGCCGAGGCGATGGGGTGCGTGGGCATCCGGGCCGAGACCCCAGAGGAGGTGGCGCCGGCGATCGAGAAGGCCAACGCGATCGACGACCGCCCGGTGGTGGTCGACTTCCGGACCGACGCGTTCGAGAAGGTGTTCCCGATGGTTCCGGCCGGCGGGTCCAACGACGACATCGTGGTCCACCCCTCCCAAGCCCAGGGACGGGTCGTCCAGTGAGCTCGGCCGGCGACGGCGAGCCCCGTCATCACATCCTCTCGGTCCTGGTCGAGAACAAGGCCGGGGTGCTGGCCCGGGTGGCCGGCCTGTTCTCCCGGCGAGGGTTCAACATCTTCTCGCTCGCGGTGGCGCCCACTGACGACGAGCGGTTCAGCCGGCTCACCATCGTGGTCGACGTCGAGTCGGCGCCGCTCGAGCAGGTGGTCCAGCAGCTGGACAAGCTGGTCAACGTGGTGGCGATCTCCCAGCTGGCCCCCGAAGCGGCGGTCGAGCGGGAGCTCCTGCTGGCCACCGTGGCGGTCGACGCACCCCGCCGGGGCGAGGTCATCGAGCTGGTGGGGGTGTTCCGTGGCGAGGTGGTCAACGTCGGTCTGGACCGCCTCACGGTCATGCTGGCCGACGACCCCGATACGGTCGACGACTTCGAGCGGCTCCTCGGCGCCTACGGCATCGTGGAGCTCCAACGGACCGGTCGGGTCGCGTTGCCTAAGTTGGGGCGCTCGAAGGCCGACTGACCACGCGGACTGGACGACACGGACTGGACGACAGGAGAACCCGGACCATGGCCACCATGTACTACGAGCAGGACGCCGACCCGTCGCTCATCCAGCGACGCAAGGTCGCCATCTTGGGCTACGGCTCCCAGGGCCACGCCCACGCCCTGAACCTCACCGAGTCAGGAGTCGACGTCCGGGTCGGCCTGCGCCCGGGCTCGTCCTCCCGGTCCAAGGCCGAGGAGGCCGGGCTGCGGGTCACCTCGCCTGCCGACGCGGCGGCCGAGGCCGACGTGGTCATGTTCCTCGTCCCCGACACCGAGCAGAAGGCGCTCTACGACGCCGAGGTGGCGGCCCACCTCGAGCCCGGGGACTGCCTCATGTTCGCCCACGGCTTCAACATCCGCTTCGGCCAGATCGTGCCGCCCGAGGGGGTGGACGTGGCCATGGTCGCCCCCAAAGGGCCGGGCCACCTGGTGCGGCGGACCTACACCGAGGGAGGTGGGGTCCCCACCCTGATCGCGGTGGCCCAGGACGCCACCGGCAACGCCCGGGCCCTGGCCCTCTCCTACGCCCATGCGCTCGGGGCGACCCGGGCCGGGGTGCTCGACACCACCTTCGCCGAGGAGACCGAGACCGACCTCTTCGGCGAACAGGTGGTCCTGTGTGGGGGCCTGACTGCCCTGGTCACCGCCGGGTTCGAGACCCTGGTGGCCGCCGGCTACCAGCCCGAGTCGGCCTACTTCGAGTGCCTGCACGAGCTCAAGCTCATCGTGGACCTCATGTACGAGCAAGGGATCGCCGGCATGCGCTACTCGATCTCCGACACCGCCGAGTACGGGGACATGACCCGGGGTCCCCGGGTGATCAATGAGGCGGTCCGGGCGGAGATGGGCCGGATCCTGGCCGACATCCGCGACGGGACCTTCGCCGAGGAGTGGATCGCCGAGAACCGCAACGGCCGGCCGCACTTCGAGGAGCTGCGTCGTCGAGCCCAGGCCCACCAGATCGAGCAGGTGGGGGCCGAGCTGCGGGCGATGATGCCGTTCGTCACCCAGGGGCGCCAGCGGGTCCAGGACGTCTCGGGCGGCTGAGCCCGCCGAGTCGGGGCCCTCGCCTGCCCGGCGTCAGGAGGCCAGCGCCCCGACCACGTAGTTGATGCACCCGCACAGCGCGGCCACGTCGTCGGGCTCGATGGACGGGAACATCGCCACTCGCAGCTGGTTGCGGCCGAGTTTGCGGTAGGGCTCGGTGTCCACGATGCCGTTGGCCCGCAGCACCCGGGCCACTGCGGCCGCGTCGACCTCGTCGACGAAGTCGATCGTCCCCACCACGTGGCTGCGGTCCTGTGGGTTCTCCACGAAGGGCCGGGCGAAGTCGCTCTGCTCGGCCCAGGTGTAGAGGATCTCGGCCGACCGGTCGCACCGGGCGGTGGTCCACGCCAGGCCGCCGTTGCCCAGCATCCACTCCAGCTGGTCGACGAAGAGGAACAGGGTGGCCAGCGCCGGGGTGTTGTAGGTCTGGTCGAGCCGGGAGTTCTCGATCGCGATGGTGAGGTCGAGGAACGGCGGCACGTAGCGGCCGCCGCCCACGATGCGCTGGGCTCGCTCAAGCGCCGCCGGCGACATGAGCGCCACCCACAGGCCGCCGTCGGCCGCGAAGCACTTCTGGGGGGCCAGGTAGTAGACGTCGAACTGGGACGGGTCGACCGGCAGGCCGCCGGCGGCCGAGGTGGCATCGACCGCCACCAGCGCCTCGCCCGAGCCTTGGGGCCGCTCCACCGCCATGGCCACCCCGGTCGAGGTCTCGTTGTGGGTCAAGGCGTAGAGGTCGACCGCCGGGTCGGGCCGGCTGCGGGGCCTGGTCCCCGGCGGCGACTCGACCACCTGGGGGTCCTCCAGGTGGGGGGCGGCCTGGACCGCGGCCGCGAACTTGGACGAGAACTCCCCGAAGCACAGGTGCTGGCTCAGCCGGTCGATCAGGCAGAAGGTGGCCACGTCCCAGAAGGCGGTGGTCCCCCCGTTGCCCAGCACCACCTCGTAGCCGTCGGGAAGCGAGAACAGCTCGGCCAGGCCCGAGCGCAGCCGGCCGACCACCGTCCGCACGCCGGCCTGGCGGTGGCTCGTGCCCAGGTAGGTGTCGGCCGCGCTGGCCAGCGCCTTCACCTGCTCAGGGCGGACCTTGGAGGGGCCAGAGCCGAAACGGCCGTCGGAGGGGAGGAGATGGGCGGGGATGGCGATGTCGGGGGGCTCGGTCACGTATGGAATCATGGCACCCGTGGTCCCCCGCCCCGCCGCGACCGCGCCGGCCCGCATCTCCCGGCGCGCCGGAGCCATCGCGCCCTCTGCCACGCTGGCCGTGGACGCCGCCTACAAGGCGCTCCAGGCGGCCGGCGAGCGGGTGATCGGCTTCGCCGCCGGCGAGCCGGACTTCCCCACCCCCGAACCGATCGTCCGGGCGGCCCAGGCGGCCTGCGCCGACCCGGCCCTCCACCATTACACCCCGACCGCCGGCCTGCCGGCCCTGCGGGCGGCCATCGCGGCCAAGACCGAGCGCGACTCGGGGCTGTCGGTCGACCCGTCCCAGGTGCTGGTCACCAACGGGGGCAAGCACGCGGTGGCCAACGCGTTCGCGGTCCTGTGCGACCCCGGCGACCAGGTCCTGGTCCCCGCCCCCTACTGGACCACCTATCCCGAGGCCATCGCCTTGGCCGGCGGGGTCCCGGTGCCGGTGCCGACCGACGAGGACCAGGGGTTCCGGGTGTCGGTCGAGGACCTGGAGGCGGCGCGCAGCGAACGGACCAAGGTCCTTGTCTTCGTCTCCCCGTCCAACCCCACCGGGGCGGTCTACTCGGCCGCCGAGATCGAGGCCATCGGCCACTGGGCCCTCGAGCGGGGCCTGTGGGTGGTGACCGACGAGATCTACGAGCACCTCGTCTACGGCCGGGCCGAGCACCACTCGATGCCGGTGCTGGTGCCCGAGCTGGCCGACCGCTGCGTGGTGGTGAACGGGGTGGCCAAGACCTACGCGATGACCGGGTGGCGGGTCGGCTGGCTGATCGGGCCGCCGGACGTGGTCGCGGCGGCCACCAACCTGCAGTCCCACGAGACCTCGAACGTCTCCAACGTGGCCCAGGCGGCCGCGCTGTGCGCGGTGTCGGGGGACCTGAGCGCGGTGGCCGAGATGCGGGCCGCCTTCGACCGGCGCCGGCGAACCATCGTGGCCATGCTCAACCGCATCGAGGGGGTCTGCTGCGTGGAGCCCGAGGGGGCCTTCTACGCCTTCCCGTCGGTCAAGGGGCTGCTCGGACGGCGGATCCGCGGCCAGCGGCCGCAGACCAGCGCCGAGCTGGCCCAGCTGTGCATCGCCGAGGCCAAGGTGGCGGTCGTCCCTGGGGAGGCGTTCGGAGCCCCGGGGTACTTCCGCATGTCCTACGCGCTCGGGGACGACGACCTGGCGGAGGGGGTCGAGCGCCTGGGGGCGCTGTTCGCCGAGGCAGAGCCCTGAGGGGGGTCGAAGGAGGAGGACCCGTGGCCCGGGTACTGGTCACCGAGACGATCGCCAACAGTGGGCTGGACCGGCTACGCGCTGCCGGCCACCAGGTGGACGTGGCCGAGGGCCTGGACCACTCGGCCCTGCTGGAACGGGTGGCCGGCGCCCATGCCCTCATCATCCGCTCGGCGACCAAGGTCACCGCCGAGGTGATCGAGGCCGGCACCGAGCTGGTGGTGATCGGCCGGGCCGGCGTGGGGATCGACAACGTCGACGTCGCCGCGGCCACCGAACGCGGCGTGATGGTGGTCAACGCGCCCGAGTCCAACATCCTGTCGGCTGCCGAGCAGACCATGGCCCTCCTGCTGGCCCAAGCTCGCAACATCCCCCAGGCCCATGCCGCGCTGATCGCTGGCCGCTGGGAGCGGTCTCGCTGGGAGGGGGTCGAGCTGCACGGCAAGACCTTGGGCATCGTCGGTCTGGGCCGGGTTGGGACCCTGGTCGCCCAGCGGGCGCTGGCCTTCGGCATGCGACTGCTCGCGTATGACCCCTACGTCTCGGCCGAGCGGGCCCGCCACCTCGGGGTGGAGCTTCGGAGCCTGGACGAGCTGGCGGCCGAAGCCGACTTTTTGACCGTGCACCTGCCGAAGAACGCCGAGACCGTGGGCTTGATTGGGGCTGAGCTCCTGTCCCGGTGCAAGCCGGGGATCCGCATCGTGAACACCGCGCGCGGCGGGATCGTCGACGAGGCGGCACTGGCCGAGGCCATTGCGTCTGGCCGGGTCGCCGGGGCAGCCCTGGACGTCTTCGCCGAGGAGCCGACCACCGAGTCACCCCTGTTCTCGCTGGAGTCGGTGGTGGTCACCCCGCACCTGGGGGCGTCCACCGCCGAGGCCCAGGACAAGGCCGGCGTGACCATCGCCGAGCAGGTGCTCCTCGCGCTGGCCGGCGAGTTCGTCCCCCTGGCGGTGAACGTTGCGGCGAGCGGGATCTCCGAGCCGGTGAAGCCGTTCATGGGGCTGGTCGAGCAGCTGGGCCGGTTCTTCGGCTGCCTGCACGACCGGCTCCCCGACCGCCTCGAGGTTCACGTCGAGGGAGCCATCGGGGCCGAGCGCCACGACATCTTGACCCTGTGCGCCCTGAAGGGCCTGTTCGCCACCAGCACCGAGGAGCCGGTGTCCTACGTGAACGCGCCCCAGATGGCGCAGCGGCGGGGGCTGCGGGTGCAGGAGACCTCCACCGCGACACCGGGCGAGTACGTCAACCGGGTGACCCTGCGCTCGGCCGAGCACTCGGTCGCGGGCACGGTCACCGCCGGGGGCCCGAGGATCGTGTCGGTCGACGACCTCCCGGTCGAGGTGACCCCGTCCCCCCACATGCTCGTCGTCCGCAACGACGACCGGCCGGGGATGATCGGGGTGGTGGGGACGGTGCTGGGGGACGCCTCGGTGTCGATCCGCTCCATGGCGCTGGCACCCCGCACCGAGGAGACCACCGCTCTCATGGTCCTGTCGGTGGACGCAGACCCACCCGACGAGGTCCTGACCGAGCTGGCGTCGCGCTCGGGGATCCTGGGCGTCAACCGGGTCACCCTCGAGCCCTAGGGGCCGATCCGGTTCGCCGGCGCCATCCCGGCTTGGCGCTCGGTGCCGACAGGCCGCGGCCGGCCGCCCTCGACCGCTGCTCGGCCCGAGGGCTCGGGCACCGCCGCCACGTCCCGTCCTGGCAGGCGACTCCGCTCATGAGCGGCCGATCGGCAGCCGGCACGGGCGGACCATCGGACGCCACCGTCGGACGCCATGGGTCCCTGGTGGCCCCGAAGAGGAGCGCTACCGCAGCCAGGGCGCAGCCGCCCACGCCGGCTGCGACGGCCGGAGCGGTCGGGCCCCCCGAGAGCCAGGCCCTGGGCGCATGGGTGGTCAACTCGATGAGGTGCCCAGGAGCCACCGTCGCCGGTCTTGCCGAACCGAGGCGGAGCCGGGCCGCCAGCAGGCCGGTGTTCAGGACCCGGAGCGCGGCGCCACGGGGGAGCAGCCGCACCGCCACCACCTCGGCCTGCACGAACGGGTCCAGGACCGCGACCGGCACGGCCACCAAGACGACGACGAAGAGGCGGTCGGCGTGGGGTCGGAGCCTGCGTTGGAGGGCCGACCGGGCCAGCAGATACAAGGCCAGGGCGGCCGCCATCGCCGGCAGGCACCGCCAGAGCCAGCCCAGGCCGGCGATCGTGGCCACCACCCGGCCCAGCACCCGCTGGCGGGGCACGGTCCAGGGATCGGCCCGGCCCAGCACCTCCCCCGCGGTGCGGAGCCGCCCATCGGCCAGGACGGCCACCACTCGGTGGGTGTAGACCGCGGCGATCCCCGGCGGCCGGAAGCTCACCACCATCCCCGGCCGCGCCGGAGTGGTCAGGGGGCGCTCGAGGACCAGGGACCCGACGCAGCGCGCCGGGCACATGGACGGGGTGGCCACGACGAAGGCCGACCCGCCAGCCAGCCGCCAGGCCACCGCCGCCGCCACCGCCAGGGCCAGCGCGGTCGCCGCCAGCCCGAGCGCGATCGGCCGGCCGACCGGCCGCTCGGCGGCAGGCAGACGGGCGGGCACCGGCCGAACGGTCGCCGGAGCGGCCGGGAGCGTGCCACCATCGGCCCATGGCCTGGCCGCCCGGCTTCTTCGACCGGCTCGACCCCGCGCCCGACCGCCACTTCTACGCCCAGCCGAGGCTGGTCACCCACATCGACGACCATGCCATCGCCGCAGTCGGCGCCCTCTACGACGAGCTCGGGGTGCGCGGTGAGGTTCTCGACCTCATGGCCTCGTGGACCTCGCACTTCGCCCATCGGGTGGCCCGGCTCACCGTCCTCGGGATGAACGCGCTGGAATTGGACGCCAACCTGGCCGCTGCCGAGCGGGTGGTTCACGACCTCAACGCCGACCCGGTGCTGCCGTTCGCCGACGACCGCTTCGACGCCGCGGTGTGCTGCGTCTCGGTCGACTATCTCACCGCACCGGTCGAGGTGTTCCGCGAGGTGGGTCGGGTGGTGCGGCCAGGGGGCCCGTTCGTGTGCACGTTCTCCAACCGGATGTTCCCGACCAAGGCCATCGCCGGGTGGCTGGTCGCGACCGACGAGGAGCGGGGGGCCATCGTCCGGCGGTACTTCGAGGTCGCCGGTGGTTGGAGCGAGCCGTCCTTCCGTCGCTGCACGCCGCGTCAGCATCGCGGCGACCCGCTGTTCGCGGTGTGGGCCTACAACGCCAAGGTGAGCGCCCCTGCCTGAACCCCTGGCCGGTCAGCGCCACCACTGGGCCACGTGGCGTTCGATCCGCTGGCGAGCACGCCAGAGCGCCGACGGTCGGAAGGTGGCGTAGAACCAGGCGACCCGGGCGGCGAGGATCGCCATGCACACCGCCGCCACCGGGTCCGGGCAGACCCTGGCGACCAGCCGGGCGGCGCTTGCCGCGGCGTCGGCAGTCCACTGGTTCGGGGCGAGCTCGGACCAAAAGGCCAGGGTGCACAGGTCGAAGCGCCAGTCGCCGCTGTGGGCACCCTCCCAGTCGAACACCCCAGTCACCGTCTGGTCGTGGGCCAGCACGTTGCGGTGGTGGAAGTCGCCGTGCGCGACGTCGCCCTGGCGGACCCCGACCGGTCCGAGCGCGTCCAGCACCTCGACCAGCTCCGCCCCCAGCCGCCGGGTGGGCTTCCGTCCTTCGAGCCAGCGGGCCTGCTCCCGAGCCAGGCCGAGCTCGGTCGCCAGCCATGGCTCGGGACGCCCGTGCTCGGCGTGGCGCTCGGCCAGACCAGCCAGCTGGCCGAGGTGGGCCTCGGTCAGGGCGGCCGGGATCACGCCGGGGAGGCGCTGCTGGAGGGACCAGGTGAGGCCGTCGTGCGTCCCGGTGCCCACGTAGCGGGGGCAGGGGTAGCCGGCGTCGCGAAGCACGTTGGCAAGCCGCGCCCCCTCGGCCCAGCGAGACCCGGCACCGAGGTCGGCGGTCGCCTTGAGCACCAGTTGCTCGCCGGCCGGGCTGCTCACGAAGGTCGCACCGAACTCACCACCGTCGGCCGGACCGAGCGGCACCAGGCCGAGGGTCGCCGCCAGTGCGTCGAGCGCGGGGCGGCCCGGCACCGAGCCGGGCCGGTTGGTGCCACCGCCGGTCCCCATCGGCCGATTCTGGCACCGCGGCCTCGTCAGGCCTGGTTCCAGGTCATGGTCATGCTGGCGGTGAGCCCCTGGTCGGCGTTGGTGGCCGAAGGGTCGAGCATGACCGTGAAGGTGTAGGCCTGCGAGGCCCCGGCGGCCAGCAGGGGCAGCGGCGGGGTCGACTGCTGGTTGAAGGTGGCCCCGGCCACCGCGGCCAGGTTTCCGACGTTGGTGGGCACCCCGGGGCAGGCCGCCGAGGGGTTCGGGGGGTAGATGCACTTGCCGCTGATCCCGATCGACAGATCCACCTTGGCGCAGAAGCCGCTGGTGTCGGTGCCGACGTAGCCGTTGTCGTCGCTGGCCGGGGCCACCGTGCACCCCCCCATGACCAGGCTGTCTAGGCTGGCGGCCGCCGACCCCACGTTGGTGAGCGTGACGGTGGTGGTGAGGGGGGTGCCTCCCGGCACCTGGTCCAGCGTGCCCACCAGCTTGTCGATGGCGCAGGTCGCGCTGTTGGTCGCGCTGACCGAGCCGCCAGCGCCCGACCCGGTCGAGTAGCAGCTCAGGGTGCCGTCGCTCTCCTTGAGCTGCATGGTCCCCGAGGAGAAGCTGTTGGCGTTGCCCACGATCTGGGCGCTGAAACCGGCCACCGAGACGGCGGTGGTGGTGGCCAGGGCGGCCACCGCCAGCACGGCGGCAGCCAGGGGGAACCACCGGCGGGAGGCGAGCAGCGGCTTGCAGGACATGTCCACGCTCCAAGATGACGGCACCGGGTGCCGGACGGGTTGGCAGTGGCGGGAACGGTCCGAGGACGCCGGCCGACCGCGCCCCATGACGGTGCCTTGACCAGGGGCGCCGACGATGCCATCATGAACGGACCATGTCTGGAGCTTCGATCTCGGTCCTGCTGCTGACCTGACGGCGAACGCCACATCGCGTTCGCCCGACCGCCTCCTGGCTTCTGCCAGGAGGTTTTTTGTTGGCCGGGACACCGGAGCGAGGACCACCCACGAATCAGACGACGACCAGGAATCACGAGGAGGAGCCATGAGCCGAGCCACCGAGCCCCGACCGCTCACTCAGGCCGAGGGCCGCCTGGCCCTGCCGTGCGACCCCCCGCCGATGCCGTTCCACAAGTACCGCTCGCACGTCCCGCTTCAGCTCCACGACCGGACCTGGCCGGACCGGGTGTTCGAGCGGGCTCCCCGCTGGGCCAGCGTCGACCTGCGCGACGGCAACCAGGCCCTCATCGACCCGATGGACCCGGACCGCAAGCGCCGCCTGTTCGAGACCCTGGTCGCGGTGGGGTTCAAGGAGATCGAGGTCGGCTTCCCCTCTGCCTCCCAGCCCGACTACGACTTCCAGCGCCTCCTCATCGAAGAGGACCTGGTTCCCGAGGACGTGGAGATCCAGGTGCTCGTCCAGTGCCGAGACGAGCTCATCGAGCGGACCTACGAGTCCTTGAAGGGGGCTCGGCGGGTGATCGTCCACTTCTACAACTCGACCTCCGAACTCCAACGGCGGGTGGTCTTCGGGCTGGACAAGCCGGGGATCGTGGAGATCGCCACCAACGCGGCCCGGCTGTGCAAGAAGCTCGAGGCCAGCCTGCCGGGAACCGAGGTCCGCTACGAGTACTCGCCGGAGAGCTTCACCGGGACCGAGCCTGAGTTCGCGGTGGAGATCTGCGAGGCAGTGATGGAGGTGATCGAGCCGACTCCCGAGCGGCCGATCATCCTGAACCTGCCGGCCACCGTGGAGATGTACAGCCCCAACGTCTACGCAGACGTGATCGAGTGGTTCGGCCGAACCATCTCCAACCGGGACTCGGTGGTCCTGAGCCTGCACCCCCACAACGACCGTGGCACCGCCGTCGCCGCGGCCGAGCTGGCGGTGCTGGCCGGAGCCGATCGCATCGAGGGCACGCTGTTCGGCAACGGGGAGCGGACCGGCAACGTCGACGTCGTGACGCTGGCGCTCAACCTGTTCTCCCAGGGCATCGATCCCGAGCTCGACTTCAGCGACATCGAGCGGGTGCGCAAGGTGGCCGAGTACGCGACCCGGCTGCCGATCCATCCCCGCCACCCCTACGTAGGCGACCTGGTGTACACCGCGTTCTCCGGCTCGCACCAGGACGCGATCAAAAAGGGCATGGCGGCGATCGGGGACGACTACGAGACCTGGGAGGTTCCCTACCTGCCGATCGACCCCAAGCACCTGGGACGGACCTACGAGGCCATCGTCCGGGTGAACAGCCAGTCGGGGAAGGGCGGCGTGGCCTACATCATGGACACCGAGCACGGCTTGGACCTGCCCCGGCGGCTGCAGATCGAGTTCTCCAAGACCGTCCAGTCGGTGACCGAGGCGTCGGGGACCGAAATCCGCCCCGACGAGATGTGGGAGGTGTTCGCCAAGACCTACCTCCCCGACGAGCCGGGGATCCGGCTGCTCTCGAGCGAGATCTCCTCCGGTGATCACGAGACCACGGTGGTGGCCCAGCTCCTGGTGGACGGCCACCACCGCACCATCCGGGGCTCGGGGAACGGCCCGATCGACGCACTGGTCGCCGCGCTGGAGGAAGTGGGGGTCGACCTCGAGGTGGTCGACTACAGCGAGCACGCGCTCACCTCGGGCTCGGGTGCGTCGGCCGTCGCCTACGTGGAGGTGGAGGCCGGTGGGACCCGACTGTGGGGGGTGGGGATGGACTCGAGCATCCTGGACGCCTCGCTCAACGCGGTGATCAGCGCGGCCAACCGGGTGCGTGGCTAGCAGCGATCGGCGACAGGGGCCTCCGGGTCCACCTCACCGATGGCGTGGTTGCAGCTGTTGGCGTGACCGCGCCGGCAACAAGCCCAGACGATCCTGGCCGGACCAGCCCCTGACACGCGCCCCGTCCAACGATCTCACGTTCGGCGCTCAAATCTCGGGCCGTCGACGGCGCAGCCGGGCGACGGGACACTCGTCGCGAGGCCTGGTCGTCCTCGAGGGCCGCGCTTTCGGCGACCCCGGCACCCGGTCCAGCTGCGGGACCCAGATGGTCCTTCCGCATCACACCGAGCCCGCTCCCTCGCCACCCGACGGTGGCAGCGTTGGTCCAAGGGAGCGGTGGCAGCCCACGCCGAACGACGCCACTGGGCGGGACGCGGCCGCCCAGCGAGGGACGGGTCACAGCCCTGTCGTGAGGGCGGAGCCGGGGAGCGATCTCCCGCGGCGCTGGTCGGGTGCGTCGTGCCCTGCCCTCGGGGGTGATTCGGTGGCAAGGTCCGCCCTGGGCTGAGGCCCTTCGCCTCGGGCCGCCTCGGCGTCCGAGCAGAGAGAGAACCGCAGAGAGCACCAAGGAGGAGCCATGGCCACCGAGGGTATCGAGGGCCTGTACATCGAGACGCGTGACTACCAGGCGACCGCCGCCTTCTGGGCCGCACTGGGGTTCGCCAGGAGCTTCGAGACCGACCACGGCTCGGGCCAGTGGAGCCACCCGGCCGGTGGACCCTACGTGTTCATCAACGAGCGTCCGGACGGCCGGCTCGAGACCCATCCCATCCTGCGTGCCCCCGATCCCTCGGTCGCCGACCCCGGAGGTGGCCTCGAGGTCATCCAGCCGTTCGCGCCCCAGCACTGGGGCGTGCTCGAGGCCCAGGTGCGCGACCCGGATGGACGCACCGTCCGCCTCCAGGCTCCCCTGGGCGAAGCGGGCTGAGCGGCACCGTGCCGAGGTGCCTCGGCCCTGCCGGTCAGGCCGAGACCGAGGGGAGCCAGTCCGGTCGGTTGGCCTCGTAGCGGGCGATCAGTTCTTCGAAGCGCAGGGTCAGGCCGATGTCGTCCCAGCCGTTGAGGAGCCGGGCCCGGGTGAACTCGTCGAGCGGGAAGGTGCCCGACAGGCCGGCCGCCGGGGCCTCGATGGTCCCTCGCTCGATGTCGATCGTCACCTCGAGCCCGGGGTCGGCTGCCACCGCGTCCAGGAGGGCCCGGCCCAGCTCCTCGTCCACTCGCACCGGCACGAGGCCCTGCTTGGTGCAGTTGGTGGCGAAGATGTCGCCGAAGCGGGGCGAGACCACCGCCTCGAAGCCGTAGTCCATGAGCGCCCACACCGCGTGCTCGCGCGACGACCCGGTGCCGAAGTTGGGACCGGCCACCAAGATGGTGGCTCCGGCGTGCTCGTCCCGGTTGAGGACGAAGTCGCGGTCGTCCCGCCACTCGGCGAAGAGCCCGGCCCCGAAGCCGGTCCGCTCGACCCGCTTGAGCCAGTCCGACGGGATGATCTGGTCGGTGTCGACGTCGGAGCGGTCGAGGGGGACCGCGGTTCCGCTCACCACCCGCACTGGCTTCATGGCAGCTCCTCGGGGGTCCCGAAGCGACCGAGCACCGCGGTCGCCGCCGCCACGGCCGGCGAGACCAGGTGGGTCCGGCCGCCGCGCCCCTGACGCCCCTCGAAGTTCCGGTTGGAGGTCGACGCGCACCGCTCGCCGGCCGACAGCTTGTCGGGGTTCATGGCCAGGCACATCGAGCAGCCGGGCTCCCGCCAGTCGAAGCCCGCAGCCCGGAAGACGGCGTCGAGCCCCTCGGCCTCGGCCTCGGTTTTGACCCGGTGTGAGCCCGGGACGACCAGGGCCCGCAGCCCGGGACGGATTCGGCGGCCGGCCAGGACCGCGGCCGCCGCCCGCAGATCCTCGAGACGGGAGTTGGTGCACGACCCGATGAACACGGTGTCGACCGGGATCTCCCGGATCGGGGTGCCGGCGGTCAGGCCCATGTAGGCCAGGGCCCGGGCGGCTGCCTCCCGCTCGGCCGGCTGGGCGAAGGCGTCGGGGTCTGGCACGGTGCCGTCGATCGGCACCACCTGGGCCGGATTGGTCCCCCAGGTCACATGGGGCTGGAGCGTGGCGGCGTCCAGCGCGACCTCCTTGTCGAACACCGCTCCGGGGTCGCTGGGCAGCGACCGCCAGGAGTCAAGCGCCGCTTCCCAGGCCCGGCCCCGGGGCGCGTGGCGCCGTCCTTCCAGGTAGGCGAAGGTGACGTCGTCGGGAGCGACCATGCCGGCCCGGGCACCGCCCTCGATGCTCATGTTGCACACGGTCATGCGGCCCTCCATGGAGAGGGACCGGATGGCCTCGCCCCGGTACTCGATGACGTGGCCGGCCCCGCCGCCGGTGCCGATCCGCCCGATCACCGCCAGCACGATGTCCTTGGCGGTGACCCCGGCACCGAGCACGCCGTCGATGGTCACGGCCATGGTCGCCGGTCGGGACTGGGGGAGCGTCTGGGTGGCCAGGACGTGCTCGACCTCGCTCGTGCCGATGCCGAAGGCGAGCGCCCCGAAGGCCCCGTGGGTCGAGGTGTGGCTGTCGCCGCACACCACGGTCATCCCGGGCTGGGTCAGCCCCAGTTCCGGCCCGATCACGTGCACGATGCCCTGGTCGGGGTGGCCCATCGGGTAGCAGGCGATCCCGAACTCGGCACAGTTGGCCGCCAGCACCTCGAGCTGGCGACGGGAGATCGGGTCGGCCACCGGAGCTCGCACGTCGGTGGTGGGCACGTTGTGGTCGGCGGTGGCCACGGTCAACTCCGGGCGACGAACCCGTCGGCCGGCCAGCCGCAGACCGTCGAACGCCTGGGGCGAGGTGACCTCGTGCACCAGGTGCAGGTCGATGTAGAGCAGGTCCGGCTCCCCCTCGGCCGACCGGACGACGTGGGCCTCCCAGACCTTGTCGACCAGGGTCTTGGGGGCGCCCTCGGCGGCCATCAGGCCTCGACCTCGACGATGGTGACCGTGAGGGTGCCCCCGGGGGCTTCGTAGGCGACGGTGTCGCCCGGTCGGCGGCCCAGCAGCGCCTGGCCGAGCGGGGCCTCGGGCGAGACCACCGCCAAGCCCTCGCGCCGCTCCTCGATCGAGCCGACCAGGAACCGCTGGATGTCGTCCTCGTCGTCGCCCTCGTAGCGCAGGGCGACGACGGAGCCGTGGGTCACCGTGCCGTCTCCGTCGCTGCCGGACACCACCGTCGCCTCCTTGAGCAAGGCCTGGAGGTGGCGGATCCGGGACTCCATCTTCCCCTGCGTGTCCTTGGCCGCGTGGTAGTCCCCGTTCTCCGAGAGGTCGCCCAGTGCCCGGGCGGCCTCGATCGCGGCCGCGATCTCGCTGCGGCCCCGGGTGGTGAGGTCCTCCAGCTCGGCCACCAGGCGGTCGTAGGTCTCCTTGGTGAGGCGGGTGCCGGTCGTCTCCTCGCTTGGTCGATTCGGCGTCATGGGCTGAGTCCTGGCTGTCTCTCCCCGGCCGTGCTCCCGGCCGGGCACCCCTCGAGGCTACCGGCCCCGGCCGGGGACCTCGGCGCCGCTCACGCGTCCCGGCGGACCATGAGGATGCCGCCGATGACGAGGACCGCCGCGCTGTAGACGCAGAGCAGCGCGAACCCGACCCAGGGGGACAGGAGCGGGATCCCGCCGAAGGCGTGGGTCGTCGCCCGGGTGGCGGCCATCCGCTCCCCGATGACCAGCGGCATGAACTTCATGACCGAGTGCTGGAACGACTGGGGGAATGCCTGGATGATGAGGGGCAGCACGAGCAGGAGGCCGACGTAGGCGGTGAGCGCCCCGGCGGTGTGCCGGATGATGGTGGCCAGGCCGAGGGCGAACAGGCCGAGCACGGTCAGCACCAGGCCGGCCCCGACCACCGCCCGCAGCACCCCGGGCTGGCCCAAGGTCGCGTAGGGGGTGGATCCCCGCAGGAGCGCCTGGCCCAGGAAGAACGCCCCGAAGGTCAGCACCTCGCTGGCCACCAGCGCGACCAGCGCGAACACCGCGGTCTTGCACGCCAGCACCAGGGGGCGGTTGGGCACGGCCGACAGGGTGGCCCGGATGGTCCCGGTCCCGTACTCGGCGCTCATCACCAGGACCCCGAGGACGCCGATCACGATCTGGCCCAGGAACAGCCCGGCCAGGCTGCGGGCGGTGGGGTCGAAGTTGACCCGGTCGACGATCCCGCCGCTGCGCCAGTGGGCAGCAGTCACTGCGGTGGCCAGCGCGCCGATCCCGATCACTGCGACCACGGTCGCCACCAGGGCCCAGATGGTCGAGCGGACCGTGCGCATCTTGGTCCACTCCGAGCGCAACTGCCCGAGCGGCCCGTAGTGGCCACCCGGCAACCGAGCCGTCCCGATCGCGGCCGCCCCGGCGCTCATCGAGCCGCTCCGGGGCCGGGGGCGCTGGGCACCGTCGCCGCCGGCCCGGCCTCTTGCCGGGCGCCGAACTCGACGCTGTCGCGGGTCAGGTCCATGAACGCCTCCTCCAAGGAGGCCTGCAGCGGGGTCAGCTCGTGGAGCCGGACCCCGTGCTCGCCGGCCAGGTCGCCGATGGCCTCGGCGCCGAGCCCGGTGACGGTGAGGGCCCCGTCGGTGCCCGGGTCCACCTGGCCGCCAGCGCTCTCGAGCAGGGGCACCAGCCGTTGCGGCTCGGGGGTGCGGACCCGGACGAACTGGCGGGAGCGGTCGGCGACCAGCTCGGCCACCGGCCGGTCGGCGATGAGCCGGCCCCGTCCGATCACCACCACGTGGTCGGCGGTCAGGGCCATCTCGCTCATCAGGTGGCTGGAGACGAACACCGTCCGGCCCTCGCCGGCCAGGTGCCGCAGGAGGGTGCGGACCCACAGGATCCCTTCGGGGTCCAGGCCGTTGACCGGCTCGTCGAACAGCAGGACCGCCGGGTCGCCGAGCAGGGCGGCGGCGATTCCCAGCCGCTGGCCCATGCCGAGGGAGAACTTCCCGGCCCGGCGGCCGGCGACCTCTGCCAGCCCGACCAGCTCGAGGACCTCGTCGACTCGCCGGCGCCCGATCCCGTGGGTCTGGGCCAGCATCCACAGGTGGTTGAACGCGCTCCGCCCGGGGTGGATGGCCTTGGCCTCGAGCAGGGCGCCGACCTCGTGCAGCGGCCAGGGGAGGTCGCGGTAGGGGCGGCCGTTGATCCGGGCCTCGCCGGCGTCAGGCCGGTCGAGGCCCATGATCATCCGCATGGTGGTCGACTTCCCCGACCCGTTGGGCCCGAGGAAACCGGTCACCTGTCCCGGCCGGACCTCGAAGGAGAGCGAGTCGACCGCCAGGGTCTTGCCGTAGTGCTTGGTCAAGCCGTGGGCCTCGATCATGGGTGCTCCTCGACCAGCTCTCCGGGGTCGCTCGGGGATCGGGCCACCTTAGCGCCGGGGTGCCGGCCGGCCAGGGCAGCCGGCCGGTCCCGGGCCGCTTCGACCAGGCGCTCGAACAGCCTGGGGTCGTCCCCCGCCTCGGGGTGCCACTGCACCGCGACCAGGAAGGGGAGCTCGGGGTCGTCCAGCGCTTCGACGATGCCGTCGCCGGACCACCCGCAGGCTCGCAGGCCCGACCCGAGGCGATCGATCCCCTGGTGGTGGTGGGTCGGGACGTCCAACTCGGCCCCCAGCAGGGCCCCGAGCCGGCTGGCCGGGTCGAGCCGGACCCGGTGGGTGCCGTAGCCGCCGGGAGGCCCCAAGTGCTCCGGGCTGGCCCCGACGTCGGGGAGGTGCTGGTGGAGCGTCCCGCCCCGCCACACGTTGACCACCTGGATGCCTCGGCAGATGGCCAGCACCGGCAGTCCGCCGTCGGCGGCCGCGTCGAGCAGGTCGAGCTCGAAGCGGTCCCGCCGGCGGTCGGGCCGCTGGGCCTGCGGGTGCCGGGGCGCCCCGAACACGTCGGGGTCGACGTCGGTCCCTCCGGTGAGCACCAGCCCGTCGAGGTGGTCGGCCACCGAGCGAGCCGCGCCGTCGACCGCGGCCAGCACCACCGGGATGCCGCCGGCCCGAGCCACCGCGCGGACGTAGTCGGTCGGGACGAGGGTGCACCGCTCGGTCCAGTCGCCGTAGGTGGCGGTCAGCTCGCTGGCGGTGATCCCGATAACCGGGCCTCGCTCAGCCATGCCGAAGCGGACCCTTGGGCCGCCCGGTGGGGCTGGTTGACGTGGCGGGGGAGCGCAGGGGACAATGGTGGCTCATGTTCGTCGCCCACGGCCAGGTGATCATCGTGTAGGCACGTGCCCACCGGCACGTGCCTGTTCGACCGTCCACTTGGTGGGCGGTCGTTGCATATTCAGACCCATTTCGCGAGCGGACCAGAGCTGATGGACCACACTACAGAGATGCACCGGGAGCACCTGAGCGCGTCGGGCGGCCAGGCGGTGCCCACGTGACCGGCCGCCGCCACGCGGTGGCGGTCATCGGCGGCGACGGGATCGGCCCCGAGGTGGTGGCCGAGGCGCTCAAGGTGGTCGAGGCGGCCGGGGTTGCCCTCGACACCACCACCTATGAGCTGGGGGCGGCCCACTACCTGCGCACCGGCGAGGTTCTCAGCGACGAGGTCCTCGAGGAGCTGCGGGGGTTCGACGCCATCTTGCTCGGGGCGGTCGGACCGCCGGTCGGCGACACCTCGGTCCCGCCGGGCCTGCTCGAGCGGGGGCTCCTGCTCAAGCTCCGCTTCGAGCTCGACCTGTACATCAATCTGCGGCCCTTCGCTGGCGCCCCCGGTGCCATCGCCGAGGGGGCCGAGTTCGTGGTGGTTCGGGAGAACACCGAGGGCGCCTACGCCGGCGAGGGCGGGTTCCTGCGCCGGGGCACCCAGCACGAGATCGCCACCCAGGGCTCGGTGAACACCCGGATGGGGGTCGAGCGGTGCGTCCGGTTCGCCTTCGAGCTGGCCGAGCGCCGCCCGGCGCACCGGCTCACCTTGGTCCACAAGACCAACGTGCTCACCTTCGCCGGCGACCTGTGGCGGCGGACGGTCGAAGAGGTCGCCGCCGACCACAGCGGGGTGGCGCACGACTACCAGCACGTCGACGCGGCCTGCATCTACCTGGTCGAGCGGCCCCGCAGCTACGACGTGATCGTGACCGACAACCTGTTCGGCGACATCCTCACCGACCTGGCCGGGGCGGTGTGCGGCGGCCACGGCCTCTCCCCGTCGGCCAACCTCAACCCGGCCCGCACCGGGCCGTCGCTGTTCGAGCCGGTCCACGGGGCGGCCCACGACATCGCCGGCCAGGGAGTGGCGAACCCGGTCGCGGCCATCCGGTCGGCCAGCCTCATGCTCGACTTTTTGGGCGAGACCGACGCAGCGGCCCGCATCGACAAGGCGGTCGCCGACCTCGTCGGCTCCGGCCAGCTCTCCCGCCCCCCAACCGGCGCCGACCGGTGGTCGACCTCGGCCATCGGCGAGGCCATCGCAGAAAGGCTCTGAGATGCCCATCACCCCGACCGAGAAGATCTGGATGGACGGTGAGCTGGTCGACTGGGCCGACGCCACCGTGCACGTCCTCACCCACACCATGCACTACGGCTCGGGGGTCTTCGAGGGGATCCGGGCCTACAAGACCGCCCGGGGGGTGGCCATCTTCCGGCTGCGCGACCACATCGAGCGCCTCTTCGCCTCGGCCAAGGTCCTCATGATCGAGATGCCCTACAGCCTGGACCAGGTGCTGGAGGCCTGCCGCCAGGTGGTGAGGGTGAACCGGCTGCACGACGGCTGCTACCTGCGCCCGATCGTCTACCTCGGCTACGGCGAGATGGGGCTCAACCCGCTGCCGTGCCCGGTCAACGTGGCCATCGCGGCCTGGCCGTGGGCCAGCTACCTGGGCGACGAGGGGGTGGCCAACGGGGTCCGGGTGAAGGTCAGCTCGTGGCAGCGCCACGACCCCAACGCGGTACCCACCGCGGCCAAGAGCACCGGCATGTACCTCAACTCCTCGCTGGCCAAGGTGGAAGCCCTGAAGGCCGGGTACGACGAGGCCATCTTGCTGGCACCGGACGGGCACGTGAGCGAGTGCACCGGGGAGAACCTCTTCATCGTGCGCGACGGGACGCTGATCACCCCCCCGTCCTCGGATGCCGGCGCCCTGGACGGCATCACCCAGCGCTCGGTCGAGACCATCGCCACCGATCTCGGCTACGGCCTGGAGCACGAGGCCCTGATCCGCACCGACCTCTACCTGGCTGACGAGGCCTTCCTCACCGGGACCGCGGCCGAGGTGGTCCCGATCTGCTCGGTCGACGACCGGCCGGTCGGGACCGGGCGACCCGGGCCGATCACCAAAGAGATCCAGTCGGTCTTCTTCGCCACCGTGCGCGGCGAGGTCGACCGGTACAAGGACTGGTTGGACCATGTCGAGTAGCCCCCGAGCGCATCTCCACCGGCCCGCCTCGCACGACTTCACCATGCCGAGCTGGCCTGATTCGGTCGACATCTTCGACACCACGCTGCGCGACGGCAGCCAGCAGGAGGGGCTCTCCCTCACCGTGGACGACAAGCTCCGGGTGGCCGAGCAGCTCGACCACCTGGGCGTGGCCTACATCGAGGGGGGGTGGCCAGGCGCCAACCCCAAGGACGACGAGTTCTTCCGCCGTGCCCCGAGCGAGCTTCGCCTCGGCACCTCGACCCTGGTGGCCTTCTCGTCCACTCGTCGAGCCGGGGGCCGGGCCGAGGAGGACGAGACGCTGCGCAAGCTGGTCGAGGCCGGGACCTCGACGGTGTGCATCGTCGCCAAGTCCTGGGACCGCCACGTGACCGACGCGCTGCGCACCGACCTCGACGAGGCAGTGGCCATGGTGGCCGATTCGGTCGAGTTCCTCCGCCGCCACGACAAGCGGGTGTTCCTCGACGCCGAGCACTTCTTCGACGGCTACCGGCACAATCCGGAGTTCGCCCTCCGGGTGCTTCGGGCGGCCGAGGAGGCCGGGGCCGAGGCCCTGGTCCTGTGCGACACCAACGGCGGGGCGCTGCCCCACCAGGTCGCGGTCGCAGTCGCAGAGGTCCGCGAGCGGACCAGTGCCCAGATCGGGATCCACTGCCACAACGACACCGGCTGCGCGGTCGCCAACACGTTGGCCGCGGTGGCCGCTGGTGCCACCCACGTGCAGGGCTGCATCAACGGCTACGGCGAGCGGGCCGGCAACGCGGATCTGGCCGCGGCCATCCCGGACCTCACCCTCAAGCTGTCCGTGCGCACGATCCCGCCCGAGCGGATGGAGCGACTGACCGCGGTCTCCCACCACATCGCCGAGCTGGTCAACGTGGCCCCGAACCCCCAGCAGCCCTACGTGGGGGCCTCGGTGTTCGCCCACAAGGGCGGGCTGCACGCCAGCGCGATCGCTCGCCGGCGCGACCTCTACGAGCACGTGCCGCCGGACTCGGTTGGCAACGGCACCAGAGTGGTGGTCTCGGAGATGGCCGGCCGCTCCACGCTGGCCATGAAGGCCACCGAGCTCGGCCTGGACCTCGACGGCGAGGTCCTGGGCCGGGTGCTCGACGAGCTCAAGCGGCTGGAGCACGAGGGCTACCACTTCGAGGTGGCCGACGGTTCGCTGGAGCTGCTGCTGCGACGGGCGAGCGGGTGGGAGCCCGACTTCTTCACCGTCGAGTCCTTCCGGGTCATCACCGATCACGGCGGGTCGGCAGCCGGCGGTCCGCTCACCACCGAGGCCACGGTGAAGGTCCATGTCGGCTCGCAGCGGGTGGTGGCGACCGCCGAGGGCAATGGTCCGGTCAATGCGCTGGACGCCGCCTTGCGCCAGGCGGTCGAGCCGCACTTCCCGGCACTGGCCGGCATCCGGCTCACCGACTACCGGGTTCGGGTGCTCGACAGCGGCGTGGGGACCGGAGCCGTGACCCGGGTGCTGGTCGACACCAGCGACGACCAGAGCACCTGGACCACCATCGGGGTGTCGGAGAACATCATCGAGGCCAGCTGGCAGGCCCTGTACGACTCGATCGTCCTCGGTCTGCTGAGGGCAGGGTGACGAAGGAGGAGCGAGAGGCGATGGCCGACCCAGTGGTGCACACCGACCGGGGGGCCCTCCGGGGGGTGAGGACCCCGCATGGCTATGCCTTCTTCGGGGTCCCCTACGCCAAAGCTCCCTTCGGTCCGCTGCGGTTCCGGGCGCCGGAGCCGACCGAGCGTTGGGAGGGCGAGCGCCTCGCCCAGCAGCCGGCGCCCACTGCCCCCCAGCCGGCCACCGGCTTCACCATCATTCCTGAGCCCACCATCGACGGTGGCGAGGCGCCCGAGTGCCTGTCGCTCAACGTCTTCACGCCCGAGCTCGGGCCGGCCGGCCTCGGGGTCCTGGTCTGGATCCATGGCGGCGGCTTCGTGACCGGCACTCCTTCGAGCAGCTGGTACAACGGCGACCGGTTCGCCCGGGACGGGGTGGTGGTGGTCAGCGTGGGGTATCGGCTTGGCGCCGAGGGGTTCCTCACCATCCCGGGCGCCCCAGCCAACCGCGGCGTGCTCGACTGGATCTGCGCGTTGGAGTGGGTCCAGCGCAACATCGCGGCCTTCGGTGGCGACCCGGCGAAGGTGACCGTCGGCGGCCAGAGTGCCGGCGGGGTGGCGGCCATGCTGCTCGGGACCCTGCCGCGGGCCTCCGGCCTCATGCGGGCTGTGGTCCCGATGAGCGGGTCGGTCTTCCCGGCTCGGCCGGCTGAGGCAACCCTCGAGCTCACCCGCCGGATCGCCGGACACCTCCGGATCGAGCCCGAACTCGAGGCGTTCGAACGGGTCCCCCCGTCGGCACTGATCGAGGCCCAGGTCGCGGCCACTGCTGGTCAGGGGATCTCGGCCGCCGAGCGAGTCGGGCGCGAGCTGCCCTTCTTCCCGGTGGTCGACGGCGAGGTGGTCCCGGCCTCCCCGAGGGCGGCGGTGGCCGGCGGAGCCGGCTCGCAGCTCTCGATGCTCATCGGCACCACCGCCGAGGAGTTCAACGCTTCCGCCCGAATGGCGCCGATGGACGAGGCAGCGGCCGCCCACGCGCTGGAGCAGCTGGGGCTGGACGAGACAGGCCGGGAGTGGTACCGGTCCCTGGGCGGCTCGCCGGCCGACTGGGTCGGCCAGGCGCTCACCGACCGTTCCTTCAAGATCCCAGCCCTGCGGGTTGCCGAGGCCCGAAGAAGCGCGCCGGCACCGACCTTCCACTACGAATTCCAGTGGCGCTCCCCGGCACTGGGCGGCATCGGGGCGGTGCACTGTCTCGACCTGCCCTTCGTCTTCGACGTGCTCGACGACGACCACGTGCGGGTGGTGGCAGGGGAGTCCCCGCCTCAGGAGCTGGCCGACCGGATGCACAGGGCCTGGGTCGCCTTTGTGACCGACGGCGACGCCGGATGGCCGGCGTTCACCGGAGCGCGTCGGTCGACCATGGTGTTCGACGAGACCTGCAAGGTGGCCGAGGACCTGCACGGGCCGATCCGCTCGCTCTGGCCCTGACCCAAGCGGTGGCCGGGAGCCGCGCTGGCTGCCCGACCCTGTCGTTTTCGAACACGGGCGGCGGTCCGAGGTCGCAGCGTCAGCAGGTGATGCTGCGGCCACGCCGCAGGTCGCGGTTCCACCGCCAAAGGACGGCTCGGGGGATGGCGGCAAACCCGGCGAAGCCGTCGTGGGGCGGCCAGAGCTCGACCGAGCTGGCGTGGTACGCGGAGGCGACCGCCATCGCCGGACAGTTGACGGCCGGGCCGACGGTCTGGAAGTAGACGGCGGGGGGGCGTGGATTCCGGCTGGCCACCAGCGCCTGGATCTCGGCATAGGTCTGCCCCAGGACTCGGCTGCCAGGAGCAGCGGTGCTCAGCCCGTTGTTCCCGAGGACGCAGTCGGGGCCACCCGAGGCACGAGAGCGGGCGCAGGCCCTCATGATGATGGTCGTGAAGGCCTGGTCGAAGCCGGGCTCGAGCGGGAGCGGGTTGAAGGCGAAGGTGATCGGGGTCAGTCTCCAGCCTGCGTAGTCGGCGATCGCGCCTGCAAGGCAGCGCTCCTGGGATTGGACACTCCAGCCGGCCTTGAGCAGGTTGGCGCGCGAGATCGGATTGTTGCTCACGTTGAACGGCTCGCCGGTGGTGCTCGAACAGGACGAGACCGAGACGGCGCGGATGAGCGGATTGGCGTCGTAGCGAGCCGCCAGGGCGCGCTGGAAGCTCGACCACGCGTCTCGGAACGGGGCGGTCCACCACCGTCCGATGCTCCGGACCTGCTGGCCATGGCGACCCGAGATGATCGTCACTGGCGGTCCGGCACGCCGCACGACCCATGCCGGTGCGCTGGCACCGGCGAAGACCCGAAGCTTCACCGACAGCGGGGTCGACCGGTGCTCCTGGTTCCAGCGCTCCACTGCCGCCAGCGACCCGTCGAGCGGTGCCCAGTCCTCGTGCCCCGGCGACGGCTCGAGCTGCGACCAGGACTCGTTGACCACGATGCCGGCGAAGGCGCCGGCATAGGGGTCGAGAACGGCCGGGTCGGTGGTGGGGAACGGCCGGCTCTGTTGGTAGGGGGCCTGGTTTCCCATGTCGATGAGCCCGGTCAGCGGAGACTTGGGGCCGGGGTTCCGGGAGGCCTGCAGCTGTTCGACCACATGGACAACCGAGGCGCTTGGTGTGGCTCGAACCGCCGGAGCACTGGCGAGGACCGGGACGAGCGTGGCGATCGCAACGGCGCAACGCCACCGGAGGCGGTTCTCGCTCATGGACCCCTCAGCAGCTAGCTCGGTTCTCGAGGTGTGGTGCCCCTCATGACCAGCCGGCGTGCTGGCCGGGATGCCGCGATCCCGACCGTATCCTGCCCAGCGCGACCAAGCTTGGCGGTGCCGGAAGGTCGGGCAGCTCGACGGGGCAAGGAGGCCAAATGCTGCGGACAGAGCTCACTGACCGGTTCTCGCTGCAGGTGCCGATCGTCGGTGCACCGATGGCGGGACCGGGTGGGCCGGCGCTGGCCTCGGCGGTGTCGCTGGCCGGCGGGCTCGGAATGATCGGCGTCTCGTCGGCCGCAACACCCGAGTGGATCACCGCGGCGGCCGACGAAGTGCGCCAGGCGACCGAGCGCTTCGGGATCGGCCTCATGGCATGGAACCTTGCCCGACGACCCGAGCAGCTCGACGCGGCCATCGCGGCCCGCCCGGCACTGGTGTCGGTGAGCTTCGGCGACTACTCGGTCGCTCTCGACCCGCTGCGGCAGGCCCGGATCCCCGTGGCCACCCAGGTTGGCGACGTCGCCAGCGCCCGACAGGCACACGAGCAAGGGATCGAGCTGATCGTGGCTCGGGGCGCAGAAGGCGGCGGCCACGGTGATGATCGGGTGGCCACCCTTCCCCTCCTGCAGGGCGTCCTGGAGGCAGTCGGGGACGGCGCGGTGGTGATCGCCGCCGGCGGGATCTCGACTGCCCGGGGGTTGGCAGCGGTGCTGGCCGCCGGTGCCGCCGGAGCGTGGATCGGCACTGGTCTGCTCGCGTGCCACGAGGCGCTTGCCCGGCCGGAGGCGAAACGACGCCTCCTTGACGCGACCGAGCTCGACACCGTCTCGACCAGCGTCTTCGACATCGCCCAGGGCATCCCCTGGCCACCCGCGTACCGGGGACGGGCCCTGTCCAACGCGTTCAGTCGGCGCTGGCACGGTCGGGAGGACGAGCTTGCACAGGACCCCGCGGCCCGCCAACAGCTGGTCGATGCCATGGCGGCGGGCGATTACGACACCGCCGTCATCTATGCCGGGCAGGCAGTGGGCTCTCTGTCGACCGAGCGCAGTGCACGCGAGGTGGTCAGCACGCTTGCGGCAGGGGCCGAAGCCCTCCTGCGGCGCTGGTGAGCGAGACGCAACGACTCCGGTGCCGGTCCTCCCTCGAGCCGCGTGGTGAAGGATCCTGGGCGCCACCAGCCCGCAGGCGCGGGCAGTCCGCTGAGCAATGCTTGGGCCGTGCGCGCTGCCGTCGTTCCGAGGCACGGCCCGGCTGAGGTCATCGAGATCCGTGACGACTGGCCGGAGCCGGATCCGCCTGGCCCGGGGGAGGTGTTGGTGGCGGTCCAGGCCGCCGGCCTCAACCCGAGCGACGTGAAGATCCGAGCCGGAGGTGGCGCACGCAGCGCCGAGGCCATCCAGTTCCCCTACGTGGCCGGCCGCGAGGCGGCCGGCCGGGTGGTGGAGGTGGGGGCGGCAGTGGCGGACTTGGAGCCGGGCGACGAGGTCTTCGCGTTCTTCGGGTGGGCCGCTCGCCCCGGGGGCCATGCCGAACGGCTCGTGGTTGCGGCATCGGCGTTGGCCCGCCGGCCGGTCGGGATCCCGGTCGAGCAGGCAGCCGGCCTGCCGTTGGCCGGCCTGACCGCGCTGCAGGGGCTCGAGGCGCTGCAGCCCCGGCCCGGAGACCGGGTGCTCGTGACCTCGGGGTCGGGTGGGGTCGGGCACCTGGGGGTGCAGCTCGCGGTGGCCCTCGGCTGCGAGGTGATCGCGACGACCGGCCCCGCCAACCTGGCGTTCGTTCGCGAGCTCGGGGCCGCCGAGGTGCTCGACTACCGGGACCCGGACCACCGCCGAAGGCTCCGGGAGGTCCCGTACTTGTTGGACAGCGTGGGGCCGCAGAACATCGCGTCCTACCTCCCCTGCCTGTCGCCCGAAGCGAGCGTGGCCGCGGTCGCCGGGATGCCGAGCGAGGTGCCCGACGGGATCACCATCACCCCGATCCGCTGCGAGGCGAGCTCGGAGCGGCTGGGTCGGTTGGCCGCCCTCATGACCGAGAGCCGCCTGTCGGTGACGGTGCAGCAGGTGTTCCCGCTGGAGGATGCAGCGGTGGCCCACCGGGTCCTCGAAGGCGGCCATGTCCGGGGGAAGCTGGTCCTCGCGGTCGGTCCATGACAGCAGTGGCACACGACCCAAGTGGGCTTCGGCGAGGTCCGCACTCGAGGTGATGGCTGCCATCGAGACCGAGCTTCGGCGCGTCGAGTATCGAGGGGCCGAGCGGGTGAACTTCGTGGTGCGCACCACTGATCCGATCTACCAACGGCAACTGGTCAAGATGGGCTGGAGGCCGACGCCGGCTGAGGGGGAGTTTGCTCGCCTGCTCGACTCGGCGCCCGAGGTGGAGTCGATCTTCGATCGCTTCAGCCGGCACATCGAGGCGATGATCCGTCAGAGTGCCAGGCTGGAGGCGACCGGGTCGATGGCAGCGACCTCGGGTGGTGGCTATACGGGAGCGGTGCCCTGGCGGTGCGCGGGTTGCCCGTTGCGCCGGGCGATCTGGACCTCCATGTCGACGACGCCGACGTGGCCGGAGCGCTCATGGCTGATCTCCTGGTCGAGCCGGTGACCCGCATGTCGGGCTGGGTGGCAGACGCTGGCGGCCGTGCCTATGCCGGAGTCATCGTGGAGTGGCTGGCCGGGGCCCATCCCTCGGGCTCCTACCCACCCCATGAACAGGAGGAGGCGGCTCGCCGCCACCTCGAACTCGTCGAATGGAGGGGGCGCCGGATCCCGGTCCCCAGCCTGCAACTCCAGCTGGCGATGGCGCAGAAGCGAGGGCTGGTCGGCCGAGCGGCGGTCATTCGCCGTGCCCTCTCCCGGTGAGACACACTCGACGGCTCGGGTCAGCTCACGTCGCACCTCCCCGGTCGGCGCTCAGGGATCCGCTCCGAACCGATGAGGCCGAGCCGCGACCGGGTGGCTGCAGAGACGAGTTCCGCTGCCCCCTTCCCCGCAGGCAGGTGTCCGACGCAATCGAGGACGCGCCGGAACCCTGCTAGCGGAGTCCTGGAGTCGTGCGAGGAATCGGGCGAACGCTGGTGACGCGAAGCTCGGAGTGGTCCACCGAGCGCTCGGCATCCTGCAGTTGCGCAGTCAGCTGCTTGGGTCCGAGGAAGCCAGAGACTGCACCGGCGACGAGCGCCATCGCGGCGCAGTAGAGCCACAGGTGCTGGAAGGCATGGAGGGAGCTGGCCGGGCCATGGGCCGGGGCGAGGATCGCGACGAGGACCGCGATCCCGAGGGCGCCGCCGACCTGGCGGCCGGTCTGGTTGACCGCGCTGCCGACCGCGAAGCGGGATGCGTGCAGGCTGGAGACGGTGGCGGCGCCCAGCACCGGGAAGGTGAGGCCGATCCCCAGTCCGGTGACCAGCGTCCCCGGCAGCCACCTCGAGGTGTATGCCGGGTGGATCCCGACTTGCGTCCCGTACCAGGTGATGCCGGTTGCCAACACAAGGAAGCCGGGGAGCAGGACTGACCGAAACCCGCACCTGGTGGCGAGCCGCCCGGCCAGACCCGACACGGCGGCTACCACCAGCGGGCCGGGAGTGACCGCCAGTCCGGCCTTCAGGATCGAGTAGTGCCACACGCCGGTCAAAAAGAGGATGTTGCCGAGCAGCATGGCGAAGAACCCCATCGCGTACACGACGGTGGCGGCGTTGGCGACGCTGAAGGATCGGTGCGCGAACAGGCTCAGATCGAGCACCGGTGAAGGATGCCGGGCGCAGCGGCGCACGAACAGCGCGCCGAGCGCCAGGCCGCCCAGGCCGGCGGCCACGATCCGAGGGTCGCTCCAGCCCCATCCGGAGCCTTCTGAGATGGCGAAGACGATCCCCGAGAGCGAGGCGGTCACCAGGGCGACGCCCCGGTAGTCGGGCCGCTGGCCGCGATCGGCCGGCCGGTCGGCCGGGAGCACCCGAGGACCGACGACGGCCGCCAGGAGGGCGACGGGCAGGTTGACGTAGAAGGCCCAGCGCCATCCGCCGGCACTGATGAGCGCCGCCCCGAGCGACGGTCCGGTCGCGACGGCCAGGGCGCCGACCCCGGCCCACAGCGCGACGACCTGGGCACGGGACTGGGCCGAGAAGGCGTCCAAGAGAAGCCCCAGGGAGGCGGGGAGCAAAAGGGCGGCCCCGATGCCCTGGCCGGCCCGGCCAGCGATCAGCAGGGGGACCGACGGGGCCATCCCACACAGCGCGGAGCCGGCCGCGAAGCCTCCCATCCCAATGAGGAACACCCGCCGGCGTCCGAGCCGGTCGGCCGTGCGTCCGGCGGTGACCAGCAGGGAGGCGAACACGATCGCGTACGCAGTGATGACCCAGGCCAGCTCGGCCCGGGGCACACCTCGGAACGATCGGGCCAGCGCGGGGAATGCCACGTTGACGATCGACAGGTCCAGCGACGCCATGAACGCCCCGGCGGCAGTGACCGCGAAGACCAGGGTTCGGCGGCCGCCAGCTCGCCTCGTGGCATCGGCCGAGGCTGACGGACCGGGCTCCGAAATGAGTTCTTTCATGAAACCTAGGCTAGTCGAGTGCATCCTATGAAGCAACTGACTAGCCTGGTGCCGTGGAACGCAAGAGCTTTGCCGACATGCACTGCTCGGTCGCCCAGTGCCTGGAGGTGGTGGGGGAGTGGTGGTCGATGCTGATCCTGCGGGACGCGTTCTTGGGCGTCACCCGGTTTGACGCCTTCCAGGAGCGGCTGGGGATCTCCCGCAACGTGCTGAACCAGCGGTTGACCCGTCTGGTCGCTGAGGGTGTCCTGAAGAAGGTGCCCTACAGCCAGCGTCCCCCTCGCTACGACTACAAGCTGACCGAGAAAGGACGCGACCTGTGGCCGGTCCTCACCGCGATGCGCCAGTGGGGGGACAAGCACGCCGCACCCGACGGACCGCCGATACGGATGGTGCACACGGCCTGCGGGCAGGTCTCCGAGGCGGTGATGACCTGCTCGGCCTGCGGCGAGCCGCTCTCGGCGCGCCAGGTGCGGGTCGTGCGTGGCCCAGGAGATCGCGACCAGCTGGTTCCCCCGGCGCGGCGGTAGCGCCGGCGACGCCGGGTCGGTTCGGTCAGCGGCTCGGCGGGTGGGCGGTCGGGGGCCCGGCCGAGGTGTGCTCGGTGCCGGGAGGGTCGACCGCCCACGCCGGCGGGGTCCCCCACTGCTCCTCGTAGACCAGCTCGGCCATCGGACGCCGCCGCACCGGGCCGTGCCGGCCGACCGGGCGCCCGAGGGTGATGGTCGCGGCCATGAACGCCTCGTCGGGCACGCCGAGGAGCTCCCGCAGCGCCGCCTCGGCGCCAAAGTGGAACCCGGTGAGCACCCCGCCGTAGCCGAGGGCGCGCGCCGCCAGGAGGAGGTTCTGGCAGGCCGGGTACACCGAGGCGCCCTCGAAGGAGTTCGGCGCCCGGTAGCGGACCAGGCAGGGCAGGATGAGCACCGGCACCGTCTCGAAGTGGTCCACGTAGTGCTGCATCGCCCGGGCGGTGCGGGCCTTGGGCGAGGACGGGTCGGTGCCGCTCCCGGCGTCGTAGGCGTCAGCCACTCGCTTGGCGCCCCAGGTCCGCCGGGCTGACTCGGCGATCAGCCGCTTGGCCTCGGCCGCCTTGGGCCCGTCGGTCAGAACCAGCATCCGGAACGGCTGGCGGTTGGAGCCGCTCGGGGCCCTGGTGGCCGCGAAGAGGATGGCTCGCAGCACCTCGGCCGGGATGGGCTCGTCCCGGTAGCGGCGGATGGCCCGGGTGGTGGCGATCCCCTCCAGCAGTCCGACCGTGTCCGGGGGCAGCCCCCTGGGCTCGGTCATTCCAGGCCCTCGGGGACCGCGGGCCGGCCGCCGACCGAGCGGCGCATGGCTGCGTGCAGCGCATTGGGGGTCAGCACCCCGAGGTAGCGCTCCCCGTCGACCACCGGCAGCCAGCGAACGTCGTGCTGGAGCATCTCGCCCAGTGCGGCTCGCAAGGAGGCGCCCATCGGCACCTGGATCTCGAAGCGCACCAGGTGGTCCGAGACGCAGCCCGAGCGGGGCGGGTCGAGGTCAACCCATCCGACCAGGCGCTCGTCTCGGTCGACGACGACCGCCCACCGGCTCTCGGCGCTGGCCGCCCGTCGGCGGGCCTCGGTCATGGAGGTCTCCGGGGTGACGACCGGTGGGTGGAACAGGTCGTCGACCCCGATGCTCACCACCCCCAGTCGGCGGACCCCCCGGTCGGCGCCGACGAAGTCCGCCACGAACGGCGTCGCCGGTCGACCGAGCACCTCGGCCGGGGTGTCGTGCTGCTCGAGCACGCCGCCCTGGGAGAGCACCACGATCCGGTCGCCCAGCATCGCCGCCTCCTCGATGTCGTGCGTCACGAACACGATGGTCTTGTGGAGCTCGCGCTGCAGTTCGAGCAGCTGCTGCTGGAGGTGCTGGCGAGTGACCGGGTCGACCGCACCGAACGGCTCGTCCATCAGCAAGACCGGCGGGTCGCCTCCGAGCGCCCGGGCCACCCCCACCCGCTGGCGCTCCCCGCCCGACAGCTCATGGGGGTAGCGGGACCCGTAGCGGCGAGGGTCCAGTCCGACCAGCTCCAGCAGTTCGTGGACCCGCCGTTCCACCCTCGAGCGGTCCCAACCAAGCAGCCTCGGCACGGTGGCGACGTTGTCGGCCACCCGCCGGTGAGGGAAGAGACCACCCTGCTGGATCACGTAGCCGATCCCGCGGCGAAGCGTCACCGGGTCCAGGCTGGCGACGTCGGTGCCGTCGATCAGGATCCGGCCACCGGACGGTTCGATCAGGCGGTTGATCATTCGCAGCGTCGTGGTCTTGCCGCATCCCGACGGGCCGACCAGCACGCACAGCTCGCCGTCGTCCACTGTGAAGCTGAGCTCGGCCACCGCCACCGCGTCCTCGCCGTAGCGCTTGGTGACCCGCTCGAGCGAGATCATCCGCCGACGTTACCCGGGGCCGGCCGGATGACGTGCTCCAGATAACGTGGCTCGGTGGTCCTGGCCGGCTCGCCGTTCTTCCAGTGGAGCTACGTCACCGGACAGTGGGGCCAGATCCAAGGTGACCTGGTCCAACACGTCGAGCTGAGCCTGATCGCGGTGGCCATCGGCGCCGTCATCTCGGTGCCGGCCGGGGTGGCGGCGTGGCGCTACCGGCTGCTGCGGACCCCGGTGCTCGGGGTGGCCAGCGCCCTCTACATCATCCCGTCCCTGGCGCTGTTCGCCGTCCTGGGCGGCCTGACCGGCTACGTCCCACCTCGCTCGTGGGTGACCGCCGAGTTCGCGCTGGTCGGGTACACGACATTGGTGCTGATCTGGAACACCGTCGCCGGTCTGGAGGCGGTGCCGGCCGAGGCCAGGGAGGCTGCGGTCGCGCTCGGCTACTCGAGGCGGGCCGAGCTGTGGCGGGTGGACCTCCCGCTGGCCCTGCCGTACGTCTTCGCCGGCTTGCGGGTTGCGACAGCCACGGTCATCGGCCTGGTCATGGTGACCGCCCTGATCGGTCTGGGTGGCCTCGGCCAGCTCATCACCTACGGGTTCAACATCGCCTACAACACACCCATCATCGTCGGCCTGGTGTTGTCGATCGCGCTGGCCGCGGTGGCCGACCTCTTGCTGGTCGCGGCCCAGCGCGTCGTGGTGCCGTGGTCGCGAGCATCCCGACGGCGGTCGGCGGGGTGAGGGCTTGAGATGTCGTTCCTCGACCGTCTCGTCCACTGGTTCGGCACCGGCGCCAACTGGCACGGCCCGGGGGGCATCCCGTTGCTCTTCGAGCGGTCCCTCGAGCTGAGCGCGGCAGTCGTGGCTCTGGCCCTGGTCCTGGGGGGAGGGCTGGGGCTGGTCCTCGGCCACACCGGGCGAGGCGGCCTGGTCGCAGTGAACGCGGCCAACGCCTTTCGAGCGGTCCCCAGTCTGGCCCTGCTGACCCTGCTCGCGATCCAGCCGGCCATCTCGCTCAAGTGGGACGGTTTCCTGGCGTCGTGGATCGCCCTGACCGCCTTGGCGATCCCGCCCATCCTCACCAACACCTACGTCGGCATGCGGGAGGTCGACGCCGACGTCCGCGACGCCGCCCGGGCGATGGGGCTCCGGGGCGGACATGTGCTGTGGCGGGTGGAGGCGCCGCTCGCCCTGCCGTTCGTCATGGCCGGAGTCCGGACGGCGGCCATCGAGGTGGTGGCCACCTCCACCCTGGCCGCCTACGTCGGCTACTCGGATCTCGGCACCTACGTGATCGCCGGCTTGGACACCCAGAACACGGTCGAGGCGGTGTCCGGTGCCCTGCTGGTCGGGGCGATGGCCGCGCTGGTCTCGGTGGCACTCGGGGCGCTGGGCCGGCTGGTCACCCCCCAGCCGCTCCGCCGCCGCCACCCGGTCTTTTCCCTGGCTGGCCGGCCGGCGGCCTGATGACTGGATTCCATTGCGAAATCGACCAGAATGGTCATCGTTCCGTAGAGGTTTCGTCAAGCGGCAGCGGTGGCATGGTCACCGGCACGTCGTGACGACGTCGCCACCCCACGAAAGGCCAGAGACCCGATGATCCGTACCCGTGCCCTGCTCGCCGTTGCCGCCGTGGCGGCGGCTGCCGTCGCACTCGCAGCAGCGGTGCCTGCCGGCGCCGCGAAGAAGACCACCTCCAAGCCAAGCATCGTGATCGGCTCCACCAACTTCGAGGAGCAAGCCATCGTCTCCAACATCTACGGCGACGTGCTCAGCCGAGCCGGCTTCCATGTCACCGTCGAACCGGCGCTCGGGACCCGAGCGATCGTGGTCCCGGCGATCGAGAAGGGCCAGATCGACCTGGAGCCCGACTACGCCGCCTCCCTGCTCGCCTTCCTCCACGGTGGCAACCCCCAGAAGGCGGGGGACAACATCGCGACCGCCATCCCGGCCGACCGCAAGGCCCTCGCCCCCTACGGGGTGACCGTGCTCAACCCCTCCAAGGCTCTGGACACCAACGTGTTCGCGGTCACCCAGGCGACCGCGAAGAAGTACCACCTCACGACCTTGTCGAGCCTCAAGCCCTACGCCTCGAAGATGATCTTGGGCGGGCCTCCCGAATGCCCGACCTACGCCGGCTGCGAGGTCGGGTTGGAGAAGGTCTACGGGCTCCACTTCGCCGGGTTCAAGCCGCTGGACGAGGCCGGGCCGCTCAGCGTGGCCGCCCTCAAGGACGGTGAGGTCCAGGTGGTCGAGCTGTTCTCGAGCGACGGCAACGTGGTGGCCAACCACTTCGTGGCCCTCACCGACAACAAGCACCTGGAGGGAGCCGACTACATCGTCCCGGTGATCCGCAAGTCCGTCGACACCCCCGAGGTGGCCAGGCTGCTCAACGGGATCGACGCCAAGCTGACCACGGTGGCGATCTCCAAGCTCAACCTGGACGTGACGGCCAAGAAGGAGCAGCCGGCGGCAGTGGCGGCGGCCTGGCTGCGCTCGGTGGGCTACTGATCGAACGCAGGCCGGGACCCGGCCGGGCTCGGCGAGCAGACGGGATACCCTGAGGGCCCGATGGCCCAGCCCAGCTTCGTTCCCATCACCGAGGCCGACAAGGTGCGCGCCGCCCGACGGCTGGCCGTCCCCGGGCGCTGGTCGGCCCACCGCCCGGCCGACCAGACCGGCCCGCGGCGGCCGAGCGGTCCCCGCCTGGGGACGCCGGGTCCGGACCAGGGCTTTGCCCTCTCCCTGGCCAAGCGCTTTGAGGGCCGGCTCCGGCTGGCCGGCTCCGAGTCCCTGGAGGACGTCCTGGCAGGTGGCGCGGTGCTGGCGGCCAAGCGGGCCGGGCTGGTGGGCCGGGCCCCGTGCATCTACGACCTCGAGGCTGTGTTCACCCTCTTCGGGTTCCTCGCCGAGCAGCCTCCCGCCGACCTGGTGGCCGAACGGGGCCGGCTGTTCCGGTCGGTTGCCCACGACTACGTCGCCCAGCGCGCCCTGGCTGACGCAGTGCCCGAGGCGACCCTGCTGCTCCCGGCGGCCGAGCTCAGCGCTCGGCTGGGGGACTGGCCGGCCCTGCTCGGCCGGGCCGTCGAGCCCGCCTCCTAGCTGGGAGAGACCTCCTCGGCCGGCGTGGCTGGCCGAGGAGCGATCGCAGCCCGTCCGCCTGGTGCTCCGGCTGCCAGCCATGCCTTCCAGCGCCGCCGGGTGAAGCCGGCCAGGACCAGGCCGGCGACGATGAGGACCAGGCCGGCCCCTTGGACCAGGACCGAGCCCAAGTGGCCGTCCTCCCCCAGCCACAGGTGCTCGTCGAAGAAGCGCTCAAGACCCCACAGCACCATGCCGGCCGAGAGCACCCCGCCCGAGGGGTAGCCGGTCCGAGCGGTGCCGTCGGGCCAGCGCCGCAGCCGCCGCTCGAGCACGAGGAGCAAGCAGTAGATGGTGGTGTCCTCGAGCGCCTGGAAGATCGGCACCGGGAGACGCTTGCCGGCCTGGCCGGCGTAGTACATGCCGAACCACTGGTGGGTCGGGTGTCCCCCACCGGCCACCATCAGCTGAGGCCCGAGCAGGCGCCCCAGGGCCCAACCAGCCATGAGCACCGGGGCCACGATGTCGAGCGCCTCGCCGATCGGCAGCTCGGGGCACCGGCGACGAGTCTGGAGGATCCCGGTGGGCACCGCGAAGAGGAGCCCCCCGAACGACGACAGGCCGCCGTGCCAGATAGCCAGGATCTCGATGGGGTGGGCGTCGTAGTAGGGGAGGTTGGCCAGTACGTGGAGCACCCGGGCGCCCACGACCGCGGCGACGATGACCCAGACGAAGAGGCTGCTCAGCCAGTCGGTCCGATAGCCGCGGGCCCGTAGCCGCCGGCCGAAGTACACGTAGGCGAACCAGAAGGCGATCGCCAGTCCGATGCCGTAGGTGTGGACCTCGAGCGGCCCGATGTGGAAGGCGACCGGGATGGGCTTCATAAGGCGTCCCCCAAGTATGCCCGGGAGCTTCAGCTGCGGGCGGGCGGCTGTCTAAGCGATCCCGAGAATGGTCACGAATTGTGGACAGACGATTCCGGTCAGGCGGCGACGGACTTTCACTTCGAGGAGTTCGACTTCGACCACCAGCGATCGCTTCGCCGCGGGTTGCTCGCCGACCTGACCCCGTAGGCGCCGCGCGCCGTCGAAGATTCTGAAAACCTCTTGACTCCGTACCTAAGTACAGGGTTTACCTTTGACGAGTGCGAAGTTCCGAAGTCGCCTCCCGAGCCGGCGTCAATATCCAGACACTCCGTTACTACGAGCGGCGGGGAATCCTCCCCCGGCCGAAACGCTCTGAGGCCGGGTACCGCGCCTATGACGCCCAGGCAGTCCGGACCGTCCGGTTCGTTAAGGGCGCCCAGCGACTGGGGTTCTCTCTGGAGGAGATCGACTCGCTGCTCAAACTGGCGGCCGGCGAACCCCACAACTGCGATGCCGCGAGGGCGATGGCGACCGACAAGATCGCGCATATCGAGGCGAAGATTGCGAGCCTCTCGGCGATGCGGGATTCGCTCCGTCAGCTCATCGCCACCTGCGATCGTAGCCCGAGCAGGCGGGAGTGCCCCCTACTCGACGCGATCGAAGACGAATCCATCATCGAAGGAGAGGGCCGATGACCGAACCGCACTGTTGCAACGACGCCGTCTTCATCTCGAGCTTTGAGGGCTGGAGGGCGCTTCCCCAGCTTCTCCGTCTCCTTGCCAAGGGAGAGCCGATCGATCTTTTAGAGCTCGCGAATATCGGCGGGCAATCCGGATCCGACCTCGAACGAGCACTCCGGGCGCAGCCGGGAACCGAGTGGGATGACCAAGGGCGTCTAATCGGCTTCGGACTCACCCCTAAACCGACTGACTACCGCTTCCTTATCGGCGGGAAGACGCTTTACACGTGGTGCGCATCTGACACGCTGTTCTTTACTGTAATCCTCGGGGAGGAGACGGTCGCAGAGTCGATCTGTCCCGCTACGGGCGTGCCGATTCGTCTCGAGATCACGCCCGACGGGGTCGCTTCGGTGACACCGCCCGATACAGTCGTCTCGCAGCGGCATAAAAGCGAGTACGTCGGGAATCTCAGGTCAGATGTTTGCGACCACGGCCACTTCTTCGCGTCTACATCGGCCGCCGCGGGCTGGCTCGTAGAGCATCCGGAGGGAAACGTTCTCAGCATTGGGGAGGCTTTTGCAGAGTGCCGGACCGCCTGCGAGGAGCTTGGATGGATCGCCCCCGGAGTTAGCGGGGGATGAGCGTCTCGTCCGTCGGGGGATCGCTCGGTGGTCTGCGGATTCGGTTTCCCCGTGTGCCCGATTGCCCACTCACCGGTCGCCTTCGGACCGATGTGGAGCGAGCCGTCGCGACCCTCGGGCTCAGCGCGCCGGTGGTGGCGATCGCGGGGCCTTACCCGTCGCCGACCCTGCTCATCGACAACCTTGACGTGATCGGACAGCCTTGCGACTTCGACCCCGCGTGCCGGCCTGACCTTCCGACCACCGACGAGATCGTGGCTGGACCCTGGCCGCCGGCGACGGCTTGGACCTCGTAAGGGCGTTGGGAGACGCGTCATGAGCGTCACGGAACCCCGGGAGACACCGCCCGTCGACAGCCGCAGACCACGGGCCCTCTGTGGCTGGTCTCCGCCGTCTCTCGCGGCCGATACGCCCTGGAAGCGCCGCGTCGACGTTCTGAGGACGGGAACTGTGGCGTCGGTCGGAATAATCGCTATCGTGGTGGCCCTACTCAGTCTGGCCGCGTATCTGCCGATTCGCCCGGCGCTCGGGGTCGACGCGCTTGCCGGCCTGGCGGCGGGCGGATGGTGCGCTGTCAACTTCTGGCGGTGTCGTCACGCCCACTGCCTCATCACCGGGCCGGGCTGGTTGACGTTCGGGGTCTTTGCACTCGTCGAGACGATTCTCGGCCGCAGCCTTATCGGCGGTGACGAGCAGCTTGTGTTCCTCGGCATCCTGGGCCTCGCCCTGATCTTCGAGGGGGCGTGGTACGTGGGGCACCGCACGAACGCGATCGGTTGACTGCCGGGTTGGCCAAAGGTGAAACCCCTTCATGACGATCTGATCAAGTTGACGACCTAGCAGGGTCCCATCAGCGCCCCGAGGTTCCCTGGCTGCGCTTCCGTGGTTGGAGCCGGCTCGCATAGGACCCAGTTTCACGCCGGCTCCATCGAGCGCGTCGGCGCGTGGGAGCCATGTCATCGACATGGGCCGGTGATGGCAAGTGCCCCGGCCAGCGCTTGGCGAGGTTGTCTATGCGCGCCAGCGTCGGGGCAGCGACATAGTCGTCAACGACCTCACCAAGACGTCCGGTCCGGGTCGGGTCGTCGCACGACAATGTGGTGGCTGCCCACAAGCACCGGGTCGATCCCGATCGCAACGCAACTAGGCTCAGTCGTCATCCGCTCCTCAATGAGGCTCGCTAGTTCCTCTTTTGGGCCAGGAGCTTGCCGGCCACGACCTCGCTTGCCATGGGCAGGAGGATCCTTGAGTACTCTCACACCTCTGGGCCGAAGTTCCGTTGCCGATCGAGACGGGTGGGTGGCTGTGTGCCCCCCTCAACCGAGTCCGCTCGGGATCAGAATCCTGGCGACGATCTCTTTCATGAGTCCTAAGCCCAGCCAAATTGCATCGCCGCCGCGGCCGCTAGGGCCGGCCGGCTCCCACGAACCCGTCGCCCAGTCGGATCGGGGTGATCCAGACCACCGCGCCGGTGTAGGGCGCCTCGATCATCTCGCCCCCGCCGATGTACATCGCGACGTGGTCGCTGCCGCCCGGGCCGTAGAAGAGCAGGTCCCCGGGCTCGAGGTCTGACACCGGCACCGGGGCGCTGTCCTCGTACTGCGCCCCGGAGTAGTGCGGCAGGTCCACCCCGGCCTGGGCCCACGCCCAGGCAACCAGCCCGGAGCAGTCGAACCCCACCCCTGGGGTCTCCCCACCCCACACATAGGGCACGCCCAGCTGGGACTCGGCTGCCCGCACCGCGATCGCGCCAGCGCTGTTGGGAGGGGGTGGCGGGAAGCTCGCCCCCCCGGTGAGCAGCGACCGGGTGAGTGCGGCCTGGTTCGCGTCAGCCGCCTGCTGGGCGGCCTGCTCCAGGGTTCCGAGCTGCCCTTTGACCTGAGCGAGTTCGCTGTCCAGCTGGGCTTGCTTGGCGTTCGCCTCCTGCTCGGCCTGGTAGGCGGCGTTCACCGCTGACTGGGCGGCGCTCTGTTCCACCAGAAGTTGAGCCTTCTGGCTGTTGAGTGCGAGCACCGCAGTGTGCAGGTCGGCCAGCGCAACGCCCAGGTTGCCCACCGCCACCTGGCCGTACTCCTGACGGGCAGCGAAGGTCTGCTGGTTCCCTGAGAACAGCGGGTTGCTCTGCGAGGACACTCCCTGGTTCACGTAGGCGTCGATGGCATCGGCGCGCAGGTGATGTCGGTCGAGCAGGACCCGCTGCTGGTCGGCTGCGATCTTGGCCTTGGTCTGGGTGATCTGGCCGTCGATCTGGGCCAGTTGCGTCTCGGCCTGGTCGTAGCGCTGGCCCAAGGCGCCGATCTGGGCGGTGGTGGAGGAGATCTCTTGCTGGAGCTGGTTGGCCTGGGCCTGCAGGGAGCCGATGGTGGCCGCCCGTGCCGGGCTGGCGGTCGTGAGCACAGGGACGACTGTGGTCAGGAGGCCGACGGTGGCCAGCCCCGCCAGGGGTCGCCAAGAGCACCAGAGCCGCCGCAGGCTCTGGCGGGACCGCGGTTCGGGGCGGGCGCGAGCCCCCTCGACGTCAGCCACAATGGGCCACATCTTGACCAAGGCCGTCGGGATCGGCAAACACCGTGACCCCGGCGCGGCGCCTGGGGCCCCCTCGCAGTGGCCGCTCGCCAGGGCGTCCTCCCAGGTCGTCAGCTCAAGGTGGCGACTTTGTGACGATCGCGTGTCGATCGTGGGACCTGGGCTTTTCGCAACGCTCTGACCAGCCGTTACCATCGGGACGATGTCCGCCCGTTCCCGTGACCTGCCCCGCCGCTCGTGCCTGTCGACCCCCGCGTCGAGCGAGCGCTTCTTGGCCAAGGCGCCGACCGTGCCGGCCGACATGACCTTCCTCGACCTCGAGGACTCGGTCGCCCCCTTGGAGAAGGTGGCCGCCCGGGCCAAGGCGGTCGACGCCATCAAGAACCTCGACTGGGACGACCGGGTGCTGTGCGTCCGGGTGAACGCCTGGGACACCAAGTGGACCTACGGCGACGTCATCGAGGTGGTCGGGGGAGCTGGCGAGCGGCTCGACGAGATCATGCTCCCCAAGGTCCAGACGGCCGCCGAGGTGGTCGCGCTCGATCTGTTGCTCACCCAGGTGGAGCAGAACGTCGGTCTCCCGGTGGGTCACATCGGGATCGAGGCCCAGATCGAGACCACGAGGGGCCTGATCAACGTGGACGACATCTGCGCCGCCTCGCCCCGTCTCGAGGCGATCATCTTCGGCCCGGCCGATTTCGCGGCGTCGATGGAGATGCCGGTGCTGACCGGAGGGGTCCAGATCCCCGAATATCCCGGCGACCACTTCAACTATGTCTTCTCGCGCATCTTGATGGCCGGGCGAGCCAACGGGCTCCAGGTCATCGACGGTCCCTTCCTGCTGGTGCGGGATCTGGACAAGCTGCGGGACTTCGCGCAGCGGACCCGGATTCTCGGCTACGACGGCAAGTGGGCGCTCACCCCGGACCAGGTGCAGGTGCTGAACGAGGTCTACTCGCCAACCCAGGAGCAGTTCGACCGGGCTCACGCCATCCTCGAGGCCTACCGCAAGGCGACCGAGGAGCAACGGCAGGGCGCGGTCATGTTCGGCGACGAGATGATCGACGAGGCCAGCCGGAAGATGGCGACCAAGTTCGTGACCCGGGGCCTGCGGGCAGGCCTCAAGCGCTCCGAGCCGGCGTAGGGCGGGCTCAGCCCCCCTCGAGGAGCCGGCGGGCGATGACCTTGAGCGCCAGGGTTTCGTCGGCTCCCTCGAAGATCGACAGCACCCGGGCGTCGACGAAATAGCGGCTCACCGCGACTTCCTCGGCATAGCCCATGCCGCCGTGAATCTGCATCGCCTCCCTGGTGACCCACTCCGCCGCCCGGCACCCGTAGGCCTTGACCATCGAGGCCTCCAAGGCGCCTTCGCCCTTGGCCATCAGACGGGCCACTCGGTAGGCGAACTGACGGATCGCCTGGATGGTCACCGCCATCTTGGTGAGCTTGGCCCGGGTCAGCTGGTAGTCGAGAATCGGCGAGCCGAAGACCCGGCGCTCGGAGGCGTAGCGGAAGGCGGCCTCGTAGGCGGCCTGCATCACGCCCAGCGCCCGGGCCGCGGTCTGCAGCCGACCGTTCTCGAAGCCCTGCATCTGCAGGTAGAAGCCCTGGCCCAGTCCGGCTTCCCCGCCCACCAGGTTGGCCTCGGGGACGAACCAGTCCTCGAAGGACAGCTCGTAGGAGTGCATCCCGCGGTACCCCAAGGTGTCGATCGGGCGGCCCTCGAGCCGCCCGGGGACCGGCTGGTCCTGGGTGAGAAGGAACCCCCGGCCGTCGGTTTGGGGCTTTTCGACCACGAACATCGACAGGCCACGGTGGGCCCGGGTGCGGTCGGGGTCGGTGCGGGCCAGGAGCATCAGCACCTCGGCCCGGGCTGCGAAGGTGCACCAGGTCTTCACCCCCCTGATCAACCACCCCCCGTCGGTCCGGGTGGCCGAGGTGGCAAGCGAGGCGACGTCGGAGCCGTAGTCGGGTTCGGTCACTGCGACCGCAGCCATGGTTTCGCCCCGAGCCAGCCGCGGCAGCCAGTGACGCTTCTGGTCCTCGGTGCCCCCTTTGAGGAGGGCCCGGGCCAGGATCTCGGGCCGGGTGATGAGCGAGCCCCCGATGCCGAGTGACCCCCAGCTCAGCTCCTCGGTCGCCACCACCATCCCGAGGTAGTCGCTCTCGGTTCCCGACGCGAACCCACCGAACTCCTCGGGGACCGACAACCCGAAGCCACCCAGTTCGGCCAGCCCGGCGATGACGTCCTCGGGGACGTCGCCGTTGGTCCGATGGACCTCCTCGGCCCGGGGCCGCACCCGGTCCTCGGCGAAGCGGTGGAACGTGTCGCGCACCAGCTCGAAGTCCGAGTCGAGGTGGCTCGGCCCTTCCTGGCCGCACAGCGACGAGAGGAAGGCCGGCGAGCGGAACTCGGCCAAGAACGCCGCCGCCGGTGCCCACCAGTCGGGCTCCAACCCCCAGGCCTCCTCGCGGCCGACCACCCGAGCGCACAGGTCGACCAGGACCTCGGCGACGAAGGCGGCCGCCAGGTCGGACTCGAGCTCACCGCAGGCCGCGTAGTCGAGCATGGAGCGGGCGGCCATGGCAGCCGAGGCGGCGTGGGCCAGGTCGTAGGCGACGACCTGGTCGACGTCGGCACCGGGGCCGCGTCGGAGGGTGTGCACGGCGGCGTCGACCGCCGACTGGCCGACCTGGACCGCCGCCTCGAGACGGTCGAGCGAGGGGTGGGAGGGCATCGGCAGGACCCTACCGCTCGCCAGGACGCCGCCCGACCACCGTGACCAGGGGCGGGAGCACGATCGGGTCGTCGCCCGGGTCGACCCCGGTCAGGCCCTCGAGGTAGGCCCGCACCGGTCCGGGGCCGACGCCGGCCGGTGCCTCGGCCCAGGCGTCGACCAGCTCCAGGCCGCTGTCCTTGACCAGGGCCGGGAGGAAGGCGCCGACGTCGGGGTGGCGTGCGTCGGGCATGGACAGCGCCTGGCCGCCGACCCGACCGGCCGAGGTGATCGGCTCCTGGGCCACCACCCATCCCCCCGGTCGCACGGCGCCGGCCATCCGGGCCAGCACCACCGCCGGGTCGACCACGTGGAGGAGGAGGAACCGGCAGAAGGCCAGGTCCACCGGCTCAGGGAGGGCCAGGTCCTCTCCGGCCTGGGTGATGGCCAGGACCTGACTGTGGGCGGCTGCTGCCCGGGCCACCTCGTCTCGGGCCAGCGGGTCCGAGTCGACCGCGTAGACCCGCCCGGTTCGGCCGACGACCTCGGCCAGCGCGACTGACACATCACCGCCACCAGCTCCCACGTCGACGCACCGCCAACCCGGTCCCAGGCCCAGTCGCTCCAGTGCGGTCGCCAGCGGCCGCCGGTAGACGTCATCGCGCAGTCCCTTGAGCTCAGTCATGGCGTGCGGCAGCCGAGCGGCGGAGGACCATGGTGGCGAGTCTCTCACGGCAGGTGCCGGCCAGCTCGATAACCTCGGCCGACGTGCACGTCACCATGCTCCTGTGCGATGCGGCGCAGGTCGCCGAGGGCAAGCTCTACATCCTGGGGGGCGGCTGGAGCATCACCGGGCCGGGGCCGGTCCCCTCGGCGATCGCGATCAAGATCGAGGTCGACTGGCACGAGGCCGACCGGCCGCACCACTGGGAGCTGTTCTTGGAGGACGCCGACGGGCGACCGGTGCTGGTGGACACGCCGGAGGGTGCCCAGCCGGTCGAGGTCCGGGGCGAGTTCGCGGTGGAGAAGCCGGCCGGGATCCCCGAGGGTGCACCGATCGACGTGGCCCTGGCGGTGAACCTCGGTCCCATTCCCTTGGAGCCAGGCGCCCGCTACAGCTGGCGCCTGGTGATCGACGGCAACGCCCTGCCCGGCGCCTCGGTGGCCTTCAGCACCCGGCCCCGGCTCGCGGAGTGATCCCCGGGATGGACGTCGCAGTGGTCCGGCGACTACACCACGGGCCATGACCACCTACGACCGGCCCTTCGGGCGCTACCTCGAGGACTTCGAGATCGGCGACGTCTACCGGCACTGGCCGGGCAAGACGATCACCGAGGCCGATGACCACCTGTTCTGCATGATCACCATGAACCACCACCCGTTGCACACCAATGCCTGGTTCGCAGAGCACGAGGCGGTGCACGGGCGCAACGTCGTGGTGGGCAACCTCGTCTACTCAATCGCCCTCGGGATGAGCGTTCCCGATGTGAGCGGCTCGTGCATCGCCAACCTCGAGGTCGAGACTCTCCAGCACAAGAACCCGACCTTCCACGGCGACACCATCTACGCCGAGACCCGGGTCGTCGACAAGACCGAGTCCCGCTCCCGCCCGGACCGGGGCATCGTGACCGTCGAGACCAAGGCCTTCAACCAGCGCGGAGAGGAGGTCTGCTTCTTCCGTCGCAAGGTCATGGTGTGGAAGCGGGAGGCGGCGCCCCCCCGGCGTCGGCCCTACGGCGACGACGTCTGGGACTGACCCGGGTCCCGGCCCGGGCTTCGCCCAGCTGGTGCTGAGGTGGGGGGAGGCCAACCGCCGCGCCTTCCCGTGGCGGGCCACCCGGGACCCGTGGGCCATCCTCTCGAGCGAGGTGATGCTCCAGCAGACCCAAGCGGCCCGGGTGGTCGTGCCCTTCGAGCGCTGGGTCGAACGGTTCCCCGACCCTGCGTCGCTGGTCCGGGCCGGGCCGGGGGCGGCGCTCGCCGCCTGGCACGGGCTGGGCTACAACCGCCGGGCGCTGCATCTGTACCGCTCGGCGGTCGCGATCACCGAGCACTTTTGCGGTCTGGTCCCGGCTGACGAGGGGGCTCTGCGCACCCTGCCAGGCGTCGGCGCCTACACCGCTCGGGCGGTGCTGGCCTTCGCGTTCGAGGCCCCGGTCGGCGTGGTGGACACCAATGTCGCCCGGGTGCTGCGACGGGTGAGCGGGCACCCCCTGCGCCCCGGCGCGGCCCAGGCGCTGGCCGACCGGCTGGTCCCTCACCGCCGCTCCTGGGCCTACAACCAAGCCCTGTTCGACGTGGGCGCCCTGCACTGCCGGCCCCGGCCGCGCTGCGCAGGCTGCCCGCTGCGACCGGCGTGCGTGTGGAGCGCCTCGGGCCTGCGTCCCCCCGACCCCGCCGCCACCCGGCCTGTCAAGACGCGCTTTGCCGGCTCGGACCGCCAAGGGCGGGGGCGGCTGGTGGCCGCCATGCGGCGCGGCCAGATCGACCCCGACCAGCTGGCCGAGGCGGCCGGGTGGCCGGGTCAGCACGACCGTGCCCGCGCCGTGGCCGAGGCGCTGGTCACAGAGGGCCTGGCCACTTGGACCCCAAGCGGCGGGCTCGGGCTCCCTGAGGCCCCGGCCCTCTCTTCACCGATCGACCTGGGCTTGGCCGAGGTGGCCGTCGTATCCTTGCCGTGACGGGCACCGTCGGTACGAGTCGAAGGAGGGCCCATGAACGTCCCGCTCACCATTGGCGACTTCCTGGAACGAGCGGCGCTCATCTACCGGGACCGCATTGGGGCAGTGGACGAGCCGGGGGCTCCGGGCTCGCTGGGACGGGTCACCTATGGCGAGCTCCACGACCGGGCCCGGGCCATGGCAGTGGGCTTCGACGAGATGGGCATCGGGGCCGGGGAGCGGGTGGCGATCGTGAGCCCCAACTCTGCCCGTTTCCTCATCTCCTACTTCGGGGTGAGCGGCTTCGGCCGGGTCTTCGTCCCGATCAACTACCGCTTGAACGCCGAGGAGATTGCCTACATCGTCGAGCACTCCGGCACCAGCGTGGTCCTCTACGATCCCGACCTCGACGAGATCGCCCAGCGGGTGACCTCGGCCAAGTGGATCCGCCTCGACGGGATCCAAGATGCCGAGCTGTTCGACCCCGATCGAGGACGGAGCCGGGACCCGGTCCCCTGGCAACCCGACGAGGACGCCACCTGCTCCATCAACTACACGTCGGGCACCACGTCGCGGCCAAAAGGCGTGCAGCTCACCCATCGCAACTGCTGGATCAACGCCGCCAGCTTCGGCTGGCATATGGGGGTCTCCGACCGCGACGTCTTGCTTCACACCCTGCCGATGTTCCACGCCAACGGCTGGGGGATGCCCTACGCGCTCAGCGCGATGGGCGGTCGTCACGTGGTCCAGCGGCGGATCGACGGTGAGACCATCCTTGAGCGGGTGGAGCAGGAGGGCGTGACCCTCATGTGCGCCGCCCCCGCGGTGGTGGCCACGATCTTGGCCGCCGCCGAGGCCCGTCGGGAGGCCGGCCGGCCGCTCCCGGACGGCCAGGTGCGGATCGTGGTTGCCGGTGCTCCGCCGCCGTCCAAGACCATCGAGCGGGTCGAGGAGGAGCTTGGCTGGGAGTTCGTGCAGATCTACGGCCTCACCGAGACGTCGCCGCTGCTCACCATCAACCGGGCGCCGGCCGAGTGGGACGGGCTCGAGCGCGCCGATCGGGCCCGCTTGCTGAGCCGGGCCGGGGTCCCTGCGGTCGGCGTGAAGATGGCGGTCAGCCCCGACGGCGAGGTGCTGGCCCGTTCCAACCACGTCTTCAAGGGGTACTGGGAGCAGCCCGAGGAGACGGCCCAGGCCCTCGAGGGCGGGTGGTTCCACACCGGCGACGGGGGGTACGAGGACGGTCCGTACATCGTGATCACCGACCGCCGCAAGGACGTGATCATCACCGGGGGCGAGAACGTCTCGTCGATCGAGGTGGAGGACGTCCTCTACCAGCACGAGGCGGTCGCCGAGGTGGCGGTGATCGGCATCCCCGACGACACCTGGGGCGAGTCAGTGCTGGCCCTGGTGGTTCGCCGCCCAGGAGCCTCGGTGAGCGAGCAGGAGCTGATCGACCACTGCCGGGACCGCCTGGCCCACTTCAAGGCGCCCCGGCGAGTCGAGTTCGTCGACTCCCTGGCCCGCACCGCCACCGGCAAGCTCCAGAAGTACAAGCTGCGCCAGCCCTACTGGGAGGGGCGGGACCGCCAGGTCAACTGAGCGGCCCCGCCCGGTCGTCGGGGTCCTGGGCGTCGTCCTCATCGAAGCTGGTCCCGTGCTGGACCTCGATGACCACCAGGGAGCGGGTGCCCAGGCACCCGAGTCGGTGGCTGGTCCCGGCCGGGACGTCCAGCGCATCGCCTGGACCGATCGAGTGGGCCGTGCCGTCGACCACCGCCAGTCCCCGTCCGGCCACCACGAACCAGTGCTCCGAACGGCGGTGGTGGCGCTGGTCGGGCAGGCGGTGACCGGGCTCGACGGTGAGCCGGGTCACCTTGTGGGCAGGCCCCTCGGCCAAGACCTCGCAGCTGCCCCACGCTCGGCGCAGCACCTCCACGCCGCGATTGTGGATCAGCCGGAGCGCCGGCGTCGCTCCGTCCCTCTGGGCCCCAGGGGGTGGCGACCGGTACGCTGAGGGTCGTGGAGGTCACCTTCTTCGGGACCCGCGGCTCATGCCCGTGCTCGGGCGACGCCTACCAACGCTACGGGGGCAATACCCCGAGCGTTCTGGTTCGCACCGGTGACCAGCTGATCGTGTTGGACCTGGGGACTGGCCTGCGGGCCCTCGGGGCCCACGTCTCCTCCGACCACCCGGCGGGCGGGCCGCCGGTTAGGGCGACCGCGCTGCTCACCCACCTGCATTTCGACCACATCATCGGGCTCCCGTTCTTCGGCCCGCTCCGCCACCACGACTCGGTGTTCGACGTCTACGGTCCCCGCCAGCCCGACGGCACCTTGGACGGCGCGCTGCGAGAGATCGTGCGGCCCCCCTTCTTCCCGGTCCGCCTGGACACACTGCTCGGCGCGCTGCGCTTCCACGACCTGGACGACGGCGACCACCTGGCCATCGGCGACGCCAAGGTCCGGGCCCGGACGATCCGCCACCCCGGGGCCACTCTCGGGTACCGGATCGAGGCTGACGGTCACTCGATGGTGTACATCCCCGACCACCAGCAGATCGGGGCCGACGAGCCAGATGAGGATGGCGCGCTCGAGCTGTGCGAGGGTGCCGACCTGTTGGTCCATGACGCGCAGTACACGGACTTCGAGCTCGTCCACAAGCGCAAGTGGGGCCATTCGACCGTCGAGTACGCGGTGGCGCTGGCCGTGCGGGCCGGTGTCGGCCACCTCGTCTTGTTCCACCACGACCCCTCCCACGACGACCGCCAGCTGGACGCCATGCTCGAGCGGGCCAAGGAGCTGGCCTGGCCGAGCGGGCTGCGGGTGACCTCCGCCGCCGAGGGCGAGACGGTGGTCCCCGGCGCCGGCTGAGTCTCCGTCCGCCCCGTCGCCGGTGCCATCGGTTCAGCCTTCGCCCCGGATCGACGGGGTGGTGATGGTGGAGCTCGACTTGCATCCGGACTCCCGCGGCAGCTTCGTCGAGATCTGGCGCCAGGAGTGGCTTCCCGACCGGCCGGAGATGGTCCAGGCCAACCACTCAGAGAAGGTGGCCGGCTCGCTGGTCGGCCTCCACTACCACCTCCGCCAGGCCGACTACTGGTACGTGGCCAGCGGCGAGGCCCGGGTGATCCTCTACGACCTGCGGGCGGGCTCGGCCACGAGCGGCGCCGCCGAGTTGCTGGATCTGGGCGACTCTCGCCGGCTCGGGCTGTACATCCCCCCGGGGGTCGCGCACGGCTTCGCCGCCCGCAGCCCGCTCGTGCTGTGGTACCTGGTCGACCGGTACTACGACCCGGGTGACGAGCACGGCGTGGCCTGGGACGACCCACAGCTGGCGCTCGACTGGGGGGTGGCTGACCCAGTCCTGTCCCAGCGCGACCAGCGCAACCCCCGGCTCTCGGAGATCCCACCGGGGCTGCTGCCCCGGTAGCGCCGGCTCGGGCTTCTCGGCTCCCGTCCAGCCGCTGGGACCGGTCTTTCCTGTTGAATGTGGGGATGGTCGTCGCCGCCGTCCTGGTCCTGGTGGTCGTCCTGGCCGGGTTGGCGGTCTGGGCGCTGCGCCGGCGCGGCTCCGACGAGCTGCACTCGGTTGCCGGGTACCAGCGTCGCTTGGAGCGGTTGGAGGAGCTCCGCCGGCGCCAGCTCGGCGACGTCCGCCCGCTCGGGCCCGAACGCCGCGATGACCGGGTCGACCGGGTGATCGGTGAGGGCCTCGAGACCCCCGGCGCGCTGGGGCGGCGAGCGGCCGAGCCCGGCCGGCTCGGGGGTGAACGGCGCCGGCCGCCACCGCGGGGCCGGCGCGACCTGGCCATCGCCCGCATGGGGCACCGACCCCGCCGGCTCGGGGCACCCATCGCAGCCGCGGTGGCGGTGGTGATCCTGGTGGTCCTGCTGGCGGTGGCCGGCGCGCACTCCCGCTCGCCCCACTCGTCGGCGCCGACCACCACCCAGGCGCACCGCGGCGCGGCGAGAGGGCGCAAGCCGACCACCACCACGACGACCACCGCGCCGAAGCCCACGACCTTCGTCGCGGCGTCGACCAGCGGCTCGCGGGCCACCTACGACCTGCCCTTCTCCTCCTACACCCTGTCGGTCAGCGCGACCGCCGACTGCTACCTGCAGGTGACGACCGCGTCAGGCCAGGTCCCCTACGCGTCGGTCCTCCACGCTGGTCAGAGCGAGCAGCTGACACTGACCGGTGACAGCACGGTCGACCTCGGCGCCCCGACCTACGCCCAGGTGGAGGTGGACCGGACGCCGGTCACCTTCCCGACGCCCCTGCCAGCCCCTCTCGACCTGGTGTTCAACGCCGCCGCCGGGACCGGGGCCACCACGACCACCACGACCAGCTCCTGAGGCGACCAGCCGGGCGCGTTGGGCCCCTGGGGAAGTTGTTACTATCGAGATAGTGGAAATGTCCACGGACTCGGGTGGCCGAGCGCGCCAGCCGAGGGGAGGACGGAGCACCCATGGCGCTGACTGACCTCGATCTCGGTCGCTACCAGCTCGGGTGGAGCGACGAGGAGGACTACGTCTTCAAGCCCAAGAAGGGGCTGAACGAGGACATCGTCCGGGAGATGTCCGCCATCAAGAAGGAGCCGGAGTGGATGCGCGACTTCCGGCTCAAGGCGCTGGGCCGCTTCGAGCGCAAGCCGCTGTTCCCGCTGTTCCGGGGGATGGGTCAGCGGATCGAGCACGACCTCGCCGACCTCGACTTCTCCAACATCTACTACTACGTCAAGCCGACCGAGTCCCAGGTGAAGGACTGGAACGACCTCCCGGAGTCGATCAAGCGGACCTATGAGCGCCTGGGCATCCCCGAGGCCGAGCGCAAGTACCTGGCCGGGGTGACTGCTCAGTACGAGAGCGAGGTGGTCTTCCACCGCAACCGGGCCGACCTGGAGAGTCAGGGGGTCTTGTTCTGCGACATGGACACCGCGGTCCGGGAGTACCCCGACATCGTCCGGCGGTGGTTCGGGACGGTGATCCCGCCCAACGACAACAAGTTCGCTGCCCTCAACTCGGCGGTGTGGTCGGGGGGCTCTTTCATCTACGTGCCGCCGGGGGTGAAGGTGGACATGCCCCTGCAGGCCTACTTCCGGATCAATGCCGAGAACATGGGCCAGTTCGAGCGGACCCTGATCATCGCCGACGAGGGGTCTTACGTGCACTACATCGAGGGCTGCTCGGCCCCGGTCTACTCGACCGACTCGCTTCACTCGGCGGTGGTGGAGCTGGTGGCGCTGCCGGGGAGCCGCATCACCTACACCACCATCCAGAACTGGTCGAACAACGTGTACAACCTGGTCACCAAGCGAGCCCGGGCCGAGGCCGAGGCGAGAGTGGAGTGGGTGGACGGCAACATCGGCTCCCGGCTGACCATGAAGTACCCCTCGGTGTACCTGATGGGGCCGAAGGCCTCCGGCGAGGTCCTCTCGGTGGCCTACGCCGGTCCCGGCCAGCACCAGGACGCCGGGGCCAAGATGATCCACGCCGCGCCCGAGACCACCTCGACCATCGTCTCCAAGTCGATCTCCAAAGACGGCGGGGTGACCACCTACCGCGGCACCGTCCACGTCAACGAGGGGGCGACCGGGGCCAAGTCCTTCGTGCGCTGCGACGCCCTGTTGCTCGACGACCGATCGGTCTCTGAGACCAAGCCCTACATGGAGGTCGCCGAGCGAGACGCCAGCATCGGGCACGAGGCCACGGTGGCCAAGATCGGTGAGGACCAGCTCTTCTACCTCATGACTCGCGGTCTGTCGGAGTCCCAGGCCATGAGCATGATCGTGAACGGCTTCATCGAGCCGGTCACCAAGACCCTGCCCATGGAGTACGCGGTCGAGTGGAGCCGGCTGATCGAGCTGCAGATGGAGGGCTCGGTCGGCTGAGCACCTCTAGGCGGCTCCCAGCGGGCGTGGCACGATGGTGCCGTGCCCATGCGCGAGGAGTGCAAGCACTTCCAGTCCAGGACCTACGCCTCGGGAGAGGTGGCCCGCTTCTGCGTCTTGGACCTCGCGCCCGAGGCCCCGTGGCGCTGCCCGGAGAACTGCCCTCGCTACGAGCGGCGGTTGGCCGACGTGGGCTGGGACCACGGCAGCCTGGTCTCGCCGCCGGTGGAAGACGAGCCCTCGCTGCCGCCGTCACAGCTGGCCGAGCTGCTGGGACGGGCCGAGACCATCGTGAACGAGGTCTCCTCGGAGGCCTTGACCGAGGTCCGGGCCGAAGAGACCCGGGAGGCGAGAGGCCCTCGGCGCTGGTTCGGTCGGCGCCGCTGAGCGGCACCCCCAGAGTCGGTCGGGACCACGGTGCGGAACTTCGGGCCTGAGGCCTCGGCCGCCCTGGGCGGCCCGCGTTGGCTGGCCGCCCGGCGGGCCGAGGCGGCGGAACGCCTGCGCGGCCTCGGACCGCCGAGCGCGGACGGGGCCGAGGTGTGGCGGTACTCGCCGATCGACCAGTTGGACCTCGACGCCTACCACCCGGCCCCCGAGACGCCAGCCCCGCCGGTTCCGGCGCTGGCCCAGGAGCTCGGAGCCGGGGCGGTGGTGCTGGTGGCCAACGGCCGGGTGGTCTCGGTCGAGCGCGACGGCCTCGATCCGGCGGTGTCGGTGGTCGCCGGGTCGGACCTCGAGCGACCGCCCGATGCCCTGGGGACACTGGTCTCTGCCAACGACTTCTTCGTGACCCTGAACGACGCTTTCGTGCCCGAGGTCGTGGTGGTGGAGGTTCCACCAGGGACCGTGGTCGAGCGCCCGGTGGTCATCGCCCACTGGGCCGGGGCGGCCGGGCCCGACGGGCCGGCGCCGTGCGCCTTGGCCCGCACCTTCGTGCACGTCGGCGAGGGGGCCCAGGCCGACGTGGTGGAGGTGTTCGCCGGGGGCGGCCAGGCTGGCCGCTCGCTGGTCGTCCCGGTGGGCGAGGTGGTGGTGGAGGACCGGGGGCGGCTGGCCTACGCCATGGTGCAGGACCTCGGCCCGGCCAGCTGGCAGCTGGCCCGGCTGGGCGGGTCGGTGGGCCGGGACGCGACCCTGCAGACCTTCACCGCCGGTCTGGGTGCTTCCTACGGCCGGGTCCGGTTCGACGCCGAGACTCGCGGCGAGGGTGGGGCAACCGAGCTGACCAGCGTCTACCTCGGATCGGGCGACCAGATCCACGACGTGCGGACCATGCAGGACCATGCTGCCCCCCGCACCACGAGCGACCTGTTGTGCAAGGGGGCGGTCGGCGAGCGGGCCAACTCGGTCTACTCCGGGCTGATCCGGGTCCGCCATGGCGCGGTGCGAGCCGACGCCATGCAGACCAACCACAACCTGGTGCTCGACGAGCGTGCCCGGGCGTTCTCGCTGCCCATCCTCGACATCGAGGAGAACGACGTTCGCTGCAGCCATGCCTCGAGCGTGGGCCCGCTGAGCGAGGATCAGCGGTACTACCTGGAGTCCCGGGGCCTGGCTCCCGACCGGGCCGAGCGGCTGATCGTGCTCGGCTTCTTCGAGGACGTGGTGGACCGGGTGCCGGTCGCCTCGGTCCGCCGGGCCTTGCGCTCCCGGATCGCCGGCCGGCTCGAGGCGCTGCTGGGCGGGAGGGTGACAGACGGTGGGTGAACGGGCGGTGCTGTGTCGGCGGGACGAGCTGGCCTCCGGAGAGGTGCGGCGGTTCGAGGTCGCAGGGGTGGCCGTCGCTCTGGTCCGGATCGGCGACGACTTCTATGCCCTCGCCGACCGCTGCAGCCACGAGGACTACCCGCTGTCGGAGGGTGAGGTGTTCGCCGAGGACTGCACGCTCGAGTGTGCCCGCCACGGGAGCACCTTCGACCTGCGGACCGGCGAGCCGTGCTCGCTGCCGGCCACCGTGCCGGTGGCGGTCTACGAGGTGGACGTGCGCGGGGACGAGGTGGCGGTGGTGCTGCCATGACCGGCGGCGAGCGGCTGGTGGTCTCGGGGCTGGTGGCCGAGGCCGGCGGGGTGGAGATCCTCCACGGGATCGACCTCGAGGTCGCCCCGGGCGAGGTCCACGTGGTGATGGGCCCCAACGGGTCGGGGAAGAGCACCCTGGCCCACGCCATGATGGGCCGGCCTGGGACCACGGTCACCGCCGGACGGGTGGCGATCGGGGACACCGAGCTCACCGGGCTGCCGAGCTGGCAGCGGGCCCGGGCCGGCTTGTTCCTCGCCCTTCAGCAGCCGATCGAGGTGCCCGGGGTCCACCTCGACGCTTTGGCGGCCGAGGCGCTGGAGGCGGCCGGCCGCCCCGCCACCGACGCCGCCGACGCGCTGGTTGTCGAGGCGCAGCGGCTTGGCCTCGACCGCCGGCTCCTGGCCCGGGCGCTCAACGTCGACCTCTCGGGGGGCGAGCGCAAGCGCAACGAGATCCTCCAGCTGGCGGTGCTCCGGCCCTGCTTTTGCGTCCTGGACGAGATCGACTCGGGGCTCGATGTCGACGCCCTGCGCACGGTGGCCCGCCGGGTCGAGCAGGCCACGACCGAGTGGGGCCTGGGCGTGGTGGCGGTGACCCACTTCCGCCGGCTCCTCGACGAGCTGCGAGCCGACCGGGTCCACGTGATGGTCGGGGGCCGGATCGTCGCCGTCGGCGGGCCCGAGTTGGCCGACCAGCTGGAGACCACCGGCTACGCCGCCTTGGCCGCCGGGCCGACGCCTCGCTGAGGGATCCGGCCGCCGTCCGGCTCAGGACGCGGCGGCCAGCTCGTCGAGCCCCTGGACCAGCGCGTTCCAGCTCAAGGTGGCGCACTTGATCCGGACCGGGAACTTCACCACCCCCTGGAGCGCCGCCAGCTCGCCCAGGGAGGCGAGGTCCACCGGTTCGGGCTCGACGTCGGCATCCCCGCCGCCGGCGGTCCGGTCGTCGTCGGAGAGGGACGCCTCGTGCACCGACATCATCGCCTTGAACATCCGGATGAGCTCGCGGACCTCGGGGATTGGCTTGCCCTTCACCGCGGCGGACATGAGCGAGCCGGAGGATTGGCTGATCGAGCAGCCTGACCCGGCGACCTTGATGTCCCGGAGCACCCCGTCGACCACCTCCAGGCTCAAGATGACCTCGTCGCCGCAGAGCGGGTTGAAGCCCTCGACCCGATGGGCCGGTGGTGCCGGCAGCTCGCCGCGGTTCCGGGGGGAGCGGTAGTGGTCGAGGATGATCTCCCGGTAGAGCTCTTCGAGGTCCGGCATCAGCGTTGTGGCTGCTGGATGGGGCTCACCCGAACACTGTACCGACGTGGGCCAGGCCCTCGACCAAGGTGTCGATGTCGGAGGGATCGTTGTACAACGCGATCGAGGCCCGGGCGGTGGCACTGACCCCCAGTCGGCGCATGAGGGGCTTGGCGCAGTGGTGGCCCGGGCGGACGCACACCCCGAACTGGTCCAGGATCTGGGCCACGTCGTGGGCGTGGACGTCGCGGTAGGCGAGGGAGAACACCCCGGCCCGGTCGCCGCCGGCCGGCGGGCCGAAGACCCGGCAGTCAGGCCCGAGCCGGTCGCCGAGGGCGTCGAGCGTGTAGGCGGTGAGGGCCCGCTCGTGGGCGACGATCCGTTCCATGCCCACGGCCGACAGGTAGTCCACCGCGCTGGCCAGGCCGACCGCTTCGGCGATCGGTGGCGTCCCGGCCTCGAACCGCCAGGGCACCTCGGCCGGGGAGAACCGCTCCAACGCGACGTCGAGGATCATCCCGCCCCCGCCGAGGAACGGCGGCATCGAGTCGAGCAGCTCCTGGCGGCCCCAGAGCACCCCGATCCCGGTAGGACCGAGCATCTTGTGGCCAGAGAAGGCGAGGAAGTCCGCCCCGAGCGCCTTCACGTCGGTGACCAGGTGGGGCACCGACTGTGCACCGTCCACCACCACGACGGCGCCGTTGCGGTGGGCGGCCTCGGCGATCAGCGGGACCGGATTGACCGTTCCGAGCACGTTGGACATCGCGGTGACCGAGACCGCACGGGCGCCGTCCAGGATCTTGTCCAGGTCGCACAAATCCAGGCGACCCTGGGCGTCAACCGGGAGGTAGCGCAGCTCGATGCCGATCGCCTCGGCCAGCATCAGCCACGGGACCAGGTTGGAGTGGTGCTCCATCTCGGTCAGCACCACGGCGTCGCCGCGCCGCAGGTTGGCTCGCCCCCAGCTGTTCACCACCAGGTTCAGAGCCTCGCTGGCGTTCTTGGTGAACACGATCTCCCGTCGGGGGTCGGCCGCCCCGACGAAGGCCCCGACCTTGCGGCGCGCCCCCTCGTAGAGCGCGGTTGCCTCCTCAGCGGTTGCGTACACCCCGCGGTGGACGTTGGCGTGGGTGTGCTCGTAGTAGTGGCCGATGGCGGCGAGCACCGACCGGGGCTGCAACGAGGTGGAGGCCGAGTCCAGGTAGACGATGGGCCGGTCGTGCACGGTCCGGGACAACAGGGGGAAGTCCTTGCGGATCGCCTCCACGTCGAGCGGGTCGTTGGGGCTACTCATCGGGACCGTCATCGGGACCGCCACTGGTCGTAGCCACCCGACTCGATTCGGGCGGCCAGGTCAGCCCCCCCGCTCTCGACGATCCGGCCACCGATCATGAGGTGGACCCGGTCTGGGACCAGATCTCGCAGGATCCGCTGGTAGTGGGTCACCACCAGCACCCCCATGGAGGGCCGGAGCTCGCGGACCGTGCGGACCCCCCGCCCGACCACCCCCAGGGCGTCGATGTCCAGCCCGGAGTCGGTCTCGTCCAGGATCGCGACCTCGGGGTCGAGCAGGGCCATCTGGAGGATCTCGTTGCGCTTGCGCTCCCCCCCCGAGAACCCCTCGTTCAGGTAGCGCTCCCCGAAGGCGGGATCCATGCCCAGGCGCTGCATCCACTCGGTCATCGCGACCCGGACCTCCAACACCGACACCTCGGTCCCTCGGCGGGCCGACATGGCCTGACGCAGGAACTGGGTGACCGAGACTCCGCTCAGGGCCTCGGGGTGCTGGAAGGCCAGAAACAGGCCGGCCTTCCCCCGCACGTCGGTCGGCCAGTCGGTCACGTTCTCGCCCTTCAGATAGATCGCCCCGCCGGTGACTCGGTACCCGGGATTGCCCAGCAGCACGTTGGCCAGGGTGGACTTGCCGGCCCCGTTGGGGCCCATGAGGGCGTGGACCTCTCCCGGCGCGATCTGCAAGCTCACGCCGCGCAAGATCTCGGTGTCCTCGGCCGTGGCCCGAAGGTCCTCGACCGCGAGGAGGGGGGGCGGGCTGGTGGTCATCGGAAAAATCCTACCTGTTTGGTCAACTTTTCTGCCCGCTGCCGTCGGCCCGCCGCGGACGGCCGTCGGCGCGGCCCTGGCTCACCAGCCGCGCGCAACCCACTCCGGGAGGCTGGGGGCCTCGGCCCCGATGGTGGTGGGCCTGCCATGGCCGGGCAGGACGATGGTGTCGGGGGCGAAGCGGGCGAACAGCCGCTCCTCGATCGAGCGGATGATGGTCGGGAAGTCCCCCCCCGGGTACTTGGTCGCCCCCGGGCCCCCTGGGAACAGGGTGTCGCCAGTGAGCAGCAGCGGGGTGCCTTCGACCGCGAAACACATGGACCCGGGGGTGTGGCCGGGCGTGGCGATGGTGCGCACCCGCAGCCGTCCGACCTCGAGCACCGAGTCGTCCTCCAGGAGCAGGTCGTAGCTGGGCAGCATGTCGGCGTCGGCCGCGGTGACCGAGACGCTGATGCCAGCCTCCCGAACTGCCGGCACGGCCTGGATGTGGTCGGCGTGGCCGTGGGTCTCGACGACAGAGCGCACCCCCAGGGCCTGGCACACCTCGAGCAACGCCTCGTGCTCGTTGGCCGCGTCGACCAGCATGGCCTCGCCGGTGCGCCGACAGCGGAGCACGTAGACGTTGTTGTCCATCGGCCCCACCACCATCCGGTGGAGCTCGCAGGCTGCATCCTCCCAGATCCTGACCAGTTCGGGCACCGTCTCAAGGATCGCACAGCTGGCGGCCCGGTGGAACGCCGGTCGGCTGGGCCCGGGATGGGAACGTTCCCGTTGTCGTGCCGAGCCCATTTCTGGTAGACACCAGGCGAAGCGCCGGTGGCGGGGGCTGCCCGGTCGGCGCCGGACGCCAGGAGAAGAAGAGAGAAGAGCCGCCATGAACTTTGCCTTCAGCGAGGAGCAAGAGGAGCTGCGGAGCGCCGTGCGGCGCTTCTTGCAGGAGAAGTCGCCGGAGACCGAGGTCCGACGGCTCATGGAAACCGAGGACGGCTACGACCCTGCGGTGTGGTCCCAGATGGCCGACCAGCTGGGCCTCCAGTCGCTGATCATCCCCGAGGAGTACGGGGGGTCGGGATTCGGCTACGTGGAGCTGATCGTCGTCTTGGAGGAGATGGGCAACGTGCTGCTCTGCGCCCCCTTCTTCTCCACGGTCGCCCTGGCCACCAACGCGTTGCTCACCTCGGGGGACGAGCAGGCCAAGAAGGACCTGCTGCCCGGACTGGCGTCGGGGCAGACCATCGGGACCCTTGCCATCACCGAGGACAACGGGCGGTGGGACTTCGACGGGATCGCGCTCAGCGCCCGCGAGTCGGGCGGCACCTGGACGCTCGACGGCCACAAGTCGTTCGTGCTCGACGGCCACACCGCCAACCTGATCCTGGTGGTCGGCCGGAGCGCGGCCGGCCTGAGCCTGTTCGCGGTGGACGCCGACGCGCCCGGGCTGACCCGGACCCCGCTGCCGACCATGGACCAGACCCGCAAGCAGGCCCGGCTGGTGTTCGAGTCGACGCCGGCCCGACTGATCGGGACCGACGGCGGCGCAGCCGAGGGCCTGACCAAGACCCTCGACCTGGCGGCAGTGGCGCTGGCCGCCGAGCAGGTGGGCGGGGCTCAGCACTGCCTGGACAGCTCGGTCGACTACGCGAAGAACAGGATCCAGTTCGGCCGGCCGATCGGGAGCTTCCAGGCGATCAAGCACAAGTGCGCCGACATGCTGCTCGAAGTGGAGTCGGCCAAGTCGGCCGCCTACTACGCCGGCTGGGCGGCAGCCGAGGACTCCGAGGAACTCCCGGTCGTGGCCAGCTTGGCCAAGTCCTACTGCTCGGAGGCGTACTTCCACGCCGCGGCCGAGAACATCCAGATCCACGGCGGGATCGGGTTCACCTGGGAGCACGACGCCCACCTGTACTTCAAGCGGGCCAAGTCCTCCGAGCTGCTGTTCGGCGACCCCGCCTACCACCGGGAGCTGCTGGCGCAGCGGATCGGGATCTGAGCCTGGCCGTCTGGCCGGGGCGGTGAGCGGCCAGTGGCGCGAGGCCGCCGGCCCGGCGGGCACCCTGCGGTACTACGCGGCTGGCGCGACCCGGCGGCCGCCGGCACCGCTGCTGGTGGTCTGCCCGGAGCTGCCCACCCTGGAGGGCGCCCACGGCGACGTCGGTCTCCCCTACGAGGCGGTGGCCGACCGAGTCGCCCAGGAGTCGGGCTGGCGCGTGGTGGCGGCCATGCTGCGGGGGGTCGGAGGGTCGGCCGGCAGCTTCTCGGCTGCTGGCTGGCTCGAGGACGCGGCCGTGGTGGTCGCGACCGAGCTGGACGAGGGGGGCGAGCTCCGGGCGGCCGGCTTCGGCTTCGGAGGAGCGGTTGCCCTCGCGCTGGCGGCCGGTGACCCCCGAGTGCGGGCGGTGGCCTGCTTCGCCGCCCCGGCCCGGCTCGCCGAGTGGGCCGCCGATCCCCATGGGCTCGCCCAGCGGTGCGCGACCGCCGGGGTGATCGAGCCCGGCTTCCCCGACGACGTCGAGGCCTGGGCGGCCGAGTTGGCCGACCTCGAGCCGCTGGCCTCGGCGACGCGCCTGGGAGACCGGCCCTTGCTGGTCGTGCAGGGCTCCGAGGACAACGACGTGCCCCCTGAGTCGGCGGCCGCGCTCGCCCGGGCCGCCCCCCGGGCCGAGCTGCGGGTGGTGCTGGGGGCCGGCCACTGGCTGCGGGCCGACCCGCGGGCGGTGGCCACCCTCATCGGCTGGCTGGAACGTCAGGGCTGAGCTCCGGCCTGCTCGAGCGCCTCGGTGATGGCCGCCCGCAGTGCTCGCGCGGCGTGCTCGGGGTCGGGAGCGCCGGTCAGGTACCGGACGACCACGAAGTGCCGGGCTCCGGCGGCCACCAGCCCGGGCACGGTTTCGGGGGTCACCCCCCCGGTCACAAAGACCGGCCATGGTGAGCGAGCCACCGCCAGCGACAGGTAGCCGGTCCCGGTGGCGGGCCGTCCCGGCTTGGTCGGAGTCGCCACCACCGGCCCAGCCGAGAGGTAGTCAACCGGCTCACCCAGGGCGGCAGCCAGGTCGTCCTCGCCGTGGGTCGAGGTCCCCACGATGGCCTCGGGGCCGAGCAGACGCCGGGCCAGCGAGCGTGGCGCGTCGTCCCGACCGAGGTGGACGCCGTCGGCCTCGGCCTCGAGGGCCAGATCGGGCCGGTCGTTCAAGATGAACGGAACGCCGTGGTCCCGGCACACGGCGGCCGCCAGGCGGGCCCGCTCCAGCAGGGGACGGGCCTCGAGGTGCTTGTCGCGTAGCTGGACCAGGTCGACCCCGCCGGCGATGCAGGCCTCGAGGAAGCTCGCCAGGTCGGGGCGGTCCGGGGTGCACAGGTACAGCCGGCGCTCCCCGAGGGCCGGGGTCACCGCTGCCTGGCCGCCGCCTTGGCCGCCTTCTTGGCGTCCCGGACCCTCGCCAGGCTGGCCTCGTCGACGATGTCGGCCACCGAGCGGAACGAGCCCGGCTCGCCGTAGGGGGCGGAGGCCTCGACCCAGCCCTTGGGCCGAATGCCGAGCTGCTTGCCGGCCAGCGCGACGAAGATCCTGGCCTTCTGGTCGCCGAAGCCCGGCAGTGCCTTCACCCGGGCCCGCAGCTCCGTCCCGGTGGCCACCCCGGCCCACAGCTTTGCCGGGTCCCCGCCGTAGGTGGAGGCGATCTCGGCCGCCAGCGCATGCACCCGCCGGGCCATCGAGGCCGGATAGCGGTGGAGCGCCGGCTTCTCGGCGAAGACCGCCTCGAGGGCGCTTGGTTCGGTGGCCGCGATCCGGGCTGCATCCAGGCGGCCGCCGAGACGCCGGGCGAGCTCCTTGGGGCCCCGGAACGCCCACTCAAGCGGCACCTGCTGGTCGAGCACCATCCCGAAGAGCAGAGCGAGCGGGCTGGTGGACAGCAGGGCATCGGCCTCGGGGTCCTGGGCCAAGTGGAGGTCGACCTCGATCGGGTAGCGTCCGGTGCTCACCCGGCCAGCGTAGGCGAGCCGTGCGTTCAGGGAGCGCCCGGGGCGGCCCGAGGCCACCGAGGTGCGGGCGGTGGGTCGGGGGCGACGGCACGCTCGGCCGGGTCGGGGGCAAGGCCGTCCCCGCCCGGCTGTTCTTCGGGCGGCAGGACCTGGTGGAAGGCCAGCCAGTAGGCAACCACGTTGGCGGCCATGAAGGCGGCCGCCCCTACCAGTGGCGCATCTTCGAAGACCGCCATCAGCGCGCCACCGATTGCCGGGCTCACACTGGAGGCGACCTGCGAGGGCAGGGACCCGAGCGCGGCGACGGTCCCTCGTCGCCCAGCTTCGGCCACGCCCATCACGTAGGACTGGCGAGCGGGGAGCCCGAGGGAGTTGAGGGCCATCCGGAGGCCGTAGAGGATCCCAGCCCACACGAAGTCGGGCGCCCAGATCATCACCACGAGCAATCCGATGGAAAACGCGCGGGTGACCGTGACGGTCATCACCGCGCCAAGGCGTCGGGTCAACCGGGCTGCGCCCAGGTAGGGCAGGGCGGTCGCCAGGTTGATGATGGTGTAGAGGACCCCGAGCTCGCCGGCCCCGACCCCGAAGCGGACGTGGAACCAGTAGGTGAGCAGCGGGCCGAGGAACCCGAAGCCGAACCCGTTGAGCGAGTTGGTGAGGGCCAAGCGCCACACCAGTTGGCGGGTGGCCAGCGTCTGGGTGCCCGGCGGCGCGGGCGAGGGCCGGCTGGCTGGCCGGTCTGGCAGCCGGCCGGCACCACTGTGGCGTCGGCCTCCTCCGCTGACCCCGTCGCGCAGGGGCAGGCTGATTGCCAGCAGACCGAGCGACACCACCGCGCCGAGGAGGAACACTAGGCGGTCAGCGGAGGAGGCCGTCCACCCCGAGTGTTGGAGCCAGTCGGGCACCCATGCCACCAGGGAGCCCAAGGCGCCGGCCACCACACCGATGAAGCCGATGAACCCAAAGGCGGCAGTTCGCTTCTGGTTGCCGGCTGACTCGGCCAACAGCGGTTGCTCGGCGGGGAACACCGGCCCCCATGACCCTCCGCTGCCGGCACCGCCGCCTCGTCCCACCCCTCCGAGGCCGCTCGCGATCAGGATGAGCGGCAGGCTGGTGGTGGTGGCCATGAGGAGGCCCCCGACGACGCCGGCGGCGGCCAGGAAGACGAGCATGCGCCGTGGCCCCAGCCGGTCCGTGCCCAGGCCGACCACCAGCACCAGCAGGGCCGAGATGACGGTGGTGCCGCTCAGGATCCCGCCGATGACCGAGCTCGAGTACCCACGAGCGTCCAGGTACAGGGGGAAGACGACGGTGAGGAAGGCGACGCCGAAACTGCGCAGGGCCCGGGCGGCGTAGAGCAGCCGCAGGTTGGTTGCTCTAGCTGCCGCGGCCACCGAAGCCGATGATTCGAGGGAGACCTGCTCACCGGACGGGCCGGGGTCCTGGGCGAGAGGCAGGTGGCGGGCGGGCTCGCCCTCGTGGTGCCCCCCTCTGCCACCGACCGTCACCGTCCCATCCTGCCAATGGTGACCGACGGACCAAAAGTTCGGCTCCGGGTGCTGGGGTGCTCGGCGCTCCACGGCCAGATGGGCCATGGCGACGGCAGTCTCCATTTCTGCAGGGAGACCGGTTGTGGGAAGATCTGGGCCGTGGAAGCGCGGGTCTTCGAGCTCGAGGACGGACGGGACCTCGCCTATAGTGAGGCGGGTGACCCAGCCGGGACTCCGGTGCTGGCGTTCCACGGCACGCCGGGGTCGCGGCGCCAGGTCCTGCTCCCAATCGTCGCCCAGGCGGCGAAGCGGGTCGGCGTTTGCCTCATCGCGCCGGATCGTCCCGGCTACGGCCTTAGCTCGTACCAGCCCGGACGCCGTCTTGTTGACTGGCCCAGGGACGTTGCAGCGATCGCTGAGCGGCTCGACCTCGAGCGGTTCGCGGTCGTGGGCGTCTCCGGCGGTGGTCCGCACGCGCTCGCGTGTGCCGCGCTCCTGGGGAGCCGGGTCACGCGCGCCGCCGTGGTGAGCGGGATCTTCGAGATCCGCACGGCCGCGGATGCCCAGGGCATGATGGCAATGAACCGGCTCCTCGCCGCCCTGGCGAGACGGTCCGAGCGAGCGCTCGTGCCGGTCACCTCGGTGGTTGCCCAGGTCGGCCGCCGCCGGCCCGAGCAGGCAGTGAAGTGGATGCTGCGACAGGTCCCAGCGAGCGACGCGACCGTCCTTCAGCGCCCGGAGATCTCCGAAGCCTTCATCAGCGACCTCCGCCATGCGTCGGCCACGGCACCACGGGCAGCAGCTCAGGACATGGCGCTGTTTGCTCGGCCGTGGGGCTTCGAGCTCACCCAGATCGAGGTCCCGGTCGACTTCTGGCAGGGCGATGCCGACAAGAACGTCCCTCCCGAGCATGCCCGCCGGCAGGCGGCGCTGGTGAAACGTTCGGTCCTTCACGAGGTCGCAGGTGCGGGCCACTTGCTGTTCGTGGACCGGGCGGAGGAGATCCTGCAGGCAGTGGTGGCTTGACGCGCTGAGCTCAGCCGCCCAGAGCCAGGATCTGGCGCCGGATCCTTAGCAGGGTGCGGAAAATTGGCGGTCAGGGGCCGACGTAGGTCCCCAGAGCCTGCGCCGGTTCTTCATTGCCGTTGGTCCTCTCACCGCTCGGCCACCCTGAGGGTTCCTCGCCTGCGGGCGACCCATGA
>Ga0209061_1000266_pt1 | contig 156953 bp, 144 predicted proteins | sample Coa_R1_10_FD_187157 | JGI IMG/M metagenome (GOLD analysis project Ga0209061, IMG submission 187157) | Surface soil microbial communities from Centralia Pennsylvania, which are recovering from an underground coalmine fire - Coalmine... | ecosystem: Environmental > Terrestrial > Soil >...
CTTCCTAATCTGATGTTCCTCGTCGCACGCTTCAATGAGGCCGAGGCGTGTACGCCTCGGATAACTCCCAACCCTACAACCCCTTGGAGAAAAAAGCAATCCCACGCCGTTTTCAAACGGTGGTGCCAAACAGGGGCGCAGAACCGCCGTACTCCGTAGCGCATCCGTATCGACAATATCAAAGAACCCAAGAATTTCAAAAGCCTTACGAGATTCGAGCGGGGTAGGGGGGTTATGCGCCACATCACCGCTCGAAACCACTCGGCGGAGAGGAACCATCGCCAAACCGGACACCACCCCTCCTCTTCTTAACCTACGCAATTCCGGCCGACCCAAGCGACTTGCTATATCACTATAGCACGACGCTCGATTTTGGAAAACGTCTTACCGATACTCGCCACCGCCAATTCTATCTTATCCGCCGGCCCGACATCAATCAGCAGAACATGGTCCTCGCCGTTTTTCACCAATCGCCGCAACTCGGTTTCAAGCTCGGCGCGCCGCCGGCGCGTCAGGCGGCATTGGAACACGGAAAGCTGCAGCCACTCGCCATAGCCTTGCATCATCTTGAAGACGCGTCGCCACCGCTTCGGTTCGGAAATGTCGTAAGTGACAATAAACAAACGTTCGTCTGTCATCGTCCTTCCGTCATCGGCAGCACTCAACGCGGCAGATAATGCGGATAACTCGGCAATTCCCCAAGCAGGAAGCGGGAAAGCAAGCGCGCTTGCACCAGCAGCATGCGCCGCATGCTCAGCTGATAGCCGAAAATCGGGTGCGTGGTTTCCTGCGAAAGCCGGCGCTCAAGCGCTTCAACAAAGCGGCGGCGGCCCGCTTGCGTCAGCGCCGTGCCAGTCACCGCCACAACGAAGTCGTTCGGCCCTATCTCGCCGGTATTCACCACCGATAACACAACGGAATCGGCAATAATGGGTCGGAACGGTTCCATGAGATCCAGCGCCAGCGCCGGGCGGCCATAACGCGGCGCGTGGTAGAAACCGCGATAGGGGTCAAGCCCCACAGAAGCCAGCGCAATGGTCAGATGCCGGGTAAGCATCGCATAGGCCAGCGAGAGCATCGCATTCACCGGATCCGTCGGCGGACGGCGGTTGCGCGCCTCGAAGCGGAACGGCGCCAAGGCTTCGGCTCCTTGCTTGTTTTCCGGCTGCTTCAAAAGGCTTGCAAAGGCGCGGAAGTAAACCGATGCCGCATCGCCTTCCACGCCGAGCAGCTGCGTAAGCCGTGTTGCACCTTCCGCAGATCTGCGCGCGGCCGAGAGCCGATCAAGCACCGCCTGGCGCTCTTCCGCCGGCCCGCGCCAGTTGCGGCGAAGGATGGTTCGCTGGTTCGCAATCTTCGCCGCCACTAGTTCCTTGGCAAATCTGAGACAGGCGGCCTCGTCGAAACTCATGCGGTATTGCGCGGTGCGTACCTCGACATTGCGATGGCCGATGCCGTGGGCAAGGCCGCGAAACCAACCGCCGTAACTGTGAAAACTAACGGGAATCTCGCGCTCGAGCAGCGTCGCAAGCGCCGGCGTGGTGATCGAGACATTGCCAAAGAGTGCGACATCGGAAATATCGATCAAGCGCACTTGCGTCTCGCCCTGTTCCTCATCGGTAATCTTAAGAACCTCGCCTTCTTTGCTGATCCGGGCGCGTTGGGATTGCACGATGAGCGGCAGCGCCTCGTCCGGAGGAACAGCGATCGGGCGCGGCGCGAGAGAGGAGCCCGCAAGTGCGCGCACCTCATCCGGCAGGCAGACCGTTACGAGCGCACAACGGGGGCATTTCGGGCTGTCGGCAAGCGGGGGCGGGATGCGGCTTTGCGAAACCGTCAAGCGCAGCGCGTTGACCGCCTCGCGCGCCGCGGCGCGGAGAGTATCGTCCAACACAATGCGCACGCGCTCACGGCTTTCGGCATAATAGATGGCGCCTTCCGCGACGCGGTAGCCGTGTTCTTCCAAGAGCAGCGCCTGCAGGCAGACCTGGATGCGCTCCGGCTCATACGCGCCTTGCGCCACGTGCGGGCGTTTGCCGCGCTTGTAATCGATGGGTGTGACGGCGCCGTCTTCCGCCTCGACGATATCGAGCTTGGCGATAACGCCGAGTGTCGTGGAAGAGAGCGTGAGCGAGCGGCTGACGATCTTCTCGGCCTCCGGCGCACCATCGCCTTCGAGGGCCTGCGGCGCGGGCAGCGGCGCATTGGGCTTGTCGAGGCGCGTATGAACGCGCTGGCCTTCGACCGTATCGCCCGTTTCCGCCCACTCGCCTTGCGTCCACATAAGGTAAGCAAGTCGCGGGCAATAGACGAACTCATTGACCATGCGCGCGGGAATGAGCGGCGTATCGCCGCTCACCGGCGGCGCAGGAAGGTGAAGTTCGAGCTGGGCTTCGGCCATGGTGCTTGCCTCCCGGCCCTATTCTATTCCTCTGCCGCAAACAGCCCGCCGCCGAAATGCCGATCGCGGCCCAAGACGAGGGGACCGGCCACAGCGGGGCGAAAGACAAGCCGCGCATGGCCGAATACGCCCAAACCCCGCTTGCCATTAACGTCTGTGATTTCAACCCGTGGACGGGGCAATCCGGCGCGCAGACATTCCGCAAGAAGATCGGCTTCGAGCGCGGCGGCGGCATCACCAAGCCTGGCATGCCGTGTCATGCAATACAGGGTTAGGCTCTTCCACGTCCGGGACGGCGCGAGCAACGGATCCTCCGACGGATCCACGAAGCTTGGAACAAGAACGAGCTTTCCGGCCGCGCCGGCACGCAACTCTCGGAAATCTTCCAGAGCATCCGTGAGCAAAGGAAGATACCGCTCGCGCTCCTCCCGCGAAGGATCGCGATGTTCGATGATATGCGGGGCGAAGATCAGCAATCGTGTGCGCGGGGCATCGAAGACAAAAACCAAATGCTCGTGCCGGCCGGAGCGCGATGCAGCACCGTCGGCCGTATGGCCCGTGAAAAAAGCCGGCAACTGCTCCCGGCCGGTTTTGCCCTGCACGCGCGCCATAACGGCCCGACGCAGGGCGCGCGTGAGCAAGCGGGGTTCGGCCTGATCCGCCAATCCATCCTTGATCGCAAAGGCAAAGATACCCTCTGGGCGTCTGACCGGCGCCATAAAACCAAGCCCCAAATAACGACCATCACCGATCAGAAGCGGGCCTCGAACCGCTTGCGCGAACGCGATTTCCACATGCCAAAGCCGCTCTTTGGCAAAACGCGTTCCCGCAGCAAAGGCTTCGGCACGCTTTTCTTTGCCTTCGAACGGTTCACGCTGAACCCTAACCGCTTGCACCGGCACATCCATACCGGCGTGGCGCAAGGCCTGCCGCACCGCAAGGGCGGCTCTTGCGTTTTCTTGCGCCCGCTCGGCACCGCCTTTCGCTTCTTCGCGCATCCGGCGGGGATCGATACGGCGACGTGCGGCGCGCTCCGGCAGCGCGGCAGGCGTGACGGTGCGCCAGAGCCGCGCCGCCGGTGCGTTTTCCATACCGTAATGTGCGAGCATCGTGCGGTCGGCCGCCGAAACCAGCCCGATGATTTCGCCGGTCTCCTTGTCACTCCCGATGACAACGCCCGAGAACGCCCAGGCGATATCCTCCGTTGCAATGGGGCAATCCGGCGGGATCGTCACGAGCACGCGCCGGATTGAACGGTCCGTTTGCGCATGGCCGATGGAAGGCAGCGGCGTGATGCGGATGCGTCGCGCCTTGTCGGCATCTTTCGCGTCACGGCCGATGAAGACTTTTTCGATGCAGATTTCGCGCTTTGCGTCTTCGCGGCGCCACGTGGAGGTTTTCAAGCGCTGCGCAGCCAAATCCCGGATCTTTTCGGTAAGCGTCACAATACGGTCGAGGGGCTGAGGCACGAAGGCATCGCCCTTTTTGATTTCGAATAGAAGAAATGTGTCGGGGCTGTTATAGGGGACCGGCCTGAAGTTCGGCTTCGGCGCCTGCGCGAAAAGCTGTCTGTTTTCTTGCTCGATCGTTTTGAACCGTTTCCGCATTTTCTCGAAACGCCTCATAAGGCTCGCCAGCGAACCGGGATGGGGGCATAACAGCGTCCTGCCGCTTCCGCCCTCGTTCGGGCGCCATAGCCTGCCGCCATGTGCGCGTAGGCATGCCGCAAGCTCGGCTTCATCGGCGATCATATCACCGATCGCCCACGCCATGTCGATGCCGCGGCCGAGTTGATAAAGATCCTGCGCGATCGCGCAGATCGTGCGCGCGTGCCGTTCGGCCTCGGTGCCATTCGCGAATGTCCAGACATAGACCAACGGAACGGCGGCATCAAACAGATGCGGGCGAACGGTCTTGCCTGCCCGGATTTCGCCGACCCGGGCGGGGTCGCCGCCGACGGCGTCGAGATCGTTATTCGGAACAAACATGTTGAGCGAACGCACCGCATAGGCCGATGGCGCGGCAATGCACGGGGCAGCCAGGCTTTCGAGCCATTCCACGGCCGCAACCACTGGGCCTGACAATTTTTCTCCACGCGCGGCGCCGGCAACCAAAGCCTGAAACAGCCGCGCGGGCGAGGGGGGCCAATCGCCGCTGCCGTGATAGCGGCCATCGTGATAGCGAACAGAAAGGAGAAGGGCGGGCATGGTTTAAGCCTGCGGGCTTGCCTTCGGGGGCTTTTGCCTTTTCTTCTCTAACTCCTTCAAATCGGCCTGCGCCAATTCCTTTTTGAAGCTGACGCGGCGGTCCGACCCCACACCGAATTCCTTTGCTGCCGCCTCGGCGTACTCGCGGGCGATGCCGGCAGAAAGATCGAGCGGCGTGCGGCTGCCGTCGCGCGCAACGACAAACCATTGCGCAGGCACTTCCTCATCCGGCACCAAGAGGCAGCCCTGACGAAGAAAGCCATCGAACGGCGCGGTGGCGGCCACCAGGGCAAGGCCGAGAATATATCGCCGCAAATTCCGCGCGTTCTCCCCGTCAAGCTTGCGCAAGGCAATCAAATTCACCGTGATCGTGCGCTCGATCGGCCCGCGTGCAACGACGCCGCCGTGCTCGCCCGTTGCCGGCACATGCACGAAACCACGCTGCGCCAGGGGGCTCTCCTTTTTGCCTTCCGCTTTCTCCTTGTCCTCTTCGGAAAAGACATCTAGGGCTGCATAATCCAGCGCCGGATTGTATTGGGCGGAGCGATGCAGCACGTCCACATCCCAAGCCCGAATGACCGACTGGACGAGCCGAGGCAGTTTGGCTTGTGTGTCGCGTGAATCCCATACACCGAAGACGAGCGATGTCGGTGCAAGCTTCGCCAATTGGGTTGCATCGCCGGTGTCGAGAAAAAGCTTGAATGCGTTCTGTGCATCATCCTTCAAATCCGACGCACGAACGACGGCATCGCCGAGGCGGTGGCCTGCTTCCAGGATCGACACCGTTTTTTGATTTCCGTAGGCAATGTCGATCTGCGGCACAAGTTTGGCGAGCGGATTTTCCGGCTCGCCCGGCTTTGCCGCCTTGAAAATCGGCTCCATGCGGTTGGCCTGGCTGCCCACGCTATCGATCGTCACAACCTTGGTGCCATCCGATAACGTATCGATGTTGTAAGGGATTTCGCTGTTTCCCATGGCATAGGTGGGCGGAAAGATGACGCCGCCTTCGCCTTCCACAGGCAAAAGCTTCTGTTTGCACACAAGGGCAACCGGGCCTTCTTTATTGTCGGCCCAATCGTTGATAGTTTGGAATGTCAGCGATGTCATGCGTGCGGCTCCTCTTGAGCAAAAGTGACGACTTTGTTCTTTCCGGATAAATTCAATTCGAAGCGGAATTGCCGCAACGGAACGGCGGGTAGAATGCCGGCCAGCGCGGCGCGCGCGAGCAGGATCGGCAAGCGAACGCCCCAAACGGCGTAGCGAACCTGCCGTACTCCCATTTCGATAGGGCGGGCATTTTGTAAGCCCCAAGCGGCGAGGAACTCCACCACGGGAGATGCTTCAATCGCATGCTTATGTTCATTCGGCGAATAACCGGCATCGATGGCGGTCCACGCTCCGCGGGGGTCGAAATTGAAGCTGCCGCCCATAGGAGTTAGCACATCGAACGGCGCCTTGATCAGCGCTTCCCGATCTTCCTCCCACAATTGCGCGAGACCTTTTGTCTTTAAGTCACCGAGTTGCCCATTGGATTTTTGCTTTTTGTTCGGCTTGGCGCGGACGCCTTTGAGCATCGCGCACGCAATAGCGTACGCCGAGCGATTGCCGGCATAGAGTTTGAAACTGTTCCGGCTCGATCCATCGGCCCAATGGTCGAGTTCGACAATGGGTTTATTCCCGCCGCCAAACCTGATGGGGCGCGCCATTCGGTCATCGGTTTTCGCAGGAAAAGTGATGGAAAAATCCAAAGAAGCCTCTGTACCGGAAGATTGGTCGCTATCCTCGTCGTCTTCCGCTTCCGCCTCTTGAACATCCCCCCCTTGCGGAGGGGGCCGAGCGCTGACGCCTTTCGGAACGTATTGCTTCGGTTGTGCTTCCGCCAAGAACGCAAGAACGGCTTCGAACGGATTTTGCGCGCCGCCGGCGCAAAGCCCGAAGTGCACGTTCGTGGTGTCGGACCAGTCGAAACCACCCTCGGCATCGCCGAGCAGGGTTTCGGCCGCCTCCATGAACCCGAGACAGGCGAAAACCTGGCCGGGATTGAGAAGATCAACGGGGATCGATGCGTGCGCCATCAGTTTTTCTCCGAGCGTACAGGGCGAAGAGATGCGTGTCTGTCGTTCTCGCGCGAAGCTTGCTGATCGGCGGCGCGCAGCAGCGCCTCCCACCAGGCAAGCCCCCAGGGGCCCCAGCGCTTTTGCAGCCGCGCGAAACGCAAGGCGACATCGCGGGCGCGCGCTTCAAGCGCGGAAGGCGGAGCGTCTTCACAACCGCGCGTTTCGATCACCGGGCGGGCCTGCCCATGATGCGCGGCGATGAGGTGCAGTACAAGCGCGCGCCACTCTTCCGGCAAGGCTTGAAAGCGGGCGTGCGCTTCCGCGAAGGGGAGCGCGCCGAACTCATGCCGATAGCCATCCAGAATTGCGTGATTGATCGGACCGCGCGTTTTCGCGAGCGGAACGGAGAGGCCGAATGTTCTTGCGTCTCGTTCCGCGTTGAACGCGCGCTGCCAGCGCGAGGCTCTCTTGCCTTCGTCATGCAGCAAGGCAGCAACCGCCAGTGCTTCCGCGGCGTGGCCGGAAAGGCCGATCCGTGCGGCGATAAGCCGCGCCTTCTGTTCCACCAAATTTTGATGCGCGAGGAGCTCCTGCGGGTGTGAGACGGAGCGTGCATCTTCCGACTGCGCAATATTTTGGTAATGCTCGACAATGAGCCATTCTATCGGCTCGCCTTCCGTATCGCGCTTCACAACAAAGTTGTTTTCGAAACCCCAATCGTCTTCTTCGCTCAGGGTTTCCTCTGCCGTTGTGTGCCGTACTCGGAATTCGACTTCTTTGCTCCAAGCTTCATCGGTGTCGGCCGTGGGGAAAAGATCATCGCTTTCCGAATCCAGCATGCCGTCTTTCAGACCGCCGAAGCGCGCATCCAAAACAACGATCTTCTGCGACAGTTTTTCCAGAAATTTTTGCAAGGCCTCGCCTTTGCGCTCCTCGGCGATGTCCTTCAGCGTCAGGTGGTCCTTGTATTCGGCGCTCGGTGAGAGAATCAGCGCGACAATGTCATCTTCCCGCAATTTTTCGACGTGCTGCAAAGAGGCCGACGTTGCGCTTTCACTATCAACCGATTGCGCTTCACCCTTGGCGGCCAACGCAGGCGCATCCGGCGATTTTCGCTTGAGGATAACGTTTGCCCGATGATGGAGCCATTCGGCAACCCGATATGTCTCCGTTTCCAGCATCTCGCTTTCATGCGGCGGCGCTGCTTCGAAAAACGTTGTGATCTCATTCCTCTCGGCGGAGGTGCGTGGCCAGCCGGCAACGCCCGCGCACACAGGCATGTGGGTGCGCCAAATAACGGTGGTCTGCGGGTCTTCCTCGACCCAGCCGCGCAACCACGGTGCAATGGCCGGCCGGCCGGGATGTTGCTCGAGCGAGGTCATCGCCCAAGCATCAACCAACGCGCGCGTCAACTTCGGGCGTAACGGTTCCGGTGTTGTGGCTTCTTCGATTTTCTTACGGAGCGCTTCGTCGGCCTCGGCTCGCAATTTCAATTCGCGTATGGCTTCGGGGCTTGCGCATCTTCCGCCTTCGCGTGCCGGCAGCTCTTGAAGCACCGCAAGCGCGCGGTAGCTTACTCGCGCACGTATTTCCTGTTCCGTCGGTGCTTCGGGCTTTTTCGGTTTCGGCTCAGCGCCGTGGACGACAACGATTTGGGCATCCCCATTGCCGCGGCGGTTGACCCGTCCCAGCCGCTGCACCATCCGTTCCCAGGGAACGAGGTCGCAAACCATATGATCGGCATCGAGATCGATACCGACTTCACCCGCCGATGTCGCAACCAAGAACGCCGGCCTTACCGGGGGCTGAGAGCCCGCGAGAAAGCCGTGACGTTGCAACCATGCCTTCGCGTGCTCGCGCTCTCTGATGCGGCGCGCGCCGACAAACAACTCCACATCCGCTTTCCGCTCGGCGCCCTTTCCCTCGGGTTCGGAGAGTTTGTCCAGCTTGGCCTTTACCGTTTCCGCAACCGCGCGGCTATCGGAGTACACAAGGCAGCGGATCGGCAGGCAGCGGATCGGCAATTTTCCGTTTTTCGAAAGATCCCAAGCGCGCTTTGCCAACTCTTCGGCGAGCGCATCCTTCTTGTCGTCGATGGCGATGCAACGGAGGAGCTTTTTCGCGGAAAGGCGCTCGTGGACGATTCCGTCGGCGAGATCGTCTTCTTCGAGCGAAAAGGTGCTTTGCGCGGCGTTGCCGTTCGATAGGGGTTGCGCACGGCCGGTTGCCGACAGCGACAACAGCAGGAATGGCGGAACGCATTTGGCATTGCCATTGTCGCAAGGCCCGAATTCATCCGTTCCGTTCGCGATATGGGCAAGCAGAGCCTCGAACGGAGGGACGAGATGCGCCTCATCGAGAACGACCAATGTATCCGCGCCGAGCAAGCCCGCGTGATAAGGCCGCATCTTGCGCGAAACCCCGTAGCCTTCGAAGAGAAGCCGCGAGCCGATCATATCGACCGTGCCGACAATGATCGCCGGAACCGTGGGATCCTCAAGCCATTCGCGGTTATCGACGTAGGCACCGCGTAACGTGGAGATCGGTAGCGCTGCTTTGTCTAACCCGAGCGTAGCCTTCAGATGTGCGGCACCCTTTTCCAAGGCGTTGCGGAGCTTTTCCGCTTCTTCCGTTGCCTGATCGACCACCGCCCGCCGATCGACGACATAGACAAGGCGGCGCGGGATTGCCTTGCGGACATCTTCGCCGGCAAGCGAGCGGGCAATGAGCCAGATGGCCATCACCGAGGTTTTGCCGAGCCCGGTGGGCAAATCGATCGCCTGCGGGATATCTCCGGTTATGAACCGTTCAAACAGCCGCTGCTGCCACCGCATCGGCGAATAGCCGGTGAGGCAGTGAAAACTCGTCTTGAAAAACTCAGGCGCCATGGTCATTTATTTCGCTACAGTCCCGTGCTTGATTTTCGGCTAGTCGCTTTGCGGTAGCGAATCGTTTGCCCGAAAGCACTTCAGAAATGCGTCCCTGGTTGGTTCCAAAGAGGGCCGCGATTTGGTGCTGGGCTAGGCCCAATGAGTGCAGGCGCCAAATTTCCAAGGTGTCGGTGAATGTTAAGCGCTTTGAAGTCATAGCTTGCCTCCGCATTTTTCTTCTAGAAGGTAATAAGAAAAATTCGGCGCGTCAAGGAGCCGGGAAAAAATCCCCGGGAAAAAATCCCTTGATAGGGAGCCATTCGGGCTTTATCAGGGCGTGCCGGGCGGAAAATGGACATCTCCGCAGCCAAGCTGCGGCCTCATTGAAGTTTACCATCTAGAGGAGGCCGAAGCTTCCTCTTAAAATTTCCGCCCGGTTCCAAAAACGCTCCCCGCAGTGTGTTGCAAACGGCCGAACGGACGCCTGATTGCGGGCCGCAAATGCCTCCCGAAATACCCTCTTGATCCTGTAGCAGCTACAGGGTCTAGCCTGCCGCATAATCGAGGGCGCAACGAGCCCTCCAGGCCAGATCAGAGGAGTAGATAGACCATGCGCGAACAGCAAAAGACGGCGCTTCAGCAAAAGCTTACCAGGCGATCCCTCGGCGGCTTCTTCGCCGCCTGTGCCGTGCTCGCCGCTCCATACGCGCCTGCATGGGCCGCACCGAAAGGCGAAATGGCGCCGATGAATGCCCCCGCGCCCACCAATGAATATGCCGCGGATGCGCCCTTCTTGGCCAACGGCAAGACGATGAACCTGCAGGCCTTCAAGGGCCAGCCGATCATGCTGTGGCAGGTGGCGACGTGGTGCAAAAGCTGCGCCGCAGGGCTTAAGACGATGGCGGAGAATCTGGACCTGATCCATGCCTCCAACCTCAAGATCATCATCCTGCGCGATTACCAGAACGGAGGCTACCCGGGCGAGGATATGGAAAAGTTTGTCGCGGCGAACGCCCCGGCCCTGCTCCATGATCCCCATTTCATCATCGGCGAGGATACGGAGGAACTTTTCCGGCGCTACAACCCGCATCACTACGTCGATGTCTATCACTTAATCGGATCGAACGGGCAGATTGTCGCAATTTCTTCGGTGCCCTCCGCAACGTTCGAAAAGATCAAGCAATTCATTAAGGCGGAGGGAAAATCATGAGCGGCGTGCTCTCCGAGCAGGCAAGCATCGTCCCGCGCGCCTTGAGGCTCGCGCTCGGCTCCCGGCGCGCAAGGCTGGCAACAGGCCTGGCTTTTCTGGTTTTTGTCGCTTTGTACGCGATGATTTTGCCGGCAACCTATACCGGCGGCGCCATCGGGCTGGTCTCGCTGCGGTTTCTCGATTGGGGGATGTTTGCGCTCGCGCTTCTGATGGGGCTGCTGCTGGCGCTGACGCTGGCCTTGGGGGTTTATGGCTTTCGCAACGGCGCGGGGGCGAAGCCCGCCGGGAGTGCCTTGGGCGCCGTTCTCGCAATGCTTCCGGCCTTGCTCTGCTGCTCTCCCATATTGCCGCTGACACTTTCGGCAATCGCCGCGGCCCTTCCGGCCGCGGGCGCATTGGGCATCCCCATTCAAGGGTTTATCGCAACGCATGAGTCGGAGATTTACGGCGTTGCCGCGGCGCTGATGGTCTGGGGCCTCTACGGCAATGCGCGGCGCGTGCTCGCGTGTTGCTATCGCCCGTCCGCCGCCGGGAAAGGGGCCATGGGCGCGGAGGGATCCGCCTGCTGCCATGCCGATGCCGGCTGTGAAATTCAGACCACGAACGTAAGGACATAACACAATGACCGATTGCTGCACTCACCAAGAGACCGCCTGCAGAACGAGCCGTGATCGTTACGATATTGCCGTTATCGGTGCAGGCTCTGCCGGCTTTTCCGCCGCGATCACGGCGGCCGAACAGGGCGCCCACGTGGCTTTGATCGGCTACGGAACAATCGGCGGCACCTGCGTGAATATCGGCTGCGTGCCCTCGAAAAATCTCATCCGCGCCGCCGAGGCCGTCCATCAAGGCAAGGCTGCATCGCGCTTTCACGGCATTGCGGGCGAGGCGCGGCTCTTGGATTGGCGCGCCGTAGTGCGACATAAGGATGAACTGGTGGATGCACTCCGACGGGCGAAGTACATCGACCTTTTGCCCGCTTACAACACAATCGCCTATCGCGAAGGCAAAGCGCGTTTCGCAAATGGCGGCATTACGGTGGACGGAACGCCTCTGCAGGCGGGCAAAGTGATTATCGCCACCGGAGCTTCGCCCTCGCTGCCGCCTATTGCCGGCATAAACAGCGTTCCCTACCTCACCAGCACAACCGCACTTGCGCTGGAGGCGCTTCCGAAATCGCTGCTCGTGATCGGCGGCGGCTATATCGGCTGCGAACTTGGCCAAATGTTCGCGCGGATGGGCGTGCATGTCACGATTGTCGACATCGTGCCGATCCTCTCGACCAGCGAGCCGGAAATCTCGCAAGCGCTGGCCGGCTATTTTCGCGAGGAAGGCATTGTGGTTCGCGAGCGGATCAAGCCGCAATCCATCCGCCGCACCGATCACGGCATTGCGCTCGAGATCATGGCCGACGGCAAAGAGGAGACTATTGAAGCCGAACGGGTGCTGGTCACCACCGGCCGACGGCCGAACACCGACGGGATGGGCCTTGCCGAGGCCGGCATCGCTCTGCTGCCCAACGGCGGCATCAAGGTGGATGAGCGGATGCGCACCAGCAAACCGGGCGTCTATGCCGCGGGCGATGTGACGGCGCGCGATCCCTTCGTGTACATGGCGGCCTACGGCGCGAAGATTGCGGCCCTCAATGCGCTCGACGGCGATCGTCTCGTTTACGACAATACCGCTATGCCCGCCGTCGTCTTCACCGATCCGCAAGTCGCAAGCGTCGGCCTCACCGAAGCGCAAGCCCGCGCCAACGGGCTTGCGGTGAAGACTTCCGTTCTCGCTCTTGAGCAAGTACCGCGCGCGCTCGCGGCGCGCGATACGCGCGGGTTGATCAAGCTTGTGGCCGAAGCCGGAAGCGGCAAGCTCCTCGGCGCGCATATTCTGGCGCCGGAGGGTGCGGATTCCATTCAAACCGCGGCGCTCGCCATCAAATACGGCATGACCGTCCAAGATCTCGGCGCAACGATTTTCCCCTACTTGACCACGGTCGAGGGGTTGAAGCTCGCCGCCCAGACATTTGAGAAGGACGTAGCCAAGCTTTCCTGCTGCGCGGGATGAGGGAGGGGCGACGCCAAATGAACCAATTCTGATGCCCGAAAGCGACGGGAATATTTGCCGATGCGTCGGGATTCTGCCCACCGCGTAGGACATTTTCAGCCTATGGCAAAAAACGGCTTATACCCGCCCTCACACTCTGGGAGAGAGGAAGTGTCGGTTGTCTGATGAGGCTTTGGTTTGGCGGCATCACACACGAACGAAACGATTTCTCCGCACGAGGGCTTTCTGCCTGCGGCGCTCGTTTTATGCGGCGGTGGCAGCCGAGGTGCGATGGAGGTGGGATTCTACCGAGCGCTCACCGAGTGCAGCATAAAGGCGGATTTCATTCTCGGCAGTTCCATCGGCGCACTGAACGGTGCCTTTATCGCCGGCGGCATGACTCCTTCCGAGCTGATTCAGCTGTGGCGCGAGTTTCGACTGAGCCGGGCACTATCGATCAATTGGGCGTGGTTGCTCCACCCACGTCGGCGTCCTGGGTTCTTCAGCTTGGCTCCCCTGCGGAATCTGCTGAGGCGAACTTTGCCCGTGACGCGTTTCGAAGATCTCGTCGTGCCGTTGACCGTTGTCACCACCGACCTTGAATCCGGAAGCGCTTACTACTGGCATGGGCAGGGAGATCTCATCGAGCCGGTGATCGCTTCGATGAGCCTGCCAGGGATATTTCCGCCAGTCGAGCTTGATGGCAGGTTGCATGTCGATGGCGGTGTGGCCAACAACACACCTCTGGATAAAGCACACGAGCTCGGAGCCCGATCTGTCTACATGATCGAATGCGCGTGCGCAGAGCGATGCCCGCGTCCGCTGCAAGGTTGGGCGGACATTCTCATGCGGAGTTTTTCCGTCGCGCTCGATAGCAAGTATCACGCCCAGCTGATGCACTTTCACGGACATATCGAGATCCACACTGTTCGCCCGCAATTGGATCGGGAGGTCGATCTTTTGGATTTCGATCATACCGAACATCTCATCGAAGCAGCTTATCGGCAAACACGCGAACATCTCGCGCGATGGCGAATGCATCAACAATAAGTTTGCAACCTGCTGCAACTCCGGCTGCCTCATACGATAGAGAAGGATCCCTTGACATGGCTGAGCAAAGAAACAAGCGGAAGCGGATAATGCTTGCCCTGCAGGGGGCGGTGGCGGCCGATGGGTTCGAGAAGAGTGGCGCGAAAGGTGGGAGGGAAGCGCTGGCTGGATGAGCATTTCAGCGATCTCGGCGGCTGATCAACCCTTGATCTGTCGGCCTGGCTAGGCTAAGCGGCGCACGCGCCGAATACCTTTTGCAGCCGCAGAGGCTTGCGGTGGCTACGCGATTGCGTTCCCGCCCGCGGTTCGATAACTTTTCCTGCCGCGTTCCCAAGCAAACAGCGAAGCGCGGAAGAAGTTCAAATGTGTGAGCTATTTTGCCTCTGCAGCCGCGTGCCGACCCGTGCGACCCTCTCTCTTCAGCGCTTTGCCGAGCACGGCGGTTACGGCCACTCCGCCATCGACGGCTGGGGTTTAGCGTTTTATGACGGTCCCGACGTGCGGCTTTACAAAGAACCGGAGCCGGCGGCAAACAGCCCCTGGATCAGCTTCATTGAAGAGCGGGACTTGCCCACGCGCTTGCTCGTTTCGCACATCCGCCACGCCACCCGGGGTGCGCTCTCTCATGCTAATACTCATCCCTTTATGCGCGAGCTCGGCGGCCGCCAGCATGTTTTCGCGCATAACGGCCGTCTGGATGAAATTGGCACGCGCTACGCCGGGGTATGGCAGCGGTTTCGCCCGATTGGCGAGACGGATTCCGAAATCGCATTCTGTATTTTGCTCGAGCGGATGGCGCCGCTCTGGAGCGGGCGGGGGTTCCTTCGTTGCAAGAGAGGCTTGCCGTCGTTACACGCTTTGCGGACGAGATGCGTGCGCTCGGGCCGGCCAATTTCCTTTATGCCGACGGCGACGTTCTTTTTGCGCACGGGCACCGGCGCACACAAATCAACGGCGAGATTGCCCCGCCCGGGCTTTGGTATCTCCAACGCCGATGCGCATGCGATGCCGATGCGCTTTCCGCGCCCGAAAATGCCGCTGCGCAAGCCGCCGAGCAGGAACTCATTCTTATCGCGAGCGTTCCGTTAACCGCCGAAGCCTGGACCCCTTTCGCCGAAGGGCAGGTGATGGTCGTAAAAGACGGCGCGATCGTGTCTGAATTGGGGGCCGGCATCGGCGGCAAGGGCGAGTATCGCTCTGCGTGAAAAGCGCTCGGCATGCATTACGAAATCGTATCATATCAAAAAATCTTGCTTACCTGTTCGCGGAGGCTGATGGTTTTCGCGCGTTGGGAATCTCTCGAACCACTCACCATTCCCAACGGCGCTTCTTTTGAGGATTTCCGATAGACTCGTTCTTATCTGGGCCGTCGACCGCGTAAGGTCGAACATCGCAAGAATAGCGCGGAGATGCTCATCACTGTTCGCTTCGATATTGCCGGTTTCCAAGATGTAGCGCCCGACATACCGCAATTCCCCCGGCGGGATTTCCTCGAACGTTCGCGGCCCGCGGTGATGATGAGCGGCGTTTTGGTAAAGGCCGCCGTCATGAGAATGCCCATAGCGTTGCCAAGACCGGCGGCGGTATGGAGATTGACAAGGTCTGGTTTGCGCATCACTTGCGCATAGCCGTCGGCCATGGCGACGGCGGAAGCTTCCTGGAGAGCGAGATGGTGCGTGAAGTCTGTAGGGAAGTTCTTGAGAAAAGTTTCTTCCGTCAAACCGGGATTGTTGAAGGAAGCGGCGAGGCCGAGTTCGCGCAGGAGCGCATACGTGGCATCACGAACATTGGCCATGGGGGTGAACTTCCTCCGAGACAATGAATGCTTCCGAAAAGAATGCCATCACGGTAATGGATTTCCGGCAAGTGTGTGATCTAAGCGCGGGGACCCTCCGCCTTGCGACGGCCCGATGTGGTCGGTTCAAGCCTCTACGTTTTCTTCTCGCTCATGCTGTTGACCCTGCGAACGCCCTACCGCGATCTTGGTATCCCTTGGCTCTGGATGGCCTTTGCCTCTCTCGAGATAATCCTTGAGGCTGAGGAGGAAGGTCGCCCATTTGGTGCTGCGGTGGTGCATGAACTCGATCGGCTCGCGCTAGCCGTTGTGACGGAACAGGACGAAAGTCTGCTCGTCGCGCCATTCCAGGCGAAAGACGAATTCGGCCCCCACTCAATCCTCAAGCGAAGCGGAATAACGCCACCGTACGAGGTACGTACCGGCAGCAAGAACATCGAATGTATTTCTCAGCAAGAACATCGAATGTATTTCTGCGAAACGGCAACGTTCTGCCTTCCGATGCATCGCCGTGGGTTTTAGACGACCACCAGTTGCGGGCGCCCGTTTCCGTCGTCAGGGCTTAAAGAACCCGCGCGGGTTCGGCGGCGATGCTGACGCGATGAAGAACGCTGGGCGTGTGAGGCTCCTTCGGTTTGAGGCGAATAACCGTAGCGCTGCTTTTATTGGAGATCGATGTCATTAAGGGTAGGTTTGCCCGTTTCGTTCTGCAGGTGTTGTTTGCGGCTTGGGTACATCCGAATTTCAGCACAGGCGAGGTCTCGGGCATGCATCGTGCTTCTCAGATCAAATTGGTCTGTCGCTCACTATTCCCGTCCCAAAACGACAGCGTCGGTCTCGAGTAACTATTTCGGGTTCGAAAGACGCTGCGGCCAGCCACCAAAGACGGCCCCAATGAACTGAGAGCACTCGCGCGCGATTGTGTGGGTTACGGTGAGTTTAACCACCTCGTCTACGGGTTCGATTTCGATGGTGCAGGGGGACCACCCCTCGGCCTTGAGTTCAGGCCGCAATTCGTGGCACCAGCAACTGCCTGGCGCGTCGTGTTGAGCCCCTCGCACAATTCGCCCAATGTTTGGCCGTTTCTGCGGTGCAGCCCATCGAGCAGCTTCCGGCGGCCAGCGTCCGCCAAGGCTCGAAAGACAGCGTCCTGGTCTTTCATCGTCTAGCATTGCGTAAATACGTAACCGTTCGGTTTCCTATCAATTGGCAACTTATTGGTTGCTCGTCGAGCAGCAAACGCAAGGGCCAAGAAATTTTTGTCGGCCGGCGCAAACGATGGCTGCTTGAGGCAGGGCTTTTAGTCGCCGTTGCCGATATGAGCGGAAACGATGTAATAGGGGGCGATGTGTGCTTGCCGACATGCGGCAAGCCGTGTGCTGGTCCGGCCATGCCCCGACCGTTTGCCAATTTATACACAACGAGCTTAAATTTTGGCTTTGAGGCGTGTTGACCGAAACTAGCCTATTGACAAGAGACCTAATCACTCCGATCGAGTGGTAATTTCCTCTTCCAAATCTCGGTATTCGCCGGTGTCCGGATTCCAGAGTATCCACGACCAATTGTGGCCAGTGGGTTGAATCTGATCGTGGGGAGCGAATGCATCAACCGAATCCGAACGTGGATTCCGATAACGGTAGAATAATTGTTTGTATCCTGTCCCAAAGAAATCTTTATGTATCGCCTCAATTATCTCACGCTCATAAATAACTCCATTCAAAAAAACGCTAACAATACTTCCTGGTTTATAGATTTGAAGAAATCCGTCGGGAACCTGTATCTCGCTGCGAGTGGGGATATCGCTTTCCACCAGCCCTGAAGCCCAAGTTCTCAGACGTGCTGTGATTTCATCGGATACGATAGCGTCTGGCCCAGCGAGATCGGCGGCACGATCCAGTTGACCAATATAGCGTTCAAATTGAGAGAATAACTCCTCAGTCAATCGAAGCCCTCCATAGACGCTGTCGTACACAACCACTGCATCTGTGACCCGCCGGGGGCCCGCATCGGTTAGGAGCGCAATGTTTGTGCTTGTTGCATCTACATCCTGAGGCGCGATGCTGCGATCGCGGGAAATAAGACCCAACAATCCTTCGCACACAGAAGCCCGAATATTTCTGTTTCGCGGATCGGTCCCGGCAAACCAAGGCTGCTCAATTTTAATCAATACTCCGGTAGTCCGGAAGTCGCGCTGCTTTCGCGACATGGCCGGGTTTTCGGCCCGAAGAACGCGATATAGAAAGCTCTTATTGCCGATCGTGTATCCCTCGACGCTTTCATTAACCTGGAGATGGACTTCTGCAACCAGTCCGGTAGCACACCGCTTGATTCGGTGCTCGACGATTCCGTCGGGTGACAAATCAACTGTGACGGTCTTGCGAAGAATGGGACGTGTAATGACGGGATTCTGCGCAACTGATAGGCGTATAAAACGATCGTAGCTTCCAGTGTACCATTCCAAGACTTTGTAAGCACAACCGAGATGCAAATAAATGGCGCCAGGATAAGCTTCTCGGATTGCTTGATTAGTTGCAATGGTTCCAATCCGTTTTGCAATTTCACGACTGCCTTCCTTTAACTCAAAGCTCGCTTCTCCGACTTGTCTCAGTGGATAGTTAAGGTGCGGGTTATCACTTCCGATCTGGGCGATGAAATCAAAAATGCGCGGCCGCCCACCGCCGGGTTTTGCAAATCTTAGTATCTCGTCGAATCCATCCGGCCATTTGACCCCGGCGGGGGGCCCACTCTTGTCAACGTCCAGTATCTCCATTTCATCAAGCAGACAGCGAGCATGTGCGAACTGGATATATCGGTTGCCAAGATACAAATGGGACGGCTCTACCGAGCTAGCGTAGTAATCCCTAAAAGTCTCTCCAAATCGCTTAAACGCGTTCGGGCCGGCCAGGACCAGAAACGTTCCCGGAGTTGTGCGTCCGATACGACCGATCCGTTGCCGAAAGGACTTTCTTGACTGAGGCACACCGACGTTGATGCCTATATCCATATCTGCAATATCAATTCCTAATTCCAAAGCCGACGTCGCGACAACACCGCTTAACGAACCGTCCCGTAAGGCAACCTCAATGCGCCGCCTGTCGTCAGCTTCATATCCGCTGCGATATGGCAATATCTCGGGTTTGTCTAGCGCTCGAACAATCCGTTCGATCCCCTGGCGGGAGTCATGAAAAGAGATAAAACGATGCCGGCCTGGAAGCGCAAGAATGCCTACGATGAGGTCCTTCACCGCTCCTTCGGCGGCGGCGCCATATTCTGGGCCGTCCACATGCAAAAGAACACGCTCTTGCTGAGGCGATCCGTTATCCTTCTCTTCGATGACTCTGTAGTTGAGACCGGTCAAACGAGTGAGATGTTCTGCCGGCTCGGCAATCGTTGCGGTGGCCGCAATTACCTGAAATTGTCTCTGTGTTCCCCGCAAAACACGTCGTCGCGCAGCAATTAGTCGTCGCAACAAAAATGCGACATTGCTTCCGAAAACAGACTCATAGACGTGCGCCTCGTCCAGAATCAGTAAGAATAATCGCTCCAGAAACCGGCGAATCATGCTGCTTCCTACGTGGCTCATTAGCCATGCTTGGCAGACATCCGGAGTCATCAGAATGATTCGCCCTCTCTCGATGGCGTCAGTACGTTCCGTTGGAAGCTTCATATCGCCATCGATGCGAACGACGTCTGCTTCTGTAAGCCCGATCGTCACTGCTAGCCGTTGCCAGCGTTCAAATTGATCGGCCGAGAGTGCCTTGAGGGGATAGAAAACCAGAGCCTTGGCTTCGCGATCATGCAGAATGCGATGGAGTGCATACAGTTGGAATATCAGAGATTTTCCCGATGCCGTTCCGGTGGCTACAACCACGTTCTCTCCGGCGCATAGATGGTGCAATCCCAATGACTGATGCTTCCAAAGAGTGGCATCCGGTGCGACCTTTGCTCTGAGGAAATCAGAGAGCGGACCCTGCATAATTTCAATAGGTAGGGGTGATCTCTCTTCTTGTCGTGCAGGAATTGCAATTGATTCGAGTACACTCAAATTTCGCTCGTTTATCAACTGCCATGCGAACTCCACCATCGCTGTCCCTCCCAGTATCGAACTTTATTTGCCTCCATTCGTTCAGCTGCTTGATATTCGATTCCGAGTCCTGTGATGCGCTACACCGAAAACACTTTCATCACTTTATTGTCGAGAAAGCTCTCCTTATCGCCGTCCGTATCGTTCGTTCCAAGCGCGATTGATACCGATCCGCTGCTTTCGGCCTCGCCCATTTGAGACTTGTATATGTCGATGCCGTTGGTTTTCATTTAGACTAAGCCGTCCATGGGCTTCTCGATACTGATGTTCGGTTCCCGAACACGTTGGGCAAAGTATTATCCTAACCGAGTTAGGCCCGGTAGCCGGGCTCTTAATTGACGCGATCGCCCCGATCCGCTATCCGCAATCGCTCGAATCGCTTGCCAAGCTCACGCTGCACAGCTGTGGTCTCGCTCTTAGCAGTCGCTTGCACCTGCGGGCTATCGGATCAGGACCGGTAACGATTCTTTCCGTTCCCCCGGAAGGGCTCGGCAACTGTCGATAAGTTAACTTTGCAACAATGCCAAACAGTAATAATGTAAAAATCACGATTAAGCAAGCCGTTCTTCCGTGTGGAAGACGAGATTAACGGTGGGTTTAGGTACGGCTCGTTTCCTTGCGCTACGGCACCCCGCTCTGGGATCCGGACCGGCGGCCGATCCGAAAAGCGCGCAATCAACTCCGGCCGCCGTGCATGGCCTTGGGGACGCCGGCAGCGCTGCATCTCGTTCCTTACCTTGCGCGTCAAGACTGCGCTTGTGCTTGATCTCAAGCTGCTTGGTGCTTGGCGACTGCCTCTGCATTTTGCCGGTTGCCAAAAGCAGATGCTGGAGAAACATCTCTTCCCCAACGTGACCGACTATGCGCGGTCTTTGCACGCTTCGCCTTGGAGTGGACGAAGCAATAACCTCTCTCCATACCCGCGACTTTTTGCGATCTGTTCATTAGCGTGCTCGCAACTCCGCGATGTTTTCTTATAGACCTAGCATCCTGTTAGGGATGTCCTCTGGGTTGAAAGCTGCAACAGGCTCAAGGGGATCGATTGGATTACCCCAAATGGCCCTTCGGTCTTCTTTGGGTAACGTCCAGAATTTCTTCAGTGCCGATGTGTTCGCGAAATGTTTCCATAACGCCTTATGACCGATGACACGGGCAAGTATGTTCCGCGCGATATATTCGGCGATTGCCTCTTTCCGCGCCAGTTCAAGCCGCTCGTTACGATCGCAATTTTCCAGATACTTGCTTTCGTGCAGATGCTCAACAGCGCTGCGGATGTCGTAAAGCGCGCCCATAAGATCGTGATGGCCACTCTCGATGAACAACTCCGACCGGCTCTTGAACTGTTGCTTGGTTTTTCCGGGATCCGGCAAGATCATGCCCTCGATGCAGCGGCAATACTGGTGGATCCGATCGATGAGCGAAGCATTGGCGCGCGCTTTCACATAAACTTCAAGAGTGCGAAACAAACGCCAGTGGCCGCCCCGAATCCGAGCGGTGGCTAACTTTTCGATATTTTCGGCCAAACGAGCAGCACACTGAACTTCATCATAGGCGATAGCCGGAAAGCCCGGCGGAATGATGCTTGGGATCGCCCTTTCAAGATCCTCCTGCCTGCGGATATCGATTTCGCCACCCCGGCGCGAACCGGTAAATGTGACGGGGTGCTGCGTTGTCGCAAAACGGCTCGCGAGGAGTAGCCCGACGTAGAATTCCCACACGCGCTGACGCAATATCTCATTTTCCTCATTCAGCACGTCGAGGGCGGACGACGCCTCCTTGCTTATCAGAAAGAGATTGCAGTTTTCGACCTCAGACGTGCGATAGCTTCCCAGAAGCGCACGCCAATTCTCCGGCACCTTGAATTGCGCATCGGTTCGCACCCAGAGTTTCGCACCCACTTTTCCCGACGGGATATGCGGCTTGAGCGGTCCGTTCAGGCCGACGAGAGCGTATTTCTCGCCATCTTGAATGAATGCCGCAAAGTCGTTTTCGGCCATCGCCCGATCTGTCCATTCGGCCTTATCGCCGCCGAACATGCCCCCCATCGCCGGGGAAAAGGGAAAACGAGAAAGAATGGTGCCCAGGGGCGGAATCGAACCACCGACACGCGGATTTTCAGTCCGCTGCTCTACCGACTGAGCTACCTGGGCCTCGGTCATCGGCAGCCGTGAGGGGCATAGCCCAAACCGGCCTCTGCGATCAACCCGCCTCTTTGGCCTCCGGAAGCTCTTTGTTCTCCGCCTCCTGAGATCCCGGCAAGCGATAAATCCCGGCAAGCCAACGCCCAAGATCGATATCCGCGCACCGGGCACTGCAAAACGGCCGATAGCGCGGCTCGCTCGGCTTGGCGCAAATCGGGCATACCGCTTGCTTTTGGTTCTGCTTTTGCATGTGCTTATGCATTTTCCTGAAGTCTCCAGCCCTCCGGCGCAAGCGAAGGATCGGATACCAATACCAGCCGGCCGCCTCCGCGCGTCACAAATTCCGTAAGCGCCACCGGATCGGATTCCAGGGCTGAAACCACTGCCGGCGCGGCGTAGAGCGTCATCGCGCCATAGCCGGCACCGCGGCTTCCCGCGATCGCTTCGCGCAACGCTGCAAGCCCGGTGGCATGCGGCCCCGCCAAGAGCTCATGCAGCGGCGGATGCGTGCGCGGGCGCACAATCTCGGCAAGCCCCAGGGCACTGAAGCCCAAAAACCGCGGCCGCATCGGATCCGACGCCAAGGCCGCAGCCAGTGCCGGGCCCAAGCGCATGCGCCGCTTCGTCGCCATTCCCGCGAAATCGACCACAATCGGCCCGCCGAGATTGCGCAGCCGGATCTGCCGCGCAAGTTCCGGAATCGCCTGCGCATTCAGCATTTCCTGCGCGAATCCTTTTTCGCCCCGCGCGTCGGATGCGCTTGCCGTATCCACATCGATGGCGGTCAACGCCGGTGTGGGATAAATATGCGCGCGCATGCCCCCCGGCAACGCCAAGGAGGGACTGCCCAAGGCTTCAATCTCCGAAGCCAACGCGTCATCGAACACGGGCGCGCGTAGGCCAAGGCGGGGGCCGAGCAGCGGGCGCAGGGCGGCAAGCAGGCCGGCGCTATCTACCCAGACTTCCGCCTCGGGATAGCGGGCGGCAAGCCTTTCCAGCGGGTTGGGGCCACGGGCAAGCAGGGCAGGGGGGCCGGAAGCGGCTGCCGCGAGCGTTTTCTCGTTCTCGGTCAGTTTCGCCGAAAGCCGCGGCCCTTTGCCGCCTTGCGCCGCGCGCGTAATGCGTACGGCCACCATCGTCCCGGCCGGAAGCCCGCTGCCTCCTTCCCGATCCGGCAGAAAGCCCTCGGCATCGGCCAAGGCAACGAACGCGCCGCCAAGCGCCGGCACGCGCGCAATCACCCGCCCGCGATGCAGATCTCCCACGCCATCCGGCCTGCCGGGGCGCCAAATCGCAAAATCGACAAGCATACCGGTGCCGTCCACCACAGCGATCCGCACTTCACCGGGGCTCGTTTCCGCCAGAATGCGCATCTACGGCAGGGGGTAGCCGAACCCGCGCAGAAGCTGGGCCGTTTCAAACAAAGGCAGGCCCACCACGTTGCTATAGCTTCCGGAAAGAAAGCGAACGAAGCGTTCCGCCCGTCCCTGGATGGCGTAACCGCCGGCTTTGCCTTGCCACTCGCCGCTTTCCAGGTAGCGGGCTTTGTCTTGCTCGGTAAGCCTGGCAAAGGCGACGATGGAGGTCACCAACCGCTCGGCGGTTTTTCTATCCGGGGCGCGCACCACCACCCCCGTATAGACGCGATGCCGCCGGCCGGAGAGCAGATCCAGCGCGGCCTTGGCCTCCGCGGCGCTTTCCGCTTTCGGCAAAATCCTTCGCCCGCATGCCACCACCGTATCGGCGGCCAAAATCAAGGCATCCGGAAAAGCCTCTGAAGCGGCCGCGGCCTTGGCGCGCGCGAGCCGAAGCGCAAGCGCCCGCGGCAGCTCGCCGCGCTTGGGGGTTTCATCAAGCTCGGGAGAAAAGACGGCATCAGGCGTCACGCCGATCTGGGCCAGCAGCGCCAGACGGCGTGCGCTCGCCGAAGCCAATATCAATTTCGGGCGCGCGCCTGATCGGCTCGGTTCAGGCGGCTCGCCGCTCACTTATAGCGGAAGGTGATGCGACCTTTGGTGAGGTCGTAGGGAGTCATCTCCACGTTCACCCGGTCTCCGGCCAGCACGCGGATGCGATTCTTGCGCATTTTGCCGCTGGTATGGGCCAGGATCACGTGGTCGTTATCGAGCTTTACGCGAAACATCGCGTTCGGCAACAGTTCGGTTACCGTGCCGGAAAACTCAATCATATCTTCCTTAGACATCTGCCCTCATAGATTGTCAGACACAGCTGGGATATGCGCTCGGCCTTGGCTTTGGTCAAGTTGCAGCAGCCCTGGTTTGTTTTCTGTCCAGGGCTTGCAACCGCACCGCTACGCTCCGCGCATGGGCCTCCAGCCCCTCGGCTTCGGCAAGCAGCACGGCAGCCGGGCCGATTTCGGCCAAGGCATTTTGATCGCCCGCAACCCAGGTGGTTCGCTTGAGAAAATCGAACACGGAAAGGCCCGAGGCAAAGCGCGAACTGCGCCCGGTGGGCAACACATGGTTGGGACCGGCCACGTAATCCCCCACCGCTTCCGGCGCCAGGGGGCCGAGAAATGCGGCTCCGGCATGGCGGATGCGGGCAAAAACGGCATCGGCCTCAGGCAGCATAATTTCCACATGTTCGGGAGCCAGCCGATTGACCAGCTCGGCGGCCTCCTCCCAATCGCGCACCAAAATAATCGCCCCGTTCGTTTGCAGGCTCGCCCGTGCGATCTCCGCCCGCGGCAGGCTTTCCAACTCCGCCGTAATGGCGCCGATTACCGCCCGGGCGAAATCTCGGTCCTTCGTTATCAAAATGGCTTGTGCCGATTCGTCGTGCTCGGCCTGCGCCAGAAGGTCGAGCGCAACCCAGTGCGGGTCGCTTGCTCCGTCGGCCAAGACCACCACTTCCGAGGGCCCGGCAATGGAATCGATCCCGACATGGCCGAACACCTGCCGTTTGGCTTCGGCCACATAAGCATTGCCGGGGCCGACGATCCGGTCCACCGGAGCAATGGTGTTTGTGCCGAACGCCAAAGCCGCAATCGCCTGCGCCCCGCCGACACGATAAATTTCGCCCACTCCGGCGCGCTTGGCCGCTGCCAGCACGAGCGGGTTCAGCAAGCCGTCCGGCGTGGGAACGCACATGGCGATCCGCTTCACTCCGGCGATGCGGGCGGGCAGCGCATTCATCAACACCGAAGAGGGATAGGCGGCCTTGCCGCCGGGCACGTAAAGCCCCACGGCATCCAGAGGAGTCCAGCGTAAACCGAGCGTCATGCCGGCGCTATCATGCAGGGCCAAATCGGCGGGAAGTTGCGCCCGGTGAAATGCTTCAATACGGCTCGCGGCAAGATCCAGGGCCTGAAGCAGCCGCGGGTCTAGCGTGGCAACGGCTTTTTCAATCTCGTCTTCGCCGATGCGAAGCGCAGCAGTTTCGCCAAGGGAAAGCCGATCAAACCGGCGAGTGAACTCCAGAAGCGCATCATCCCCCCGGGCTTTCACCTCGGCAAGGATTTCGGCAACCACGCCACCGACACGCACCGTTACAGCCCGCCGGGCTGCCAGCAGGGCGGCGAAGTCTTCCGCAAAGCCTGCGTCTGCCGTATCGAACTCGCGCATCATCCCGTTTCACCCAATGCGGCGCGAAAGCGGGCTATCCAGGCGCCGATCAATTCGGGCTCGGTTTTCAGCGCCGTGCGATTGACGATCAACCGGCTGGTGATCGGCGCAATCACCGCGGTTTCCACCAGCCCGTTTGCTTTCAGCGTGTTGCCGGTGGCCACCAGATCCACGATCACGCGCGCAAGTCCGAGGCTCGGCGCAAGTTCCATGGAGCCGTTCAGAGTGACCACCTCGGCCTGAATGCCGCGCGCGGCATAATAACGGCGTGCGATATTCGGGTATTTGGTGGCAACACGCACTTGCGACCAACGGTTCGGATCATCCGAGCCCGCCGTTTCTTTCTTCTCCGCAACCGAAAGGCGGCAATGGCCGATGCCGAGATCCAGCGGCGCGTAAATTTCCGAGTAATCGAACTCCATCAAGACATCCGCCCCGCAAATGCCAAGCTGGGCCGCGCCGAAAGCAACAAATGTGGCCACGTCGAAGGAACGCACGCGAATCACGTCAAGCTCGGCATGATCGGTCGGAAAGCGCAGGCGCCGGCTGGCTTCATCGGCGTAGTCGGGGGCCGGCCGAATTCCGGCCCGTTCCAAAAGCTCGCCGCATTCGGCCAAGATCCTCCCCTTTGGCAAGGCAAGAATTAACGGGGCGGATCGTTCCGGCGCAAACGCCTGGAGCGGATAGGGAGCAGTCATCGAATCTCCTGAGTAAAAGGACGATACCCTTAAGAAAAAGAGCAAAGGCTTGCAGCAAAAATCAGGACCGCTGAATCAGCTCGATCTTGTAACCATCCGGATCTTCGATAAACGCAATAATGGTTGTGCCGAATTTTACCGGTCCCGGCTCACGCACGATTTTGACCCCTTCCTTGCGCAAGGCCTCGCATGTCGCCGCGACATCCGGCACGCCGATCGCTAAATGGCCGAATGCCGTGCCGAGCTCATAGCCGTCATCCTTGCCCCAGTTATAGGTCAGCTCCAGAACCGTATGCGTTTCTTCCGGGCCGTAGCCGACGAAGGAAAGCGTGTATTTTCCCTCCGGCACCTCGCGGCGGCGCAATTCTCTCATGCCCAGCAAACGCGTATAAAAATCAACACTTTTTTCTAAGTTCTTCACGCGTAGCATGGTATGCAGGTAACGAAAATTGGCGGTATTCATGGCAAGGCCCCCTGTTTCGGTAACAATCCGTCTGCCAACCCCATCAAAAACAACCCGGCTTGCTCGGCCTTCGCGATCATTCCCGCACGATCGGTGATCAGCGTGCCTTTTGCCTCGAAGGCAATTCCTCGTAAGCCGGCGGCATGGGCGTGGTCTACGGTGCCCGGCCCAAGCGTGGGCAAGTCGGCGCGCCAATCTTGCCCCGGTTTGACCAATTTGACCAGAACCCCGCCGGGGCCGGCGCGCGCCAATGCGGCGCATCGCGCGAGCATTGCGTCGGTGCCCTCAACGGCTTCCACCGCCAAGACAATGCCCTGCTGCACCACGCAGGCTTGGCCCACATCCACCGCGCCCAGCGCGCGCACCACGGCAATGCCGCGCTCGATATCGGCAAGGGCTTGGGCGTCCGGCGCCTGGCGCGTCAGCAAGCCGGGCGGCGCGAGCGCCTCGGTCAGTACTTCATGCGCGCCGATCACGCGGAAACCTTCCTCAGCCAGCACTTTCACGATTGCTGCTAGCAGCCCGTCATCGCCCGCAAAGGCGGCGCGACCGATGCGCGCAAGAATGCGTGCCCCTTCCGCATCGGGGCGGAGATCCAGCAAAGACGGCCGTCGCACAGGGCCCACCAAAACCAGCTCGGTGCACGCATTCTCGCGCAAGAGCTGGATGATACGCCCGGCCGCGCCCAGGCGCGCATAGGCGTGGGGAAAAGCCGAAATCACGCTCGGCTCGGCATAACCTTCCAGCGCCACGATAAATACCGCCCGCCCGACCGCCTGAGCCGCTGCCGCAACCCGGCCCGGCAGCGGGCCGCCACCGGCCAGAATCCCCAAAACGCCGCGCGGAGCTTCGCCGGGCCGAGCAGCCTCGGTCATTCCCTGCACCCGCCCTCACGGAGGTAAGATTTAAGAACTCTCGCGCTCATCATCGTCATCATCGGTGATGGCCGGGCGTATGAGGCCGCGCTGGCTTGGCGCGTCGATGAAGGCGAGAATTTCGGCGACCAGCCGGTCGTTGCCGTAAGTATCGCGCACGCGCGCAAGTCGCTCGGCAAAGACGTCGTTGTTTTCACGAAACAAGATGCGGAACGCCCTGCGCAGCCGATGCAGTTCGGCACGCTCATAGCCGCGCCGCTTCAAACCGATGAGATTAAGCCCCACCAGCCGGGCCCGGTTGCCGAGCACGCTGCCGAAGGGGATGACGTCCGCCTCCACCCCCGACATGCCGCCCACCATTGCGCCTTTGCCGATGCGGACGAATTGGTGCAGCGCCGATGCCCCGCCGATGACGGCATAATCGCCGATTTCCACATGCCCGCCCAACACCACGTTGTTTGCGAAGATGACGCCGTCACCGATCTGGCAATCATGCGCGATATGAACAACCGCCATCAGCAGACAATTTGCCCCGATGCGCGTAATGCCGCTGCCCGTGACGGTGCCGCGATGGATGGTACAATGTTCGCGCACTTGCGTGCCGGGTCCGATTTCCGTTCGTGTCGGTTCGCCGCGATATTTCAAATCCTGCGGCGCCAGCCCGACGCTGCAAAACGGCCAAAGCTTCGCGCCGGCGCGGATAATGGTATGGCCGTCGGCCACCACATGCGAGACGAGCTCAACCCCCCGCTCCAGCACCACATTGGGTCCCACCTGGCACCACGGGCCAATCCGCACGTCTTCTTCGATCGTCGCGCCCGGGGCAACGATCGCCGACGGATGAATCTCGGGCACCGCGTTATTTATCCATAATCATGGCAGCGTAGGTTGCCTCGGCAACCGCGACCTCGTCCACCCGCGCCACCGCATGGAATTTCCACACATTCCCGCGGTTACGCTCCTTTTGGACGTGGATGCGCAGTTGATCGCCCGGAATTACGGGGCGACGAAACTTGGCGGTTTCCACCGACATGAAATACACAACCTTTCCTGCGGATTCCGGGCCAAGTGTTTCCACCACCAAAACCGCGGCAGTCTGTGCCATGGCCTCGATAATTAGCACTCCCGGCATCACCGGGTGGTGCGGAAAGTGCCCTTGAAAGAAAAATTCGTTAATGGTGACGTTCTTTACGCCCACCGCGGAGACATTGGGGACCACATCCACCACGCGGTCGATCATCAAAAACGGATAGCGGTGCGGAATTGCCTGCATAATGCGGGCAATATCCACCACTCCTCGGGTTGTGGATTCTTCAGAATGGCTCACCGTTTTCGGTTCCGGTGTTGGCGGCAAAGCCTCTGGTTGAAGGGCGCGGGGACCCGCCGTTGTTGTATTCTCCATCCAATCTTAGTCCGCATCTTCATTTTGGGTGCGCGCGGCGTTGGACTCCGCACGCTCGCGAGTGCCTCCCATCGGTGCATTTTGGCGCATCAGCCGGCGAATGAAAGCCACCTGACGAAAAAAATCACGAACCGGTTGGGCGGGGCTGCCCACCACTTCCGCCCCGGCGGCAACGTCCGACATCACACCTGCTTGTGCGCCGATCCGTGCTTTTTGCCCAATCCGCAAGTGGCCTGTCAAACCCGCTTGGCCGCCCAGCATGACAAAATCTTCCAGCACGGTCGAACCCGAAATGCCAGCCTGTGCCACGATCACGCAACAACGACCAAGTTTAACATTGTGTCCGATCTGGACCAGGTTGTCGAGCCGGGATCCGGCGCCGATCACGGTATCGTGGACAGAGCCCCGATCGATCGTGCAGTTTGCGCCGATCTCTACATCGTCTTCCACAATCACGCGCCCTAATTGGGGCACGCTGAGAAAGCCTTGCGGGGTCGTTGCAAAGCCGAAGCCCTCTTGGCCAATCCGTGCGCCAGGGTAAACATAAACCCTTGCGCCCAGATAAGCATGGGAAATGCTCGCATGGGCGCCAATCCGGCAGTCCGGGCCCAGCCGAACACCCCGCCCGATGACCGCGCCGGGTCCGACACGGCAGCGTTCTCCGATCTCGGCTTTGGCCCCGATCACCGCAAGCGGGCCGATTTCCGCCGAATCGGCAACTCGCGCACTGGCATCGACGACGGCGGTGGGATGAATGCCCGGATTGAGGGGCTCCGGCGGATAAAACAACGCGGCGACACGCGCCCAGGCGGCATAGGGCTCTGGAGTAAGCAGGCCCACCGTATCGGGCGGCAATCGGTCGGCAAGCTCGGGGCGAATAATCACCGCCCCTGCTTGGGTGGATTTCAAGAGAGAGGAATAACGTCGATTGTCCAGAAAACTAATCTCTTGCGGACCGGCGGTTTGCAAAGGCGCAACGCCCAAGAAAAGCCGATCCGCGGCGGCAGCGTTCGTAAGGTTGAGCATAGCGGCCTCCGCAACCCGCTTCAGCGGAAACGGCCCGCTGCGGGCGAAAAAGCGCGGATCGCCGACCTCTTCCGCAATCGTCACGGCGATTACTTCTTCGGCGCCGGCTTGGTCGCGTTCTGCGGCGCTGCCCCTTGTGGCGCCGTCGCATCTGCCGCGGCTCGCGCCGCGGCCGGGGTTGCCGGAGTTTTCGGCGTCGGCGCCTGCTTTGCCAAAGCGGCCGAAGGTTCCTGACCATCGGGGGGAATAACTACGGCGGGCAGCACTTTGTTGAGCTGATCGGTAACTTCCTGAGTGATGTCGAACTCATTGACATTCAAGGCCACTTGTGCGCGGTGCAAGACCAAATTCATGCCGCGGCTTTCCGCAACTTGGCGAATAATCATAATCAGCGTCCGCTCGATCTGCGCGAGTGAATATTGGGCGGCATCCTGAATAATCTTGCCGCGCTCGCGGAAGCTTCGTTGCGCGTTCGTGATACGCTCCTGCAATTGGCGCTCGCGCGCACGTATCTGCTCGGGGCTTAGCTTCGCGCGATCGTTGACCATGGCTTCCTGCATGCTTCGCCAGGTTGCTTGTTCTTTTTGCGCCTCCGCGTTCAGCTTATCGCGCCGCTCGCGGATCACCCGCTCGACCTCTTGCGCCGCCGTAGAATTGCGCATCACGTCAGGCACCGAAAGCACGCCGATGACTGCGGCGGGCGGAGCTGCCCCTTTCGGCAGCGGCGGCAGAGTGGGCGCAGGCGGGAGCGGCACTTGCGGAGCAGGGGCCGGCGCTCCGGCGGCAGCTTGCGGCGCGGGGTTTTGCCCTGCGGGCGAAGGCACGAGCGGGGAAGGCTCGGCTGCTGCGGGGCGATGCGTCGCTGGTTTGGATGGGTGCGGTTGGCCCTGCGGCTGCGCCTGGGGAGGAATAAACCAATCCGGATTTTGGGCTTGTGCCAGCGCCGGTGAAAACGCATCTGCTGCGATGACGGAAAGTGCAAAGATCGCGCCGATCACAAAACGCGTGAAGCGAAAGGTATACACTTAGAACCTCGTGCCAAAACCGATGCGGAAGATTTCCGTTTGGTCGAACTGCTTTCGCACGATCGGATCGCCGATGTCCAGGTTAATGAGCCCAAACGGGCTATTCCACGTCACGCCGACGCCGACGCCGACGCGGATCGAGCCGTCATTGGCATAAAGCGGGTGGCCGGGAACCTCGGTTAAGCCTTGCAGGCTGCCGATATCGACGAACAAGCGGCCGAAGATTCCGAGATCTTTCGGCACCGGCAACGGAAAGTGCAACTCGGTCGATTCCGTCCACATCAAATTTCCACCCAAGCTATCCCCGGTCCTGGGGTCATGCGGTCCGACACCGCCGTCCAGAAAGCCGCGCAAATTGTAGCCGCCGAGGAAAAACCGATCGATGATGTAGGATGTTCCATAAGGCAGACCGGGCCCAGGCCTTCCGTAGGGCAGCAAATACCCGCCGCTGCCGAGAAAGGAAATACCCCAATCTTTGTTGCCCGTAAAATAATCAAGGGGAATAAAATATTGGCCATCGAGAGTGAAACGATTAAAGTTCGCATTCCCGCCGAGCCCTGCATAATCCGTACCTACGCGAATGACGTAGCCGGAATGCGGGTTCAGCGCGCTATCGCGATAATCAAGCGTGAGAATCTGGCCGATTTGCGAAAGTGTCGAGACAAATTGCTGGCTTTGAATATAAAAGCTGGCATAGCTGGGTACGCCGTAGATCTGTCGGTCGGCAAACTGGTAGGTCAGGGCTTGCCGCAAATGGTCGGAAATTTGATAGCCTATGGTTTCGCTGAATCCCTCGCGCCGTTCCTGGAAAGCCGCAATATAGTAGTTGTTCAGATTTGAGTAGAAAATATCGGAGCTTGAAACCAGATTCCTATCGAAGAGGTAGGGATCGGTGAAATTCAGATCTGCCGCGGTTTCATAAAGTGCAATCACGCCGGAAATACCGAAATCGTTGCCGCTGCCCAGAATATTCTTCTGCGTTAATCCAAGATTCAACAGAGGACCGATATCCGTAGAGTAGCCGCCGCCGAAAGAGAATTGGCCGGTTGCCTTGTCGGCAACTTGCGTATTCACAATTGCTCGATCCGGAGAAGAGCCGGGCGAAGTCGTGATATTGACGTTATCAAAGTAATTTAAATCTTGCAGGGCTTGGCGGGTATTCTTAAGCGCTTCTTGATCGAGCGGATCGCCCTCCGCAAGCGTAAATTGGCGCCGAATGACATAATCCTGCGTCCGCGTGTTGCCCGTAATATCAATGCGTTCAACGTAAACTCTGGGTCCTTGCGTCACAAGGAATCTGAGATCCACAATATGCTTTTTCGGGTCGCGTTTGATCTCCGGTTTTACGTCGACAAATTGAATACCCTGTTCTTTTGCCGCTTTCTTGATGGCATCGACCGAGTTCTCGACCTTATCCCCGTCATAATAATCGCCCTTCGCAAGCTCAACCGCGCCCATCAACGAGCTGCCTTCCAATTTGCGGATACGCGATTCGATGGAAATATCGCCGACTTTGTAACGCTCGCCTTCATGCACTGTAAAAGTAAGAAAAAATGACTTACGGTCGGGAGAAAGCTCGGCATTCGCCGAGATCACCTTAAAATCGACGTAGCCGTTGCGGAGATAGAAACGCCGCAGCTCTTCCTTATCGTAATTGATCCGTTTCGGATCATAAGTATCTGCCGACGTAAGAAAATTCCACCAGACTTGCTGACGGCTGGTAATAACCTGCCGCAATGTATACTGGCTAAACGCATGATTGCCGACGAAAGTGATCCGACTGATGTATGTCTTTGGTCCCTCCTTGATGTCGAATATCACATCCACGTGGTTGTCGGGCAGGCGGATGATCTTGGGGGTAACCTCCGCCGCAAACATTCCGTTTTTTGCGTAAGCTTCCAGAAGACGCTGCCGGTCGGCTTCAACGGCGGCTTCCGTATAAACCGCGCGCTGGCGCAACTGCACCTCTTTGCTTAACGTATCGTCTGTAAGTTCCTTGTTACCTTCAAACGCCACGCGATTGACCAAGGGGTTTTCTTTTACTTCAACAACCAAGGTCTGGCCGTCTCGCCGAAGCCGCACGTCGGAGAAAAGCCCGGTCGCAAACAGGGCTTTAAGGCTCCGATCCATAAGTTCTTCATCGAAAGGCTCCCCGGACCGCAGCAGCATATAGGACTCGATTGTTCCGGCCTCGATGCGCCGATTGCCGACAACGCGAATCGCTTGAATGATATCCGCAGGATTGACGGGTCTACGCGGCTCTGCGCGTTCGATTTCTTCCACCGCCGGCGGTTTGGCTTTTTTGCCTGCTGCCGGCGTCGGGGTTGCAGCGGGAGGCGTCTGCGGGTTGCCTTGCGGAGCCGTGGCAGGCGGAGGGGGCCCGGGCAATTCCGGCCCGGCAACCTGGCCGAAAGCCGAAAGTGCAAACAGAAAGCTCAACGAACCGGAAATTACGGGCCAGCGAAGACGAGCCAAAAACAAGCCTCCTCCCTCGGTATCGTCCTGCGACACGCGGTTGTCGCGGATGTGCGGCAACTCGCTTCTCCCAACCTGCCATCCCACCGCGCGCCGTGCTAATTGTTTAGCTCAAGACCGGCTAGCCGATCAGATGCGCAATCCACCGAAACAGACCCAAATGGGCAAGATCGTTCCATGTTGCGAACACGAATAAACCTACCAGCACGGCCAATCCAGCACGTAGCCCGAATTCCAGCGCACGCGGAGGAATCGGGCGGCGCAACACTGCCTCTGCCAGATAGAACAGCAAATATCCCCCGTCCAGTACCGGAACGGGCAGCAAATTGATCAATCCAAGATTAACCGAGAGCACCGCGATAAACGACACCAAGTTGACCAAGCCGAGTTTTGCAACTTGGCCGGACAGTTGGGCAATCCTTAAAGGACCGCCGAGATCCTCGGTGCCGCGTTCCCCGACCAACATCTGCCAAAGCGCCGCAATCGTGTCGCGCGAAACCTGCCAGGTTTCCGCGAATCCGGCCCCGATCGCCTGAGCAGGGGAAAGATGTTGCAATGCCGTTGCCCCCCCGGCGATGCCCAGCACGCCAACCCGCGTGCCGTGCTCTTCGCGGCTGCCGAGGTGCACCATAAGCTGCATTTGCCGGTTGCCCCGTTCGATAACGACGGGGATGTCCGCATCGGGATGTGTCAGCACGATTCGCTGAATATCCCGAAATTGGACAATTTTTGTTTCAGCAATCGAAACAATCCGATCGCCCGCCTGTAATCCGGCATGCGCGGCCGCCGAATTGGGTATCACCTGCGCCACCTCGGGCAGCACGTAAGGGCGGCCGATGAAAGCAAACAAGATGGAAAACAACAAGATGGCGAGCACGAAATTCGCAACCGGCCCGGCCCCGACGATAATGGCCCGCGAAAGCAGGGGCTTGTCAAAAAACGTCTGTCCGGGAAACAGCGGGGTTTCCGTATCTCCTTCGGCCCGCCCGGGTGCTTGCTGGCCGTGCAGTTTTACGAAGCCACCGAGCGGCAACCACCCGAGCTTCCATTTGGTGCCGTTGCGATCGGTCCAGGCAGCAATCGGGCCCCCGAAGCCGATGGAAAACGCTTCCACGCGCACGCCCCGCCAGCGTGCCGCCAGATAGTGGCCAAGTTCGTGAACGAATACCAAAACGCCCAGAACCACCGCAAAAGCGACAATCGTGCGGATGGCATCCAGCAGTTGTGGCGACATCGCCGTCAATCCTCTCAAAAGCGCTCAGGCCGCGCGCTCAACGATTTGCTCGGCGGCGCGTCTTGCGGCCTGATCCAACTCCAAAACCGCCTCCAACGCATCGGCCCGCGGCGTCCCCATCATATCCAGAACGCGTTCCACCGTCGCGGCGATCTCAAGAAACCCGATACGCCGCTTTAAAAACGCGTCCACCGCCACTTCGTTGGCGGCATTTAATATGGTGGGCGCACCCCCTCCGGCCGAGAGCGCCTCGCGCGCAAGACGCAAGGCAGGAAACCGCTCAAGATCGGGCGCAAAGAATTCGAGCTTGCCAAACTCCAGCAAATTCAGCCGCCGCGCTTCGGTCTGCATGCGCTTCGGCCAGGCCAGCGTATGCGCAATGGGAACGCGCATATCCGGCGCGCCAAGCGTGGCAATCACACTTCCGTCATTGTAACAAACCAGGCCGTGAACCACCGATTGCGGATGCACGTAGACTTCAATTTGCGAGTGTGGCAGGCGGAACAGGCGCGCTGCCTCGATCAGTTCCAGGCCCTTGTTCATCAGGGTTGCGGAATCAATGGTGATTTTTGCCCCCATGGACCAAGTCGGGTGCCTCAGCGCGGCTTCGGGGGTTGCTTTTGCCATTTCTTCCAAAGACGCGGTGCGAAACGGTCCGCCGGAGGCGGTGATGACGATGCGTTCCACGTTCTCCCGATTACCGTCGGCCAACCCTTGAAAAATGGCATTGTGCTCGGAATCCACCGGCAGCAAGCAGGCGCCGGCTTCCTCGATCGCGCGCAACATGACCTCGCCGGCTGAGACCAGCGCTTCCTTATTGGCCAACGCAACCACTTGGCCGCGGCGAATGGCGGCAAGGGTTGCCGGCAGGCCTGCTGCACCGGTGATTGCCGCCATGGTCCAATCCGCCGGCTGGGCCGCGGCTTCCATCACCGCTTCCGGCCCCGCGGCGCAAAGAATGCCGCTGCCGGCAAGAGCTTGCTTGAGCTCGCCATACGCGCTCGGCTCGGAGATGACCGCAAGCTCCGCTTGCAACTCCTTGGCCTGTTCCGCCAACAGGCGCACATTGCGCCCGCCGACCAAGGCGCGGACGCGAAAGCGCTCCCGATCACCCAAAAGCGACACGGTTTGGGTGCCGATGCTTCCCGTGGAGCCCAAAACCGTCACCCATCTTACCCCCACAGCAGCGCTCCTCGTCCTTTGCTCAAGAGCAGCAGCGCCGCGAAAGGTGCCGCCGCCAAAAGAGCATCCATGCGGTCCAACAGGCCGCCGTGACCGGGAATAAGGTTGCTGGAATCTTTCGCTCCGAAATGGCGCTTCAAGCCGCTTTCAAACAAGTCCCCCAATTGGGAGACGATCGCCAATCCCCCCGCGACCGCGCCCGTGCGGAAGAAATGCATGCTGCCGCGCTGCATCAGCGTATCACCCACGAAAGCGAATTGTAGCCCGATCGCCAGAGCCGTCACCAACCCGCCCACAGCCCCCGACCATGTTTTGCCGGGCGAGAGGCGCGGCGCAAGCTTCGGGCCGCCGAGCAAGCGGCCGAAGACATAGGCCCCTGTATCGCTCGCCCATACCAGCAGAACCAAAAACAAGACGTTGGCGCGGCCAATGACCCCGGTTCCGTCGGCAGCATCCGCCCTAAGCCAGATGAGGGCTACTTCCGCCACGCCGAGATAGAGCACCCCGAAAGCAAGCCAGCGTGCATGCGCATCCGGAAAGGCAAGCGCCCAAACCAAAAGACCTGTAAAAAGCAGCAGAACAACCGCAAGCCCCGGATGCTGCAACCCGGTGGCGCCGCCCGCGGCAAGAATTCCCACGAGCATCGCAAGGCTCGGCCATTCCGCCAGCCTGTGCTCTGCAAGATGCGCCCACTCCATCGTCAAGCCAGCAAAACCCACGCCGATCAGAACAAGCCAGGCAAGTCCCCCCTGCCAGATGCACCACAGGGCTATGGGTCCGAGCACGGCAGCAGAAGCCAGCCGCGGCCGCAGATCACGCCAGTTTCTTCTGCGGGCGGCCGATTCAGAGGGGTCGGGCGCCAAATCGCCGCTCCCGACGTGCATACTCGGCAAGCGCTTCGGCAAAGTGTTGGGCATCGAAATCCGGCCAAAGCACGTCAAAAAACACCAATTCCGCATAGGCGGCTTGCCAGAGCAGGAAATTCGAAAGCCGACGCTCACCGCTGGTGCGGAGTATCAAATCCGGGTCCGGCATTTCGGCGGTAAACAACAGCCGCGCAAACCGCTCTTCATCCAGCGCCTCGGGCTTGAACTCGCCGCGGCAGACCGCCTCCGCCGCCGCGCGCGCTGCCGCCACGATCTCATCCCGCCCGCCGTAGGAAAGGGCAACCGTCAGCCGCAGCCGAGAGTTCCGAGCCGTGCTATGTTCCGCCTCGGCAAGTGCCGCACAAATATCGGGGGCGAAGCGAGAGCGATCGCCGATAATGCGCAGGCACACGCCCGCTTCCCGCAATTGCGCCATTTCGTTTTTCAAATACTGCCTGAGCAAGCCGGTCAGATTGCTGACTTCCTCTTCCGGCCGACGCCAATTCTCGCTGCTGAAGGCAAAGAGCGTCAGCCACGGCACCCCTGCCTGCAAGGCGGCTTCGATCGTGCGCCGCACCGCTTCCGCCCCGGCGCGATGCCCGGCAATGCGCGGCAGCCCGCGCGCAGCCGCCCAACGGCCGTTACCATCCATGATAATGGCCACATGCCGAGGCAGTACCGCATAGCGCGAGCCGGCTTTGTTCACCGCCGAAGACTCGGGTGAGCTGGCCGTTACAACCGACATGCCGCGAACTCGGCTTTGATCCAATACTTTCTGATCCTATACGTGGCGAATATCGCGTTCTTTCTCCGCAAGCATCTCATCGATGCGTTTGATGTGCTGGTCGGTAAGCTTTTGAATTTCTTCGGCCCAGTGCTTGGCATTGTCTTCGCTGATCTCGTGTTTTTTCTCTAATGCTTTGATCTGTTCCATGCCGTCGCGGCGCACCGCCCGCACCGCCACCCGCGCCCCTTCGGCGTAGCGGCCCGCGGCCTTGGCAAGCTCGATGCGGCGTTCTTCCGTCAGCTGCGGGATCGGCACGCGCACCAGCTGGCCATCGGCCGAAGGGTTGAGCCCGAGCCCGGCATCGCGGATGGCTTTTTCGACCGCACCCACCAGCGCCCGGTCCCAAACCTGAACAGTAATCATACGCGGCTCGGGCACGTTCACCGTGCCGACTTGCGAAAGCGGCATTTCGGTGCCGTAGGCATGTACGCGAACCGGCTCCAGCAACGCCGCCGAGGCCCGCCCCGTGCGCAGGCCCGCAAACTCCCGGCGCAGCGTTTCCAGCGCGCCATCCATCCTGTGCGTCAAATCTTGCTTCAGCTTGTTGAAGTCAGCCACCACGGTTCATCTCCCTCCCGGTTCAGATTTGTTCTGCAATACGGGTGAATCGTCCCTTGCCCTGAACGACTTGGGCGAAAGCACCGGGCGAGTGTATGTTGAACACATAGATCGGCAACCCGTTCTCGCGTGCAAGGCTCACCGCGGCGGCGTCCATTACGGCAAGTTCGCGGGAAAGAACCTCGAGATAAGTGAGTTCCTGATAGCGTTCGGCGCCCGCGACCTTGCGCGGATCGGCCGAATAAACCCCATCGACCTGTGTGCCTTTCAGCAAGGCGTCGCACTTCATCTCCGCCGCGCGCAAGGCGGCAGCGGTGTCGGTGGTGAAAAACGGATTGCCCGTGCCGGCGGCGAACAAGACCACCCGGCCTTTTTCCATGTGCCGCTCCGCCCGGCGGCGAATATAGGGTTCGCAGACGCTGGACATGGGGATGGCCGATTGCACCCGGGTCGGCACGGAAAATCTTTCCAGGGCGCTTTGCAAGGCCAGCGCATTCATCACCGTCGCCAGCATGCCGATGTAATCGGCCTGCGCCCGGTCCATCCCTGCCGCCGCGGCGGCAACCCCGCGAAAGATATTGCCTCCGCCGATTACCGAACAGACTTGCACTCCCATCATGACCACGTCACGAATATCGGCGGCGATCCGCTGCAGCGTCGGTCCGTCGAGCCCGTACTCTTGCTCGCCCATCAGCGCTTCGCCGGAGACTTTCAACAGCACACGCTTAAAGATGGGCGAAGGGGTCATGCTGGAAATCTCGACAATGGAGCAATCGGTGGGATGACGGCGTGCTCAAGCGTTCAGCCCCGCAGCTTGGGCAACTTCGGCGGCAAAGTCGAGCTCGGGGCTTTTTTCAATGCCTTCGCCCAGCTGGAAGCGGACAAAGCCCAAAACTTCCGCGCCTGCCTTTCGCAACACCTCTTTCACGCGGCTTTCCGAGTCGTGCACCCAAATCTGTTCGACCAAGACCACGTCCTCGTAATATTTACGAAGCCGGCCCTCAACCATCTTTTCGATAACGGCCTCGGGTTTACCGGATGCGCGCGCCTGTTCGATCAGCACGGCGCGTTCGCGCTCAAGTTTTGCCGGCTCGACCGAGGCAATATCCGTCACTTCCGGCTTCGCCGCGGCAATATGCATGGCGAGCTGCCGGCCCAACGCCTCCAAAGCTTCCCGCTCGCCTTTGCCTTTCAGCGCCACCAGCACGCCGATCTTGCCCAAGCCTGGACGCAGCGCGGCATGGACGTAGCTTGCCACCACCCCGTCCGCAGCTTCCAGAGTGGCGGCGCGGCGCAGGGTGATGTTTTCGCCGATGGTGGCGATCAGATGCGTGATCTGCTCGCCGATGGTGCGCCCCGCTCCGGGATAGGGCGCGGCTTTCAGCGCCTCCAAATCCTCGCCTGCGCGCAGCGCCGCCTCTGCCGCGGCTGCCACGAAATCCTGGAACGTGGCGTTGCGGGCGACAAAATCCGTCTCGGAGTTCACCTCCACCACGGCCGCCTTGCCCGGGGCGGTAGCAATGCCGATCAAGCCTTCCGCAGCCACGCGCCCGGAGCGCTTGGCAGCCGCCGCAAGCCCCTTTTTGCGCAGCCAGTCCACCGCGGCCTCCAACTCCCCGCTGGTTTCCGCCAGCGCGCGCTTGCAATCCATCATGCCCGCGCCGGTTTTCTCGCGCAGGGTCTTCACCAATGCTGCCGTAATCTCAGCCATTCAGAAATCTCCAACCGTTTTTTCTGCCGCTTCGTGAGAACTGCCCTTTACGCAGCCGGCCCCTCGGACACGACGGGCTCGGCCTCCGGCAGTGCGCCCGGCGGAAGCTCCTCCGCCGCACCGATATCCCGCCCCGAGGCCGCCAGCTCGGCGCTGATGCCTTCCAGCGCGGCGGCCGCTACCAAATCACAATAAAGGGTAATGGCACGAATGGCGTCGTCGTTGCCGGGAATGGGGTAGGTAATGCCTTCAGGATCCGAATTGCTGTCTAGCACCGCCGCAACCGGGATGCCAAGCTTCACGGCCTCCGCCACGGCAAGCTTTTCCTTATTCGTGTCGATCACAAACAAAATATCTGGCAGGCCCCCCATTTCTTTGATACCGCCGAGCGCCCGCTCCAATTTTTCCTTCCGCCGCGTGAGCTGCAGAATTTCTTTTTTCGTCAGGCCCTGGGTCTCGCCCGCCAGCCGCTCTTCGATCTCGCGGAGCTTTTTGATGCTTGCCGTGATGGTCTTCCAGTTGGTCAGCGTGCCGCCGAGCCAGCGGTGGTTGATATAATATTGGCCGCATCGCCGCGCCGCTTCGGCAACGATATCCGCGGCGGCGCGTTTGGTGCCCACGAACAGCACGCGGCCCCCCGCCGCCACGATGTCGCGTATGGCGCGCAGCGCGCGTTCCAAAAGCGGCAGCGTTTGTTCCAAATCGATAATGTGCACCTGATTGCGTACGCCAAAGAGGTATGGCGCCATACGCGGGTTCCATCGCCGCGTGTGGTGGCCAAAATGCACTCCCGCTTCCAGCAGTTGGCGCAACGTTACTTCCGGCATTGCCATGGCAGTCATCCTTTCCGATCTTCCGGTTTCACCTCCGCGGGGTGGGCCAGAACCTCCGGCACCGGATCCGGAACAGCAATTCCGGGAAAGGTCCCCCGCGTGCGAATTTTCAGCCGGCGAGAAAACTCCCGCCCGCCGAGCGGGGGATATGGCCGAGCCCGGCGAGGAACGCAAGCCTTTCCGTGCATAGGGGTTTGGCTTGACCTGGATGCCATGGCGGCGTCAGATCTCGGCCTCGGATATGCCTGTGGAATGCAACGTGTCACGTGGGAACGAAACCGGGAGGGGAGCATGTCGGGAAATCGCCTGAAGCATTTCGGTTGGGGACGGGAAGGCGAGGGGGCAACCGAGGCCGAGATTTCCGCCGCACGCAAACTTTATGGGCAATTATTCGGCCTCGATCATTTTCCCGAGCAGGCCCCGCCGCCGCTGGAAGCGCTCAGCTTGCCGCCGCCGCGCGTGACGATACCTGCATCGCTTTCCGGCTTTTGCACTGCTGCTCTCTACGACCGCGCCGCCCATACCTACGGCAAGTCTTTCGGCGAAACCGTGCGCGGCTTGCTCGGCGACTATGCCTCCGCGCCGGACTTTGTGGCCTATCCCAAGACCGAGGCGGATATTTCCGCGCTCATGGACTGGGCCGGGTCTACCGACGTGGCGCTGATCCCCTTCGGTGGGGGGAGTTCGGTGGTCGGCGGGGTTGAGCCCAGAATCGATCATACGCGCTACAAGGGCGCTGTTTCGCTGGATATGTGCCATTTCGATCGGATCGAGGCAATCGACCGAACCTCGCGCGCCGCCTGCATCCAGGCCGGCATCTACGGCCCCGCCCTGGAAGCGGAGCTCCGCCCGCACGGGCTCAGCTTGCGCCATTTCCCGCAGAGCTTTGCCTATTCCACCCTCGGCGGGTGGATTGCCACCCGCTCCGGGGGGCATTTTGCCACGCTGTTTACCCATATCGACGAGCTTGTGGAGAGCCTCCGCCTGGTGACTCCGAAGGGGATCATAGAAACCCGACGGCTTCCCGCTTCCGGGGCGGGGCCGAACCCAGACCGGCTGTTCATCGGCAGCGAGGGGATTTTGGGGGTCATCACCAAGGCATGGATGCGCGTGCATAACCGCCCCCGCTTCCGCGCAGGGAGCGCGGTGCATTTCCCGGATTTCTACGCAGCGGCCTTGGCGGTGCGGGCGATCTTGCAAGCGGGGCTTTATCCGGCGAATTGCCGGATTCTGGATCCGCAAGAGGCAGCCAACACGGGGGCAGCGGAGGGAAAGACGGCGGTCATGGTGCTGGCCTTCGAATCGGCCGACCATCCGGTGGAGGCCGCCATGCGCCGCGCGCTGGAATGTTGCGCCGATTTTCACGGAACGCCCGAGGTGACCGAACTTGCCGAAGGGCATTTGGCCGGCGCGGCCGGGCGTTGGCGCGAGGCGTTTATCCGCATGCCGTATCTGCGGGAGCACACCATTCGCTGGGGCGTCATTACCGACACGTTCGAAACCGCCATCACCTGGGATCGGTTCGAATCCTTCCACGCCCATGTCAAGGCGGCCACCGAGGCGGCCATTCGCGAAGTTACCGGACGGGCAGGGCAGGTGACTTGCCGATTCACCCACGCCTACCCGGACGGCCCGGCGCCCTATTTCACGTTCCACGCCTTGGGCCGGCACGGGGCGCTTTTGGAGCAGTGGCAAGCGATCAAACGGGCGGCGAGCGATGCGTTGATCGCGGCCGGGGGTACCATTACGCACCATCATGCCGTCGGGCGCGACCATCGGCCCTGGTATGACCAAGAGCGGCCGGAGCTTTTTGCCTCCGCCTTGCGGGCGGCGAAGCAGGCGCTGGATCCGGCAGGGGTGCTCAACCCCGGGGTGCTGATCGATCCATGATCACATAGGGGCCTGCATGCGGCTTGCGTTTTTGCCGTGAGCCCCTTAAGAGCAAGGGGTGTGAGCGAGAAATCGCGGGCGTAGCTCAGGGGTAGAGCACAACCTTGCCAAGGTTGGGGTCACGGGTTCGAATCCCGCCGCCCGCTCCAAGGTTCTTCATCGGCAGGCTTAAATTCGGCGCGCTCGCATCCGTGCCTCTTATGCGCGGGGGCGGGAGCGGAGCGCACGGCTAGGGAAGAAGCGCCACGATAATGGTGCCGATCAGGAGCACGGCCATGTACGCGGCGATGTGGCGCATGCCTTCATCGGGGTGAATGCGGCTGATCGCGCAGGCGGTGTAGTATCCGACCCCGAAGGGCGGCGAGAATAGCCCGATCCCCATCGCGAGAATGGTGACCATCGCGTAATGGACCTCATCGATGCCGATCTGCCGCGCGATCGGGAACATAAGCGGCCCGAACAGCACGACCGCCGGGATACCCTCAAGCACGCTCCCCAAGATGATGAAGGCGACGATGGAGACGGCGAAAAAAGTCAGCCTGCCGCCGGGTAGGCCGGCCATCGCGTGCGCAAGCATGGCCGAGAAGCCCGACTGCGTCAGCGCCCAGGCCATCGCGGTGGCGGCGCCGATGATGAGCAGGATGGCGCCCGAAAGCGATGCGGTCTCTACCAGCATCGGAATGATCCGCCCCCAGTCGAACCTGCGGTAGATCAGCAGCCCGACGACGAGCGAATAGACGACGCCGATGGTTGAAACCTCGGTTGCCGTTGCTAACCCCTCCATGACCGAGGCGCGAATGAGAAACGGCAGGAGCAGCCCGGGGACGGCGATGATGAAGGTTCGGCCGATGTCACGGATGCTCGGGCGCTTTACATGCGACATGTCCACCTTGCGGAAGCGCCACCAGACATGAAGGCAGAGGGTGAGGCCGAGCAGCGCCCCCGGCAGCAGGCCGCCGTTGAACAGTGCCGCGATGGATACGCCGGTAACCGAGCCGATGGTAATCAGCACAAGGCTCGGCGGAATGGTCTCGGTCTGCGCGCCGGTCGCGGCGAGCAGCGCCAGCAGGTCGCCGGGCTCCGCCCCGCGGGCACGCATCTCCGGAAACAGGATCGGTGCCACCGCGGCCATATCCGCGGCTTTCGCGCCCGAGATGCCGGAAACCAGATACATGGCGCCGATCAGCACATAGTGCAGGCCGCCGCGCACGTGGCCGAACAGGCTGGCCAAGCACTCCACCATCGCGCGTGCCATGCCGGTCATTTCGATCAGCAGGCCGAGAAAGACGAACATCGGCACCGCAAGCAGGATCAACGCGCTCATGCCTTCGTCCATGCGGCTGATGATGATCTCGGCCGGCGTCTCCGTGGTCAGCACCAGGTAGCCGAACGCGGCGAGCGCAAAGGAGAACGCGATCGGCACGCCGGCGAATACCATCACCGCGACGCAGCCGACGAAAAAGATCAGCAAATTGATGTATCCGAGATTCGCGAGCAACGGTTGCAGGAGCACCATGGCGCCGACGAGCCCGCCGACAAGGGCGATTGCGCCGGCAACCTGCCGGAAGCTTCCAACCCTCCAGAGTTGCAGGAGCGCTATGCCCGCCATCAGGGCGAAGCCGACCGGCAGCGCCGCCGCCCGCCAAGCGGCCGAGATCTGCAGAGCCGGCGTTGTGATGACCAGCTCATCGGCGACGAATGCGTAGGCCGGCTCCAGAAAGAACACCAGGCACGCCAAAGAAGTCACGGTCGCGACGGTGCTGAAGAACATCTGCGGGCGCTCGGCCAGTGCGTTGACCGCTGCCGTCATCCGCATGTGCTCGCGGCGCCGGAACGCCACCCCCGCCCCCAACATGGCGAGCCACAGGAACAGGGTCTCGGCCAATTCGTCCGACCACACCAGCGGCGTATGGAACACGTACCGGCTCACCACGCCCGCGAACAGCACGACAATCTCCACAACCATCAGGATCGCAGCCGGGATTTCGAGCGCGAGCCCCAGAGCGGCATCGGCGGTCATGCCCCAGTCCCGCGCAGGGAGAGGGGCATTAGAAGTTGCGGAGTGGGAAGGAAGGGAAGGAAGATTTGCCATGCCCATGCTACGCCAAATTTTCATCGCCCCAGCCCGGCAGGGATCGCCGGGGCAGGGGCTTTGATCTTTGCTGCGGCGACGGAGCTCCCTCGCGCGGCGCGCCCCGCCGTCCTCCTCCTAAAGCGACGCACCGCTGCTCTTCTCCAGCAACTTCCAAAGGTCCGCGCCGAACTTCGCCTTCCACTCGGTATAAAAACCGGCCGACTGCAGCTTCGCCTGGAACAGGTGCGTATCCACGTCGTTGAACACCATGCCCTTCGCCTTTAACCCCTGCTCGAGTGTCGCGTTGAGCTTAAAGACGTCATCGCGTTCGCGCAGCGCCGCTTCCGTGAAATGCTTCTGCAGCACCGCCTTCACATCCGCCGGCAGCTTCGGCCAGATCTTTCCGCTGGCGAGCAGCCAGAAGCCGTCCCACATGTGGTTGGTTTTCGAGAGGTATTTCTGGACTTCGTAGAGCTTCGCCGTATCGATCACCGCGAGCGGGTTCTCTTGCGCGTCGGCGATCTTGGTTTGCAGCGCGGTATAGACCTCGGCGAAGTTGATGGTCATCGGCGAGGAGCCGAACGCCTTGAACATCGAGGTCCAGAGTTGCCCCGGCGGCACACGGATCTTAAGGCCCACGAGGTCGTTGGGATCCCTGATCGGCTTCGTCGAAGTGGTGATCTGGCGGAAGCCGTTGTCGAAGATTTTCGGAAACGCGTAGAGACCGGCCTTTTGAATCTCCGCCCGCATAGCGGCACCGAGTTCGCCGTCGAGCGCCGGCCAGACCTTGTCGTAGCCGGACCAGGCGAAGCCGATGCCGCTGATGGCGACCTTCGGCACCAGGGTGGAGAGAATGAGCGGCGAGAGGGTGAAGAAGTCGATGGCGCCCATACGCAGCTGGTTCAGCATATCGGTATCGCCGCCAAGCTGGTTGTTCGGGAACACTTTGACATCGACCTTGCCGCCGGTTTCCGTGTGGATCGCCTCCGCGGCCGCCATCATGCGAACGCTCATCGGATGCGTCTGGGGAAGGTTGTTGGCGTATTTCAGCGCGAATTCGGCAGCATGAGCGCGGGAATATTTGAGAATTCCGGGTAATGCGAGCGCGGTCCCGAGGGTCAAGGATATCGCGCGACGGCGGGTGAGGGGCGTCATCTGGTGTTCCTCCGATCAGGTTTGGCCTGGGGCCGCAGCAGGGGCGTGCAAAGCGAACGCGGTTCGCCTCGTGTTTTGCCACCCCGCCCAAGATTTGCAACGCGGCTTCCGGATGGGTGGGAACGCGCGCGGACCCGAGCCCTATTTGAAAGCGGTGGCAAGGAAGTGGGGGCCGGGAGAAGGGTGGCATCGCCGGCGTGCCCGTCTCGCAGGGTCACGCGCGTCGTCCAAATTTGGATGCCTGTCCACTGAAACCGGCATGTTTCAAGCGGTCAGCGACGATTTCCGCGCTCGCTGCTCCGCCCTTCCGATCCAATTGCAATAGTTCGTATGGGGTTGCTTGGTTCCGCCGATGAGGACGAGGCACCGTCGACCGCAGCGGCCTACAACCAAGTCTGACCGACTCAGTGCACCGTTAATGTACCGTGAATGATTCTGTTGGCCGGCGTGTATCCATTGACTACACTATTGGCATGATGAAGGATTCGAGGCTCCGCATCAGAGTGCAGCGCGGTCTTCGCGACAAATTCCTTGAGGTGTGTCGAACACAGGGCAAGCCCGCTGCCCAGGTTTTCCGGGAATTCATACGCGATTACGTTGAGCACCATGGCCCGTCGGTCGAACCTTCTGGCAGGTGTCCGCCCTCGGCAGCGGCCGATCGGGAGGGCGACGCCTAATGCGTATCACCCGTCTCAGTATCTCAAACTTTCGTTCGATCAAGTCCCTCGACCTCGAACTGAATGACACGACTGTCTTGATAGGCCCGAACAATGCCGGGAAAACAGCCATCCTCGACGCTATAAGATTTGTCCTCACACGCCGCTGGGGACAGCGTGGCACAGGCTTTACCGAGTACGACGTCCACCTTGCCGACGAGCACGCTGACCCGAAAGCGTCTCCCGGTGTCTCAATAGAGATTCGGGTCGAAGAGCAAAAAGCGGGAGAATGGCCCGTGACCCTTCAGCAGGATCTCAGCGGGATCATCCAGATCGATCCGGCTACAGAAAAGACCTCCATCATTCTCCGTGCAAGCTGCGCCTGGAATGAAGCCACCCAAAGTTTTGAGCCGTCGTGGACATTCCTCAACGCGGGCCGGCAGCCGCTTGTCGGCGATTCGGCCCGGCGCATCAATCTCGAACGCTTTTGGCAGTATCTCCCGTTCTTCTATCTCGGCGCGTTGCGCGACGTGGACGACGAGTTTTCGCCGCGCTCTCAATTTTGGGGCCGGTTGCTCAAGGCCATGGAGATTCCGCCCGCGTTGGAATTCAAAGTCCAACGCGTCCTCGATCTTCTGAACAAGAAGTTGGCGCAAGCCGATCCTCGGCTTGCAAAGATCGCGGAGACTCTCTCCGGCACGACGCGAGTGGCGGCCCGCGACCGCGACGGCAGGGTCGATTTACGGCTCGTTCCCCTCAAATCATGGGACCTGCTTTCCAGAGCCGAGATCATCCTTCGTGATGAGCCGGACTGGCCGTGGCTTCCGCTGCAACGTCATGGCCAGGGCGTGCAGAGTCTTTCCATCATCTTCCTGTTCAAGGCCTTCGTTGAACACCTACTCACTGAGCTCTACGAGGCGGACAGCGCGCCTGTGCTAGCGCTTGAAGAACCAGAAACGCATCTGCATCCACAAGCCGCACGAACGCTGTGGACGCATATCAAAGATCTGCCCGGTCAGAAGATCATCACTACGCACTCCCCCTATTTTGTGCAGCACGTCCCATTTCGCGACCTGCGCGTGGTTCGCCTCACCGAAAAGGGGACGGAGGTCTATTCGTTGCCCGCGAACTTCTCCGCACGTATCCCGCACGTGGCGAAGCTCGATGACGTTGTTGCTGGAAGTGGCAGGTTGCTCGAATACGATCGCGCGGCCGAGACGCTAACCGTTCACGGTAAGCTGGATAAGCAGTGTTATCAGGATCTGCTGACCTGCTACGTCAACCACGCCGACAGAGCCGTTATCCACGGTGTCTTGCGCGACCTGCATGACCGTGCGTTATTGTTCATCGGCGACGACGAATTGAAGGCGCTGGAAACCTTCGCGCGGCGGATTCGGGGTGAAATCTTCTTTGCGCGCCGTTGGTTCATCGTGGAGGGGCAGGCCGAATACCTGCTCGTTCACGCGATGGCGCGCGAGCTTGAATACGACCTAGACGAGCACGGCGTCGCAGTGATCGACGCCCAGAACAATGGCAACCCCGGCATCTTCGCCGCCCTCGCACGGGCGCTCGCCATACCGTGGCTTGCAGTGTTCGACGGTGATGACACAGGGCGTGGCTATTGCCAAAGCATCGAGAAGCGCGGCTTCGCGCCAGCGTTCGTCGCGACCCGGTGCCGGACGCTCACCGCCAGGGACCTTGAAGCGCAATTGGTCGCCGACGGACTCGAGGAGGAACTGAGAACGGCGCTGATCCGTATTGGGGTCACCGGAGCGACGGCGGCTGACCAACCGACGCTGCTGTGTCTGTTGCGCGGCCATAAGGTGGCCTATGCGGCCGAACTGGCCGCCATGATGCGCGGGAATGCACCACTGGCCGCCAGAATGCCTCAAGCCTTTCGCGATGCGATTGCGGACCTTAGGGGGTTGGCATGACCGACAATCCGCTTGAGCAGGCCCTCACCAAACTGACGGACATCCAGCGCGAAGCAGTAGCGTGGAACGATGGTGCTATGCTGGTCCTCGCCGGTCCTGGCTCGGGGAAGACGCTGGTGCTCACGTGTCGAATCGCCCGCTTGCTTGACGAGGGCCGCAACAAGTCCTTCCGCGTTCTCGCGCTGACGTTCACGAACAAGGCCGCTGACGAGATGAAGGAGCGCGTTGCTAATTTCGTCCCCGGCCTTGAGGAACGCGCGAACATCGGCACGTTCCACAGCTTCTGCGGACAAGTTCTGCGCCAACATGGCATCCACCTCGGCATCAAGCCGGACTTCGCCATCTACTCACAGGACGATGATCGTAAAGCCGTTCTGAAAGACGCGCTGAAACGCGCAGGCATGGACACGCAGGCCGTCCGGTATCTCAGTTTGATCGACCGAATGAAGACCGGGTTGATCGAACCGAAGGACGCGGTGTCATGTCTAGCGGGAACCACCGACGCCTACGAGTTCTCCCAAGCCTATCTGGCTTACGAAGATCAATTGCGCCGCCTCAATGTTTTGGATTTCAATTCCTTGATATTCAAGGCGCATAGGCTGTTTTCAAATTTCCCTGCGATCGCGGGCTGGTACCGCCGCTTCTATCCTTATTGGCTGCTCGACGAGTTTCAGGATACCAATGAAGCCCAATATCGCCTTCTTCGCGCGATGGCGGGTCAAGACTTCAAGAATGTCTTCGCCGTAGCGGACGACGACCAGATTATCTACCAATGGAATGGTGCTAGCTTCCGACAGATTCAGCGTTTCCGTGCTGACTTCACTCCACAATTGATTCAGTTGCCGACGAACTACCGTTGTCCGCCTGCCATAGTGGCTGCGGCCAATAGGCTCGTATCCTATAATGTCCAGCGGACAGAGGCGAAGAAGCCTCTTATCGCTGGCAAGAAGGAACTCAAGCTTCCCGAACATGAACATATCCAGCTTCGCAATTTTGATTCCGACCAGATGGAAGCGGAGGAGATCGCAAAGGAGATTGCAGCGCGTGGAAAGAGCCAGTGGGGGCAGACCACGGTCCTTGCGCGAACCCGCGCCCTGCTGGAGCGGATGCAAAAGGCGCTTCAGGCTCAGCAGGTGCCCGCCGTCATCGCACAACGTCGGGACAATTTTCTTTCCGCCGAAATCCGGTGGCTGGTCGCTTGTTTAGTCGAGATCGTGCGGCCGTTGGACCGCCGAAACTTAGCCGTCCTAGTGGACGCCTTCAATAGATTTGCCGAGATTCAAGTGTCGGTAGATCAGGTCCTGTCGGACGCAGAAGCAAGCGGCGTCGCCTATCTCAGAGCATGGGTCGAAGCGGCTAAGCGAGAGGTGGGAGACGGGTCGGCGCGGCTGGAGCTAATCGAAGCTGCCAGTCGCCTCGAACCGGCGTCAGCGATGAAGATCGCCGACGAAATTCTCAAGGAGTTTGCAAGCCAGGCCACTGGAAATGACTCGGACCTCGCCGAGGACCTTGCGGCATGGAGTGAGATTTCCAACGATATCTGCAAGCACTTTGGACGCAACATTTCGCTGGATGCGTTCCTACAGCAGCTTCAGTTGCGATCGAAGGCACCATCGTCGCAGCCTGACACCGTTACCCTTATGACGGTGCATGGGGCGAAGGGCCGTGAGTTTGATTTCGTTTATCTGATCGGGCTGGCCGAAGACGTGCTGCCGTCATTTCAAAGCTGTAAGAAAGGTGACGGTAGCCCGGAGATGGAAGAGGAACGGCGCAACTGCTTCGTTGCCATCACGCGAGCTAAGGAATCGCTCATCCTTAGTCGTGCAGAGAGCTACCGTGGTTGGAGGAAAAAGCCTTCACGGTTCCTCGTCGAGATGGGGTTTTGTCAGCCGCAGACAGATGCGTGAGGTGGGACGACCTAATCTCGGACACATCGGAGCATGACGGGCAGAACGATCTCCATCAAACGCACTTTACGGTGATCGATAATCTTCAATTCAACGAAATACATTTTGGCAGTTCCAGGTAGCGGCAGAAGGCGTTCGCCAATTAAAATTAAATCTGCCCTGGCGTCCGATATTCCGCTTCGAGATGCTGCGGCGAACCCACGAGGATCGAAATGCACCTCGCGCGCGAGGTCGCGACACTGCGCTGGTTTAGGCTGTAGAGAAACTTTGTTCCGCGTGGTGCATCCGCGTCACGTGACGTCGCGGTCGAATAGATGGCGATCGATGCTTCCCAGCCTAGAATTTGTCAACGGTGCCTATACATGCGCCCGGCGGATGCTGGATCTCGGAGATCTGGGCGTTGTAGGGCGTGGTAATGACGATGTCGTTGAGCGTGATCGGCTTCTCTCGCACCTCGCCGGCAAGGCGGCCACTTCTTCCCGGCGATCCGCAAGGGCGGCTTCTCGGGCAAACGTATGGATTTGCCCGCCAGCCACCGGGAACGAGCCGCCGGAAGCGGGCGTCCGGGCTCGGTTCGGTTTGCCGTCGCTCAACGCGGTCCGCGCCGCTCGGTGTCCTGGTATCTTCACCATTCTCCAATCCATCGTCAGGAATAGAGAGAGTCAAAGCGCATACCGATATGTTTGGAGATTTACGCGAAAGGTCACGAGCGATACTACGCGCGCCTCTCCGACGTACAACTGCAAAAACACGACCAAACATCAACCGTAAGAGCGGCCGTTGTTAGCGTCATCGAAATGTCTTGCGCGCATCATCATACTGAAAAGCTGAGCCGCTAAACCCGAAGCGCATTTCGGCAACCCGGTTCCTCCCGGTTTTTTCCGCACTTGCGCGAGGGTGTGAGGTCATGACGTTTTTCTCTTGTCTGGGCGTTAGAGCGCTGCGTGGCGTGAGTTTCCTGGCGTTGACGGTGCCGCTCATGCTCGCGGACGGAAAAGCGGAGCAGGCGCAGCCGGGCCCGCTTGCCCATATCTCGCCGGTCAGCGACTCTGCACTCGAGCACCCTGCGCCCGGGGACTGGTTGATGCGCCGGGGAAATTACGCCGGTTGGGGATACAGCAAACTCGACCAAATCCGCGCGGACAATGTCGCCCGGCTTCGGCTTGCCTGGGCCTGGACGATGGAGCCGGGATACCAGCAGGAGGCGCCTTTAGCCCATGACGGCGTCGTGTTCCTCGGCAATCCGCGTAATGTTGTGCAAGCGTTGGACGGCCGCACGGGAGAGCTGCTGTGGCAATATCGGCGCGAACTGCCGCCCGTAGAGGGACGCTATCACCAAGACCTTTTCGATCGTCAGCGCGCCAGTATCGCGCTTTATGAAGACAAAGTGTTTTTGACGACCGCGGATGCGCATGTGATTGCACTGGACAGCAAAACCGGGAAAGTGGTGTGGGACACCGCCGTTGCGGACTACCGCCAAGGCTATACCTTCACCGGCGGGCCGATCGTTGTCAAAGGCAAAGTCATTGCGGGGATGTCAGGCTGTACCATGCCGACAACCCATGGTGGGTGTTTTATTGTTGCACTTGACGCGCATAACGGACGGGAGCTTTGGCGGACGCACACAGTTGCTCAGCCGGGATCGGCGGGTGACGCGACATGGAACGGCCTGCCGCTCGCACGGCGGAACGGCGGATCGGCATGGAATACCGGGAGCTACGATCCAACGTCAAATCTCCTGTTTTGGGGCGTCGATGGGCCAACCCCACACTCGCAAGTGGCGCGTGGCACGGGAAACGGTGCGGTGCTGTATACAGAGTCGACCTTGGCGATGGATGCCGATACCGGACAAATAAAATGGTACCATCAATTTCTCCCCGACGATAACTGGAACTTGGATCATACGTTCGAGCAGGTTCTTGCGGATGTCTCGATTGAGGGGAGAGCTCGAGAGGCTCTCCTCGCCATCGGCAAACCCGGAATACTTTGGGCGCTTGACCGGCGCAACGGTGCCTTTTTATGGGCGCGTGAGACGACCTATGAGAATGTCGAGCATGTCAATCCTGTGAGCGGAGACATCAGCGTTAATCAAACACTGATCCCGCAACAATTAGACCAGACGGTTTTCGTTTGTCCGTCGATGTACGGTGGCAAACTCTGGATGGCGAGCGCCTTTGACCCGGTAGCCAAAGCCCATTTCTTGCCTCTTAACAACCTCTGTATGGATTATAAGGCTGTGGCCCAAGAGGAGCTGCCGGGAGAGGATTATGGGCGTGGCCGCATGCAGTTCCGCTTTGCTCCGGGTCGCAACGGCAAGGTTGGGAGGGTGGAAGCTATCGACATATCCAGCCGCAAAACCTTATGGATTCATGAGCGGCGCCCGTTTTGGTCGAGTTCTTTGTTGGTTACGGCGGGCGGTCTGGTAATCGGGGGTGATGCAAATCGCCACGTCGTGGCACTGGAGGCGCGAAGCGGCAGGGTCCTTTGGGAGCTCGCGTTGAGTAATCAACCGGGTGGCTTTCCGATGACTTACCTCGCCGGCGGCAAGCAGTTTCTCGCCATACCTGCAGGCTATAGCTTGATCGGCAATCGCGTCACGTCGAGCCTGACGCCGGAAATCCCGGTGCCGGCCCGCGGATCGACCCTCTGGGTCTTCGCGCTGCCGGAAACGGAACAGCAATAAGCGCGTTTCAGCTCTTGCAACAAAAAGAGCGCGCGCGGGCCGGCAAGATCCCTAACAGCCCGCCGCTGAATTGCGGTTTCTGATCAACTTTCCTCGGGAGCGATGGGCCGGCGGTTTGGGCATGAATGAGGCGAGGCAACGCGGGCGAGTTGTGGCTGCTCGTCTCGCCGGGCGCCAGCAGCGAAGGCCACCCGCCCCGGATTTTTTAATAACGGCAGTCAACCCTGACGCCCTTTTAGCCAAGAATCATGCGCTATCCCAATGCCGTGCCGCGCACAACGCGCACGCTGCGGCAGGGGCATGCCGACGAAGCCGTGATATCAACGAGGATACTTAAACTGTTCCGGCGGGACCCATTCGTGAATATCGATCTTTGGCAACTTATTCCGCGTAACGGAAATAGAACTCTGGCGTCTCTTATAGTGTTCTAGAAGGGAACTTTTGGCGGGGGACTGGGGCTCGAGGCCAAAGCGCGCGTTGGTAGCGCAAGCCAACAGGATGTCTGCCATTTGGATGAGATCATCTTGCTTGGAATCGAGAGAACGTATCTTCCGGATAATGCGGCTCGACTTTGAGCCGAACGCTTTCTTGAATGTTCGGTTGAAGAGAAATTCCACACGATTCATAACGCGGTCTCGTGAAAAGTAACCTGCGTCGGGAAAAACCCACCATCTCTTCGAATCGGATAGGCGGCCAAAAGTAACGCGGAGGAATTGATAATAAACCGACGCGAGCAACTCATCATGATTCGGGCTGCGCCGTTTGCAAGAGCGGAACTTTTGCCAGGCGGCACTGGAACGATCAACAATAAGCATTGAGTAACGCACATCGGGTGTATCAAAGAATGTATCGATCCATTCCTTATAGGCGGAAAGGTATCTGGCAGAAATTTTTCCCCAACGGACTTCTCCATCCAATTTGTTCGAGGCGCGGACTTGCTTCAAAGCAGAATAAAGTTGTTCTCTGCATCGTTCCGGGCAGACAAGTCCGCCAAGGATGAGAGAACTTTTAGGCGTGTCCTTGCGTTCATCCGAATAAAGGTGATATTCCGTAACTATCTCGTTGCTCCCTATGCCCTGCTGGATCGGAAAAAGGTTTCCGCGTCACGCGTGCTTTATGGCCTCTTAGCGAGAGGCCCGCCGCAGGCGGAGTATAGCACAAGCCACTCGTTTCTTCCACGGCGTTAGCCGTTATCCCTCTTCCGCACCGCACCCTCATCCGCGATAGTGCTGCAAGTAGCGCCACTCAAAGGCACGCTTGGCGACATGCCAGAGGGGATTGGGTAAAACGAAGGAGCGTTCCAGCGTCCGATACACCATCACGCCGCTGTTCAGCGTATCGACGATGCAAACGAGTTCGGCTTTGAACGTCGCGCCGCCAGGTTTGCCCTCAAGAAAGGCGATGGCGTTTTCCACCGCCGCCTTCGCTTGCAAATCGGCCGTGTGCCCCTGTTTGGGGAGCCAATCGGGGACCCCGGCATAGGAGCCGGCATCGCCCGCCAAGACCGCCGATACCGCCCGTTCCCGCAGGTCATTGGATAAAGCTCGGGTCATCTTCGCCGGCCTCGTCCCTAGCCGGTACTTTGGATCACACAATTCCTCCCCAAACCGAATCCTCCCTCGGTCACTCAAGTCGTGAACCGCTCCGGCGCGACATCAATCGTGTCCGCGCGGCGGCCAGTATCCGGTCGGACAATTCCGGATCATCAACGCTGCGTGCCAAAGTCAGCGCGCCGACCATCGTCGCGACAATAGCCAGTGCCTCGTCTTGCGACTTGCGATGGCCTGGCAACAGGCTGGCGATCTGGTTCGCGGCCGCCCGCACGGCATCCGTGAAGGTACGCCGGATCGCGCCGCCCTGACGAGGGATTTCGCCCGCCAGGGCCGCCATGACGCAGCCATCACCACGCCGTTCCCGATGATCCGCAGAGAGGTAGCGGGAGATGTAGTCGTCGAGGGTCCTGACGTTGCTCATGCGTGCCGAATTCTCTCTTTGAGCGTGACTGAGTGCCTCGGCGGCCAGTCGTTCCTTGGAGCCGAACTGGCTGTACAAGCTGCCGTGGGTCAGGCCGGCGGCCTCGGTCAGGGCATCGACGCCAACGCCCGACAGCCCATGCTCCCGGAATAACCGGGCAGCCTCGGTCAGAATACGCTTTCGGTTTTCAGCCGCTTTTTCCTTTGAAACCCGCATGGTTCTCACCTTCCCGGCCGCGTGAAAACGGGCCTTGACATTATTAATGGCGATCGCCACTAATATACTAATCATGACGATCGTCATCAATACGATTGTCCCAAACGAGCGGAGATCCACGATGTCGAAGACAAACACCGCGCTCGTCACCGGCACCACCCGCACCGAGATCCGGGGCAGGACCGGTATCGATGTCGCGGTCATACCGGCGGACAACCTGATGGACGTCGGCGACATGGTCGACGCAGCGCTCGTCGGTCTGGATATCGGCGAGGCGGTGACAATTCCGTCCTTGCCGGACACGTCCGTGTGGTTGCGGTTGAGTGATGCGCGTCTTGCGATGGGGCCGAATTTGTCGCTGGCGCAGGCGGCTCAGCGATACCATCGGGCGGGAGCAGCGGCGTGACCGCGGCAATGAAGCCGGGTCAGGTCCTGGCCATCGTTTGCGCCGGCATCGTTCTCGCCAGTCTGGACCTGTTCATCGTCAATGTGGCGCTGCCGGATATCTCGCAGGACTTCAACGATGCGAATCTCGGGAATCTGTCCTGGATTCTGAACGGCTATGCTATCGTCTATGCAGCGCTGCTGGTATTTTGCGGCAGGCTGGCTGAACGCTTCCCTCGAAATTACAGTTTCCTTGCGGGCATAGCCGTGTTTACCGTCGCTTCGGCGGCCTGCGCCCTTGCGAAGAGTGTCGAAACGCTGGTCGCATTCCGACTAGTGCAGGCGGCGGGGGCGGCGCTGCTCACCCCGACGTCATTGGGGCTGATCCTGGCCACTTTCCCGCCTGAACGCCGCGGGGGCGCGGTCCGCGTCTGGGCTGCCGTCGGCGGGTTTGCCGCCGCTCTGGGACCCTTGGCGGGCGGATTGCTGGTCACTGCCAGCTGGCGGTGGATTTTTCTAATCAACGTGCCGATTGGTCTGCTCGCGTTGGTGATCGGCTGGGTCAAACTCCCAAGGATTCCCGGCCACGACGTTCCTGCACCGCATGTCTCGGCAGCCGCGCTGATCACCATCGGCATCGCCCTGCTGACCTTCGGAATCGTCAAGCTGAATGATTGGGGTTGGAACTCGTATGGCGTCGCGCTGAGTTTCGCTGCTGCTGCGGCGATGTTGGCGTTGTTTGCCGCTCATTGTCTGCGATCGGAAAATCCATTCGTCGATCCGGACTTGTTCCGAATCCGGAATTTTGCCGGCGCGTTTGGCGATGATGCCCTTCTCCGTCGCGTTCGGGGGCTTCCTGCTTGCGCTTGTGCTGTGGGAGCAAGGCGTATGGCACTGGTCCGCCATGAAGATCGGTCTTGCCATAGCGCCGGGCCCTTTCATGGTTCCCTTAACGTCGCTGTTGCTGGCGGGACGGTTGATTGCCCGTTTCGGCGCCGCAGCGGTTGCTGCAGCCGGACTGTTTATCCTCGCCGCGGACGAAATCATGTGGGCCGAGATGGCCGGATCGCACGCCGACGCGGGGCTCGCTGTGCTTTGCATGGTTCCGTCGGGCATCGGCGTCGGGCTGACGCTGCCGACGCTGATGGGGGTCGGCACGTCTGCGCTTCCCGCATCGTCATTCGCAACCGGGTCCGGCGTAATCAACATGCTTCGCCAACTCGGCTTGGCCATCGGCGTCGCCATTTTGGTCGCGATCGTCGGATCCCCCGACCTGCCGGAGGCATACATGGCGGCGTTTCGGCTCGCTTGGCAGGCAATGGCGGCGATCACCGTGCTTGGCATGTTCCCGTTGCTTCTGTTGCGCGGCCGTACGCAAGCGCGGTCCCCAGCCGGTCACGTTGGCGTTAGCACGGGCAGCATCCCGAAACCGGCGTTCAGTGAACCGGCGGAAAGTTAGCCGTCGTGCCGATCGCCCACATTTCCGCAACCTTTTTCAGAAGGAAACCAGAGTAATGGAACACCAAGATCTCGATGTCCGGATCATCTCCGTCGAACATCTCACGATCCGCTCAAAGAAGGCATTCGAGGAGGTCAAAAGCAAGTTGGAAGCGCTCGTGCCTCGGATCGATGACGGCCTCTTCACGCTCCTGAGATACGGCGAAGTCGAGCGCGCGTTGCGCGAATTGGAAGCTTCGCCGCCGTTGATGATTTTCGGTTCCCGGAACCATGGCGCCTTGCTTGCCGTAGCGGGTTTGCAGCGGCGGTCCGTGCAGTATGACATCGGCAACCCGTTGACCGCGTCGAAGATGACCCGGCACCAAATCTCGGCAGGCCTCTATGCGCCCGTCCGCGTGCTTCTCCGCGAAGCTGCCGAAGGGGATGTCGCTTTCGAGTTTGACCGGCCGCTCTCCCTATTCGGACAGTTTCAGGACGGCGATGTCGACCCGGTTGCGCGTCAGCTCGATGAGAATCTGCGATCGGTATTGCAGCAAGCCGCGTCCTGAGAAACCTCGACTTCGTGGCCCCCGGGGCGAGCGTCGGCGTGCCGAGGAACGCCGCCGCCGGCCGGCGCCGTTCCGGGATTGACGCGCTGCTCCTCCGGCGCGCGGTGATCGAACGCGGCCGGAAGCGGCCCCGGCAGGCTACACCGTTTGCTTGCGACGCGAATTATTGCGCCGGGGCGTCGGGCCCACGCCGATTGTTCCAAAGACTATCCGCCATGCCGACAAACGTTGCGACCCAGGCAACCACCGCGAGCACCATGAAGGCTTTCGACAGGCGCATCAGAAACGACACGCCGGTGTCCGTCGCAAGCCGGCCGGTGGCGACGGAATACATCCCCAGCGGAAACACACCGCCCCAATAGAGCGGGTCATAGGCGAAGGCAACGCCCCGAACCAGATAACGCCATACCCCCAGCACCAGAAGCATCGGAATCCACCAGCTGCCGATGGCCCAAAAGAACAACGTTAGGCCCTCGACAAAGGGAACGAGCGCGGCGATGGCCGGCGAAAGCGCTTTCAATTCGAGCAAATCTGCCCCGGCCAATGTCGAAATCGCCACCGCGCCCATGTTGATCCAATAAGACGGTGTCAAATCCTCGGGCGCCATCGGCAGAAACATGTAGCGAAAGAAAATCAGCGTTATCAGCCACAAATAAAGCGCGCCAGCGCTAAGCCAGAGGATGAGCGCAGCGAAGATCAGCGGCTGGCGCAAGCCGGGCGTGGCACCCGCGCCGAGCATTTCCAGCGTTAATATGGCGAGAGATTGGGTGGCAACAACACTCACAAGCCAGCCGCCGTTGATCCCGACCTGAAGGCCGGGCTTTTCAGGCTTGATCGTCAGCAGTGCGAAAATGCCGTAAAGCACAATGATCCATAAAAGCCCGGTAACGGCCCACAAGCAGGCGGCGGCCAATACCGCATGGCGTTGGATCACGAGTTCGCTGCCGAATACACCGAAAGCGGCAACGACCGTGAAAAACCCAACCCCGCGGCTGTGGCTCTTGAGATCGGCGGCGAACGCACGAGGATAGCACCGAATGCGCATCGCCGTTGCTGCGATCAGGACGATCAGAAACCCCGCATTAAGCCAGAATAACACGCCGGGCAACAGCGGCACGTCGTGCAGCCGCGCGGCAAGCGCGACAATCCCGGTTGCCATCACCAAGGCGAAGTAGCCCGGATCCAACCGCTCCAGCCGATCGCGCGGCCCGCGGGCAAAGCGCAGCACCAGCAGCTTCATGGCGCCGACGGAGAGCTCGCCATTACCGGGTAGGCCCGGTTGCGCTCGGTCGTGCCGGCGAAAACGGCAATATGCCCACCGATGGCCTGCCGCGCACCGCTTCGCCGCACCTTCATCCGTGGTAGTGCTGCAAATAACGCCACTCAAAGGCGCGCTTGGCGAGGTGCCAGAGGGGGTTGGGCAGAACGAAGGAGCGTTCCGGCGTCCGATACACCATCACGCCGCTGTTCAGAGTATCGACAATGCAAACGAGTTCGGCCTTGAACGTCGCGCTCGCTGGTTTGCCGGCAAGAAAGGCAATAGCGTTTTCCACCGCTGTCTTCGCTTGCAGATCCGCCACGTGCCCCTGTTTGGGAAGCCAATCGGGCGCCCCGGCATAGGAGCCGGCATCCCCTGCCACAAACACCCCCGGAAAGCCCTGCACCTGGCAGGTGAGATCCGATTGGATAAACCCGCCGGGCGAAAGCGGCAAACCGCTGGCGCCTGCCCAATCAGGCCCGGTCATGCCCGGGACGAAGACAATCAGATCCGCCGCAATCTCGCCTCCCTCGGTTTTCACCACGCCGGCCTCGAAGCCTTGGATGCGATGTCCGAGATGCGTGCGGATACCGCGCTTTTCCATTTCCAAAAGCAGCCGCGCCACGGCTTTTGCGCCCAAGCGGTTGCCGGGCTCGCGCATCGGGTTGAAAAAGACCAAGTCGAACTGCGCGCGCCGGCCGGTGCGGCGCAAATAGCTGTCAATCCCGAACAAGACTTCAAACACCGGCCCGCCGCGCACTGCCGGCGGCTCCTTCGGGTTGCCGGCAAAACCGAAGGCGAGCGTACCGCCGTTAAGGCTGTGGAGGCGGTCGCGGATTGCCTCCGCCGCGTCCAGCCCGTCGCAGATCGCCCACGTATGCTCGATGCCGGGGAGCGCCCTCAACCCCCGCCCGCCGCTGGCGATGATCAGCGCCTCGTTCGCCACCTCCCCGGCAGTGGTGACGACCACGCGCCCGCCTTCCTTCAGCCCCATCGCCCGGGCTTGATGGAAATTCACCCGTGCACGCCGCAAAAACGGTCCGAGAGGGATCAGGAGATCTTTAGCCGTGCGCAATCCGGTCGGAATCCAAATCAGGCTCGGATAATAGAGGAAGGTGTCTTGCGGCGCGATGAGCGTGATATCCGCTTGCGGCAGTTTGCGGCGGAGCTCTCGAATGGCAGTGAGGCCCGCGAACCCGGCGCCGATGATGGTAATGCTTGCCATCGCCTCGGTTCTCCTGCGCAGCTTTGCTTTACGGTGCGGGCGCATCGCACCCTTTTGCATGCCAAACCCCACCTTTAGGCTATGTCGAAATGGGGTGTCTGTCCACCGCGATCGGCGGCATTTCCCGAACGATCAGCCAGGCTCGGGGGTTCGTTGTTCGATCTTCAGCGCAGGCGCGGACCGCTCTGCCGCGCGGGTGCAAAACGCCATCTTCGAGACATTCCGCACATCATGCGTCCACGGTCTCATCGCGCTGCCGTCCTTTTCCGGAACATCATCTCGCTTTTTTCGAAGGGCATGGCGGTACGACGCTTCGGTTCGCCCAAAAGCGAATTGGCGCACCTGACGCTACGCCCGCTTTGCATATTTTCTTTCCCAACGATAACTGAGTTGCGGGCGGGTGAGCCCAAGAAGACGCGCGGCAGCAGAGAGATTGCCGCGCGAGCGCCGCACGGCCTCCTCGAGAAGTTTGCGCTCGAGGGCTTCGAGCGTCAGACCGCTGGCCAGCAATTCATCCACCAACGAGGATGGCGGCGCGGAGGATTCCTCTGAAGAGAGCAGGCCGTGGCTGGTGACAACGGCGCCGTTCTCGGAAAGCACAAGATCCGGGAAAAGATCGCCGGCATCAATCGCCATGCCGTCCGGCGTGGTAATCACCAACCGTTCGATCAGGTTTTCGAGCTCACGCACATTACCGGGCCAGTCATATTGCAGAAGGGCTTGATAGGCGCGGTCGGTCAGGCTCGGGACCGGGCGGTTATAGAGGTTTGCAAAACGTTGGAGAAGGCTGAGTGCCAGCGCATGGATGTCTTCCCCGCGTTCACGCAACGGGGGGATGCGAATGGGCACCACGTTCAGGCGGTAAAAAAGATCGGCGCGGAAACGGCTTTCGCGAACAGCACTCTCAAGGTCGCGGTTGGTGGCGGCGACGATGCGGACATCAATCTTGCGGCAGCGTCCGCCGCCGAGCCGCTCGATTTCGCTTTCTTGGAGAACGCGGAGCAGCTTGGCTTGCGCGGGCAGCGGCAGCTCGCCGATTTCATCAAGAAAAAGCGTGCCGCCATGAGCGAGCTCGAAACGCCCGGCCCGAGAGGCGTGTGCACCGGTATAGGCGCCGCGTTCGACGCCGAAAAGCTCCGCCTCGATCAGTTCAAACGGAAGGCCTGCGCAGTTTACGGCGATAAAGGGGTTGTCCGCGCGCGGGCTGAGTTTGTGCAAAAGCCGCGCAAAGCGTTCCTTGCCGACGCCGGTCTCCCCGGTCAACAGCACGGTGGCGCGGGTCGGCGCAACACTCCGGAGCAGCTCAAGGGCAGCTCGGAAGGCAGGTGAGCGGCCGACGAGCTCGGACGGCGGGCTTGGCGCGGCCGCCGGCAAAGCGGGCGGGATATTGATGTGGGAAGGTATGTTCGCGCTCTCAAAGAGGATCGCGCCGTCTTCCTCCTCCTCGCCCCATTCTTCCAGCGGTTTGCCGACAATATGGCAAAAATCGTGGCCGCAGCCGACGCAGGCGGTTTCGCGGTAGAGAATGCGCCGCCCCATGAAAGCGCTGGTGTAGCCGCTGGCATAGCCGAGCAGCATCCAACACACGGGGTCCGAGGAAAGACCGAAATCGCGCCGATGCATTTCGGCTTCCCAGGAATGGTCCCAGCGCACCTCGGTATAGAAACGCCCGGAGATTTCATCGGCGGCGAAACTGAGGATGCGGACCCGGACGGCGCCTTCGAGCATATGCAGCTGCGGGCCGACCATGAATTTTTCGAAAAAACTTGCGTCATGGCGGACCGTTTTGGCCAGCGCCGCATCGGAGCGGCCGGCGGTGAAGCCAACCCGCAGGAAATATTGGCGTGCGTAGCGGGCTCCCAAGCTAGCGATCAATTCCCGGCGTAGGGCGGCGAGCGCAGCGGCGTGGACGAGGAGCATACGTTGGCCGGCAAGCCAAATTCGGCCATCATCAACCGAGAAGCGGATCAGGCGTCGGAGATCTTCATCCGAGGGGGGTGTATAAGGGGCAAGATCGGACATCGGCGTTTCCTCGCATTCTCGCTCAATCCTGACAGCGTTTCATCAAATGGTCAAGAAAAAAATCGATATTCCATTATATGGTGAAAAATCATACCCATAATCGGGCCAGACGTATATGATCTCGATAATCAAAGCTCATGGTGATGGCGATATAACTAGAGATTCATAGAAAAAACAGATATATAAAAAATTCTCGAAATTTTCTTGGCAGGTTGGCACGGTTCTTGTAAGAAAGGCGGTCAAGCCGGTGCGCTCGTGCCCCGGCCATCTCATGAACGAGGCAACGGATAACGGGGGAGATGTCTTCATGGCCTCAGAAGCGAGAGACACGACATTCGATCCGAGCCGGCGGTTCGTCCGCTTCCATCGGATCAACCCTCAGGGTTTTGTGGAATTCGCGTTCGCGATCGGCGCTCCGGAACTCTCGGTCGAACTCATGTTGCGCCCTGAGGATTTCGAAGCCTTCTGTCAGATCCAGCGCGCCGAGCGCCTCGATCTCGTTTCCCCTTGTTCCCCTGACGCCTGACCCCATCCCGAGGAGGATAACGTGAGCATTGACCTTAAAACGAGAGAAATCAAACCGCTCAGACACACCTACACGCATGTCGCGAGGCTGATCGGCGGCGATAAACCGGCAACGCGCTACCAGGAAACGCTCGGAGCGCAGCCGTCTGCCAATTTCCATTATCGGCCGACCTGGGATCTCGAGCATGATCTTTTTGATCCGTCGCGTTCGAAAATTCGCATGGATCAATGGGACGATCTTCGCGACCCGCGGCAATTCTACTACGCGACCTGGACGATGGCACGCGCCCGCCAGTTTGAGGCGGTGGAAACAAACTTTGCCTTCGTCGAAAGCCATGGCATGCTCGCCGCCCTCCCCGAAAAGATCCGCGAGGAAGCGCTCGTGGTGCTCACCCCGCTGCGCCATGTGGCCTGGGGCGACAACATGAACAATTCGCAGATTTGTGCGACGGCTTATGGCGCCGCTTTCACCGCGCCGGCCATGCTCTATGCCATGGATCAGCTCGGCATTGCCCAGCTTCTCACCCGTTTTGCGCTGACGCTCGGCGAGGCCGCCGAGCTGGAGCGCGGTCGCGATGCCTGGTTGCGCGATCCCACCTGGCAGCCGCTCCGGCGCCTGCTCGAAGACAGTTTCGTCATCACCGATCCGCTTGAACTTTTCGTGGTTCAGGACGTGGCGCTCGACGGCCTTCTTTATCCGTTGATCTATGAGGGGTTCGTGCAGGACAAGCTGGTGCCGGCGGGCGGGGCCGCGGTAGGTCTGCTCACCGCCTTCATGAGCGAATGGCACGAAGAGACGGTTCGCTGGATCGACGCCGTCTTGCGCAAACTCGCTTCATTTTCCTCCGAGAACGCAACGACGCTGAGCGGTTGGGCGCAGGCTTCTATCGCGCGGGCGAAGGAAGCGCTTGCCCCCGTTGCCGCGCGCGCACTCGGCGAAAAGGCGCCCGCGGTGCTCGGGGATGCGGCTGAGAGCTTGCAACGCCGGCTGGCCAAAGCCGGGCTTTCGGTGTGAGGAGGGGCAAGATGTCAAACGTTTTTATCGCGTTGCAAGACACCGACGAGGCTCGGCCGATCATTGAGGCAATCCTTGCCGATAATCCGCAATCGCAACTGACTCACTCCCCGGCGATGGTCAAAATCGACGTTCCCAATCGTCTCGTCATACGCCGCGAACGGATCGAGGAAATCACCGGTCTGCCTTTCGATCTGCAAAGGATCCACGTCAATCTGATCTCGCTTTCGGGCCATATCGAGGAAGATGACGACCAATTCGTACTCAGCTGGAAACGTTAAAGATAAGGAACCGTATCATGGATACGCGTGTTGAAAAGAAAAAACTCTCTCTGCGTGAACGCTATCACCTGATGACCCGCGGCCTTGGCTGGGAGCCGACGTACCAGCCCACGGAAAAGGTCTTTCCGTTCACCGCCTACGAAGGCATCAAGATCCACGACTGGGACAAATGGGAGGATCCCTTCCGTCTCACCATGGATGCCTATTGGAAATACCAAGGCGAAAAAGAGAAGAAACTCTACGCGGTGATTGATGCCTTTGCGCAGAACAACGGGTTCCTTTCTCTCACCGATGCGCGATACCTCAACGCGATCAAGATTTTCATCCAGGGTGTCACACCGCTTGAATACTACGCCCATCGCGGTTTTGCGTTCGCCGGAAGGCATTTCCGAGGGGAAGGCTTGCGTGTGGCCTGTCAGATGCAATCCCTCGATGAACTCCGCCATACCCAGACCGAGCTGCATTCGATCTCTGTCTACAACAAATTCTTTAACGGGTTCCATAACCCGCTGCACTGGTTTGATCGCGTTTGGTATCTCTCGGTGCCGAAGTCTTTCTTCGAGGATGCAAACAGCTCCGGCCCATTCGAATTCCTAACGGCGATCAGTTTCTCGTTCGAGTACGTCCTCACCAATCTTCTGTTTGTGCCGTTCATGTCGGGGGCCGCCTACAACGGCGATCTCTCAACCGTGACATTCGGGTTTTCGGCACAGTCCGATGAATCACGCCACATGACGCTCGGCATCGAGTGTATCAAATTCATGCTCGAGCAGGATCCCGATAATGTGCCGATCGTGCAGCGCTGGATCGATAAGTGGTTCTGGCGCGGCTATCGGGTGCTCACCCTGGTCGGCATGATGATGGACTACATGCTGCCCAAGCGTGTCATGAGTTGGCGTGAGGCTTGGGAAATCTACGGAGAACAGAACGGTGGCGCGCTGTTTCAGGATCTCGGTCGCTACGGGATCCGTGAGCCCGCCGGTTTCCGCGATGCCTGCGACGGCAAGGACCATATTTCGCATCAAGCGTGGCTCACCTTCTATACCTATGACCCGGTCGCCGCATTTCACACGTGGGTGCCGAGCGATGCGGAGCTCGATTGGCTGTCGGCGAAATATCCGGAAAGCTTCGACCGTTATTACCGGCCACGGCTTCTCTATTTGCGTGAGCAGCAAGCGGCCGGCACACCGGTGGCCAACAAGAATCTCCCGCTTCTTTGCAATGTTTGCCAGATCCCGATGTTCTTTACCGAGCCCGGAGATCCGCGGCGCATCTGCTACCGGGAGAGCGTCTACGAGGGCGAGCGCTATCACTTCTGCAGCGATCATTGCAAATCGATCTTCGACCACGAGCCCGAAAAATACGTCCAAAGCTGGCTGCCGGTGCACCAGATCTATCAAGGTAACTGTTTCAAACCGGGAACCGATCCGACTGCGCCGGGCTTCGATCCCATCAAAGCCGTTCTCGATTACTACGAGATCAATAACGGGCGCGACAATCTCTGGTATGATAATTCGGAAGACCGGCGCAATTTCGAAGCGTGGACGGCGGAAGCACGCGGCAATTGAGGGAGGAAACGATGGCAGTCAAAACAGTCAAACCCTATCGGTTTGCTCCGCGCGATACGGTAGATAAATTCCCGGCTCCGATTCTTTATATCGGTTGGGAGGATCACATGATGTTCGTCTCTCCCATTTGTCTTCCCGTGCCGCCGGATACGCCGTTTCAGGCGCTGATGGATAAGATCCTGCCCGATGCCTACGGCATGCATCCGGATTTTGCGAAAATCGATTGGAGCAAGGTCCAGTGGTTCAAATCCGGTAAACCCTTCGTGCCCGAGCCGGCAAAGACGCTGCGCGAGAACGGTCTTGGCCATAAGGATGTCATCCGGTTCCGTACCCCCGGCCTTGAGGGTATCGGCGGCGCATATTTCTGAGAATAGAATGAGTCATCGGCTGAACATAGAACCGCTTGGAGTTGAGGTAGAGGTCGAGGATGGCCAAACCATCCTCGACGCTGCCCTTCGTCATGGAATCTATTTACCCCATGCCTGCGGGCATGGTCTCTGCGGCACGTGCAAAATTCAGGTACTCTCGGGCGAGGTCGACATCGGCAATGCCAATCCTTTCGCGCTGATGGATTTCGAGCGCGAGGAGGGCAAGGCGCTTGCCTGCTGTGCGACACTTTGCGATGACACGGTAATCGAGGCCGACATTGAAGAGGAGCCCGACGCACGAGTTATCCCCATTCATGATTTTTCTGGCACCGTCAGCGCGGTTTGGAATCTGACCCCGACGATCAAAGGGGTGCGCATTGCCTTAAACGAACCTCTCGAGTTTCAAGCCGGACAGTATATGCTTTTTCACATTCCGGGCCTTGGTGAAACGCGCGCTTTTTCAATTGCCAATTCTCCTGCGGAAGTCGAACGAAGCGGCGAAATAGAACTCAATGTCCGCCTTGTGCCCGGCGGGGCGGGGACCACCTACATCCACGAACGGCTGAAAGTCGGCGATACGGTGGAATTAACCGGTCCTTACGGGCGCTTTTTCGTGCGAAAATCGGCACGGATGCCGATGATCTTCATGGCCGGCGGATCGGGTCTTTCAAGCTGCCGGTCTATGATACGCGACCTTTTGGAAGAAGGGTGCGATCTTCCGATCACGCTCGTTTATGGTCAACGCAACCGCGCCGAGCTCTATTACCACGAGGAGCTTCGCCGTCTTGCCGAGGACGCGCCCAATTTTACCTATGTTCCGGCCCTTTCCGAAGAACGCGGCGAACAAGAGGATGCTCTCGGCGGATTTGTGCATGAAGCAGCAGCTCAACATTTCGGCGGTATGTTTGCCGGCCATAAGGCTTATCTCTGCGGCCCACCGTTGATGATCGAAGCTTGCGTCACGGCGCTTATGAAAGGGCGCCTTTTTGAGCGCGATATTTATTTTGAAAAGTTTATCAGCGCCGCCGATGTGCAACGTCTGCGAAGCCCTCTTTTCAAGAAAATCTGAGGACCAAATGGCAGACGATCTTTTCCGGGTGAGAATTCTGACGACAGGGGAGGAAATCCTCTGTCAGAAGGGGGAATCTCTGCTTGCAGCGATGGGGCGGCTTGGCCGACGTGGGATCCCGGCGGGCTGTCTCGGTGGCGGCTGCGGGGTCTGTAAAATTCATGTCCAATCGGGCCAAGGTGTGGCCCTAGGTCCGGTAAGCCGGGCACATGTGAGCGAAGAGGAAGAAAACTCGGGCTACACTCTGGCTTGCCGCTTTTCCGCGATGAGCGATCTTGCCGTCTCTGTCGTCGGAAAATTCCGCAAACCCTTCCTCAGAGGGTTGGGGAATGGTTTTTCATCAACTCGTGACAAACAAGGAGACATACGATGGGAGTGATGCGTATCGGACATGCCAGCATCAAGGTTATGGACGTTGCTGCGGCAGTCAAACACTATGAAAACGTCATCGGAATGAAGGTGACGATGCAGGATAAAGCCGGCAATGTTTATCTCAAATGTTGGGATGAATGGGATAAATACTCGCTTATCCTCACACCGTCCGATCGGGCCGGCCTGAATCACGTCGCATACAAAGTCGAGAACGATTCGGATCTCGATGTGCTGCGCAAGCGCATCGAGGAGTACGGCATCAAAACCGAAATGTTGCCGGAGGGGGATCTGCCGTCAACCGGCCGCATGCTCAAGTTTCATCTGCCGAGCGGTCACGAAATGCGCCTCTACGCAACGAAGGAATGCGTCGGGACGGATGTCGGTTCTCTCAACCCCGACCCTTGGCCCGACGACATCAAGGGGGCCGGTGCGCATTCGCTCGATCACACCTTGCTGATTTGCGAGCTCAATCCGGAAAAGGGCGTCAATCGCGTCGCCGAGAACACCAGATTTGTCATGGATTGCCTCGATTTTCATTTGAGCGAGCAGGTGATGGTCGGCCCGGGGCGCGACATACAGGCCGCGACCTGGCTGTTCCGCACTTCCACGCCTCATGACATCGCCTTTGTCGGCGGTGCAAGCAATGGTCTGCACCACATCGCGTTCTTCCTCGATGATTGGGCGGATGTGCTCAAAGCCGCCGACGTTATGGCGAAGAACAAAGTGCGGATAGACGTCTCGCCCACCCGTCACGGCATCACGCGCGGCACCACGATCTACTTCTTCGATCCGAGCGGCAATCGCAACGAAACCTTCGCGGGTCTCGGCTATCTCGCGCAGCCCGATCGGCCGGTGATCACTTGGACCGAGGATCAGCTCGGCCGCGGCATTTTCTATCACGCGGGCGAATTGGTGCCCTCTTTCGTCGAGGTCTATACATGAGCGAAAGCGGCGCTCCGCAGCAGGAAAGGCGGCCGGCGAGTGTTGCGTTGCGCAGCATCGACGGCCTCGCTGCTCACGAGATCGTCGGCGCGGCGGTGCGGCATGCCGTAAGCCTCGGCATCCGCATCAACGCGGCGGTGGTCGATCCCTGTGGGGTGTTGATCGCCTTTCTGCGCATGCCCGGGGCGCCGCTCCACTCTATCGAGATCGCCATCGACAAAGCCTACACGGCGGCAAGTTTCGGCCTGCCAACCGGCGCATGGTCTACCGTGTTGGAAGCACACGCGCCGGCGGTGCGGCAAGGGCTTGTTCTGCGCCCGCGGTTCATCGCCTTCGGCGGAGGGCTTCCCATCGTCGAGGGGGGCGAGCGCCTCGGCGGGGTTGGCGTCTCGGGTGGGAGCGAGAGCGAGGATGAGGCTTGCGCCCGTGCCGGGCTTGCGGCGCTCGGCCTTGCCGCTGAATGACGGATCAGACCGACAATTCGTTTCTATAACAATACGGGATTGACCTCAAATGCGACATGGTGTGAAGAAGATCGTGCATTTCATCAACGGCGAGTTCGTTCCCTCGACGCGGATCTTTGAAAAGCGCTCTCCACTCACCGGTGAGGTTATTGCCGAAGTGGCCGAAGCAGGCCGGGCGGAGGTGGATGCCGCCGTTCATGCGGCGCGCCGCGCGCTGCGCGGGCCTTGGGCGCGGCTGACCCTTGCCGAACGCTCCGATCTTCTTTTTGCCGTTGCGGATGGCATCATGCGGCGCTTCGACGATTTTCTCGCCGCCGAAGTGGCCGATACCGGCAAACCCGTCTCTCTGGCCCGCCGTCTCGACATTCCGCGCGGGGCCGCAAATTTCAAGGTATTTGCCGAGACGGTGAAAACCGCAGCAACCGAATTCTTCGAGATGGCCACGCCCGACGGACGCGGCGCGATCAACTACGCGATCCGCCAGCCGGTGGGGGTGGTCGGGGTGATCTGCCCCTGGAACCTTCCGCTTCTGCTCATGACGTGGAAAGTGGCGCCGGCGCTGGCTTGCGGCAACACAGTGGTGGTCAAGCCCTCGGAAGAGACGCCGCAGACCGCAAGCCTGCTCGGCGAGGTGATGAACGCGGTCGGCGTGCCGCCCGGCGTCTATAACGTGGTGCACGGTTTCGGGCCCGATTCCGCAGGCGAGTTCCTCACCAGTCATCCGGACGTGGATGCCATCACCTTCACCGGTGAGACCCGAACCGGCGAGGTGATCATGAAAGCTGCGGCGGTCGGCGCGCGACCGGTCAGCCTGGAGATGGGCGGCAAGAACGCGGCCATCGTCTTTGCCGATTGCGATCTCGAAGCGGCGGTGGAAGGAACGTTGCGCTCCTGTTTCGCTAATTGCGGGCAGGTGTGTCTCGGAACCGAAAGGGTGTATGTCGAGCGGCCGCTGTTCGACCGCTTCCTTGTTGCCCTCAAGCGCGGGGCGGAATCGCTGCGGCTCGGCTGGCCGGAGGATCCTGAGACCAGCATGGGTCCCCTCATCAGCCACGAGCACCGAGAAAAAGTGCTCTCCTATTACCGCAAAGCCGTTGCGCTCGGCGCCGAGGTCGTCACCGGCGGCGGCATCCCGGAGATGCCGGGGCGGCTCGCCGGAGGATCGTGGATCGAGCCGACGCTATGGACCGGGCTCGGCGATGACACGCCGATTGCGCGAGAGGAGATTTTCGGGCCTTGCGCGCTGGTCATGCCGTTCGACGCGGAAGAGGAGGTGATTGCCCGCGCCAACGACAACGACTACGGCCTCGCCACAGCGATCTGGACCACCAATCTTGCGCGCGCCCATCGTGTGGCGCGGTCCATTGAGGTCGGCCTTGCCTGGGTGAACGAGTGGTTCCTCCGCGATTTGCGCACGCCCTTCGGCGGCGCCAAGCGCTCGGGCATCGGCCGTGAGGGCGGCGTGCATTCGCTCGAGTTCTACACCGAGCTCAAAAACGTCTGCATCAAGCTCTGATTGCGCGCACCCCCATGCAACGCGTTTCCATCGCTATCATCGGCGCAGGCATGAAAGGCCGCACTGCTGCCTTCGCCAAGGTGAAGGCCGGCTGTGAGGGGGAGCACCCGGATGGACATGATGTTTCGATCGACAAATGAGTGTGTGGCATGAGCGAGAATCCTGAAATCGGCAAGAGCGTGGTCGCAGCCGGAATTCGCACCAATTATCACGAGCAGGGCGAGGGCTTCCCGGTGGTGTTGATCCACGGCTCGGGGCCGGGCGTCTCGGCCTGGGCCAATTGGCGCCTCGTCCTGCCGGCGCTCGGCCGGCGTTTCCGAGTGCTCGCGCCTGACATGGTGGGCTTCGGGTTCACCGAGAGGCCGGCGGACAATGTCTATGACATGCCGCGCTGGCTTAGGCATTTGGAGGGATTTCTCGATGCGCTGGGCATCGCGCAGGCGCATCTCGTCGGCAATTCCTTCGGCGGCGCGCTTGCGCTCGCTTTCGCCATTCGGAAACCCACGCGCGTGCGCCGCTTGGTTTTGATGGGAAGCGCCGGCATTTCCTTTCCCATCACCCCCGGGCTCGAAGCCGTGTGGGGCTACACGCCGTCCCTCGAAAACATGCGCCGTCTTCTCGATATTTTCGCCTACGATCGCAGATTGGTTACCGACGAGCTCGCCAAGCTGCGGTTTGAGGCAAGCATTCGGCCCGGTTTTCAGGAGGCTTTCGCCGCCATGTTCCCGCCGCCGCGGCAACGATGGGTGGAAGCTTTGGCCAGCAGGGAGGAAGACATCCGACGGCTTCCCCACGAAACTCTGGTCATCCATGGGCGCGAAGACAAAGTCATCCCCCTCAGCAACGCGCACACGCTCGCAGACTGGATCCCGCGGGCCGATCTTCATGTCTTCGGCCGCTGCGGCCATTGGACACAGATCGAACGGGCCGACCGCTTTAACGGGCTGGTGGGCAATTTCTTCGCCGAGGCAGCTGCAGATGAACCGAAAATGCCGGCAAAAGAAGGAGAGAGAGCGTGAGTCTGACGGAAGACACCATCGATCGCCTCGGCGCGGAGCTTGACGCCGCTTGGCGCGAGGCGCGTCCTGTTGCGCCGCTCACCGAACGCTATCCCGAAATTACCCTCGTGGAGGCCTATGCCGTGCAAAAGCAGCTCTTAGCCCGTCGGCGGGCCCAAGGGGCACGGGTGGTCGGCAAGAAGATCGGGGTGACATCGCGCGCCGTGATGGACATGCTCAAAGTGGGCGAGCCCGATTTCGGCGTTCTACTCGATAACATGGCTTGTCGCGACGGCGAGACGATCGAACACCGCCGCCTGATTGCGCCGCGTGCGGAGGGGGAGATCGCGTTCGTCCTGAAACGGGCCTTGCGCGGGCCGGGCGTAACCGCTGCAATGGTCCTCGCCGCCACGGACTTCGTCATGCCCTGTTTCGAAATTGTTGATTCGCGCATTACCGAGTGGCGGATCAAAATTCAGGATACGGTGGCGGATAACGCTTCCTCGGCCCTTTTTGTGCTCGGTGATCGGGCGGTTCGACCCGATGCGGTCGATCTCCGCACCGTCGGCATGGTGCTCGAGCAGAACGGCGAGGTGGTTGCCACCGGCGCCGGTGCGGCAGCGCTCGGTTCGCCGCTCAACGCCGTGGCCTGGCTTGCGAACCGGCTTGCTTCTTTCGGCGAGGCGCTGGAGGCCGGCGAGGTGATCCTCTCGGGTTCGCTCGCCGCCATGGTGCCGGCCAAGGCGGGCGACAGCTTCCGTGTCTCGCTCGGCGGGATCGGCAGTGCCGCTATCCGCTTCGCCTGAGCGGGGAGCGCTCTTGCGTAAGCGGCCGCACGCGGGTTTTGCGACTTATCGGCACACGGGCAAACCAAACGGAATAAGGATCTTCGAAACATGGCACTCGATCGCGCGACCATTGCAGCGCTGGCACGTCACCTCGACGATTGCGTCCGTGAAGTGCGCGACACCGAAAAGCTCACCGATCGCCATCCCAAGATGGACTGGGCGGATGCCTACGCGATCCAGGACGCCTGGCGGGCGCTTGCCACCGCACAGGGAGCGCGGGTGGTCGGCTTCAAGGCCGGCCTGACCTCGGTAGCCAAAATACGCCAAATGGGGGTGGATAGCCCCGTCTTCGGTTTTCTTCTCGATCGATTTGCAATCCCCGAAGGCGGAGAGGTTGCGGCTTCGTCGTTGATCCATCCACGCATCGAGCCGGAGATCGCCTTCGTCTTGAAGCGGAAGCTGGAAGGCCCGGGCGTGCATGTCGGCGCAGTTCTGGCGGCGACCGAGTTCGTTATCCCCGCGATTGAGGTCATCGACAGCCGTTACCGGGACTTTAAATTCGACCTCAAGAGCGTGGTGGCCGACAACACTTCGGCGGCCCGCTTTGCCCTGGGCGGCCAGCCGCGGGCAGTATCGGGGCTCGATCTCCGCACCCTCGGCGTGGTGCTTTCCGTTAACGGGGAAGCGCGTGCCTTCGGAGCCGGCGCGGCGGTGCTCGGCCATCCCGCGGCAGCGGTGGCGGCGCTTGCCAACCACCTCGCCGCGCGTGAAGAGGCCTTGCCGGAAGGCAGCGTGGTCCTCTCCGGCGGAGTCACGGAGGCACTCGCGGTGCGGGCGGGCGATTCCGTCTTGCTTGAGGTCCAAAGCCTGGGTGTCGTTGGGTTCCGGTTGGCGGCGTAACCCGCAATTCAAACCCGGAAATTCTCGCAGCGTTAGCCCTGCTTACAGACGCTTGCGATGCGATTCATCGGCGAATAAGGCGATGCGGGAGCGTGCTCGGGAGCGTAAACGTATCGCCTTGCCGCCGATCAATTCCGATTTATTCCCGTGATGCCGTTTGCTTCGTGCGCTCGCGAAAAACGTGAAGCGTGCGCTCGATATGCTCGCCAAGCGCGGCGCAGGCGCGTTCCGTATCGCGCGCAAGCGCCGCCTCTTTGATTTCCCGATGCTCGGCGTGAACATCTCGCGGAATAGTCCGCGTTTTGAGCGAGATCAGACGGTAACGCTCGGCCTGTTGGTAGAGCACCCGATGCATGAAGTGCAGCCACCGAGACGGGCAGCCCGCCAATAAGGCTTCATGGAATTCCCGGTTCCTTGCCTCCCATTGCTCGGAAAGCGTTTCGGCCGGCTCAAGAGCCAATCGTTCTTCCACGCGCGAGAGCCGATGAAACGCCGCGACAACCCCGGCTTCCCATGTTTCATCGCCAAGTTCGATCGCTTGGCGTAGTGCTTCCACCTCGACAAGCTTCCGCGTTGCGGTCAGATCAGCGAGATCCTCAACCGACATCGACTCGACGCGAAACCCGCGTTGGCCCTCGGAAATGACCAAACCATCGCCGACCAAGCGGGTAAGCGCCTCACGCAGGGTGCTGCTGCTTACGGCATAGCGTTCTTTGAGGGCTTCGGCGCGAAGCTTCATTCCAGGCTCAAGCTTGCCATGGAGAATGTCACGGCGAAGCGCGGTATATGCCGCCTCGGCCAGGGTGCGGATGTTTGACGAGCGCATGAGCGGCACGCGCGGCTCGCTGGGTGCGCCGGTCCCCATTGCGGAATTTCCTGCACTGTGCGGCTGGATTTCCTGCTTTTCCGAGAGCTTCGTACGAATCGACATATTCCGACGGCCATGCGCTGTTATCACGATACAACGAATTATATGGTTTTTTCGTTCGCGATGTCATCAGAGAATCGGCATAAGTCAAAAATATCAAGATTATTTTTTATATCCAAGATGGACGGCTGTGAACCGGTGTCTTATGAATTTCATGATTTATACCCGATTCTCGGCAGGGCGCGACAAATTGGGCGCAGCCTTGGCCAGGGCCGAAAGTTTGCCCAACCGCCTCGCCATTACCCTGGGGGTGGGGCTCCGACCGCAGAGAGCCTGGCCACCATGCTCACCGCCATCGCCAGGCACCGGGCAAACGGGAACCCGACGCTGCTTCACGCTTGACTTTGCAAACGATTGCTCAGGCCTCAGAGCGCAGCCCGCCATACGCTTGCCAAGTGACGCCGCAGAGGAAGCCCGCATCCACCGGCAGGTTGACCCCGGTGATGGCGCTCGCGGCATCACTCAGCAGCCAGGCAATAGCGTGGCCGACTTCCTCCGGTTCCACCAATCGGCGCAGGGCAGAAAATCCTGCCAGCCGATCCTCTTGCAGCACACCGGCCTCCAGACCCCGCTGCAATGCCGGGGTTCGGGTGAAGCCGGGCGAGACGGCATTGACTCGCACGCCGCGCGCGCCCCATTCGGCAGCCAACGTCATGGTCAAGTTCACGACCGCTGCCTTGGCCGGGCCGTAGCCGTGCACGGGAGCCGAAGTCAGCGAAACGATCGACGCCACGTTGACAATGGCGCCAAACCCGCGCTGCGCCATGCGCCAGCCGACTTCACGGCACATAATATACGTGCCGCGCAGATCGACGGCGATCTCACGGTCCCAGTCAGCCATCCGGAACTTATGCGGCGGCGCCATGCGACCGAGGATGCCTGCGGCATTCACAAGCCCGACGATGGGCCCTCGCTCCTTTTCGATGGCGGCCACCTCGCGCGCCACTGCGTTTTCATCCGAGACGTCAAACGGCGTAGGCCAGACATCCGTTGCTTCCGGCGGGAATTCGATAATGTCGCAGAGCAAAGGCTGCATGCCCGCTTCCGCCACCGCCCGGCCCGTCGCCGCACCGATGCCGGAACGGCCGCCGGTGATAACCACCAAACCTTTCAAGGTTCGCCTCCTTTGCCCCGTATCGCTAATCACTCTCGATAAGCGAAGACCGCGTCACCAACCAACCGCAAGCAGCGGCGCGGTGCTGCATCCGTCGGCATCGGCGCCGGCACCGTCGATACCGAGCGCAATCATTGCAAGGCTGGTCAATTTTCTCATGCCATGCCTTCCTCTTGTCTTTCTTTTTTCTTCCGTGTTTTTGTATCTTGTGTGCTGCGGGTACATCGGTCAAGGACGACCATGACCTGATGGCCGGCGGCAAAGCAGTTCCAATCAACAGAGATTTCAGAGAAACGTCGTGATCAATCTGTCCAGTTTTGTGCGTTTGCACGCTCGCAGAACACCTGACAATACGGCCTTGGTGTTTGGAAAACACCGTATCACGTGGCGCGAATTTGAAGATCGCATCGGACATGTCGCCGGATGGCTTCGGCAGCGCGGAATCGGGGCCGACGACATCGTTGCGGTGCTCATGAAGAACAGCCCTGCATTCCTGGAAATCGCTTTTGCCGTCAGCCATATCGGTGCGGTATTTTTGCCGATCAATTACCGGCTCGCAGGCGATGAGGTAAGCTATATTGTTCGTCATGCCGGTGCGAAGGTGTTGATTGCCGATGAGGAATTTGCCTCTGCCGTCCGCGACCTGCCCGAAGTGGTGTTCGTTGATGCGCAGGCACGTGTGGACAGCACGCGGCTGAGCTCGGGTGCCCCGCCGGCAGACATGCTGCCGCGGCGCCCTCAAGACATTTTCCGGCTGATGTATACCTCAGGCACGACGGCGCGACCCAAAGGGGTCATCCACACTTACGAAAATTTCTATTGGAAGTCCTCCGATCACATCATTTGCCTTGGACTTACGGCAGAGACGCGTCTGCTCGTCGTCGGCCCGCTCTATCACGTCGGCGCTTTCGATCTGCCGGGCATTGCGGTTCTGTGGCTGGGCGGCACCATCGTGCTGCAGCGTGACTTCGACGCCGCCGCGGTGCTCGATGCCATCGAGAGCGAACGCATCAACGGCGTTTGGATGGCGCCGGTGATGACCGGTGCGGTGCTTGCCGAAGCGGCCCGCAAACGGCGTGACGTTTCCAGCCTCCGCTGGGTGATCGGCGGGGGCGATCGCACACCGGAAAGCCGTATCCGTGCGTTTGCCGAAACGTTTCCCAACGCTCGCTATATCGATGCCTATGGTCTCACCGAAACTTGCAGCGGCGATACGTTCATGGAACCCGGCTGGGAAATCGCCAAGATCGGCTCCGTCGGGCGCACGGTCGCGCATCTGGAAATTCGTATCGTCGATGACCACGGTATGCCCCTCCCCGCCGGCGAAAACGGCGAAATCTGTTTGCGCGGACCAAAGGTCACCAGCGGCTATTGGCGTGATCCGGAGCGCACGGCGGAGGCCTTCTATGGCGAGTGGTTTCGCACGGGAGATGTCGGCTATCTCGACGCCGACGGGTTTCTTTACCTTACGGACCGCAAAAAGGATCTCATCGTCTCCGGCGGAGAAAATATTGCTTCGTCCGAGATTGAGCGCGTCCTTTACGAAATGCCGGAGATTGCGGAGGCGGCCGTGGTCGGCGTGCCTGATGAGCGTTGGGGAGAGCGTCCGGTAGCAGTGGTGGTCATGGCAGAAGGAGCCTCTTTCCAACCCGAAGCGATCTTGGCCTATTGCCGTGCCAAGTTGGCCGGCTTCAAGGTACCGAAAACAGTGATTCAGCGCGAGAGCCTTCCCCGAAATCCGTCCGGAAAAGTTCTCAAGCGCTTGCTGCGCGAGGAAATCACGGGCTAGAGGCGGGCTCTTCCTCTGCCGAGCGGAAGAGCCCCTCGGTCACCAATTTTGCGTAAGCGGTGAGAACATGTTCCGGAACGGCTTGCGTTCCGCCTTCGCCATACGCGTAGCGGCGGCTGAGATAAGCGCGTGCACCCAATAACGTCTGAACGATCACTTCCAATTCCGCGTCGCTATACGGAACCAATGCGCCGCGGCGGCGCGCACGCTGTAACACGCGCAGATAACCGCGACTGATCATCGTCATCAAAGCTTGAAAGGCTTTCGGGGCAAAAAATTCGGCCTCGTTCAAAATCCGCAGATATTCCGGGCATACATTGAGAAACTCGAAGAATGCCTTACATCGGGCGATATCTTGTTCGGCATCCGTGGCGCCGGCAGGCACCCGGGCCTCAATGAATGCCAGCATCTCCTCGCCCAGTGTCGGCAGCAGATGATCAAGCAGCTCCTGACGGCTGGCGAAATGATTATAGAAAGTGCCTTGCGCGACATTCGCTTCCATGGTGATGCGCGACACCGAAGCTCCGGCATAACCGTGTTCGCCAACCACCTTCGCCGCGGCTTGAAACAGGCGCCTGCGCGTCTCCTCGTTCTTTTCACTACGCGATAACTTGCGCGCAGAATCGGCCACGTGACGCTATACTCCGGCAAACTTGGCCGCACGCTTCTCGAGGAATGCGGTGCAGCCTTCGTGCGCATCGGCACTGTCCAAGACCAGACTGATCATGGCCTGTTCGTAGTGCAGAGCACTCGCCAGCGGCATATCGGCACCGTTATTCAGAGTGCGCTTCAGAAGCTTCAGCGTTAACGGCGATTTCTGAGAAATTTTCTCGGCCAGCGCAAGCACCTCATCCATCAGGGATTCGTCCGAGACCACACGGTTGATCAGGCCGATGCGTTCCGCATCCTTGGCGTCGATTCGCTCTCCGATAAACATCAACTCTTTTGCCTTGCAGAGCGGAATCTGGCGGATCAGCCGCTGCGTGCCGCCGGCGCCGGGAAACATGCCGAGCGTGATCTCCGGCAAACCGAGCTTGGCAGAAGCGGCTGCAAAGCGAAGGTCCGTGCACAACAACAATTCCGTGCCGCCGCCGAGTGCCCAGCCATTCACGGCGGAGATCGTCGGCTTGTCGCACAACTCAATGCGGCGAAATACCCTATGCAGCCGTTCGGCGAGCTCCTGATAATGCTGCAGCCCCTGGCGGCTGTTCAGATCCGCAATATCCCCACCGGCAACGAACGCCCGCCCCACGCCGGTGAACACGATCACGCGCACATCGGCGTCCGATTCCGCCTTCTCGACGCAGGTCTCGAGGGCCGCCAGCGTGGCCGTATCCAGCGCGTTGAGAGTCTGGGGGCGATTGATGGCGATGATTGCCACGCGATCCCGGCGCTCATACCGGACCAGTTCCTCGGCCATGCGACAAACCTCCCTCATAGATAGCGGTCGGAAGTTTAGCCCGCGCATTCGCCACGATTCAAGGTATAAGTGAATGCCGACTCATGATTCAAAAAGAAAAACGATTGCTGAGTCACCGTTCATTTTTCTCTTGACGCTGATGGGGCACCGCGGCTTAATCCGAAGCACTGAATCGTCGGGCGGATCAGCCTTGGATCGGGGCAGGGGAGGGAAGAATGCGCAACTTATCCGCTGAGATCGGCACTTTTGTTGCGGGCTTGACACTCGCCACGCTTCCGCCGGAGGTGGTCGAGAAAGCGCGCGTCTGTCTGCTGAACGGCTACGGCATGGCGTTGAACGGCTACAACACGCCCTATGCGCCCGTGGCGCGTCAGGCCGTGTTGGCAATCGACGGAGAAAACCCGAGAGGAGCAACGCTGCTGGGGGACGGGCGGCGGACGACCATCGGCGGGTGCTGCCTGGCCAACAGCGCTCTCTTCCATGGCCGCGCGCAAGAGGATACCTGCGGCGCCGCACATTTCGGAACAGTCCTGATCCCGATGCTGACAGCGCTCGTTGAAGCGCGGCGATTTCCGTTGGATCGGCTGATTCCCGCGCTGGTCGCGGGCTACGAGGCGGGCGGATTGCTGGAGGCCGCGCTCGCCGCCAAAACCACGCCGAACGGCTTCCGTTCCACCACCACCTACGGCGTGATCGCCGCAGCGGCCGCGGCCTCCCGCTTGATGGGCCTTGACGCATCGCGGACCGGGGCGGCGGTGGCGATTGCCGTGTCCTTCACGGGCGGCGTGCTGCAATCTTTTGTCGATGGCAGCGACGAATGGCGCTACCAACCCGGGATCGCTGCCGCGAACGGTCTGGCTGCGGCCGAGCTGGCGCGAGCTGGCGCTGTTTCGGCGCCTTTCGCGCTCGAAGGCAAAGCCGGCCTTGCCTCCAGCTTTGCGGGCATGGCCCTGCCGGAAGGGCTGGCGACAAAGCTTGGTCGGGAGTGGGCCACACTCAGGGTGACCTTCAAACCCTACCCTGTTTGTGCTTTTAACCAAACTCCGGTGACATGCGCGCTGGCGCTGCGCGAAAAATTGAACGGTGAAACGCCGAAAGCCATCCGGGTGCGCATGAATCCCTACGAGACCGGCTATGCCGGAATGGATGCCACAGGGCCGTTCCACTCGATTTCGGGAACCTTGATGAGCATCCCGTTCTGTGTGGCGACAACATTGCTCTATGGCGCGCCGTCGATGCATCATATGACCAACTATGATGACCGGTCCGTGGCTGAGTTGATCACACGCACCACGTTGGTGACGGATCCCTCGGTGCCGGTGCTCAGCGCGATCATCGAGGCGGATACGGCGAAAGGAACGCTTATTCAAGAACAACGGATGACGCCGGCTGATTACGCCTATGACCGCGCAACCCTCTCTGCGATGTTGCGTCGGATCGGCGCGCAAGAGGGTGTGCCGATGGCAGCCTTCGATCGCTTGGAGGCCTTCGTCGACCGTCTGCCTGCGGGCGATATTTCCGAAGTTCTCGCCGCCTTCGCACTCTTGCCGCAGCCGAATTCGGAACAAGCCGTACGATAGAGCCGTCTGATGACGTCATCGCACCAAGCGGCGCTGGGCGAGAACCAGATGCTCAAGCTCTATGCCGATATGCTGCTGATCCGCCGCGTGGAGGAACGGCTCGGCAGGCTGTTCGCTGACGGCGAAGTGCCCGGCTTCATCCATCTCAGCATCGGCCAGGAAGCAGTGCCCGTCGGCGTCATGAGCGCGTTGACGGCAGACGATACCATTGCCTCCACCCATCGCGGTCATGGGCATGCGATCGCAAAAGGCATGCCTCTAGATGGTTTCTTTGCCGAATTGTTGGGATGCGAACAGGGTTTGTGCCGCGGGCGCGGCGGTTCGATGCATGTCGCCGATCTTTCGATCGGCATGTTGGGCGCCAACGGAATCGTCGGCGCCGGACTATCGATTGCGCTCGGTTCGGCCTTGGCACATCAGCGGCTACGGCGCAACGCCATCGCGGTTGCCTTCTTCGGTGATGGCGCGCTGGGCGAGGGTTTGCTGCATGAATGCCTGAACCTTGCGTCTCTCTGGCGTCTGCCGCTTTTGTTCGTGTGCGAGAACAACGGCTGGAGTGAGTTCTCGCCGAGTGCCGGGCAAATTACGTTCAGGCTTGCGGACCTCGTGCCCGCGTATGGTATTCCCTACGTCGCTTCGGACGGCAACGATGTCGTCGCGGTGAGCACGACGGCGGCGGATATCGTTGCGCATGTGCGCAGAGAAGGTCCGGCGGTGCTGGAATGCTTCACCACGCGCATGCGCGGGCATTACGAAGGCGATGCGCAGAAATACCGTGATCCCGCGGAGTTGGAAGCGCTGGCCGCGCGCGACCCGATCCGCATTGCGAAGGAATATTTGCGTCGGCTTGATGTCGGCGAGGAGCGTCTGCAAGACCTATTAACCGATATCGATTGCCGCATTGAGGCCGCAGTCGCTGCGGCCCGAGCCGGCAGCGCCCCGGATTTTGAAACGGCGAAAGCCGATACCTATACGCGCGTGGATATGCACTGATGCCGGAATTGCGATACATACGCGCGATCAATCAAGCTCTTGCGGATGCGCTTGAAGCGGATCCTTCCGTCATTCTGTTGGGCGAGGATGTGTCTGCAGCCGGCGGTGCCTTCGGTGCGACGCGCGGGCTGCGCGATCGGTTCGGAGCGGAGCGCGTCATCGATACCCCGATTAGCGAGGCCGCACTCGCCGGCGCGGCAGTCGGTGCCGCGTTGTCGGGCCTCAAGCCGGTGCTCGAGATCATGTTCATGGACTTCACCACTTTGGTCATGGACGCGCTGGTCAACCAAGCCGCAAAAGCGCGTTTCATGTTCGGTGGCCAGCGATCGGTGCCGCTTGTGGTGCGTACGCCGCATGGCGGCGGGCTGAGTGCTGGGCCGCAGCATTCGCAATGCTTGGAGGCTTGGTTTGCGCATGTTCCCGGGTTGAAGGTGGTCTGCCCGGCCGACCCGGCTAGTGCCTATGGCCTCCTGCGCGCGGCCATCGCCGACCCGGACCCGGTCATCGTGGTCGAAAACAAAGCGCTTTACGCGACGAAGGCGGAGGTGCCGGAGGTGCTGGAGCCGCTGCCGATCGGCCGCGCGGCCGTCATCCGGCCAGGGCGCGATCTAACATTGGTGAGTTACGGCGGCGCCGTGCACACCTGCACGGCGGCCGCCGGTATACTTGCAAACGAAGGCATCGAGGCGGAAGTTGTTGATCTGCGCAGCCTGCAGCCTTGGGATGAGGCGACGGTCATGAACTCGCTCAGTCGCACCCACCGACTGATTGTCGTGCATGAGGCGGTCGAGGCTTTCGGTATCGGTGCCGAAATTGCTGCGCGCATGGCCGATATCGGCTTCGACGAGCTTGATGCCCCGATCTTGCGCATCGGCGCACCGTTTATGCCGGTGCCGTTCTCCAAGGCGCTGGAACGCAAGTATCTTCCCTCCGCGGATGCCGTCGTGCAGGCGGCACGGAAGGTGTTGGCGTGACGTCGGAACCGATCCGTTCGATCACGATGCCCAAGCTCGGCCTGACTATGACGGAGGGCCTGCTGGCCAGCTGGCGCGTCAAGCCCGGCGACCAGGTCCGGGCGGGAGACGTCTTATTTGTCGTTGAAACCGAAAAGATTGCCACGGACTTCGAAGCCCCGAGCGATGGCAAGATTGTCTCGCTTGAAGTCGCGGAGGGCAGCATTGTGCCTGTCGGCACGACGGTAGCGACTTGGATCGAAAACGTTATGCCGCTGGATAGAGCAGCATCTTCTCGGGGGTCTTTTTCGAACGCGACGCGTGTCATTGCAACACCTTTGGCGCGGCGGCTGGCGCGTCAGGCGAATATCGATCTGAAGGCAATTCGCGGGTCGGGGCCTCGCGGCCGAATTAAGGCGCGAGACGTCGAAATCGCTGCAGCTCAACAGGCTGTTTTGAGAGCCGAAGCCGATGCCTCTTCGCCCGCGGCCTCGGCCGCCCCCTTGTCGCAGCAGCAGCGGCGGCCGGCCAGCCTTTCGGAAACGACCGTCGCGCGGCGCATGACCGAGGCAAAGCGGAACATTCCGCATTTTTATGTCATCGCCGATGCCGATGTGACCCGATTGTTGAAATTGCGCGAAGAGCTGAATGCGGCAAAGGGCGAAATACGCTTAAGCTTGACCCATTTCGTCGTGGCTGCAGTCGTGAAAACGCTCAAGCGCTTTCCGGATATCAACCGTGTCTGGGACGCCAACGAGATCGTTACGCTGGATGCGATCGATATCGGCTTGGCTATTATGACGGAGCGCGGCCTGGTGGCCCCGGTGCTTCGGAACGCCGATCGCCTCGGTCTGGATGGTATTGCCTGCGCCTGTGAGGAGCTGGTAACGCGCGCGCGTCGCGGGCGTTTGACGGAGGAGGATCTTGCCGGTGGCGCTATTTCCGTTTCCAATGTCGGAATGTTCGGCGCCGCGCAGCTGATCCCGATCATCAACCCAGGACAGGCGGCGATTCTCGGCGTTGCTGCGGTGCGGCCGGTTTTCCGCCCCGATGATCGCGGTCAACCGAGCCTTCGGCAGGAATTGAGCTTGGCGCTGTCATGCGATCACCGCGTGCTCGACGGTGTGAGCGCAACACGGTTTCTGAATGCCGTGGCAGAAATTCTTGCACAACCGCTGACACTGTTGCGCAGGTAAGGAAAAGGGCAAGCCGGGATGAAATTCACATATACTCCGGAACAGCAGCTGCTCATCGATACGGCGGCTCGAATCGGAAAAAAATACGGCCTTGACTACTGGCGCGATCTCGATGCCCGCCATGCGTTTCCGGCCGAGATTTGGCAGGAAATCTGCGATGCGGGTCTCTGCGGCATCGCGGTGCCGGAGCAATATGGCGGTGCCGGGCTGGGAATGACGGAGATGGTGCTGGCCATTGAGACGCTATGTGCCGCAGGTGGCGGCTCGACGCTCAGCCAGATGTTCATGTGCAACCCGATCTTCGGCGGAATCTCGCTCACGCGCTTCGGCACGGAAGCACAGAAACGGGAGTGGCTGCCAAAGTTGGTCTCGGGCGAGGCGATGTTTGCAATGGCGTTGACCGAGCCGGATGCCGGAAGCAATTCGCTCGCGATCAAGACCTTTGCACGACGCGATGGTGATGGTTGGCGGCTGAACGGGCAGAAGGTCTGGATCACCGCGGTGCCGCAAGCAACAAAACTGCTGGTTGTGGCACGCACCACGCGTGCCGAGGAAGTGTCGCGAAAAACCCAAGGCATTAGCTTGTTTTTAATCGATCGCGTGCGTGCCGGCCTCTCGTATCGCGAGATCGAAAAGCTTGGCACCCATACGCTGCCCTCCAGCATGGTGTTTTTTGACGACGTGCGTGTCGAGAAAGACGAATTGCTGGGCACGCTCGATGACGGATTCCGCCAGCTGCTTGACGTGCTGAATACCGAGCGGATCGTGACCACGGCGGGGCTTGTTGCAACAGCGGAGTTGGCGATCCGGCTGGCGGTGGACTACGCGAAGCAGCGGCGAATCTTCGGCAACCAACCTATCGGATCGTATCAAGGCGTACAGTTTCCGCTTGCGGAGGCGTATATCCATGCGGAGTGCGCGCGGCTGATGAACCGCAAGGCCGCAGCGCTCTACGACAACGGCGAGCCCTACGGCAGTGAGGCAAACATCGCGAAATATGTGGCCGGGCAGGCGGCCATGCAGGCCACCGATCGCGCAATTCAGACCTTGGGCGGTATGGGCTATGCCACCGAGTACCATGTGGAGCGATTGTGGCGGGATGCTCGGCTCTTCCGCTTTGCCCCTGTTTCCGAAGAAATGGTGCTCAATTTTGTTGCGCAACACGAACTCAATCTGCCCCGCTCTTATTGATGGATGCATTTCTGAGTATGCATTCCAAATGTGTTTCGCAACGATCGAATCTCTCGGACAGGATGGTCGTACGGGCGGCATGGGGGAAAACCTCGCCGGTCTCGGCAATCCGGCAATCGACTCGGGCTGCAGAGAAACTGCGGCTACGCGGCATGTCAAAGACCGCCCCCAAGAACCGGCGCATCGGGCATCGGCGTTTGCCCTCCGGTGGCCGTCGGCATCTTGCAAGATCCTCTACATTTGCCAAGAATTGCGTCTGTCCGGGACGTCCAACCCCCAAGCCGTCTCGTTCCGGGGTGGTTCCGAAATGACTTCCGAATTGACTGATGGCCTGGGGTCTATAATTTAGCTCGTGTGCAGACGGAACGAGAAGAAAACATAGGGAGATGGATCGATGACAAAGCATGACGTCAAAAATAATGACAAGACAAAACCCGGATTGGGTCGGCGGGCGGTCTTGGCAACCGGGGTTACCGGGGCGCTTGCCATCCCTTTCCTGGCACGCGGCGCCGGTAATGTGCTGCGTATCGGCGTTCCCACCGTGCTTTCGGGGCCGATCGCACTGCTTGGCACCTCCTCGCGCAATGCCCTGCTCCTCGAGGCGGATCGCATCAACGCTGCGAGCGGGCTTGCCGGGCGCAAGATCGAACTGGTGTTTGAAGATGGCAAGGCGCAGCCGCAGGAAACGGCGCGTGTGGCGCGCGAATTGGTCAACACCGGCGGTTGCGAGTTGTTGATCGACGCAACGCCTTCCTCGGGCGCGTTCGCCGTGCAAGAGGTGGTGCGGGATCTCGGGGTGTTGTGCATCCATACCTGCAGCGAGACCTCCTCGCTCACCGCCGATCCCAAGCTGCGCGCCCCGACCGCGTTCCGCTGCGCCCGCCAAGGCGTACATGACAGCATCGCCGGCGGCGCCTATCTCGCGCAATTCGCAAATGCCCATAAATTCAACAAATGGGCGACCTGTTCACCCGATTACGCCTACGGCCGTGACACGACCGCGCAGTTTTTGGATTTCTTCCGTCATTTCAAGCCGGATATCGAACTCGTGACCCAGGCTTGGCCCAAGCTCGGTCAGCCCGACTTCACAGAAGTCATCACCAAATTGATCCAGGCCAGGCCGCAAGCGTTATTCACCCTGCTTTATGCCGGCGATCTCTCGGCGTTTATCAACCAAGGCAACGTCTATGCTTTGTTTAAAGCCATGACCGTATGCACGCCCAACGTCGATTATCCGGTTCTCAGCGCGATCAAGAATATCCCCGACGGTATCCAGTCCGGCACGCGGTATTTCGAGGAATTTCCGCCGCTGCCCGCAAACAAAGCCTGGAGCGAAGCCTATCGCAAGCGCTTTGGCCAATACCCGACGAACTGGGCATGGCAGAATGCCGCAGCAATGATGTTCCTGGAGGCAGCGGCGAAAAAAGCCGGAACCTCCGATGGCAAGACATTGGTTGGGGTGCTCTCCGGGCTAACCATTGATTGCCCATTCGGTACAAATGGAAAAATCACGATGCGTGAGGATCATACCATCATCGATTACGCCATCGGTTGGGGCCGTACCATTGCCAAGCCGCCTTACATTGCCGATATCAAGCCCGCCGATTGGGGCCAGATCATCGAGCTCGAAACGGCTTGGAAGAAGCAGCTAGGCTATATCTGAATCGCACGCGCTTGCCTCGGTTCGCACACCATGGATCTTGGAGCGCTCGTCGCATGCTTCGCAAGCCCGGCCTGCGTGGTCACGCAGGCCAGCAGCGGCTTGATCGTCGGCCTGTTGCTGTTTCTTGTCGCCGCGGGATTGACGCTGATTTTCGGGGTTCTGAAAATCGTCAATTTCGCACACGGCACGTTTTATATGCTTGGCGCCTATATCGCCTACAGTGTCTTGCAGGCGACCAACAGCTACGGGCTTGCGGTGCTCGCTGCAGCCGCGGCGATGGCGGTGTTTGGGGTTGCGTTCGAGCGCTTTCTGATCGCCCGCGTCTATGGCGGCAACGTGCTCATGCAGTTGCTGATCTGCTATGCGGTGGTCTTGATTTTTGACGATTTGGTAAAGCTTGTTTGGGGCGCGGATTTTCACGCGATGGGCATGCCGGAGGCATTCCAGCGCGCACCGATTTTCATTGCCGGCGGTGTCGTTCCGCCGTTTTACGCCGGGTTGATTGTGCTCTCTCTGTGTCTGGCCGCTTTGCTGGGTCTCGGCCTCGGGTTCACCCGGATGGGTAAGATCATCACCGCCGCCGCGCAAAACCCGCAGATGGTCGCCGCGCTCGGTATCAACACCACAGCATTGTTCGCCTTGGTGTTCGGCCTTGGCGGGGGGCTGGCGGGGCTGGCGGGGGCGCTGGCGGCGCCGGTGCGCTCGCTCTCGCCGGGGATGGGGTTTTCGATCCTGATCGAAAGTTTCATCATTACCGTGATCGGTGGCATGGGCTCGATCGCCGGCGCGCTGCTCACCGCAATCGGGTACGGTCTGTTGCGCGGCTTTGGGACGATCGGCTTTCCGCTCTTTACCGATGAGCTGATCTATGCCGCGATGATCCTTGTTCTTTTGCTGCGGCCAAGCGGCTTGTTCGGCCGCGAGATCGTTTGAGATGAACGGGCTCTGGCGCGATAGCGGGGTTGCACTCGCGGCGTTAGTTCTATTGCTCGGCGCGCCGTTGGCGTTTTCCAGCCCGGCTTTTGAGGATTTCATCATCCGCCTGAGCGCGCTCGCGCTCTTTGCGACCTCGCTCAATCTCCTCGTCGGCGGCAGCGGTATGATCTCCTTCGGTCATGGCCTGTTTTACGGTTTCGGGGCATATGCTTTTGCTCTGCTTATGCAGCGAACGACGCTGTCGCTAGCTTCTGCCGTTCTGCTCACCCTTTTTCTTGCCGCGCTTGTCGCGCTTCTTGTCGGCGCGGTTTGCATTCGCCTGAAGACCATCTATTTCGCTTTTGTAACTTTGGCGATCCAGATGCTGTTTTACAGCGTGATCATCTCCTGGGTCAGCCTCACGGGGGGCGATCAGGGCTTGCAAGGCGGCATTCCGCGGCGGGTCATCGCCGGCATCGATATCAATCAGCAGGGTCATCTTTATCAGTTTTGCGCGGTGCTTCTGGTTGCCGGGCTCTTTGCCATGCGCCACATCACCGCGAGCCCGTTCGGTATGACGCTCCGCATGATCCGTGACAACGAGGCACGTGCAGCCTTTCTCGGCATTCCGCTCTGGCGGCCGAAACTTGCGATCTTTGTGCTCGCCGGGGTGTTTGCCGCGCTCGGTGGTATACTCGCGAGCCTCTTCGTCTCAGGCGCCTATCCCGAATTCGCCGATTGGCCTTTCTCCGGCCAAGCGATCTTTGCGGTTATGCTCGGCGGCATCGACAGCTTTCTCGGCCCGCTTGCGGGAAGCGCGATTTTGCTTGCCCTCAACGACATTTTCACCCGCCTCACCGAATATCACGGCTTGGTGCAGGGTGTGGTGATTTTGCTCTTCGCGCTCGGGCTACGCCGCGGTGTCTTGGATTTTCTGCGCGTTCTGCCCGGACGCGGCGAAGTGGCCTCGCGATGAAACTCGAAGTGCGTCATCTGACCAAGCGCTTCGGCGGTGTTGCCGCCATCGATGATGTGACGCTGGATTTTCCCTCGGGCTCGCTCTCCGCGGTCATCGGGCCGAACGGCGCGGGCAAAAGCACGTTTTTCAATCTCATCTCCGGCGCTTTGCTACCCGATGGCGGCCAAATTCTGGTCGATGGCGAGGAGATCACCGGGCGCAGCCAGGCGGCGATCGTGCGGCGTGGTCTTGGGCGTGCATTCCAGGTTGCGCAATTTTTTCCGACCCTGACGGTGCGCGAAAATCTCATGGCGGCGGTTGCTGCCCATCGCGGCCAATGGGGCGACCTTGCGCGGCGCTTTCCTCCGCCCGGCGCACGAACGCGCGCCGACGAGATTGCCGCCATGCTGGGGCTTGCCGAGAGCGTCGATCGCGTGGCCGCGACACTCTCGCATGGCGATCAAAAACTGCTCGATATCGCGCTTGCGCTCGCACTGGAACCGAAAATTCTTCTTCTCGATGAGCCCACGGCGGGGATGGGGCCGGAGGAGCGCGCGCGTATGATCGACCGGGTCCAGCATGTCTGGGCGGAACAAAAACTTACCCTGGTATTTATCGAGCATGATATGGAGATCGTCTTTCGCATCGCCGAGCGCGTCGCCGTGCTGTGCTATGGCCGGCTTTTGGCGGCGGGAACGCCGGCTGCCATACGCGCCGATCCCGCCGTTATTGCCGCCTATCTCGGCACCGAGGCGCCGAAGCCATGACACCCTTGCTTGAGGTCCGGGACCTCGATGTCCATTACGGCGTCAGCCAAATTCTCTTCGGCGTGGGCTTTAGCCTCGCCGCCGGGCAAACCATGGCGCTGCTTGGCCGCAACGGCGCCGGCAAAAGCACGACGATGAAAGCACTCGCCGGGATTTTGCCGGCGCGCCGGGGTGTCGTGCGGCTGGCGGGCAGGGATGTTACCGGCGCTGCGCCCTATCGCCTGGCGCGCCTCGGGCTTGCTTATGTCCCCGAGGATCGGCAGGTTTTCCCTGCCCACAGCGTTGAAGACAATCTTCTGATTGCCCAGAAACCCGGACCAGACGGAGAGATCACCTGGACGCTGGAGCGGATCTGGGAAAGTTTTCCCTTGCTTGCGCCGCTTCGCCGCCGCCCCGCGGGGCGGCTTTCCGGCGGCGAACAGCAGATGCTCGCAATTGCCCGCGCCTTGATGGGCAACCCGAAAATTCTGCTCCTCGATGAGCCGAGCGAGGGGCTTGCGCCGCTGGTGGTCGCGAGTATCGCACGCTTGCTGCGCGATCTTCGTTCTCAGGGAGCAACAATCCTGATCGCGGAGCAGAATTTGCATTTCTGCCTCTCGATTGCGAGCGACGCGCTAATCATCGACAAAGGCCAGATCGTCTATAGCGACACCATCGCCGGCCTGGAAGCCAACGAAGAGATCCGCCAGCGCTATCTCGCGCTCTGAAGCCTGCAGATCAACGACATCTGCGTGCGTTTTCACAAGGCAGGCCAGGGCGCCGCGCGGCGAGTTCGGCTGAATTGCCTTTAACGTCGTAAGGTAATACATCCTTACGGTTTCAGGGTTGATCCTCGTTAACGTTGTGCAATCGCCTTTATACCCGCGCGGGATGCCTTGCCGGTCGGGCCGGTTGGGAGCGCATCGAGGATGTGAATCTTGTCGGGCACCTTGAACTTCTCGATTTTTCCTAGGCACCAATCGCGAATGGCCTCGGCCTCCACCGTTGCGCCCGCCTTCAGCACCACTGCCGCGTGCACGGCTTCCCCAAGCCTTGCGTCCGGAACCCCCGCACAAAGAACTTGCGCAATCGCGGGATGCGTGGAAAGCAGAGCCTCAATCTCTGCCGGCGCAATCTTGTTTCCGCCGCGGGAAATCATCTCCTTGATGCGCCCGACAATCTCCACTCTTCCGTCGGCGCGTTCGCGGGCCAGATCGCCGGTGCGAAAATAGCCATCGACGAAAGACGCTTCGGTCAATTCCGGATTGTCGAGATAGCCGAGCATACCGAAGGGCGAGCGGATCAGAAGTTCGCCGATCGTGCCCGCTTTCTTGGCTAACACCGCGCTGTCTAACCCCGCGCCGTTTGTTTCGCCTTCGTTCGGTTGGATGCGGTAGGCGATCTGCTCCGTCGGGCGGCCGATGGTGTTCATTCCCGCCTCTGCCTCTTCCGGGCGCAGACAAAAATCGCATGAGCCCGTCTCGGTCAGCCCATAAAGGTCGTAGATCCCGGTATGGGGCAACACCCTTCTCATTTCGGAGGATAAATGAGCGCCCAGCGCTTCGCCGCCGGTGATGATCGTTCGCAGGCGCGGCGCGTGCGGCGCGTCCACTGCCCCGTCCGTGAAAACGGCGCGCAGCATGGACGGCACGGCGGCAAGCGCCGTTGCTCCCGCCAGGCGTGCGCGCAGCGCCGCAGGCGAGAACTTGCCCACCAGTTCTAATCGCGCCCCTGCCTGAAGCGTCAGAAGTGCCACCCATAGCCCGAAGACGAAAACAAGCTGAAGCGGCAGCAGGATCTTATCATCGGCGGTGAAGCGAAGAAGGTTCTGCAGAACGTCGAGTTTGGCTGCGAAACGGTCATGACCGAGAACCACGCCTTTGGGCTTGCCGGTGGTGCCCGAGGTGAAGATAATCAATGCGGCTCCGTTCAGAAGCGGCCGGGGCGGCGGCGGCGTTTCGGTGAGCACACTCAGCGCGCCGTCTGCCAGCTGGAAGCGGGCGCGCGTTTGCTCGTGCACTGCCGCGCGCGTTGTCTCGGCGGCGGCGGAATGCACAGGAACGGCAACCCCTCCCGCCTGCCAAACGCCGAAGAGAGCCGCAAGGTCCGGAGCGCGATTGGCGACCGAGACATGCACGGGCTCATCCGGCATTATCCCCGCCATTCGCAAATCTTCGGCGATGCGCGAGGCGGCATGCGCAATCTCGGCGTAGCTTTGCGCCTTTCCGGTCTCATCTTGCACCATGTTTTCCGCCGTCCCGGCAAGGATGCGGCAGAGCGCGTGTTGGAGCGGCATTGTCTTCTCTCCTTTGTCTCCGCCATCAAACGGTCGATGCAAACCGCGCGTCTCGCCACGCAAGGGCGGCCTTCAATCCTTCGCGCCGTGCCACTTCCATGAACGCGATCTTGTCGACCGAGCCGGCCCCTTCGATGGCAAGGTCGATTTCGAGCGCGCTCTCCAGGGCGAGCAACAACCCTTGCTGTTCCAGCGCCCGGTTCAGCGCACGCTTGGTTTCTCTGACGAGACCGGGATCGATCACGGCAATATGGCGCGCCATGCGCAAGGCTTCTTCGTCGAGGGCGTCGCTTGAGACGACGCGGTTGACCATGCCGATCTGCTCCGCGCGCCGCGCCGATACGCGATCTTCGCCGAGCAGAATAATTTCCTTGGCGATTTTCGGCCCGACGATCCACGGCAGAAGCATCACCACAATCCCCGCGCCGAATTTCAACTCCGGTTCGCCGAAAAAGGCATCTTCGGATGCAATCGTCATATCGCAGGCCAGTGCAAGCTCGCATGCTCCGGCAAGGCAAGGCCCCCGCACGGCGGCAATGGTCGGTTTGGGGCAGTGCCAGAAGCGCATGACCGTATCGAAATCCTTGCGCAGCAGCGGCCGCCAGGCGTCAACCCCGCTCGGCCGCGCCTCCATCTGGGCTTTGAGGTCGAAGCCGGAGGAAAAGGCGGCGCCCGCCCCGCGCACGATAACGGCTTTGACGGCAGGATCCGCCTCGGCGCGATCCATGGCCACGCCGATCTCGTCCAACATGTCCTGATCAAGGGCGTTGGCGCGCTCGGGCCGATTGAGGGTAATGCGGGCAACGCCGTTCAGCGTTTCATAGATAATCTTGGAAAACGTCATGGATGCCTCGTTCCTGCAACTATCGGCGGCCGCCCGCCATGGCCTGCGCCTCCGGGCGGGCTCTGAGGCGCAGCATAGCAACCACACCGAGGAATGGCGCAACGGCGAGCAAGCCAAAAGCATAACGCCAGCTCAAAAGGCGGACGGCATAGGGCAGCGCGTGAATGCTCACGAGGGTGATGAGAAAGCCCACGCAGGTCTGCACCGTCAGCATCGTGCCGATCAGCCTGCGGTCGGACAACTCGGTAACTGCCGCGGAGAATTGTGCGGAATCCGCAATGACGCTGATACCCCAAACGAGCGCGACCCCCATCACCAACCAAGCCGGGCCTGCGAAGAGCAAGCCGATTACCACGGCGCACGTTCCGCTCACCGCCATGGAAACTGCCGTTACCAGCGTCCGTCCAAGACGGTCAGCGACATAACCGCCGAGCAAAGCGCCGAGGGACCCGATTGCCACGACCGCAAAGGTGGCAAGGCGCGGATCCAAAGGCGGGGTGGTGCCGTACCGCGCCGAGAAGCTTGCCGCAAAATAGGCGCCGATCCATGCCCACATCGCATAGAGTTCCCACATATGGCCGAAATAGCCGAAATTGGCGAGGCGCAGGGCAGGGCGGCGGAAGGCCTCCAAGGCATTGGTGATATATAGCGGCGGCGCTTTCGTATGGTGCGGACCGATTTTGGCAAATTGGATGAGGAAGGCGGCGGCCAGCGCGCTCGCCGCCGCACCGGCAACCGGCGCGCGCCAGTCGAAACCGCCGAGGGCCGCCATGGCGTGCGGCGAGGCCGAGCCGAAGGTCAGGGCGGCCACCAGCATGCCGATGAGAAGACCGAGATCACCCTCTGCCCAGGTCGCGGCCAGCTTCATGCCCACGGGGTAAACGCCGGCCATACACATGCCGGAGACGAAACGCAGAACAGGCACGGCAGGATCCGGCGGATCAAACAAAAGGATCGCGCCATTGGCCGCCGCCGCAACCAAAGCGGCGCTTGAGAACAGCGTTCTGAGGTCGGCGCGATCGGCAAGTGAGAGAAGCGCGCTGGCTAGGGTTCCGACAACAAATCCGGCTTGGACCGAACTGGTGAGCAGGGCTTGCTGGAACGGCGAGAGGCTCCATTGCGCTTGGATGACGCCGAGAGAAGCGGTCGTGGCAAACCAGGTTGCCATGGCTGCCACCTCGGCTACCAAGAGAATTGTCAGCGAGACGCGTTTGCTCTCCGTTCTGCCGGCGGAGAAGGTTCGTATCGACACATTACTTGGCTTTTTTCAGCATGGGGCAAGCGTCAGCTGACATCGGGCGAAACGCCTCGTCGCCGGGAATGGTCGCGACAAGTTTCAGATAATCGTAAGGCCCATGAGATTCGGCGGGGCTCTTCACTTGCCAGAGGTACATGTCATGGATCGTGCGCCCGTCTTCGCGGATGCGGCCTTTCCCGAAAAGCGGATCGTCGGTGGGCATCTCCTTCATTTTTGCCACCACAAGAGCACCATCGCGGGCTTTTGCCTTGTCCATCGCGGCGATCGCTTTCATCCAGTGTAATGTCGCGGCATAGGCGCCCGCTTGGTTCATGGTGGGCATCCGGCCGTTGTTGCGTGCGGCAAAGGCTTTGCCGAAAGCGCGCGTGCCCTCGTTCAGATCCCAATAGAACGCGTTGGTCAGCATCAATCCCTGCGCGGTCTGAAGGCCGATGGAGTGGATATCCGAGAGAAAGATGAGCAGGCTCACAAGCTTCTGCGACCGAGACAGGCCGAACTCGGCGGCTTGCTTGACGGCATTGATCGTATCGCCTCCGGAATTCGCAAGTGCCACAACCTGCGCGCCGCTGCCCTGGGCTTGCAGGAGAAAAGATGAAAAGTCGGATGTTTGAAACGGCACGAGAACATGGCCGACGACATGACCACCCGCGGCTTGCACCACATCTGTCGCATCGCGTTCCAGAGCATGGCCGAAAGCATAATCCGCCGTCACGAAATACCATGACGTCCAACCTTGTTTGATCATCGCCTTCGCGGTGCCGTTGGCCAGCGCCCAGGTATCGTAAGTCCAGTGGACCGTGTTCGGCGTGCAGTTCTTGCCGGTAAGATCCGACGTGCCGGCGCTGGTGACGATCAGAACCTTGTTCTTGTCATGCGCGACCCCGGCAACCGCGAGTGCCACCGACGAGGTCGGCACGTCGATAATGGCATCCACCTTGTCGACGGCATACCAACGCCGCGCGATCGAGGAGCCGACATCCGCCTTATTCTGATGATCGGCCGAGAGCACTTCGACCTTGAAGCCGTGCGTCTCCGGTTTGAAGTCTGCGACGGCCATCTCGGTTGCAATGACGGAACCGCGGCCGGCGATATCCGCATAGAGGCCCGATTGGTCATTCAGGACACCGATGCGGAATACGGGGAGATCCTCCGCATGGGCGGCAACCGTGCACGAAAGCGCCAGCGCGGCGGCGAAGACAGCTCGCATCTCGTTCTCCTCGGCGTTTTTCCAGCATCTTTTGGCAGGCCGGCAGAGCGCATCTGCGGCCCGGCAAACGAAAAGCTATATTTTTTTATTTGTCAAATAAATATTTTTCGGTTGATTTTGTCGCGCCGGTATGAGACAGAGGAGGGAGAACCAAGATCGGACTGAAGAGAGATGGAATCGACCTACGGCCAGATCGTCACCACCAGCGTGGCAAGCCAGATTGCCGACCAACTCCAGCAGGCCATCATGGACGGGCGCCTCAAGGTGGACCAACGCCTTCCGACGGAGGAAGAGCTGGCGGCGCGCTTCGGCGTATCCCGGCCAACCGTGCGGGAAGCACTGAAGCGCCTGGCGGCACGGCACCTCGTTCGGTCCCGAAGGGGGCCGTCGGGCGGCACGTTCGTTACCGGCCCGTCACCAGAGGAACTCGCAACCAGCCTCGGCACGTCCGTTGCTTTGCTGGTTGCCACCGGCCGAGTTTCCCTTGACGAGATGGCCACCGCCCGACTGGAGATGGAAGCGGTCTGCTGCCGCCTCGCTGCGCAGAACCGCACCGAGCAAGATCTCGCCGCGCTGCAAGAGGAAATTGCCATCCAGCATGACGTCTCCATCTCCGATCAGGACTTTTGCGCCTCCGACGTCCGTTTCCACCGCGCAATCGTGAACGCGGCAGGAAACGCGCTTTTGCGTTTTCTGATGAATGCAGTGGTCGAGGTCGTCACGCCGGTCAGCAACATGATCATCTTCCGTGTCCGCGACCGCAAAGAAATCGTCGCGCACCATGAACGCATGCTGGCCGCCATTGCCGCGCGCGATGCCGGCGCGGCGGTCGAGGCTTTGGGCGGGCTCGTCGATTACATTCGCGCCCAATACGCCAAAGCCGAAGAAGCGCGCAGGGCACTGCGGCGCTGATCCGAAACACCGAACAACCGGGCACGCATACGATGTGCGCGAAGAACGCAAAGGATGCCGCATGAAAAACGAAAACAAAAACGAAAACGCAACGTTTCGTGCGCTGATGGCGCGCAAGACGGAGGCCGGGCAAGTCGTCGCTCTGGAAACGATCACCGAAGCCGATCTGCCGGAGGCCGACGTAACCGTTGATATCGAATATTCCTCATTCAACTACAAAGACGGGCTAGCCCTGAAAGGCCGCAATCGCATTCTGCGCACCCTGCCAATGGTGCCCGGTATCGACTTTGCCGGCACGGTACGATCGAGCACCAACCCGCAATTCAAACCGGGCGAGAAGGTGGTGCTGACCGGTTGGGGGGTGGGCGAAACCTGGTGGGGCGGCTTTGCCGAGCGCGCCCGCGTGAAGGGGGAATGGCTGGTGAAGCTGCCCTCCGGCCTCACGCCTCGCCAGGCCATGATCCTCGGCACTGCGGGTCTCACGGCGATGCTCTGCGTGGACGCGCTGGAGCGCCACGGCATCAAGCCCGGCGGCGAGATCGTCGTCACCGGCGCGGCGGGAGGGGTCGGCAGCATCGCGGTGCGCTTACTCTCGCGCTTGGGTTACCAGGTCAGTGCGCTCACCGGGCGACAGAGCGAGGAGGCTTTCCTCAAGACTCTAGGGGCACAAGAGATCGTTGCAAGAGACCTCTACGCAGCCCCCGGAAAACCGCTTCTGGGCGAGCGTTGGGATGGGGCGGTCGATACGGTGGGCGGGCAGATCCTCGCGAACGTGCTGGCTGCAACCCGTTATGACGGCGCGGTTGCGGCATGCGGGCTTGCCGCAGCGGCCGATCTTCCTGCCACGGTCTTCCCCTTCATCTTGCGCAATGTCGCGCTGGTTGGGGTGGACTCGGTCTACTGCCCCCATGAGCGCCGGTTGCGGGCATGGACGCGATTGGCCGAGATCCTGGAGGAGCGTGATTTCGCCCTTCTTGCGCAGGAGGTCGGCCTTGAGGATCTGCCGCGGCTTGCCGACGACATCCTGGCCGGCCGCGTGCGCGGAAGGACACTCGTGCGCATTTAGCGGCGGAAAACCACGTCTCGTTATCGCTGGCCCCGGTCCGAGAGCCGCACGCGCCTGGCGTTGCCATAAAAAACCATCCCTCGGCCTCACGGCCGAGGGATGGTGCGACGTTCAGAGGCTTTCCCTTCAGGTAATCGCGCTGGAGGGAAGGTGCGAGACCCCGGCCAAGAAAATCTGCGTGTGGTCGGAAAGCGTAACGGTGGTCGAGCCTGCGGCCGATGCGACCGTGTAAGAGTTCGGAGCGTAGTTAATCAGATCGATTTTATCCACGTTGGGGTTGAAATTATTGATAACGGTCGTACCCCCGGCCTGGCCGTTGATGAACAAGAAATTATCCATCCCAGTGCCGGCATTGACCGTATCCATGCCCCCGGCGCCGGCGACGACATCGGCATTGGCGCCTTGCAGCTGCATGAAGTCACTACCGCTCCCGGCCCAGATCGTCTCATTGCCGCTCGCGCCCCCAACCACGGTATTGTTGCTCCCGCCGGTGAGAACGATGAGATCGTTGCCGGTGCCGCCCCAAACGGTGTTATTGCCGCCGGCGCCGCCGAGTAAGGTTTCGTTGCCGGTGCTTGCAACAAGCACGTCGCCGCCGTTCGGGCCGCCATAGAGCTGATCGCCGTTGCCCCCGCCGACGAGGGTCACCGGGCCGCTCCCGCCGACCATGAGGTTGTTGCCGGCCGTGCCGCCGAAGAAAGTGCCGCCGCCTGTACCGCCCCAGACGGTAACGGAACCGACTCCTCCCTCTACCGTCATCATGCCCGAGCCGCCGACGATGATATTATTTTGCGCCCCGGGAACCGTATTGGCATCGATGAAGGTCATCGAACCGCTACCGCCGAACACGGTATCGTTGGTGCCGGTCGCAAAGACGGTATCATTGCCCGAGCCGCCGATAATCATGTCTTGCCCGGCCGAGGAAACGAGATCATTGCCGCTGCCGAGCCCGATGGTGTCCATACCGCTGGCGCCGGTGACAATGGTGTCGTTGCCGGCATTGGCCCAGACCTGATTGGTCCCGCCTTCCAGCACAAAGTTCCAGGAGCCCATGTGGCTGGCTCCCGTCACGATGATATTCGTGCCGCCCTCGGCCACGAAGGCGCCATTCGCCGACTCCGCAAAGAGAGTCATGCCCCCGTTGCCGGTCGCCACATATTGGAACGGCTGGGCGCTATCCACCACAGTCAACGGCACGGTGCTGTCGCTGATCAGCCCGACGATATTGTTGCCGGTCAGATCCAGAAGCGGCGCGCCGGGAGTGGTAATATCCGCAAACAGCAAGGTCGGCTGCGAGAGCGGGTAGATATCATAGGGCGCAGAAGAGATCACCAGCGGCGACCACGGTATGCCGTTGACGGTCGCCGACATCATTGCCTGCACGAACCCCGGCGGCAGGCTGTCGACAAAGCTGGTGAACCCACTCGGAATAACAGGCGTCGGCGCGGGTGGGGGCGGTGGGCCAGGCGGGGCTATCCGATCATCGGGATCTTCGTTGCCGTTCGGAGCCTGGCCGTGCAGATCACCCTGCCAATCGGGATCGTTCGCGTCACCAAAGCCACCATCATAACCCTGATCAGCCATTATTGATCCTCCCTCTGCTGTGAGTGAGTCCGTGAGGGATTTATAAGTTCGAAAGGCGAGGAGAGGATATTAATATTCGTTTAAGGATATTCACGGCGCTGTGAGCCGGGAATCCGGTCCTCGGGGCCCGCCAGGGGCATCGAACGCACTGAGTTTGGTCGAATACGGCTTTTGAGGCGACGCTATCAGATGCCGTTGCGCCACCGCCGCTCCGCGTCATCCCATGCCGCCAACGGTTGCAAATCGGGAACCCAGGCAAGCCCGGTCTTGGAATCCGACGACACTGCCTCCGGGGTGACGACGACATCGAGCAAGGCAGGGCGATTGGCTAGGGCGCGTGCAATCGCGGGCTTGAGCTGGTCCTCACGCTCCACCCGCTCGGCATGCATGCCGAACCCGCGCGCCATCGCCGCGTAATCACTGAACTGCAGCCGCGTGCCGACAACCTTGCCGTGGGTTACGGTCTGATCATGGACCTCGATTTGCCAAGCACCATTGTTGGCGACGACAATCAGCACCGGCGCCTGATGACGCACCGCAGTATCGATCTCGATGGCGTTAAAGCCGAACGCGCCGTCGCCGGTCGCGACCACCACTAAGCGGTTGGGAAAGGCAAGGCTCGCGGCAATGCCATAGGGCACACCGATGCCGATGCAGCCAAACGGTCCCGGATCGAGCATCATCGAGGCCGAGAGTCCGACACGGGCAAAGCTGAGAAAATCACCGCCATCTATGATCGCGATGGCGGTCTCGTCCAGCGCTTCTTGTAGCGCCGCCAATACCCGGTTGGGATGCAGCCGGCCATCGCTGCCGGCCGGTGCGGTTGCCATCATCAGACGGAGCTTTTTCGCCCGCTCTTCATGTCCTTTGCGCAGTTTCGCCGCCCATGCCTGATCGATCGCGGAACGCCGATTGCCGCTTGCTTCGACGAGGGCGCGAAGAGCCGCGGCCGGTGTTGCGAGGATTTCGACATCGCCGCGGCGGTTGTCACGCAGCTCACCGGGAACGTCGGCGATCCGGACAAAGCGCGCTTCGCCAAAAATCGCCGGGGATCCATAGGCGAGCTGAAAATCGAGCCTCCGCCCGACCGTAAGCACAACATCGGCATCGCCCATCACGGCGCCCCGCATCGCCGCGACGACGGCGGGGTGGCTGTCAGGAACCAGACCACGGCTCTCTCCTGTGTCGAGGTAAACCGCACCCAGCTTGTCGAGAAGAGTGACGAGTTCGGGGCCGGCACCGCGGGCGCCACGCCCGGAGATCACCAGGACACGCCGCGCCCCCCAGAGGAGATCAACCGCCTCGGCGACACGCGCGGGATCAGGGAGCATGACCGGGCGCTGCTTGGCGCGCAAATGTTCTTCTCGTTGCATCGGTTTAGGTACTTCGCGCCGCACGACATCGACCGGGAAATCGATGTAGGCTGGCCCGGGCTCACCGCCCTCGCCAAAGGCACGCGCAATCGCTTCATCGAGTTCGATCAGCGCCAAAGCGGGATCCCGCACCGTGCGGGCATATCGCGTGATCGCGCCAACGAGCCGCGTGTGATCGAGATCCTGCAAACCGCCGCGGTTTTCCTGAGCCATCGGGCTGGTGCCGGAGATCACGAGAACCGGGGCACGGGAGACATGGGCATTGGCGATACCGGTCATGGCGTTGGTGACGCCCGGGCCCGCGGTCACCAGGGCGACGCCGAGATTGCCCGTGAGCTCGGCATGAGCCTGCGCCATATGCACCGCCGCCCGCTCGTCGCGCACGTCAATGATGCGGATACCCTCTGCATCGAGCCGCATCCAAATCGGCATGATATGGCCGCCGCAAAGGGCGAAAACGCGATCGATGTCGCGCTGCTTCAACAAGCGGGCGATCTGGGCGGCGACACTGTCTGGGTGAATCGTCATGGTTTCGCTTTCAAGTGTGGGGAAAGATGTAGGGTTTCACGGCGCGCGCGCTGGCGGCTTGCCGGAAAAACGTTCTTTCAATACGCGATGAAGGATTTTTCCGGTCGCCGTACGTGGCATTTCGTCTTCGCGCAGGAACGAGCACGAGCGCGGGCGCTTGTAGCCGGCAATCCGGCTTTTGCACCAGGCAAGCAGCTCCGCCTCGCTCGTGCTTGCGCCCTCTTGAAGGATAATCACGGCGTGCACTCGCTCGCCCCATTTCTCGTCAGGAACACCAATCACCGCGACATCACGAACCGCGGGATGGGCAGCGAGAACCGATTCCACTTCGGATGGGTAAACATTTTCTCCGCCCGAAATGATCATGTTGCTTTTCCGGTCAACGAGGTAGATGTAACCATCCGCGTCGCGCCGTGCCATGTCGCCGACGGTGCAATAATCGCCGCGAAACGCCTCGCGGGTTTTCTCCGGTAATTTCCAATAACCGTCAAAAGTATGCGGATTGTTGGAGTAGAGCTCACCAACTTCGCCGGTCGGCACCTCGTTGCCGGCGTCATCGAGAAGCCGGATCGGCGCCGCACCGATACACTCGCGCCCGACCGAACCGAGCTTGGAAAATTGCTCCTCGGGGCGCAACACGGTAACCCAACCTGCCTCGCTCGAGCCGTAAATTTCATAGAGGCCGGAGTTTGGAAACATCTCCATGACCGCGCGCTTCGTTTCCTCGCGCGCCGGGGCCGAGGAGATCACCAGCTTGGCGATCTGGCTTCGCTCCGAAAGAGCGCGCGCGGCGGCAGAAAGGCCGAGCATCATGATGTAATGCGTTGGAACCAGCGAGGTGAAAGTGGCACCGCTCTCGACAAGCGTACGCACACAATGCTCAGGGTCGAAACTGCGGCGCGAGTAGATCGCCGTTTCGGCGCCGCAATAGACGAAAGCGCAAAAGAAATTCAGCGAATTAGCGTGACACATCGGCATCACCAAGAGCGCGCGGTCGGCGCGGTGAAGGCCGAATTCGATCTCTGTGACCAGCGAGAGCAACACAGCAGCCTGATGGCTGCGCAGCACGCCCTTGGGCCGGCCGCTGGTGCCCGAGGTATACATCAGCGTCCACGGATCGGAGGGCACGACGCGCTGCCCCGGCTCGTCATCTTTCGCTTCTGCGATCAGCGCTTCATATGTGCGGTATCGCGGTTCTGAAACCGCTGACCCCAAGAAGATGATATTGGCGCGGGGAACGGTAAGATTGACCTCGATTTCCTGAAGAACGCCCGCGAATGCATCCTCGAAAATCAGCGCCGCAGCCTCGGCGTTGTTCACGATATACGCGATCTCGGGGCCACTTAGACGGAAGTTGATCGGCACCGCGATCAATCCGGCCTTGGCCGTGGCGGCGTAGATTTCCAGCCACTCGAGCCGGTTGTAGGCAAGCACGGCAACGCGATCGCCTTTGACGAGACCAAGACCGAGCAACGCGTTGGCAAGGCGGCAGGCACGCTGGTTCCAGTTCCGGAACGTCATCGCGCGGGTAAGATCGCGGGCGCCGATCCGCTCGGGAAACAAATGGGCGTGAACGGAGAGCATAGCGCCGACGGTCAATGGTTCTCTCATGTAGTAGCTTCCCTGGAGATTACGAAACGAAAACGTAGACCACAGGCCTCTCTTGCCATTTTCACTTGTTGACGAACCTCGCCGGAATGGCGAGAACGAGCAAGCCGCTCAGCACCATCAGAGCAGCAAAGACAGAGAGGCTCACAGCGTTGCTGTGTGTCAGCGCAGCAAGCCAGCCGACGATATTGTTGGTCGTGAAGCCTGCGAGATTGCCGAGCGAATTGATGAGCGCGATCCCCGCGGCCGCCGCGGCCCCGCCCAGAAATGCGGCGGGTAAACTCCAAAACGCCGCCTGCGCGCTCAAGGCGCCGGCAACCGCCGCGACAAGCCCAACCATCGCCATTGCGATCCCACCGCCGGCCCAGGCCACGAGGACGAAGCCGAGCGCGGTTGCAAGACACGGCACCAGCGTGTGCCAGCGGCGCTCGCGCAGGCGATCGGCGCTGGCATTGACAACGATCATCGCAATCACCGCGGCTATATAGGGGATCGCGGTAAGCAGGCCGATTGCCAAAGGATCGGCCACCCCCGTCTGCTTGATGATGGTCGGAACCCAGAAGCTATTGAGGTAAATGCTGCTGACGATACCGAAATAGATGAGGCCGAGCAGCCACACCCGCGGTGTTCGGAAGGCCACCGACAAGTTTGAGAAATCTTCCTTTTTTCTATCTTCGTCAGCGATATTGCGGCCGATGAGCTGCTTCTCCGCATCGTTGAGCCATTTCGCGGAGGCGACGTGATCATCGAGATAAAACAGGGTGACGACGCCGAGCACCAGGGAGGGAATGGTTTCAATGAGGAACAGCCATTGCCAGCCGCTGAGGCCGTGCGCGCCGCTCACCGCTTTCAAGATCCAGCCGGAGATGGGACCGCCGAGGATGCTCGACATCGGGATCGCCGTAAGGAAAATTGCGGTAATCCGTCCGCGCCACCGCGCCGGATACCAGTAAGTGAGATAGAGCAACACACCGGGAATAAACCCAGCTTCGGCGACACCGAGCAGAAAACGCAAGATATAGAAACTCAGCGGAGTGCGGACAAAAATCATCGCGCCGGAGAGCAGGCCCCAGGTAATCATGATCCGCGCGATCCAGAGCCGCGCCCCCACCCGGTGCAAGACGATGTTGCTCGGCACCTCGACGAGAACGTAGCCGATGAAAAACACGCTCGCGCCAAATGCATAGACTTGCTCGCTGAATTTCAGTTCGTCGAGCATTTGCAGCTTAGCGAAGGCGACGTTTATGCGATCGAGATAGGCTGCGAAATAGCAAAGGAACAGGAACGGCACGATACGTAGGGTGACCTTACGATAAGTCGCGCTCTCGAAACGAAGCGGCAGAGAGTCGGCGGTGATACGGGCGGCCTGTGACATGGGTTTGCGTCCTCCCAAAAATTACCAACGTGGCCGAAACGACGTGCCGGTCGCGGTGGCCATCAAAGCTGCGTTTCGTGTTGCCACTTTACTTCGGCCGCATTGCCGTTTGGTGCGGCGGCCGCGAGTCTGGTTGCCGCGCTCTCGATATGGCTTAAAATGAGAGATTCGGCGTCGCCGGTGGCGCCGGTGGTGATCGCCACCAAGATTTCACGGTGCTGCTGCCAGATGCCGTTTGGCTCCGATTTGCGCAGCACCTCGCCCATGACGCGGCGGAGGAAACGCCAGTGGATTTCGGCTGTCGGGCGGATCATCGGATTGCCCGAGGCATCGTAAACGAAGGCATGAAACGCAATGTCGTGGGCGATCATGTCTCTGATCGCGCCGGCGGAAACGGCGGCGAATCCCGCTTGCAGGATGTACTCGCCCTGGCGCCTGATTTGCGCCGCGATCTCCGGTGAGGCGGCGCAGCGTCGTGCCGCAAGCCGCGCAGCGAGGGCATCCAAGCTTGCCCGCACCTGATAGCGGTCGCGCACAATCTGCATATCAAGCGGAGCGACGACGAGCCCACGTCGGCCGGCGTCTTGGACGATGGCGTCGCTTTTGAGCAGCAGCAAGGCTTGCTGGATAGGCTGGCGAGAGACGCCGTACCGCTCGGCCAGGACCTCCTGAACAAGGCGGGTGTTAGGTGGAAAGGTTCCATCGGCGATTTCGCCGACGATCGCATCATAAACCTGTTCGACGAGGCTGGGGTGGGGGGCAAGATGCATATACAGACCTGAATTCTGAATTCTACATTCGGAATTCTGAATTCAATAAAGCATGCTTGTCAAGCGGAATTTTGCCCCTATGGCCGAATGTGAGTGAGTCGAGCGGAAAGCCGGCGAGGAAATATTGTTTAAAGCCATTCGTGGCTATGTAATCCGGGGATTTCGGTCGTGGCGGCCGGCGGGGCGATCGAGGTCCAGGCGGCAAGCGCGCTCAGAGACGACGCGCCGCAAGCAGGGCTCTTGCCGTCCTTGGAAAATGCGCGCCCCTGAGAGAAGATCGCTCCTTGATTTTCCGTTTTGCCCGCGATGGGAAACGCAACCGCCCGACGGAACCCGTCGGATATGGAGAAAACGCCTCATGCGCCTCACAGAAGACCAAAAAACCCTGCAAGCGCGCGCCGCCGCCCTTTCCGACAGCTTGGTGCGCCAGCGCGCCGCCGAAATCGACCGCACCGGCCAATACCCCTGGGATATCGTCGAGGCGCTCAAGGCCGAGGCCTTTCTCGGCATGACCATCCCCAAGGAGCTCGGCGGCCAAGGCCGCAGCTTTCTCGACGCCGTCTTGGTGATCGAGCAGATGGCGCGCTCCTGCACCGTCACCGCCCGTATCGTCGTCGAGACGAACATGGGTGCCATCTCGGCCATTATGGCCTACGGCACCGAAAAGCAGCGCAGGCTCGCCGCCGAGCTTGTTCTGAATGGCGACAAGCCGGCCATCTGCATCACGGAACCGAATGCCGGCTCCGATGCCGCCGCCATGCAAACGCGTGCCGACAAGCGCGGCAATCGCTACGTGCTCAACGGCCGCAAGCACTGGATCACCGGCGCCGGCGTCTCCCGTTTGCACCTGATCTTCGCCCGCGTTTTCGATGAACGCGGCGAAGAGCTCGGCATCGGCGGCTTCCTTGCCATCCGCGGTGAGGCCAGGGGGCTCGAAGTCACGCGGCGCGAGCCGACCATGGGCCTTTGCGGCATGCCGGAAGGGGAAATCACGTTCACGGATCTCGAGATCCCGCCCGAGATGGTGCTGCTGCCGCCCTCCGGCTTCCGACGCGGCTTCGCCGATCTCATGAACGCCTATAACAGCCAGCGGGTCGGGGCCGGCACCGTTGCCATGGGCATCGCCGCCGGGGCGCTGGAACATGCCGTCGCCTGGGCCAAATCCCGCCAGCAATTCGGCCGGCCGATCGGCGAGTTTCAGGGTCTGCAATGGATGCTTGCCGATATGCAAACGCAGCTTACGGCCTCACGTTTGATGCTGTACGCGGCAGCGGACTCGCGCGGCCCGAACGGCAGCGCCTTTCCGGATCCGAACCTTTCCGCACAGGCAAAAATTTTTGCCTCCGAAGCCGCTATCAAAATCGTCAACGACGCGCTGCAGATTTTCGGCGCGCGCGGCTATTCGCGGGATTTCCCGCTGGAGCGCATGGCGCGCGACGTACGCATGTTCACCATCGGCGGCGGCACGGCGCAAGTGTTGCGTACCCTTGTCGCCGGCAAGCTTCTGGGTTGGAAACTGCCGCAGACGCGCGGCGGTTATCTTCGCTAACCCGAAGGCTCAAGCGCGCGCGGCGTTTAACTTTAACGGGCGGAGGCAAAGGTCTCCGCCAGCATCGCATCGGTTTCGGGATCCAGAATCTCGTCAACCGCCGGCAGGAGGCCGATCTCCTCTTTCGTGATATGTGCCGTCATCAGGCTCGAAAACTCGGCGCCGGCGGCACGAAATGTCTGCCAGAGCGCCGCGGTGAAACCGCCCGATTGGCCTTCGCGCGCAAGGTTTCTCAAGGTTTGCGCAAGCGGGCGGATTTGCGCGTGCTCTTCGGTCAGCACCGCGACCATGGCCGCCGCGCCGGCGGCCTCCAGGCGGGGGAAGAGCGCGGTTTCCTCGAAATCGAAATGCGGGCCGATTTCCAGCACAATGGCACGATCGCAGTCGCGAAGCAACGCCGCAACCGCAGGTGTGGCCGCAACCGGCGGATAATCCGCGCCATGGCGGCCGAGCAAGGCCTCAAGCCGCGCAATCAACGCCAACGCCGCCTCATGGTCATCGTGCAGGGTTCGTGCGATATGGGTTTGCATCTGCTGCCTCCTTGGTCTCGCATGCACTTGCGCCCGGGTTTCAGGCCGCCGCGCCGCCATCCGCCGTCATGCCGCCGAGCGCAGCGGCAAGGCGGCGCGCGAGCGCGCTTGCGACACGGCGCCGATATTGCGCCGCCAGCAATGTCGTTCGCATCGGCGAAACCTGCTTTTGGACAAGCTTGCCCAGCCGATCGAGCCAGGACTCATCCAGGCGCTCTCCGTGCAGGGCTTCCACGCCGGCAAGCAAAAACGGGCGCGGGTTGGTGCCGGTGAGCGCAGCCCGAAGCCCGACAACCTCGCCCGCCTCGGCCCGCAGCGCCACCGCAACGCCGGCCAGCGGAAAATCGATCGCCCCGCGCGCGCGTGCCTTCGCATAGAGTGCCGGCCAAGGGTCGGGAGGAAGGTAAATGCGGGTCAGCAACTCGTTCGGGGCAAGGCGCAGATGCGCCGCACCGTCTTCGGCATAGAGATCGGAAAGCGGCACGCGGCGCAAGCTCGCCTCGCCGGCGATCTCGATGGTGGCGCCGTACACCAAAAGCGCCGGCGCAAGATCGCCGCTGAAGGCGGCATGGCAGCGCTGGCCGGTCGGTGCGACATGGCAGGTCTCGCCCCGGTGCTTGAGGCAGAAACCGTTCGCCTCCCGTGCCCAGGCGCTCCGGTTGTAAAACACGCAGCGGGTATCCAGGCAAAGATTGCCGCCGATTGTTGCTGCCTCGCGATGCGCCGGGGCGCCGACCGCACCGGCGGCGGTGGCGAGGGCGGGATAACGGTGGCGGATCTCGGGATGTGCGAGGATCTCGGCAAGCGTGACCGCCGCGCCGATCGTGATCCCGTCATCCTCGGCCGCAATCGTGCGCAGTGCGGGGATATGGCGGAGATCGATCAGCCGCTCCGGCGCGCCGAGGCCGTGGCGCAGGTTCACCATAAGATCGGTGCCCCCGGCGATGAACCGGCTGGCCTGACCACCCTGATGCGCGGCAATCGCCGCCGCAACGGTGCCGGGTCGAACCACCTCAAATCGAGGGAGAACTTCCATCACAGGGCCTCCTCTAAGGCCTGCGCCAGGCGTTGCGCGCGCCGGCGGCGGGCGAGCGCGTCGAGAACCCGGTCCGGCGTCACCGGAAGCGTGTCGATCTCAAGGCCGAGCGCATCCGCAATGGCGTTGACAAGCGCCGGCGGAAAACTGGCAAGCGCGCCTTCGCTCGCCTCTTTGGCGCCAAACGGGCCGTTGGGATCCACGCTCTCGACGATATGCACCGAAATCGGCGGCGATTCACCGATCGTCGGCACGCGGTAGTCCAGGAAGCTCGTATGTACCGCAAGCCCCTTTTCATAGCGCGTCTCTTCGCCCAGCGCTTGGCCCATGCCCATCAAAACCGCGCCTTGGATCTGCCCCTCTACGGCGAGCGGATTGATGGCAAAGCCGCAATCCTGCGCAACCCAGACGTTTTCCACCGTCACCAGGCCGGTTTCGTCATCCACCGCTACCTCCACCACCTGGGCGGCATAGCTGAACCCCATGGTGGCGCCGACAGCGCCGCCTTTGTGCTTGCCGCCCTGGAAGGCGACCGGGCAGGTGAACGTGCCTTTGACGGTGATCGCACCGCCCTCGCGCGCCAGTGCCGCGCGTACTACCTCGGCGAAGGCAAGGCCGGGGCCATCGTTGCCTGCGGCGAAGAAGGTCTCGTTCTCACACTGAACCGCTGTCTCGGGCACCCCAAGCCGCTCCGCCGCCGCTGCGGTCAGGCGGGCGAGCAAGGCGCGGGCGGCGTCGATGGTGGCATTGCCCACCATGAAGGTCACGCGTGAGGAATAAGAACCGTTGTCTTTCGGGGTCAGTGCGCTATCGGCAGCGACGACCCGCACCCGATCGAGGCGAATGCCGAGCATTTCCGCCGCGATCTCGGCCATTACCGTGCTCGAGCCTTGGCCGATATCGGCCGCACCGGTCAGCAGCGTCACGCCGCCGTCGAAATCCAGCCGCAGATGCACAACGGCATGCGGCTCGCCGGTCCAGTGGATCGGCTTGGCGGCGCCGCTGACATAATGCGAACACGCCATGCCGAGGCCGCGCCCGTGCCCCAACCGGCCGCGACGCTGGCGCCAGCCGCTTGCCTCTTCCACCCGGTCGAGGCATTCGCCGAGCCCGTAGCTCTCGACACGCAAGCCGTTCAGGGTTTCGCACGGGGCGGTGAGAAGATTGGCCCGCCGCACCGCGAAGGGATCGAGCCCGAGCTCGCGCGCCATGCGATCAAGCAGGGCTTCGAAGGCAAACCGCACATCGACCGAACCGTGCCCGCGCATCGCCCCGCAAGGCGGCGTATTCGTATAAACCCTCAGGCCGTCATAGGCCACCGCCGGCAGCTGGTAGAGCCCTTGCAGCAGCGCCCCGGCATAAAGGATCGTCACGATCCCGTAGCCGGCATAGGCGCCGCCGCGCTGCACCACCTCGCACGCGCACGCGGTCAGCCGGCCGGTGCGGGTCATGCCGAGCTTGAGCCGGATTTCGGTCTCCGGCCGGCCGCGATGGGTCAGGAAGCTCTCTTCCCGCGACAAGGGCAGGAAAACCTTGCCGCCGGCGGCGCGGGCGAGCAGGGCGGCGATGATTTCGAAGTTCAGCGTTTCCACCCGGGCCCCGAAACCGCCGCCCACAAAGGGTTTGACGACGCGGATGCGGCTTGCCTCCATTTCCAGGCAGCGCGCCAGCATCAGATGCACGTAATAGGGCACCTGCGTCGTGCTCCAGATCGTCAGGGAATCGCGGGCGGGATCATATTCAACGAGGGCGGCGTTCCGCTCCATCTGCGCATGCGCAACCTCGGCGCATCGATAGACATGCTCGCGCACGAGATCCGCCTGCGCAAATCCGGCATCGACATCGCCGAAACGATGGTGGACGGCGCGCTCGATATTGCCGGGCTTGTCGGGATGCAGCGGGATCGCATCCGGCGCCAGCGCCGCCGCCGCCGTCTCGTAGGCGGGAAGATTCTCGAACTCACAGCGAATTAAAGCCAATGCCGCGGCGGCCGTTTCCGCATCGACCGCCGCAACCGCCGCCAGCGGCTCGCCGCGATAGCGCACACGCTCGCGCGCCAGCGGGTATTCGTTCATCGCAATCGGCAAGACGCCATAAGTCTGGGCGCAATCCTCGCCGGTGACGACGGCGCGCACGCCGGGCAGGGCACGCGCGGCTGCGGTATCGATGCGAAGGATGCGGGCGTGGCTCACGGGGCTGCGCAGAATCCGCCCGATCAGCGCATCGGCGATCGGCAGATCCGCGGTGTATTTCGCCGTCCCCGTAACTTTTTCGATGCCGTCGATCAGCGGTGTCGGCTGGCCGACGACAGCACGGCGGTTTTGCAACATTGTCATGGCGCCTGCCGCGCGGCTTCTTCAACCGCCTCGATGATTTTGACATAGCCGGTGCAGCGGCAGAGATTGCCGGCGAGTGCCGCGCGGATCGCAGCCGCATCGGGCATGGGATTACGGCGCAACAGACCCTCGGCGGCCATGATCATGCCTGGCGTGCAATAGCCGCATTGGGTGCCGAGCCGCTCGTGAAACGCGCGTTGCAGCCGGCTCATGCGGCCATTTTTCGCAAGGCCTTCGATGGTCTCGACATCGCGGCCCTCGCATTCTTCGGTGCGGGTGAGGCAAGCAAGCCGCGGCTTGCCGTCGATCAAGACCGTGCACGCGCCGCATTCGCCGCCGTCACAGCCCTGCTTGGTGCCGGTAAGGCCGAAGGTTTCGCGGAGCGTCTCGACCAGCAAGGTTGAATCGGCAACGAGAACGTCCCGCATACGCCCGTTGAGACGAAACCTGCGGATTTTTACCTGCGAAGAAGGCGGATCTCGTTGCATTTTTGTCGTCTCCCCTGTCACCCGAAATTCCTAATTTGGTAATTCATTACCTCTTTAGCGGAACGGCGTTGGCCTCTGTTTGATCAAGATCAAAGCGGCGCGCGAGCCTCGGGCATCGGCGCGCCGGTGCTTTCGATTGCCGTTGCCGGCGTCGCTTCGGGCGCGCGATCACGCAGCTTGAAGCGCTGAATTTTGCCGGTTGCGGTTTTCGGAAGATCGGAAACGAAACGGAACCAGCGCGGATATTTGTAAGGCGCAAGCCGCGTTTTGCAGAGTTGCACCAACTCCGCGGCAAGCCCGGGAGGTGCCGGCGCATCCTGGTCTTTCAGCACAATCCACGCTTCCGGCTTGATCAGCTGATCGGCATCGGCGCGGCCGACAACCGCCGCCTCCAGCACCGCCGGATGTTCGATCAGGACGGATTCGATCTCAACCGGCGAGCACCAAATGCCGCCTACCTTCAGCATATCATCGCTGCGGCCCGCATAGGTGTAGGTGCCGTCTTCATTGGCGCGATAGGTATCGCCGGTGTCGAACCAACCATCGACCACAATCGGCCGCGGATTGCGCCAATAGGCTTTGGCGACCGAAAGGCCGCGCACGAGCAAGCGCCCGGGCATGCCAACCGGCAGCTGGCGGCCGTCTTCATCGACGATTTTCACCTCATAACCGGGCACGGGGCGGCCGGTCGTGCCGGGCCGCACCTCGCCCGGGCGGTTGGAGATATACATATGTGTCATTTCGGTTGAACCGATGCCGTCGATGATTTCGGTTCCGGTCAGCTCGCGCCAGGCCGTGAAAAGATGCGCAGGCAACATCTCTCCGGCAGAAACGCAAAAGCGCAGCGATGAAAGATCGGGCTTCAGGCGTGCAAACTCGGCAATCTGGCGCGCAAACAAGGTCGGGACGCCGAAGAAAATGGTGGGGCGGAAACGCGCAATCGTCGCGAAAGTCGCCTCCGGCGTGGGCCGTTCGGGCATCAGGATCGACGTGCCGCCGACCCAAAGCGGAAACGCCAAGCCGTTGCCGAGACCGTACGCAAAAAACAACTTGGCGGCGGAGAAGAACACATCGCTGGGGCGCACCCCCAACGTTTCTACCCCGTAACACTGGGCGACAACCGCAAGGTCGCGCTGGTGGTGGATCGCGCCTTTGGGCCGGCCGGTCGAGCCGGAGGAGTAAAGCCAGAAGCAATAATCCTCCGGGCCGCGCTCGGCAGGAGCAAGATGCGGCGTCGCCGCTTCCATCAATTTGGGCAAAGCCTCGCCCTCGCCCGCGGTGGGCAAGATGACGCCCGGGTGATGGCGGGCCTGGCGCAAGCCCGCGCTGACCTCGGCCGCGAATTCGGGCGAATAGGCCAGGGCGTGGGCGGCCGAATCGTCGATCAGCCAGGCATAATCGGCGGCGCGCAGCAGGGTATTCACCGGAATCGGCACGATGCCGGCACGGATCGCACCCAAAAACAAATAGAAAAACGCCGGCTCGTCACGCACCACCATCAACAAGCGGCCGTCGCGCGGCACGCCGAGCGCAAGCAACGCATTGCCCGCGCGTGCCACGCGTTCGGAGAGCAAGGCATAGGAGATGTCTTCGCTTGCGGTGCGTATGGCAAGCGCGTCGCCTCGGCCTTCCTGGAGATGACGGTCGATCAAGGCGGCCGCGAGGTTGAAGCGCGGGGAGAATTGAAGCCGAGCTGCGCCCTGCTCAGACGTCACGGTAAGACAATGATCCGGCATTGTTCTCTCCTTTCTTGGCTCTTGGCACGGCGAGCGTGCGCGCCTTGGCAAGCCGCGGCTTGGCGCAACGGCAAAACCATGCTTTTATGCCGCAATGGGTGCGGAACGAATGGGCATGGAGATGGCAAACGCGGGAGATAACATGGCACGACGAGGCAGAACGCAGCCGCCGCCCGAACCCGATGCCGATCCCGCCATCCGCCCGGCCACGCTTGCCGATGTCGCGGGGGTGATTGCGCTCGATGAAGAAGTCACCGGCCTGCGCAAGGCCGCGTATTGGCAAGACATGTTTGAACGTTACGGCGCCCGCCGTCGCGACCAGCGCTTTTTTCTGGTTGCCGGCGAGCCCGCGCGCATCGACGGTTTCATCATCGGTGAAGTGCGCGCCTGGGAATTCGGCTCGCCGCCCGCTGGTTGGATCTTCGCGGTGCAGGTACGCCCGCGGCTGCGCGTGCGCGGGCTCGGCTCGCGCCTGTTTGCCGCCGTCTGCGCGCGCTTTCGCGCCGCCGGGGTCGATCGCGTGCGCACCATGGTCGCGCGCGACAACGCCGTGATTCACGCCTTTTTCCGCAGCCAAGGCATGATGGCAGGCCCGTTTATCGAATTGGAGATGCGCCTTGACTGAGCTCCGATCGCTCCCGCCCCAACCGCTTCTCGTGCGGACATGAAGCTGCAGAAGGCGACGGTATTCGCGCTTTACGCGGTGCTCGAACTTGCCGCCGCACCGGGGCGGCAGCGCACCGTGGTGGAAATTGCCGAGAAATACGGCATCTCCGCCCATCATCTTGCCAAGGTGCTGCGCGATCTCGGCCGCGCCGGCATCGTCGATGCGGTGCGCGGGGTTGGCGGCGGCTACCGCTTCACCGGCAATGCCAAGCGTCTTACCCTGATGGATGTGATCCGTTTGTTCGAGGAACCCAGCGCCGAAGCCGATCTGCCGCTGCCCTCGCGTGACGGGCAAGACATCGCCGAGGGGCTGCGGTTCGTGCTCGCCGAGCTCGACGCGCAAACCGGCGCGACGTTGCGCTCGATCAGCCTCTCCACCATGCTGAAGCTGATCGCGCGCCGCCCTTGGGAAAGCCAGGGCGCGGCTACACCGGCGCGCCGGGCGCAAGCCGGGCGCCGCAGCCGCTGAAGCGCCGCCGCCGTGCGCGGGTGGCCTGCACGGAGGCCGATGCGTAAGCGAGTTAACGGGCATGGCGTTGCACCAACGCCGGCGCCTTCCCATCGGCGGCGCTTTCCGGGCGGGCTCCTCGGATCGGCGTCACCGGAACGATGAGGGCGCCGGTGAACGCGGCGCGGGTGATCAAGAGCGCCTTCATCCCCCAGCTCGTAAGCGCCATGAGCGCGCCGCCGCCGATGGCAAGCACGGCGGAAGCGGCATCGATGGCGGTTCCGGAAACTCCGGCAAGGGATACGATCAAAGCCGCGGCGATCAGGGCGAGACCGACCCGCTGCACGAAAGCAAGGCGCCGGGCCACGGGCGCGCCGAAGACCGCAATGCTCGCCGCTGCTCCAGGCTCTCGTCTCAAGGCAGCGCAATAGCGATGCCAGGCGAACTCCCGCGCAAGCCCGGCGGCAAGCGCAAGGCCAAGCCCGATGCCGCCGCGCAGCCCGACGATGAGGGCAAGGGCAAAGCCTTCGGCCAGCCCGGCGGCGAGAATCAGCCCCACAATCTCCTTCTGCCGCCACGCAACAATCGCACGCGCAGCGCGCAGGATACGGGCTTGGCAATAGAGGAAACCGACCGCCAAGACCGCGGTAAGCCAGGTGAGGGCAGGGTTTGCCGCTGCTGCCGCAACCACGCCGAACGGGATCATCACACTGGCGACGATCCCCTCCCGCGTCATCCACGAAGTCCGGGGTTGAAAGAAAACATGCAGCGCCCGCCACGGTTTGCCGATTTCCAGCCAAACCAAGGTGAGGCCGGCAGCAATCAAGGCCAGACCAAGCAGCAACGGCACGCGGAACGGCGTCCCGCTCGTCGCCGCCACGGCCGCGGCCACAATCAGCCCCGTGCCGCTGCCGCCGCCGATAAAATTCCCCGCCGCGCGGAGGTCCCAGTATCGCTGGCGCCGGGAGGCCAACGCCACGCCGCTGTTCTGCTGGCGGCCGGTCGCATTGGACGTGTTCATAGCGTTCCCTTGTCCCAGATGTAATAAAAACCGGGGTCGGTGCCTTCACGTTCCTTGAGGCGAAACCAACGATTTTCTGCAAGCAAACGGGCGACGGGCCCATCCGGGTCATCGATATCGCCGAAGCTCAGCGCGCCGGAGATGCAGGCATTCACGCAAAGCGGCGTCGCCTCCGGGTCTTGGCCCGGAACCAGCCCGCGCGCGGTGCCGGCATCGATGCGGCCGACGCAGAAGTTGCATTTGCTCGCAACCCCCACGAGGTTTTTGCGTCGTCGCGCCGCTTCCGCCTCGGTCGGCGTATCGCCGAACGCATAGTGTGGCTCTTCGACGAGACTGCGCGCATCATACGGGCAGGCCATGATGCAATAGCTGCAGCCGATGCAGAGATCTTCATCGATCGTGATGATACCGTCCGGCCGTTGTCGGGTCGCGGTGGATGGGCAGACCTCCATACAGGGCGGGTTGGCGCAGTGCTGGCAGCCGATGGGCACAAACACGCGGCTGACATCGGGATAGGTGCCGACCTCGAGATCCAGCACCCGCCGCCACTGCACGCCGGGCGGCGTTCCATTGCCCTCCTTGCACGCCGCGGTGCAGGTCTGGCAGCCGACGCAACGGCGGAGGTCGGCGACCATCACATAGCGGGTCATGCCGCACCTGCCCGCGCCGGCGGCGCGATTTTGCGCACTGCGACGCGCACCACATCGGCGCCCGAACCGGTGGCATCCGTTAACTCCAGCGACAACGGCACCAGGCGATTGAGCGAGGGATACGCCAGATCTTTCGCGATAGGGGTTTTCCAATGCGCGAATTGGCCGGGTATCACCACGGTATCCGGCCGGCATCCTTGCACGAGGCAGGCGCGCCCTTCGGTCGTTCCCGTCGGCGAACGAACCTCGACCCAATCGTTATGGTTGATGCCGAGACGCGCTGCCGTGTCGGCGTTCATAATCACCGCGCCATGGCCGCGCAGATTGGCGCTGACTTCGTCCATCAGGGGGATGCCGGCATTGTTGCCGGCGGCATAGGCCATCATTTTGGTGGTAATGCCCCAGAAGGGGAAATCCTCCGGGTCATAGCCCTGCGCCCGGATCGCACGCACCCAGCGTTCCGGCACGTCATGCCATTGCGGCAGCGGAAGATATTCGTCGAGTTGGCTGTCCCACCAATGGATATTGTGTTCGTGCAAACGTCGGCGGAGTTCCGCCCCGACCCGGAGCAGCCGTTCCTGATACGGCAGCTCGAAACGCAGCCCAAGCCGCACCATCGTCGGATAAAGATACCAATCCTCGCGCTTGAAAGGCACGACGTAGTGGCCATGGGCGCGAAACCAGTCGAGATCATGAACCTCCGCGCCATGGCTGAGCTCCGCGGTGGCTGCCTTGCAGACCGCATCCCAGATCGTATCGACACTGTGGATCTGCTCGATCGGCAGGCGAAAATCATAACCCTCGCCCGAGAGGGGGACACCGGCCGCACCGCGATTGAGCGCGGCATTGTAACGTTCGATCAGCCCGGTACGCGCGGCGAGCTCGGTTGCGATCCAGGTGAAATCCCGCGCTTGTCCGCGCGGCGCCACGGCCGGTGTGCGCAGCGCAAAGCCGTGATGGCTCCAGTACTGCTCGACATACTTGCTGCCGCCGATGCGAATAAGCTGCGTGCTTTCGAGATCCCCGGCCTCGGGCAGCAAAATATCGGCCATATGGTTGGTTTCATCGAAGGTATAGGCAAAGGCGACGATGAACGGCATGCGCGCCATCGCGTCGCTGATTTTCGCTGTATCCCAGAACGCGATCGCAGGGTTGGAGCGAAAGACGAACCAGAGTTCCGGCAATTCCGGCTGCGGCCATTCTTTCGGGGCATCGCGCGAGAACATCCAAGCGAGATGGGTCGGGCCGAGCGCCTGTGCCCAGGGCGAATTGCCCACAATCGGCACCAGCGTGCGGTGCGCGTTGCGCCCGCTCGGCGTTGCTTGCCACTCGTTCCGCCCGGTCGGGTTGAAATGCGCGGCCATGAAACCGTCTTCACCGGGAACCACGCTTTTCAGCCGATTCTCATGCGGCCGATTAAGCCGCACCGTGGTGCCCAGCGTGCCGCCCGGCACTTCCAGTGCCCCTACCAGGGTTGCGAGCATCGTGCGCGCCCAACAGCATTCATAAGCGCCCCAACCGTTATTGACGGTTTTGCCGAGCGTCACCGCAACCGGGCGGTAAGGCAGCGTCTCGCCGTCGATCTCGATGGTCTCGCCGACGCAGGCGTGATCGAGAAACTCGGCGGCGATGCGGCGGATCGTCGCTGCCGGAATCTCGCAAATCTCGGCTGCCCAGTCCGGCGAATAGGGGGCCATCGCGTCGACCATGGCGGTGAATGCGGTGCGGCAGGCAGCCTTGGTCCAGCTGCGAATTTCGCCGTCGGGGCCTTGCGTGATCGCATCGGCGACGGTGAAACGCCCCTCCAGCGTCGGGCGCGCGCCCTCTGTATCGAAGGCGACCGCGCGGCCGCTAATCTCATCCCAGAGCAAGGGTTTGCGGCTCTCGGGATCGCGCAGATAATAGCCGTCCTCCGCAACGAGATAAGGTGAAGCGGTGCGATCGCGGAGAAAAGCGAGATCCAGACGCTCGCGCGGATGCGCAAACAAAATCTCGTGGATCAGGGCAAAGAGAAAAGCGGCGTCCGTTTTCGGCTTGATCGGCACCCATTCCGTCGAACAGGCGGCCGTCGGCGAAAGATGGGGTTCGACCTGCACCCGCTTGACGCCGCGAATGCGCGCATCGGCATGGCGCCGCACCGCGCAAACACCCCCCGAGACTTCGACATTGGCGCCGCAGGAAATGATGTAGCGCGTATGCACGGTATCCGCGGCAACGGTGAAGCCGCGATGCCAGAACTCGCCATAGAGGTGCTCGGAATGCACGCATTTGACGCCTTGGCCGGAACCGAAACTGTAATCGATCGGGCCCCAGGCGGAGAGGAAAGCAGGGAAAGTTCCCATATAGCTCTGCGGCGTGCCGCCATGGCCGAAGGTCGCGGCAACGCGCGGCAAGCCGGCCTCATTCAGCAAGCCGCGCGCGCGAATGTCCTTAAGCCGGGCGGCAATCGTATCCAGCGCCTCATCCCAGGAAATAGGAACAAAACCCGGATCCTCGTTGCGGCCCTTGCGCGGATTCGTGCGCTTCATCGGCGTGAGCACCCGATGCGGGTTATAGGTCTTTTGCACCAGGCCGAAGGCCTTGACGCAGACCCGACCAAGCCCGGGATGAACGGCAGCAGCTTCTTGGCGCGGCTCAATGCGCACCGCAACACCGTTCTCCACGCGCACCGTCATCAGGTCGGGGCCGGCGACGCAGTTGTAGCAAAAGCTTGGAACTTCGCGGACGTCTCTCTTCACGGCTGCAGACATCGTCTGTGCTCCCTTACGCCCGAGGCCGGAGGTCGCGCACCCGCGCCGCCTTGCCCTCCGAGCGTGGCAATGTTCCCGGTGCTTCAATCGCGATCGTGGCGCTGATGCCGATCACGGATTTCACCCGGTGCGTGATCTCACGCGCGAGCGCCGGGTAGCCGGCCTCCGCTACCTCCGGCGCTGCCTCCACCCTGATTGTAAGGCTGTCCATGATGCCTTTGCGCTCGACGAGCAGCTGGTAATGCGGGCTTGCGCCATCGACCGCGAGCAGCGCCGCTTCGACTTGGCTCGGATAGATGTTGACGCCGCGGATGATCAGCATATCGTCGGAACGACCGGTAATGCGCATGATCCGCGCATGCGTCCGTCCGCACGCGCAGGGGCGAAGATCAAGCCGCGTGATATCGCGCGTGCGGTAACGGATCATCGGCAAGGCCTCTTTGGTGAGCGTGGTAACCACCAACTCCCCCACCGCCCCCGGCGGCAGAACCGCGCCGGTGTCCGGATCAACAATTTCGAATAAGAAATGATCCTCCCACCCGTGCAAGCCTTCGCCCGCGCTGCATTCGATCGCGACCCCGGGCCCCAGCACCTCGGAAAGGCCGTAGACGTCACGCGCCGCGATCCCAAGGCGGGAGGCGAGTTCGGCACGCATTTTCTCTGACCAGGGTTCGGCACCGAAGAGGCCCAGTCGCAGTTTGCCGTTGCGGAGATCGATGCCTTCGCGCTCGGCGGTTTCGGCAAGATTGAGCGCATAAGACGGCGTCGCGCACAGTACGGTGGCGCCGAAATCGCGAAGCAGGGCAACCTGCCGCTCGGTCCCGCCGCCCGAGGCCGGCACCACCGTTGCGCCCAGACGCTCGGCGCCGCTGTGAAAGCCGAGGCCGCCGGTAAACAGCCCGTAGCCGTAAGCGTTATGAATCACATCCCCCGGCCGTGCCCCGGCGGTTGCAAGGCTGCGGGCGACAAGTTCCGCCCAGATATCCAAATCCCCGCGCGTGTAACCCACGACGGTCGGCCGTCCGGTAGTGCCCGAGGAAGCATGCAGGCGCAAAATCTCGTCACGCGGCACGGCAAAAAGGCCGAACGGATAAGCGTCGCGAAGATCGGTCTTCAGGCTGAAGGGAAAGAGGGCGAGATCTTCAAGCCCGCGGAGATCTTCCGGCCGTAGCCCGAGCGCTTGGCATTTCTCCCGATAGAGCGGGACACGCTCATAAACCCGCTGCAATACCGCGCGCAGCCGCTCGAACTGCAAAGCCGCAAGCGCATCGCGCGAGATCGTCTCGATATCGGAAAGTGTCCGCGCGTTCTCACCCCGCCGGAGGATAGCGGGGGCAGCAGGCGCGGGGCCGGGCGAGGCGCTCGCCGGAGCTTCATTGGTTGGCGCAGCGGCGGCAAACCTCGCAAGAGCGGCCAGGCGTTCGGCGACCTTGGCCTCGATCTCGGCAATCTCATCATCGGTGAGATGGCGGTATTTGCCGATACTCCCGAGATACTCGCGCACCGGGCGCGGCCGGTCGACAGCGCGGGTGAAACGAAGGCCCTGCTCCGGGGTGAACTCCCAGAGCGGGTGAAAATTCGTCTCCACGCCAAGGCGGGCGATCTCGGCCGTCTTCGCCGAGGGGAAACGCCAGCCCGAAGGGCAGGGGGCATAGACGTGCAGATAGGCGAAGCCGCGCCGCGATATCGCAATCGCTTTCTCGAGTTTCTCGTAGTAATCTTCAAGAAACGCGGTGGAAGCGGTGGCGACATAGGCGCATTCATGCATCACCATCACCAGCGGCAGGTTCTTGGCCGGCTCGCGCTTGCCCGGTAAGCCCGGCCCGACCGGCGTTGTCGAGGTCCACGAACCTTGCGGCGTGCTGCCTGAGGCCTGCATGCCGGTGTTCATGTAGCCTTCGTTATCGACGCAGACGTATAAGATGGGATCGTTACGCGCCGCCGCGCCGGAGAGAGAGTGGAACCCGGCATCCGCGGTGCCGCCGTCGCCGGCGAGCGCAAGCATGGTCACCTCGCGCCCTTGGCGGCGAAACTGCCGCGCAAGGCCGGAGAGCATGGCAGCGGTGTTGGTCAGCAGCGGGTGGAAAATCGGCACCTTGGCGCCGGTGCGGCCGTTATAGCCGACCGTCCCCATGCCGGGGATGCAGCCCGGCGGCGCCGCGACGACGACATTGCTGCCGACCTTGCGCAGCGTGTGGCGAATCAGAAGCTCCGAATGGCAGCCTTGACACGCCGAAAGCCCGGGCACGAACAAATCTTCCCGCGCGCCGTAGGTGTTGTAGATCTCGGCGGCTTTGCGCCAGCTCAGCGCCCCGCGCGAGCACGCGCGCACACAGGCCGGATCGCCCTCGCAGGTGTCGCATTTGCTCACATGCCCGATCGCCGGGTTATAGCTAATCCCGCCGTAAACGCAGCCGGCGGTGCACAGCAGGCAATCGACGCAGCGCTCCGCATCCCACTCCACAACGCCGCTTGTCGCGTTTTTTTGCAGGGCGCCGGCCGGGCAATGGGTCGCGCAGTCGGGCACGCTGCATTGGCGGCAGAGGGCAAGATCGGGCAGGGTGTCCGGCGTTGCCGCGGGGAAGACGCGAAGCCGGGCGTACGCATGATCGGGGGTGCCTGATTTCGCCTCGGCGCAGGCGGTCATACACGCGCCGCAGCCGTCGCAAAGTTCGCTGCGAAAGGCAATGGTGTTGAAGCTCATGCCCATATCGGTTCTCCCGCCTAACGCCAAAGCCGCGACATGATGCGACAGGCGGTCTCGCGTGGATCTGCAATGAAACGGGCCTTTTCGGGCGTGAGATCGATTTCGCGCCGAATCAGCTCGCAGAGGATGCCGGCATCCAGCGGCAGATTGACGGCAGCGATCCCGAGCAGGCGATTTTCAAGAAACGCAATCCGCCAATACGTCCCGGTGTCGGGGTCGCGGCGGATGTGGAGTTCGGCCGCCTCCGGCGGCGGGCCGGCGATGCCGGTGCCGACCGAAATCGCCGTCTCGCCGAAGAAACGATAGGTGTTGCGCGGGATGCTGCCGCGATAAGGCTGAAGCGCGGGATCGCCGACCATCGCCATGCCGGCGACCCGGCCCTGGGCCACCGCTTCGGGGAGGATGCCGGCCACCGTTCGGCCGGGGCTTAGGAAGCTCGGTGCTTCGGCAACATCGCCCGCAGCCCAGATCGCCTCCGCATTGGTCTGCATCGCGGCATCGACCAAAATGCCGCGCTCGGTCGCTATGCCCGAGCCGGCGAGATAGTCACAGGCCGGCCGCACGCCGGCGGCAATCAGCAGAAGATCGGCGATGATCTCCTCGCCGTTATCCAGCGTGAGCCGGCAACCTGCATCCGTTGCATCGCTGCGGGCGGCGGCAACGGCTTTCCGGCTGAACCGAAAGACAACGCCGTTGGCGACGAACCGCGCCGCGATTTCGGCCGCCGCCTCTTCGTCGAAATAGCCGGGAAGCACCTGCGCACGCGGCTCCACAACAGTCACCGCCACCCCGGCTTTAGCCAGGTTCTCCGCGGCATGCATGCCGATCAGCCCGGCCCCGAGCACCACCGCGCGCCGCGCCGTGCTCAGCCCGGCGCGCAGCGCCAACGCATCTTCCAGGCTGCGCAGGCAATGAAACCGTACCTCCTCAAGCCCGCGGATCGGAGGGATGGCGGGCACGGCGCCGGTCGCCAGCAGAAGCTTGTCGTATTGCCAGACGCTGCCATCCGCGAGCAGAACCTCGTGGGCTTCCGGCCGCACCGCAGCCACCGCGGCCGATCGCTCGAAACGCACGCGCTGGGCGGCAAAAAACGCGGCGTCGCAGAGAAAGGCTTTTGCCGGCTGGGCGCGCCCGGAAACGATGTACGGCAGCAGCGTCGGCGAGTAGGGAAAATGGCGGTCGCGGGTCAGAACCGTCACGCTTGCCGCCTCGTCGTGGGCGCGAATGGCCGCGATCGCCGCCATCGCCGCATGCGAACTGCCGACGATCAAATGCTCGCTGCTTGCTCTCATCGGGTTGCCTCCCCATCGGCATTGAGCCAAATCGGGCTCGGCGGGGCCGGAAGCGTCGCGTCGGCTTCCCGGAGCGCCGCACGTGTCATCGCGATCGCCCGCGCGAAATGCGCGCCGGTCAGGTCGGCGCCGGCAAGCCCGCCGATGAACGAAAGCACCGGCATGCGCAGGCCGGCGCTATAGAGCGCGGCCAAGACATCCTGATAAACGGGGCCGCAATTCCAGCCGTAAGAAACGGCGCGATCGACAACCCCGAGCGCGCCGACCTTGCTCGCCGCCGCCGCCACGGCCGCAATGGGAAACGGCCGGTACGTCTTGATTCGGATCACGCCAACCCGAACCCCTTCGGCGCGTGCCGCATCCGCAGCATCTTTGGCGGCGCCGCTCATGCTGCCGATCGTCACCAGCCCGATCTCGGCATCATCCAGGCGATATTCCTCCACCAACGCTGCATGCTCGCGGCCGAAGACGCGGGCCCAATCCGCATGAACCTCGCTGATCACCGCCAGCGCCGTTTGCATGCCTCGGCAGAGGCTCTGGCGATAGGCGACGAACCGCGCCGCCCCCTCGGCATCCGCCCCGCCGGTCAACGGATCAACCGCCATCGGCCGTTCGGGATCCAGCGCCACATGCCAGTTGACGTTCTTTTCGCCCAGGAACGCATCGACCGCCGCTTGATCCGGGATTTCGACCCGGCTCACGCCGTAGGAGAGATAATTGCCGTCGTGGTTCACATTCACGGGCAGCATCACCGCCGGGTGCTCGGCGATGCGATAGGCCATAATCACCGTGTCCAAAACTTCCTGCGCGGATTCGCAAAATATCTGGATCCAACCGGCATCGCGCACGGTCATCACGTCCTGCTGGCCGCCCCAGACGCATTGCGGGCTGAGCATGTCGCGATTGACCAAAGAGGCCACCATCGGCAATCGCAGGCCCGGGGTGCGGACATAAGGCTCGAACATGAAAGCAAGCCCCGGTCCCGAAGTGGCCGTATAGGTCCGCGCGCCGGCCAGGCAGGCGCCTTGCAGCGCCGAAAGCACGCTGTGCTCGCCCTCAAGCGGCATGACCTCGGCGTCGAGTTCGCCCTCGGCGACAAATTTTGCCAGCGTCTCGACCAGCGAGGATTGCGGCGTGATGGGGTAGACCGCAATCACGTCCGGGCGCGAAAGTTTCACCCCCCAGGCGGCGGCTTCGTTGCCGTCACAGACGATGATCCGCGAGAGATGGTTCATGCCGCTGCCTCCTCGACCATACGGATCGCCCGATGCGGGCATTCGGCCGCGCAAATCCCGCAGCCCTTGCAAGCGGCGAGGTTGATATCGAACCAATGCGCGCGCTCGACGATGCACTGCACCGGGCAGGCGAGCCAGCAGACGGCGCACTTCACGCAACGCTCGCGCGCCACCACCGGGCGCATCGCGCGCCAATCGCCGGCGAGCATGGTGCTGAGCGCGGTGGCGACCGGGGCCAGATCTTCGGGAATCGGGGGCATATTGCTGCGGGAAAGGCTCATGACACCGCCTCCGGTGCCGGCGCCAAAGTCAGGGTGCGGGTTTCGGCGTAGCCGCGCTCCAGCGCCAAGCGGTTTTGCGCCAGGTTCGCATCCCGGAATTCCACTTTCTCCAGCGCGGCGCGAAGAGCGTCGAGCGATATCAACCCGGTGGCGCGGGCAAAAGCGCCGAGCATGATGGCATTGGTGATCGGGCGGCCGAAGATCGCAAGCGCAATGGCAACGGCATCGCAAACGGCAAGCGTTGCCAAATCGGGGGGATGGGCAACCGCCTCGGGCGCGGCGCTGGTTGCTTGGATCAGCGTGCCTGCGGGTTTGATTCCCGCGAAAATATTCACCATCCGCGGCAAGGTCGGGTCGAGGCAAATGACGCAGTCCGGGTGATAGATATTCGTCAGCCCTCGGAGTGGGCGCCGATCGACGCGAAGGCAGGCGGAAACCGGCGCGCCCCGCCGCTCAAACCCAAAGCTTGGGATGGCGACGGCAAATCGCCCATCATCGACGAAGGCCTGGGCGAGTACGGCAGAGGCCAAAACCGCCCCTTGGCCGCCGCGGCCGTGAATGCGGATTTCATAGATGCCGTGGGTTTCGCGCGCTGCCATTGACCCCTCCTGCAAGACGTTTCCCAAGGTGCCATGATCAGGACGCGGCTTGTTTCGTAGCCTCCGCTTTGGCGATTTTTGCCAGCAGCCGTTGCTTGGCTTTGGCCATTTCCACGATGAAACGGGTGTGTTGCCCGCGCGAGATTTCCTCGACCGCATCGGCAGCGACGATATCGAAGACGACTCGGCGGCCCTCGACCTTGGCAACGGTCGCGGTGATGCGGACCGTCATGCCGAGGGGCGTTGCGGCGGAATGATCAAACGCCGCGCTCACACCAACCGAATCCTCGCCGACGTCGCAATACTCCAAAAGCAGGTTGCGGCAGGTGACTTCGATATCGCGCAGCAATTCCGGAGTCGCATAGATGCGCAGATCCTCGCCCATGAAATCGATCGTGCGGGCGGCATCGACGATCCGGGTTTCGGTTCGTGAGAGGCCGGGGCGCAGGGTGTCTTTCATCGACGTTTCTCCTTCACGTTGCGGCCCCTGCAAGAAGGGTCGCGCGATTCGGTGGCTTTCCATCGCCGGCGGTCGGCGATTTTCTCAAAGCGGTCTGAACGCAACCCCCGTTTACATAAACCATTTACATAAAAAGGTACGTCTTTACCGTTTATGGCCGCTTTGATAGGATGCATTATCGGCACCGAAAAAAGCATGCGACATTGATCTAGATCAAAGTATGGCCTCTTCTTTGCGGGCAAAAGTGCATCGTCATATCCGGTAATTCGGTGCCGGAATAGGATTTCAACCCGGCTTCCATGGCGAAGCCGAAGCGGCGGAGGAGGTCCTGAAGATGTCTGCAAGTGCCTATCAATGGGTGATGACCGCGCCCGCCGCACCGTTTGAGAAACGCGCGTTTGATCCGTTTCCGCCGGGGCCGGGCGAAGTGGTGGTCGAGGTGGCCGGCTGCGGCGTCTGCCATACCGATCTCGGCTATCTCTACGACGGCGTGCGCACCAATCAACCGCTGCCGCTCACGCTCGGCCATGAAATCAGCGGCCGTGTGGTCGCCGCCGGCCCCGGTGAGGAACGCTGGCTCGGCCAAGCGGTGATCGTCCCGGCGGTGCTTCCTTGCGGGGAGTGCGATCTCTGCCGGCGCGGCCGGGCAACCATCTGCCGGCGCCAGAAAATGCCCGGCAATGATATCGACGGCGGCTTTGCCACCCACATCCGCGTACCCGGGCGCGGCCTCTGCCCCGTGGACCTTGTCCGCCTGGAGGCCGCAGGCCTGACGCTTCCCGATGTTTCCGTAGTTGCCGATGCGGTGACGACGCCCTACCAGGCGGTTCGTCGGGCAGGTGTGGGGCAGGGGGATCTCGCGATCGTCATCGGCGTCGGCGGAGTCGGCGGCTATGCCGCGCAGATCGCCGCCGCGTTCGGCGCAACCGTCGTCGCCGTCGATATCGATGCCGACAAACTCGCCGAGATCGGTGCGCATGGCGCCGCTTTGACGCTGAATGCGCAAACGCTTGATCCCCGCGCACAGAAAGCGGCGATCTCCGAGTTCGTGGCCTCACAAGGGCTCCGACAGACGGAGTGGAAAATTTTCGAATGCTCGGGCACGGCGGCCGGCCAAAGCAATGCCTGGGCGCTGCTCGTGCCCGGCGCGACGCTCGCGGTGGTCGGCTTCACCATGGCGCGCGTGGAAGTCCGGCTCTCCAACCTCATGGCCTTCGATGCGCGCGCGCTCGGCAATTGGGGCTGCCCGCCGGAGCTTTATCCCGATGCGCTTGCGCTGGTGCTCGACGGCAAAGTGCAGGTCAAGCCCTTCGTCGAACACCACCCGCTGGATGCGATCAACGACGTCTTTGCCAAGGCGCACGCGCACGCCCTGAAGCGTCGCGCCGTTCTGCTCCCCACCCTTTGAGAGGAAACCGCCCGATGGTCGAATCCCCCCTCGGTGTTGCCGCACGCACCAAGCCCCGCAAGCTCGTTTCGCACACTTTGGTCGAGGAATTTTCCGTCCCAGGGTTGCGCGTGGAAAAGCGCCCGGCGCGCCTCCCGGACGGTACGGTGGTCGAAGGGCTCTACAACACCTGGATTATTCTCGATAATCCCGAGCAGTTGAACTCCTACACCACCGAGATGGTGAAAGGCGTGATCCTCGCCTTTCGGGCCGCATCGGCTGCGCGCGACGTGGTCGCCGTGGTCTTCACCGGCACCGGCGATCGCGCCTTCTGCACCGGCGGCAACACCCGCGAATATGCCGAATACTACGCCGGAAACCCGCAGGAATATCGGCAATATATGCGGCTTTTCAACGACATGGTTTCGTCGATCCTCGGCTGCGACAAGCCGGTCATCTGCCGTGTCAACGGAATGCGCATCGGCGGCGGCCAAGAAATCGGCATGGCGTGCGATTTCTCCATCGCCCAAGACCTCGCGCGTTTCGGCCAAGCCGGGCCCAAGCACGGCTCGGCGGCAATCGGCGGCGCGACGGATTTTTTGCCGCTGATGATCGGGATGGAGCGGGCGCTGGAATCGGGCACGCTTTGCGAACACTGGTCGGCGCATAAAGCCTATCGCCTCGGCATGCTCCACGACATCGTCCCGGCCTTGAAGGTCGATGGCGTCTTTGTCCCAAACCCGCTGGTGATCACCGATCGTGTGCTCGACGAGTGGGGCCGCTTCGCGCTCGGGGAGCCGAAAACCGGGGCCGCGCTGGAGGAAGGAAAGCGCCTCCTCGCCCGCGGCCGCATCGATCTCTCGCTCCTCGATGAGCGGGTCGAGGCGCTTTGCGGCAAGCTGCTGCTGACCTTTCCCGAGTGCCTCACCAAGAGTTTCGAGGAATTGCGCAAGCCGAAGATCGCCGCGTGGAACGCCAATAAGGAAGATTCCCGCGCCTGGCTTGCGCTCAATATGTTGGCCGAGGCGCGCACCGGCTTCCGCGCCTTCAACGAAGGCCCGCGTGAACGCCGCGAAATCGATTTTGTCGCGCTCCGCCAAGCCCTGGCGCAAGGCGCCCCCTGGAGCGAGGATCTGGTCGAAAGCCTGATCCCGCGTGCCGGAGCCTGACGATGAACGCGGCAGCGGTGCGCGCCTGGCGGTCTTGCGGAGAGATGCTGCTGCGCCTTCGCCTGAACCGCCCCAAGGCCAATATTCTGGATGCCGCCATGATTGCGGCGCTCGATGCGGCGCTAAGCGAAGGCCTGGACGCGCGCCCGACGCTTGCGGTCTTGATCGACGCCGAGGGGCCGAATTTCAGCTTTGGCGCCAGCGTGGAGGAGCATCTCCCCGCGCACTGCGCCGACATGCTGCGCGGCTTTCACGCGCTCTTGCTCCGCCTGCTCGCCTTGCCGGTGCCGGTGCTGTTTGCGGTGCGCGGACAATGCCTCGGCGGCGGGCTGGAGCTCGCGCTCACGGGGCTCCGGATCTTCGCAAGCCCGGAAGCAAAGTTCGGCCAGCCGGAGATCAAACTCGGCGTCTTTGCACCGGCGGCCTCGGTCTTGCTTCCCGAACGCATCGCCCGCCCGGCCGCCGAAGACATGCTGCTCTCGGGCCGCAGTTTGAATGCCTCGGAGGCGCTGGCGTTCGGCCTGGTCCAGGCCGTGGCCGAGGATCCCGAACGCGCGGCCGAACTCTGGTTCGAAACCCATCTTGCCGACAAAAGCGCGGCCGCCTTGCGTCACGCAATGAAAGCCGCACGCGCCGACCTGTCGGCACGCACGCGCGCGCGCCTTGCCGCGCTGGAGACGCTCTATCTCGACGAATTGATGCAGACCCGCGATGCGCTGGAAGGTCTGCAGGCATTTCTTGCCAAGCGCACGCCGCATTGGGAGCACCGATAGACATGAGTACCACCAGCACCACCACCGCTGAAATCGTTGCCCGCTGCCAGGCGTTGTTTGATGACCTCCATTTCACCTACGCGCGGGAATGGAAGGCCGCCGTGCCGGGGCGCATCGTCGTCGGCTACATGCCGTTTTATGTCCCGCGCGAGCTGATCCATGCCGCGGGCGGACTTCCGCTCGGCGTCCTCGGCGGCGGCGATCAGCTCGAGGTGATCCAGGGTGACGCCTATTACCAAAGCTATATCTGCCGCATCCCGCGCTCGACCATCGAACTCGGCCTCACCAACCGGCTCGACTTCGTCGATGTCATGCTGTTCCCCTCGATTTGCGACGTCATTCGCAATCTTTCGGGCATGTGGAAAATCATGTTCCCGAAGGTCAAAAGCCGCTATTTCGATGTCCCGCAGAACTACCGCGACGATGTCGGCGGCGAGTTCTACATCCATGAATTAAACGAATTGCGGGATTTGCTGGCCGAGGCAAGCGGGCGGCCGGTCAGCGATGATGCACTGCGTGCTTCGATCGCGCTCTATAACGAAAACCGGGCCTTGGTGCGCGAAGTCTACGCGTTCCGCGCGCGCCAACCCTGGCAAGCGCCGTCGGCTGAAGTTTATCTTTTGATGCGCGCCGGCTTGATCGTTGCTGTCGAAGAACATAACCGCATGCTGCGCGAGTATTTGACGGCGGCCGCGGCGGAACAGCGGCCGCGGCGGGATAACTCGCGGGTTGTCGTCACCGGTGCGTTTTGTGAACAGCCGCCGCTCAATCTGATCAAATCGATCGAGCTCGCCGGTTGCTACATCGTCGATGACGATTTCATGCTGGTCAACCGCTGGGAGCGATCGGACATCCCCCTCGAGGGTGATCCGATCACCAACCTTGCCGCCGCCTACTTGCACAATTCCAACCACACTTCGGCAAAGTATGAACCCGATCCCGAGAAAAAAGGCCTCTATCTCGTCGAGGCCGTGAAGCGCTCTCGCGCCGAAGGGGTGATTTTCGCCTCGCCGAGCTTCTGCGATCCGGCACTCTTGGAGCGGCCGATGCTGCAGCGCGTCCTCGCCGCCCACGATATCCCGTTCATCGCCTTCAAATACGCCGAGAATTCCGGGCAAATGCAGCCGATCCGCGAACAAGCCGGCACATTTGCCGATTCCATCAAGCTCTGGAGCAACCCATGACCAACCGCGACGCACCCCAGGTGATCAAAGACAGCTCGATGCTGAAACAAAAGGAAATGATTGCCGGGAACTACGCCAAGTTGGAAGCCGCCCCGGCCACGGGGCAGAAGGTTGTCTCAACCTTCGTTCCGGGCAATCTCAACGAGCTGATCATGTGCTTTGACATGCTCAATAATCTGCCCGAGATCAACGCGCTCCAGAACGGCATGCGCAAGAGGACCGGCGCCTATATCATGGAAGCGGAAAAACGCGGCCATTCCGAGGATGTGTGCACTTACGTCAAAGCCGATCTCGGCATGATCGCCAAGGGCAATCTCGGCCCCGACGGGCAGAAATTGCCGGATCCCGATTTGTTGCTGCTCTCCTATACCGGCTGTTTCACCTTCATGAAGTGGTTCGAGCTCTTGCGCGATCACTACAAATGCGAAACGGCGATGCTGCATGTGCCCTATCAGGGCGATGGAAAGATCACCCCCAACATGATCGCCTACGTCGTCAAGCAGCTTAAGGAAGAGGTGATTCCGAAGCTGGAAAAGATAAGCGGCGTCAAGTTCGATATCGATCGGCTGCGCGAGTATCTCGCCCGTTCCGCGCGCGCCGAAGAGGATCTGGTGTGGGTCCTGGAAACGGCCAAGTCCAAACCCTCGCCGATCGATGCCTATTTCGGCGGCGTCTATTACATCGGGCCGATTTTTACGGCATTTCGCGGCACCGAGGATGCGGTCGAATATTATCGTCTGTTGCGGGCCGAAATCACCGAACGTCTGGCGCGCGGGCAAGGGCCGGTGACGCCGACGGGCGAGCTTACGGAAGAGCGCTATCGGCTGGTGGTAGAGGGGCCGCCGAACTGGACCAGCTTCCGCGATTTCTGGAAAATGTTCTACGAGGAAGGCGCCGTCGTCGTCGCCAGCACCTACAGCAAAGTCGGCGGCCTCTATGATCTCGGCTTCCGCCACGATCCCGCGCGCCCGCTGGAAAGCCTCGCGGAATATTGCCTCGGCTGCTACACCAACCGCAATCTGCCCTCGCGTATCGATCTCATCGAGAGATATATGCATGAGTATCAAGCCGACGGTTTGGTGATCAATTCGATCAAGAGTTGCAACAGTTTCTCCGCTGGTCAGCTCTTAGTCCTGCGCGAGATCGAGCGTCGCACCGGCAAACCGGGCGCGTTCATTGAAAGCGATCTCGTCGATCCGCGCTATTTCTCGCCCGCCAACATCAAGAACCGGCTTGAGAGCTATTTCCAAATGATCGACCAACGGCGCGCGGGTAGCCGCGCCGCCCGTGCCGCTTAAGGAGGGTCCGGACATGCGCGTTTTCATCGGCATCGATCTCGGCTCAACCACCACCAAGGCGGTGGTGCTCGATGAGGATATGAATGTGCTCGGGCGCGGGATCACCAATTCTCGCGCGAATTACGATACCGCCTGCAAAGTCGCGAAATACGAGGCGTTGCTCTCGGCGCGCTTCACGCTGCTGCAACGCAAGCTTGCCGAAGTTGCGGCGGCGGAAGGGCGGCTTGCCGATTTTCTCGCCTCCTGGGAGCGAAGCTTTCGCCTCGGCCAATTCCTCGAACAGATCGACGATCTTGAAAACACCTGCCTGGAAAAAGCCAAAGGCGCACGCTTTGCCGGGCGCGAAGGCGCGGTTGCCGAGGCCATCCGCGATGTTTTTGCAAGCTTGCGCGCTGACGCGCCGGCGCTCTTTGCGCCCAACGCGCGCCGAAAGTCGGATTTCTTCCGCGATCTCGCCGGCTCGCGCGTCATGGCGGTGGGCGAGAGCGTGGCAAAAACCGTGGGCATTCCGTATGATTGGCTCTTGAATATTTATGACAAGTCGATCATCGAAGTCGAAAACCGCCCGCCGAGCGGCGATATCACCGAGAAACTCCGCCGCGCCTTTACGCGGCTGATGGAAATGTCGCCGGAACTTGCGGATCTCGCCGGGCAAGTTTCGGCTTCGGTCGCCACCGTGCTCGGCACGGATATCGAGGAAGCTTCGGTGGTCGGCACCGGCTACGGTCGTGTCACGCTGCCGTTTCCGAAAGAAAAAATCCGCTCTGAAATTCTCTGTCATGGGCTCGGCGCGCATATGATGTACCCGAACACGCGCACCGTGCTCGATATCGGCGGCCAAGACACCAAAGCGATTCAAGTCGACAGCAACGGCATCGTCGAAAATTTCCAAATGAACGATCGCTGCGCCGCCGGCTGCGGGCGCTATCTCGGTTACATCGCCGATGAAATGAATATCGGCGTGCATGAACTCGGGCCGCTGGCGATGCAGGCGACACGCACCGTGCGCATCAACTCCACCTGCACCGTGTTCGCCGGCGCCGAGCTCAGGGATCGTCTCGCGCTCGGTGAAAAGCGCGAAGACATCATCGCCGGTCTCCATCGCGCCATCATCCTGCGCGCGATGTCGATCATTTCGCGCTCGGGCGGCGTTCGCGATCAGTTCACCTTCACCGGCGGCGTTGCGAAAAACGAAGCCGCCGTCAAGGCGTTGCGTGAATTGATCACGGAAAACTATGGCGATGTCGTCATCAATATCAATCCGGATTCGATCTATACCGGGGCGCTCGGCGCCGCCGCCTTCGCGCGCCGCGCCGTGAATTAGGTCGAAACGCCAATCAAGGAGTAGAACCCATGACCCTCACCGCGGGAATCGACGTCGGCACCAGCGCCATCAAAACGGTGATTTGCGAAACCGACGGCACGAACACACGCTGGCTTGTCAAGCGCATCGATCGGGTGCGCCAGCGCGATCCGTTCAAGTTGGCGCGCGAAGCCTATGAGGCAGCGCTGGCGGAGGCGGGACTGCGCCACGGTGATCTCGATTATGTCGCAACCACCGGCGAAGGTGAATCGCTCGAGTTTCACACCGGACATTTCTATTCCATGACCACGCACGGCCGGGGCGCAATTTATCTCGACCCTGAAGCGCGCGGCGCGCTTGATGTCGGCGCGCTGCACGGCCGGGCAATCCGCATCGATAGCCGCGGCAAGGTGTTGGGCTACAAAATGACCAGCCAATGCGCCTCCGGCTCCGGGCAGTTCCTGGAAAACATATCGCGCTATCTCGGCATTGCTCAGGATGAAATCGGCGTGCTCTCCAAACAAGGCGACAGCCCCGAGAAAGTCAGCGGCATTTGCGCCGTGCTCGCCGAAACCGACGTGATCAACATGGTCTCGCGCGGCATCAGCGCTGCGAACATTCTGCGCGGCATCCATCTCTCGATGGCCGACCGCCTGGCGAAACTCCTGAAGACCATCGGCAGCGTCGACGGCGTGGTGCTGATGACCGGCGGCCTTGCCCATGACGAAGGGCTGCTCGCCGCCATGCAGGAGGCCATGCAGCAGGAGAAAGTGCGCTGGCCGGTGCGCAATCACCCCGATTCCATCTACGCCGGGGCGTTCGGCGCCGCACTTTGGGGCGCGTTCCGGCATGAAAAACTGGCACGAGAGGAAGCTTTGGCGGAAGCCGCCTGAGCGGCGGCGCAAGGAGGCATCCATGGCCTTGTTGATCACCGAAAACTGCACGAGTTGCGACGCCTGCCGGCCGGTCTGCCCGAACGAGGCGATCTCGGTCGGCGAGCCGATCTACACCATCGACCCGTTGCGGTGCACAGAATGCGTCGGCGCCGAAGATGAGCCGCAATGCCGGCTCGTCTGCCCGGCTGATTGCATCGAAGACCACCCTGAGTTTCGCGAAACGCGCGAAGCCTTGCTGGCGAAATATCAGGCGCTGCATGCCTGAGGCCGTCGGATGTTCCGGCGCCGCAGGGCGCAGGCGAGGAGCGTTGCATGTACAGCGAACAGAGAGACAGAGCACAGAGAGACACCGCATCCGCCGGCATCGCCGGCGCCGCGGCGCCGGCGCTCGCCGAAACCGTCTCGCTCGCCATTGTCGGCTCGGGCGGGGCAGGGGCGATGCGGGCCGGCGAGATCCTGCTCGATGTTGCCGCCAAAGCCGGGTTTTTCGGGCTGATGAGCCGCGCCATGGGGCCGCAAATCCGCGGCGGCGAAGCGGCGGCGCTGCTCCGGCTAGCCAGCGTGCCGGTCTCCTCGCCCGATGATCATTTCGATCTTTTGATCGCGCTGGATTGGGCCAATTTCAGCCGTTTCGCGGCAGAACTTCCGCTTTCCTCGACAAGCCTGGTGCTCGCCGATCCCGATGAGGGCCCAGTGCCGGCAGAGATTACGGAAAGCGGCGCACGCATCGCTACGCTGGCCATGAAAGCCCTCGCCCGCAAGGTGCCGGGCGGGCGGGTGAACATGATCGCGCTCGGCGGCGCCGCTGCCTTGATCGGCCTGCCCACGGCGCTGCTCACCGCGGCGCTGGCGCGCCAGTTCGGCGGCAAGGACGAAGCGGTGCAGGCGGCCAACGCCGCCGCCGTAGCCCTTGGCATCGAGGCCGCTGCCGGCCTGCCGCCGGTGCGCCGCCTGACCGCGCCGCCGCCGGTTGCCGGGCCGCGCTGGAACATCAGCGGCAATCAGGCCACCGGCCTCGGCGCGCTTGCGGGCGGTGTCGGCTTCGTCGCCGCCTATCCGATCACCCCGGCGACCGAGGTACTGGAATGGTTGGCGCCGGCGCTGGCCGAGACCGGCGGAATACTGGTTCAGGCCGAGGATGAACTTGCCGCCGTCAACATGGTCATCGGCGCCTCCTTCGCCGGCACGCCGGCGCTGACCGCAACCTCCGGCCCGGGGCTTGCACTGATGAGCGAGGCGCTCGGCCTGGCCGTCGCTTCCGAAACGCCGATTGTCGTCGTCGATGTCATGCGTGGCGGGCCGTCCACCGGCATTCCCACCAAGTCCGAGCAGACCGACCTCGATATTGCCGTGCACGGGCTGCACGGCGATGCGCCGCATCTCGTGCTGGCGCCCAACAGCATCGGAGATTGCCTCTTCACGACGCAATGGGCGGTCGGTCTTGCGGAAACCTTGCAAACCCCGGCGATCGTGCTTTCCGATCAGGCGCTCGGCCAATCTCGCGCCATTATCGCGCCGCCGCCCACCGCGCCTGCGCTGCCCGGCCGGCTGATTGCCTCGGCATCGGCAGCGGGCGAGGGGAAGGGTTATCAGCGCTATGCCCTCACCGAGAGCGGGGTTTCGCCCATGGCGATTCCGGGCACGCCGGGCATGACCTATGTCGCCGACGGGCTCGAACACACGCCGCGCGGCGTGCCCTCGGCGCAGGCCGCTGACCATGACGCGCAACTCGCCAAGCGGGCGCGCAAATTGACAACCTTCGATTATGGCCCGGCATGGGCGGATATTTCGGGCGAGGAGGGGGCCGAAGTCGCGATCCTCACCTGGGGCTCGGCAACCGGGCCGGCCCGCGAAGCCGTGCAGCGGGCACGGCGTGCCGGGCGTGCGGTCCGGTTGATCTCGCTCCGCCTTTTGCTTCCGGCCCGGCCGGCGGCCTTGGCCGCGGCACTTGCGGGCGTGCGCCGGGTGCTCGTCGTCGAGCAAAGCGCGGGGCGGCAATTCCACAAATTTCTCCGCGCCAATTACGACTTGCCGGGCGAGGTCGCGGTCTTCAACCGCCCCGGGCCGCTGCCTATCCGTCCCGCCGAAATCCTTGCCCGCCTTGCTTCGTGGGAGTGACGCTCATGTCCGAGACCCTGCTTGCGCCTGCCCCCGTTTTGACGAAGCCGCCGCCGCCGCGCGATGGCGCTTTCACCATGCAGGACTTCAAATCCGACATTAAGCCGATTTGGTGTCCGGGTTGCGGGGATTATTCGGTGCTGACGGCGCTCGCCAAGGCTCTGGCCGAGCTCGGCCGCCCGCGCGAGCAGGTCGCGTTGATTTCCGGCATCGGCTGTTCCTCGCGCCTGCCGGCCTATACCAGCGTCTACGGCTTTCACGGCGTCCATGGCCGCGCCTTGGCGCTCGCCACCGGCGTCAAGCTCGCGCGCCCGGATCTGACCGTGATTGCCGCCGGCGGTGACGGCGACGGGCTTTCGATCGGCGGCAATCATTTCCTCCACGCCTGCCGGCGCAATGTCGATATGACCTATATCCTCATGGACAATCAGGTCTACGGCATGACCAAGGGCCAAGCTTCGCCCACTACCGCGCCCGATTGGTGCGAGGGCAAGCTCACGCCCGAGGGCCCCGGCATCGCACCGGTTGCGCCGCTGCGTCTTGCGCTTGCCGCCGGGGTCAGTTTCTTCGCCCGCGGCTTTGCCGGCAATCCCAACGAGCTCGCGCGCCTCATCGTCGCCGGCATTACCCATCCCGGATTTGCGGTGATCCATGTGCTGAGCCCTTGCGTTACGTTCCGCCCCGAACAGCGGGCCTGGAAGCAGGCGGTGCACCCGCTGGAAGGCGCGCCGGCGACCGATCTCGCGACGGCCATGGCCCGATTTGCGGCCGATGACGGCTTCACCACCGGCATCTTCTACGCCTGCGCCGCGCCGCCTTTTATGCCGGAGCGAAAACGCACCAAACAGGCTTCGGATTTCGCCAAACGCTTTCTTGTGGAGATCTGAGCCACGAGCCTCGGCACTTGCCGCCGCGGTGCGCAGCGTCTACCGTTGGGGCCGATCTTTCCAGGTTCGGCCCCGGAGCACGAAAATGATGATGCGAGGAAATGGTTCAGAGTGGCGCGCCGCGCTGATGGTAGCCGCGCTCGCCATGCCCTTTGCCGCGCGGGCGGCCGATGCCCCGCCGTCGCAGGCCGCACAAGCGGCGCTCCAGCAAGCGGTTCAGAAAGGCGCGGATATCTTCGCGCATGAGAGTTTCGGAGGCGCCGGCACTTGTGAAACCTGCCATCTCAATGGCGGGCGCGATCGCGGCAAGCTTCCGAACGGCAAGGAGATCCCGAGCCTGGTCGGCGTGGCCGCCTCGTACCCGCGCTATCACCCGCGCGCCCAAAGCGTGGTCACGCTTTCGCAGCGGATCAGCGGCTGCATCCGCAACGCGCTCAAAGGCACGCCGCCGCCGCTCGGCAGCCCCGATATGGTTGCGCTCGAAGCCTATCTCACCTACCTTTCCAAAGGCACGGTGATGGGCCGCCAATTCCAATAAAGCGTGAGCTTACGGGGCGCATCCGCTCTCGCGCCCCTTGCTACGCCTGCGGCACGCCGGCCTTCATGAGCCCGTCGGCCACCCGGTCCATAAAGGCCGGCCGGAATGGCCATGCCTCGCGCGCGAGGGCGACGGTTAGGCTGGCATCTTTCCGCAGAAGCTTGCGCGCCCGTCGTCGGGCTTCACTCTGCGCGCCTGCATGGATCGCGGCAGCAATCAGAACACGCTCGGCCCAAAACGATTCCGGCCCCGCCGCGAGACCGTCCCGGATCCAGCGCGCCGCACAGTCATAGCGACCCGCATTGAAATGCCCGCAGCCGATGCCGATGAAAGCAAGATGCCGCAGCGGTTCAAACGGCATCAGCCGCAGCGTCATTTGCAACTCTCGCAGTGCACCCGCGTCGTCACCGAGATAGGCTGACAACCAACCACGCCGCGCCCAACCCCAGGGCGAAAACGGATCGATCGCGAGCGAGCGTTCAATCAGCCGATCCGCATCACCGAGCTTGCGTGCAAGCGTCAGAGCCCCGCTGCAAAGACTCAGGGTCAGTGCGTCATACGGCGAAAGGCCGACCGCCTCCTCCGCGAGCTGCAGCGATCTTGCGCGGTCTCGATGCGGCGTATCACCGAAGTTGTGCGCTGCCCGCTGCCCCCAGCACCAAGCAGCGATCGCCTTTGGGAGAGCATAATGCGGCGCCAATTCCTGGGCACGTTCGACATCGGCCAACGCCGCGCCACACGACCCCGGGCCCACCATGAACGCGGCAGCCAACGCACGCCAACTCAGGCGAAGCGCGTCCTCGTCAAGCTCCGGGGCCCCGTCGGACAGTTTGCCCCGTGCTTTCAGGAGCGTCTGCGAGGGTAATTCGCCGAACTGTCGCCGGTACTGTGCAGCGAACCGGCTCAGCTGGCTGAAACCGTGGGCAACCGCGACGCTGGTAACCGTCGTTTCGTCATCGGCGGCAAGCAGTTGTTGACGGGCTCTCGCAAGCCGCGTCCGGCGTATCCAACCCAATGGTGTTGTTCCCAGAAAAAGTCGGAAATGGGCTTCCAGGGTGCGTGGCCGGACATTGGCGACCGCGGCAAGGGTTTCCAGTTCAATCGGTTGATCCAGCCGGCCGTTAAGCCAGTCGAGCACATGTGCGAGGCTTGCCGGTAGAGCATAGCGCGCATGGTGCGCTGAATCATCATCGCCGTTCGGCACGTCGGGCTTTGCACCCATGTTCCTGCCCCCAAGACGGCTTGTAGACTTTCGGTACACCGGCACTTTCTTTGCGGATTCTGCACAACTCTGCGGAAACTGTCTAGCGGGGCCCGGCGCCGCCCCATAAGGCTAGTGCACGCGCGGGAATGTCCGCCGTTCTTACTATGGAGGAATTCACTATGTCGTTAGTACAGACCGCAGCCGTGGCTCAACCCGATCCGGTTAATCTCAAGGCGCGACAGCGTGACGCTTGGTCGGCTGGTGATTATGCGCTGATCGGCTCAACCTTGCAGATCGTCGGCGAGGAGCTGTGCGAAGTGCTTGATCTGCGGGCCGGCCAGCACGTGCTTGACGTCGCGGCCGGCAACGGGAATGTCTCGCTTGCCGCCGCGAGGCGCTGGTGCCATGTGACGTCGAGCGACTACGTTCCTGCTCTGCTCGCGCGTGGCGAGGCACGCGCTGCAGCAAACGGCCTAAGCATTGTGTTTCAGGAAGCCGATGCCGAAGCGTTGCCGTTCCCCGACGCGAGCTTCGACGTCGTCGTTTCTAGTTTCGGCGTTATGTTCACGCCCGATCAGGATCAAGCCGCCTCTGAAATGTTACGCGTGTGCCGCCCTGGCGGGAAGATCGGCCTCGCCAACTGGACGCCGCAGGGGTTTATCGGGCAGATATTCAAGACGCTCGGCCAATTTATTCCGCCTCCGCCGGCGAGCGTCAGGTCGCCGCTGCAATGGGGCACGCGCGAGCGGTTGGCCGAATTGTTCGGCGGGCGCATCACGTCGCTGAAGGCCGAGCCGCGAAATTTCGTATTTCGCTATCACTCGCCCGCGCACTTCATCGATGTGTTCAAGACGTATTACGGACCGATGCTCAAAGCCTTCGCCGCACTCGACGAGGACAAACGTTCATCCCTTGCCGCCGCGCTGCGTGCTTTGATTCACCGCTTCAACCGTGCCGACGACGGCACGATGGTTGTTCCGGGCGAATACCTCGAGGTGGTAATGGTCACGAAATGATTGCCGGCAAATCGGCTAATCGTGTTTCTTTCGCCATCGATGCCGAATCCGCCCTCTCCAACCAACCCCTCACCGCGGCTCACCCTTCCAGGCGATCGCCGCGCTCGATGTTCCGGCAAGCGGAATCAACTCGGTGGCGTTGAAGCCGGCCGCACGGCACCAGGTATCGAATTGGCGAAATGTGAAGTTGTATCCCTCCGCCGTCTCGATAAGCATATTGAGCGACATCAGCAGGCCGGGCACATGCTCACGCCGCGCATCGTCGATGATTTCCTCGATCGCAATAAGGGCGCCGTTCGGCGAAAGGGCCTTATAGGCCTTGGCAATCAAGCTCTCTTTCGTCGCGGTGCCCCAATCATGCAGGATGTTTCCCATGGTGATCACATCCGCCGGCGGCAACTCGTCCTTCAGAAAATTGCCGCTTCTGGCCTTAATCCGATCGGCCAGACCCGATTGCGCGATGCGCCGCTCGGCAACCGCGGTAACTTCCGGCAAATCGAACGAGATGCAGTGCACGCCGCGGAAGTGCCGCGCGATGATCAACGACAACGCACCGCTCGCGCCGCCGACATCGCAAATCGTCCGATAGCGGCCGAAATCGAACTTGGCGCAGAGGGCCTCGAAATTCGCCATCTGTACGCCCGCCATGGCATCCAGAAATTCCTTAAGTCGATCAGGATCTTCATAAAGCACGGCAAAGGCATCCTCCGTGTCGGCGTCTTTCGTTTCGTTTTGCGGCCGGCCGGTGCGGAGCGCTTCCGTCAAGTTCCCCCAAAACCGATAAAGGCGGTTATTGGCCATTTTCAGGATACCGCCGATGTAGCGCGGACTTGCCGGATCAAGAAAGACCGCGGTCTCCTTCGTGTTGGCATAGGTGGCGCCGGGCCCGTCTCCTACCCGCGCGAGCAGGCCAAGCGCGACCAACGCATCAAGAAAATCGGCGGCGGCGCGCGCATGCAAGCCAAGGCGCGCGCGCAAGGCGGGCTCAGTCAGCGGACCTGCCGCTAAGGCTGCGAAAACGCCGATCTCGACCGCGCTGAGCAAGGTTTTCGCGGCAAAGAACCCCATGCCGATTTGCATGATCCGAGCCGGGTTAAGCTTCGTTTCCGTCATCGTTTACCTTTCATTTTGGTTGATCAACAATTTATGAACCACTGCAGCGCATGATCAGAGACCCGACACGAATCTCGCCATAATCACGATGATGGCAATCTGCAAAACGCCTTGCAACGCAACGCCGCGATAGAAAATGCGCATCCAACGGCCGATCCATGCTCCGTCGGGCGAAGGCTTGCGCAGTTCCCAATAAATACGAAGATTGATCGGCAAGAGAAAACCCACGCCCTGCACCGTCAAAAGGCCAAGAACGGTCAGCGCGCCGATCACCCAACCGAAAGTCGGGTAGGGAAGGGCGAGGTAGCCGATGCGGCCGGCAAGGGCATAGCCGCTCGTCCCGGTGATAATCGCAAGCGTCGGCATCAGAAACAGCATTTTTGGCATCAATCGGAAAATAATCGGGCGGCGCGCGTGCATAGGCACTTGACGCAAAATCGGACCGATCACGAACCCCATGAAAAGATCGATGCCGGTCCAAAGCAGCCCGGAGAGAACATGGACGAAATTCAGGAACCATAGACTTTTGCTGGCCACCGCCGCAGCCAGCACCAGTAGCCCTCCCGCACACCCCATGACGAAGTGTCGGTTGATCACCGGCGGTATGGTCTCTTCGGCGGGAAGCGATATGGTCGAACCCATCGTAACCTCCAAGCGTGGTCAAAGGGCCGGACGACAACCCCTTCGTCGGTCCTTTGTTGGCATGGGTGTTAGTGCGGCATCACCACCGTCATATAGGGCGCAGAGGCTTTCTCGCCCGGCGGAACCGGTTGCGGCACGGCATGACGAACCGGCGGAAGCGTGCGTAAATACGCCACGATCGCGCGCGCGTCCCGATCCGTCAGCACGGAGAAATTACGGTAGGGCATAACGGGAATAAGATGCCGCCCATCGCGCGTTACGCCTTTGCGGATGGCTGTTATAATCTCTTTGTCGCTCCATTGGCCGAGCCCCGTTTCCCGGTCCGGTGTGAGATTGGGCCCCCAATGGATGCCTGCACCCGGCACCTCGAAGCCGACATCGGAGCCGGAGAGCGGATGGGCCAGATCGGGTTTGCCGAGAAAATAACCGGGTGTGTGGCAATCGCCGCAGCCCATGATCGTGACAAGATATTTGCCGCGCGTAACGTCGTCTTCCGCGTATGCGAAAGGCGTATTCGCAAGAAGCACCGCAAGCAGCATCGATACGCACACGGGTTTCATGGAAAATTTCCTCTCTGTTCGTTTCTTCTCAAGTTTGCACTGCGAATCTTTATTTTACACCAAAACCGAATCACTCGAACCATGGCGGTGAGATCTTCGCATGGTGCGAATACACCAAAATTCGGCTGTGCTGTAGGGCCTGCGCCGATGGTCGGGAAGCATTCTGGCGCTTTGCTGTGATGGAACGCGGGGCAGGGTGCTCCGCTTTGCTTTGCTCGCCCGCGTCTTTGACTTCAACGCCGCCGCCATCCGGTGCATCCTAGCGAGCCCCGCGAGCCTCAATCAGCCCTACAAATCAAAAGCGGATACGCAGTGATTTTGCTCGAAATTCCGATTATGCCGAAAACTTAGGCAAGTGATGACGAAATTGGCGCTCGTCTGGGCGTGAGCCTCCCGCCAAACCAAGACAGAAATATACCAAAAAAGAGCTTTTCCATCCCCGGCGTGAAGATCCTCTCTTTGGCATGCAAATTGCTCATTTACTTTCCGTGGCTTTTCTTGCAATGTGACATTCCGAGGGAAGATTCGTCCAATGCATGCGGCGGCGGGGGTGCAAGACAATGATAATCAGGGATGCACGTGTCTAGATGACGGATGCCGCGCTTCTCTCGCTTGAGGCCAACAAGGCTGCGGGGCCGGCGCCGGCTGTCGTCGCCGCGCGCGGCGTTTCCCTGGTGTTCGAGGGCGGCGGTCATCGCGTCACGGCACTCGCCGGGGTGGATCTCACCATCGCTGCGGGCGACTTCGTCTCGCTGATCGGCCCTTCGGGCTGCGGCAAGACCACGCTGCTGCGCGCCATCGCCGATCTCGAACGCCCGAGTTCGGGGGAATTGCTCGTCAACGGCATGACCCCCAGCGAGGCGCGTAAACGCCGCAGCTACGGTTATGTTTTTCAGGCGCCGGCGCTTTATCCCTGGCGCAGCGTTGTGCGCAACGTGATGTTGCCGCTCGAGATTATGGGCGTTCCGCGCGCCGAACGTCTCGCGCGCGCGAGGCATTATCTCGATCTCGTCGGGCTTCGCGAGTTTACGCACAAATTTCCCTGGCAGCTCTCCGGCGGCATGCAACAGCGGGTTTCGATCGCGCGCGCCCTGGCGTTTGAGCCGAAACTTTTGTTGATGGACGAACCCTTCGGCGCCCTTGATGAAATCACGCGGGACCGACTCAATCTCCATCTCCACGAGCTTTGGCGGCGCACAGCCACCACGGTGGTGTTCGTTACCCATTCCATCTCCGAAGCAGTGTTTCTCTCGACTCGAATCGTGGTGATGTCGGCACGGCCGGGCCGCATCGTCGAGATTATTGACAACGACCTCCCGGTCAGCCGCGACCTCGGTTTGCGTGAAACCCCAGCGTTCCTCGCCGTCGCCCGCCGCGTGCGCGAGGCGTTGCGCGCCGGACACTCCTATGATTAAGCGTTGGACACGCGGCATGCGGCGGCCGTCTGAACGAGACGGCGCGACATGGCCGGTGATTGTCGTCATCCTCGCACTCATCGGCGTGTGGTATGTCGGCGCTATTCTGCTCAATGGGCCACAAGTGCGCGAACAAGCTGCGGAAGACGCAAGTTTTCGCGATTTTGTCGTGCAAACCTGGTCGATGGAGCGGCCGGTCTTGCCGGCACCGCATCAGATTGCCGCCGAATTGGCGCAAAGCCTTTTTACCCATAGCGTGACCTCGCCGCGCAACCTGCTCTATCACGCCTGGGTTACGGTGTCGGCAGCCCTGGCCGGGCTCGGCATCGCGCTTGCGCTGGGTCTTCTGCTGGCCGTCGGCATCGTTCATATCCGGGTGCTCGACCGTTCCCTCATGCCTTGGGTGATCGCCAGCCAAACCGTGCCGGTGCTGGCGATTGCGCCGATGGTTGTCGTCGTGCTCGGCAATCTCGGCATCACGGGCCTGCTGCCGAAAGCCGCGATCTCCGGTTATCTCGCGTTTTTCCCGATCACGGTCGGCATGGTGAAGGGGCTGCGCGCACCGGACCCGTTGCAGATCGATCTCCTGCGCACCTATGACGCGCGCCCCTGGCAAATTCTTTCGCTGCTGCGGTTCCCCGCCTCGCTTGGCTTTTTGTTCCCGAGCCTCAGAGTGGCGATGACACTCGCCCTCGTCGGCGCGATCGTTGCGGAATTGCCGACCGGGGCACAGGCCGGGCTCGGCGCGCGATTGCTCGCCGGCTCCTATTACGGCCAGACCATCCAGATTTGGGCGGCGCTGTTCATGGCGGCGGTGACCTCAATGCTGGGCCTTGCGGCAGTATCGCTCACGGAGGCGCTGGTGGCACAGCGCCGAGGCGGACGGCTATGAAGCGTGCGCCGCTGTACTGGGCCACGCTCGGGTTGATCGCAGCGACGCTGGCACGATGGCTGATGAGCGCCGACAAGATCGGCGCGACTCTTGCCGCCGCTCTCATCGCTGTCTTTGCCCTCTTTCGCGCGATGGTGGGATTTGCGCGCGCCGAGGGGTGGTTTGCGCGGCTGGCAACGCCTGTCATCTTCGGCCTTCTGCTGCTTTGGCTTTGGGAAATGCTGGTCATCGGGTTCGCCGTGCCGTTTGTGCTTCTGCCGCCGCCCTCGGCGATCGCCCGCGCGTTTGCCAACCATCTCGCGCTGCTGGCGCAGGATTTCGCCCAGACTTACCTCCACGCCGTCATCGCTGGTTACGCGCTCGGCTGCGGTGCAGGATTCCTCGTCGCGCTCGCAATCGACCGCTCGCCTTTCCTCAAGCGCGGCCTCTTGCCGATGGGCAACATGATCAGCGCCATGCCGATCGTCGGCATCGCGCCGATTATGGTGATGTGGTTCGGGTTCGATTGGCCTTCCAAGGCGGCCGTGGTGGTGGTCATGACCTTTTTCCCGATGCTGGTGAATACCACGGCAGGGCTTGCCGAAGCCGGAACGATCGAGACCGATCTCATGCGAACCTACGCCGCAAGCTACGGCACGACCTTGCTCAAACTTCGCTTGCCGGCAGCTCTGCCGCATATTTTCACCGCGCTCAAACTCAATTCGACGCTGGCCTTGATCGGCGCCGTGGTAGCGGAATTTTTCGGCACCCCGATCCTCGGCATGGGCTTTCGCATTTCCACCGAGGCAGCAAAGATGAATCTCGATCTGGTTTGGGCGACAATCACCGTGGCCGCCCTAGCAGGCTCGCTGAGTTTCGGTGCGTTGGCCTTGCTCGAACGCCTGATAACGTTCTGGCATCCTTCGTTTCGCGGATCGTCATAAACTGTTCACGGGAGACCAAAATGAAGAAATCGTTGCTGCTTTCCTCGGTTTTCCTCGCCGCAAGTCTCATCCGCCCGGCGTTCGCCGCAGATCCGCTCACCTTGCAGCTTAAATGGGTGACGCAGGCCCAATTTGCGGGCTATTACGTCGCCAAAGCGAAAGGATTCTATAAGGACGAAAATCTCGATGTCACCATCAAGCCCGGCGGCCCAGACATCAACCCCTCGCAGGTGATCGCCGGCGGCGGCGCCGATGTCATCGTCGATTGGATGCCCTCGGCCTTGGCAACGCGCGAGAAGGGTGTGCCGCTGGTCAATATTGCGCAAGTGTTCCAGAAATCCGGCCTCGAACTTACCTGCCGCAAAGATAGCGGCGTGCGTACGCCGAAAGATTTCAAGGGAAAAACGATCGGGGTTTGGTTCGCGGGCAACGAATATCCGTTTCTCGCTTGGATGGCCAAGCTGAATTACACCTTCTCCGGCCCCAATGCCGATATCAAGGTATTGAAACAGGGATTCAATGTCGATCCGCTCTTGCAAAAGCAGGCGGCGTGCATCTCCACCATGACCTATAATGAATATTGGCAATTGATCGAAGCGGGGATGAAGCCTAGTCAGCTCGTTGTGTTCAAATACGAAACCGAGGGTGTGGCAACCTTGGAAGACGGGCTGTACGTGCTGCAGCCGAAGCTCGCCGATCCGACCATGGTCGATCGTTTTGCGCGGTTTCTGCGCGCCTCGATGAAAGGCTGGCAATACGCGATGGATCACCAGAAAGAAGCGGTGCAGATCGTGCTCGATAACGACGCAACCGGCGCACAGACCGAGCGCCATCAGACGACGATGATGAGCGAGATTGCAAAACTCATCCCGGGAAGCAGCCACGGCCTCGGCTATCTCGAACCGGCAGCCTACGAGCGCACTGTGAACGAGCTGCTCGCCGGCAAGTCCGAGCCGGTGATTACCAAACACCCTGACGAGGGAGCAACGACGCACGCGGTTTGGGAAAAGGCGTTTGCGCAAAAATAGAGCTCCTCACCCGGAGGATTTGCAGCGACGCGGCCCGCGTCCGTAGCAATGCGGGCGAGAGACGGAACTGATGCTCCGTGGTTGCTCGAAGATGCGCATACTCGCTCGCACGGGCTGTGCTTGAGAGGCCATTGTAGAACATTCATCCGCCGCTCGGCGGATTCTGCCGGAGCAATCACGAACCGTGCCACAAGCACAGCTCGGGTGCTTGCGGCAGAACTGTTTTTCAAGCCAAGGGAAGGCCAGCCTCACGCGTTTCTCTGACCTTCGCCGCTTCTCGCTCGAGGCGCGCAAGTGTCTCACGATCCGGCTACGCGCGAACGTTGAGGCGCCGGCAGAAGCACCGGCGCAACCGGTGTGCCGGGGTCTCGCTCAATCCTTTTGCTCGAAAATCCACTACGCCCAAAAATTGGGCATATGACCCCGAAACCGGCCGTTATTTGGGCCATCCATGCATCTCCCACCGCCGGATGCCTAAAGAACCACCCTTTCCCGCGCGCCATCGCCTGGCATCCGTTTTGCATCACCTGCAACACGCAACACGCGGCTAGGGTTCCGGCAAGCCGGCGGCTTGTGTCTGGTCCGAGAGCCGCAGCCGGCGGGGCAAACATCCCGCCGGTACACGGCGGGACAAAAACCCGGGAGAGCGCTTGATGCTGGGCAAGCATCGACCCCTCCCGCGATGCGTGCCCAGTTGGCCAAACAGGTCGGGGGAAAGGGGTACGCTCATGCTGACCAGAAAAGAGTTTCTCCAAGTCGGCGCCGCATTGGGGGCCACACTCGCTGCCCCTGCCGTTGTGCGAGCGCAGGCACGCAAACGATTCTCGCTCGCTTGGACCGTCTATGTCGGCTGGATGCCGTGGCCATGGGCGGCCGAGCATGGAATTGTGCGCAAGTGGGCGAGCAAATACGGAATCGAGATCGCCGTCACGGAGGTCAACGACTATTCCACCTCAATCAATCAATATACCGCCGGAGGCTTCGACGCGCTTACCATCACGAACATGGATACGCTCGCCGTGCCGGCCGTGGGCGGCGTTGACTCCACCTCCATCATCACCGGCGACTATTCCAACGGCAACGACGCGGTCATCCTGAAGGATAAAACGGACTTCGCCGCCATCAAGGGACAACGCGTCAATCTCGTGCAGTACTCTGTCTCGCAGTATCTGCTCGACCGTGCCCTGCAAATGCACAACATGACGGAGCGTGACGTCAATATCGTGAACACGTCCGATGCCGACATGGCTGCCGCTTGGCTCACCCCCGCCGTGACGGCGGTCGTGACTTGGAATCCCATCGTGCAACAGATTCTGCGCAACCCGAATGCGCACGAGGTTTTCACATCCGCGCAAATCCCCGGCGAAATCCTCGATCTCTGCATCGTCAATACGAAGACACTGAACCAGCACCCTGAATTCGGCAAGGCACTCGTCGGCGCGTGGTACGAGACACTGGCGATTATGCTTTCCCCAGGCCCTACCGGCGCGGCGGCACGCACCGAGATGGCGAAGCTTTCCGGCACCGACCTCGCGGGCTTCGATGATCAGCTGAAGACCACGCGTCTCTACCCCAATCCCGCGGAAGCCGCGGCCTTCACTGCGTCACCGAAACTGCGCCAGACGATGGAATATGTCCGGCAATTTCTATTCACCCACGGATTGATGGGACAAGGCGCGCCCTCGCCCGACGTCGTGGGAATCGAATATCCCGACGGCGCGGTGCAGGGCGATCGGAAGAATATCAAGTTCCGATTCACCGACCGGTTCATGCGGATGGCCGCCGATCGTACCATCTAAGGCCTAAGGCGCGCGCCATGCGGGTGATCAATCGCCATCCGGGCCGCCAGGCCCGACAGATCCTCACCGCTCTCCCGTTCCTCGCGGCCGTCATCGCGTATTTCACCGCCTCGGCCATCCGCCTCGCCGCGAACCCCGAAGACCGTTTGCTGCCCAGCTTGGGGCAAATGGCAGCGGCCGTGCGGCGCATGGCCTTCAGCCAAGACATCGCGAGCGGCCAATACCTTTTGCTTTCCGACACCGCAATGAGTCTGCAACGACTCCTGCTCGGGCTCGCAATCGCGGTCGGCATCAGCTTTGCGGTGGGCATCGCCGTGGGCATGGTACCCTATCTGCGCCGCACCTTTGTCGCGTTCATTGCGGCTTTCTCGATGGTGCCGCCGCTCGCCGTGTTGCCCATCCTGTTCATTGCCGTCGGCATCGGCGAAACCGCGAAGGTCACTTTAATCGTGATCGGCACCGCGCCCTTCATGATCCGTGACCTGATCATGCGTGTCGAAGAACTGCCCCGTCCGCAGCTCATCAAGGTGCAAACGCTTGGTGCGACCTCATGGCAGATCGCGCTGCGCGTCGTCGTGCCGCAAATGTTGCCGCGGCTGATCGATGCTTTGCGGCTCTCGCTCGGCCCAGCTTGGCTTTATCTGATTTCGGCCGAGGCGATCGCGGCGGAAAGCGGGCTTGGCTACCGCATCTTCTTGGTGCGCCGCTATTTCGCGATGGACGTGATCCTACCCTATGTTGCTTGGATCACTTTGCTCGCTTTCCTCTTCGATGCGTTGCTCCGCGTCTTTCAACGCCGTGCCTTTCCGTGGTTTGCGCTCGAGTACATGCGATGAGCGCAATCTCCGTCCGCGATGTCTGGCAGGTCTATGACGGCCGGGTGGTGCTGGAACGCATTTCGCTTGAGATCAAATCAGGCAGTTTCGTAGCCATCGTTGGCCCCTCGGGCTGCGGGAAGACGACGTTTTTGCGAATGCTGATGAGCGAGGAGCGGCCGAGCCGCGGCACCATCCTGCTCGACGGCCGTCCTCTGCCCGATGAGCCTACCGCCGATCGAGGCGTCGTCTTCCAGCGCTATTCCGTGCTGCCGCATCTCACCGTGCTCGGCAACATCATGCTGCCGTTGGAGTTTCTGGGTTCCCGCTTGCTTGGTCGGTTGTTCGGCGCCGCGCGCCGTGATGCGGAAGCAGAGGCGCGCGCGATGCTTGCCCATGTCGGGCTCGACGGTGCCGAGCATCTCTATCCCGCTCAGCTCTCCGGGGGAATGCAGCAGCGGCTGGCGCTGGCCCAGGCGTTGATGGGTAAGCCGCGGGTGCTCTTGCTCGATGAGCCGTTCAGCGCGCTCGATCCCGGTACGCGCGCCGAAATCCACGGGCTAACCAAACGCCTGTGGGAGGAGACGGGCATGACCGTGGTCATGGTGACGCATGATCTTAGCGAGGCGTTCCGGCTCGGTACCCGCATTGTCGTCTTCGAGCGGCTGGAACCTGAGCGGGGCACACGCATCACCTTCGACATCCCGGTGGAGGGGCGAAAGAAGCCGCAGGAACATCGCACGCCGCGTGAGATGCATATTGTAACTCAGGAGAAATCGCCATGCGACCGCATCGCCGTAGGCCGACGCCCATCCGCGTGGAGCGCCGCTACCACCACCCCGATTTCAACGCCCGCCAAAGCCGCGGCTGGAAGGCCGTAGAAGCCGAAAGCCGCTTGCCCGACGTGGGCTGGCGGCGCGAGCAGCGCTGGGCACTCGAACTGGGCCTTCCCGGCGCGGAAAGCCTGACCGATCGCACGATCCCCACCTTCGCGCGTGGGGAACTGCCGCATTTCGCCGGGATCAATACTTTTCTGAAGGCACCCTATGCGGAAAACGTTCGCGACGTCGGCCGTTACGATGCGGCCGTGATCGGCGTTCCCTTCGATTCCGGAACCACTTATCGTCCCGGCACGCGCTTCGGACCGCAGGGCATCCGCCGTATCTCTGCGCTCTACACGCCTTACAACTACGAACTCGGCGTGGATTTGCGCGAGCAGATGACGCTCTGCGACGCCGGCGACATTTTCACCATCCCCGCCAATTTGGAAAAGAGCTTTGACCAGATTACGCGGGGCGTCGCGCATATCGCATCCTCCGGTGCATTGCCTGTGATGCTCGGCGGGGACCATTCGATCGGCTTTCCCTGCGTGCGCGGCATCGCGCAATGCACCAGCAAGCGCATCGGCATCATCCATTTTGATCGCCACATCGACATCCAAGAAAAGGATCTCGATGAGAGGATGCACACCACGCCTTGGTACTGGGCAACCAATCTGCCCAACGTGCCGGCAACCAACCTCGTCCAACTCGGAATCGGGGGGTGGCAGGTTCCGCGCGCAGGCGTGCAGGAAGCGCGCAAGCGGCAGACCAACGTGCTGACGATCGATGACATCGAGAAGCTCGGGATCGAGAAGGCGGCGGAAATCGCGCTGGAACTTGCGTGGAAGGATGCGGACGCGGTCTATATCTCGTTCGACGTCGACAGCATCGATTGCGGCTTTGTCCCCGGCACCGGCTGGCCCGAGCCGGGCGGGTTCTTGCCGCGTGAAGCCTTGAAGCTGCTTGGCCTCGTCGCCGCGCCGGGAATTTGCGGGCTGGAGGTGGTGGAGGTGAGCCCGCCCTATGATACTTCCGACATCACGGCACTCTTCGGCGTGCGCGTGATCGTAGAGGCGCTCGGCTCAATGGTTGCCCACGGCACGCTCGGCAAGCACAAGGCAATCATCGACAAACCGGTCAGCTATTGAAGGAAGCGAAAATGCATTTCGAGCGGGATCCCGGCGAACCGCATTGGCATCACGACCATCATCATGCGCCTTCTCATGCCCACGCCCACCCTCCTGCACCCGGTCACAATGGCGGACCTTTGCCCGCCCAATGGCAAAGGCTGCATCGTCGCGGTGAGGACGCGGAGGATCTGCCCGCAACGGAACGGCGCGATTTCGATCTGGTGGAAGCAGCCTTCGTCGAAGGATTCGCCCGCTGTTCGGATCCCACAAGCTTCCTCCGCCTCGCGCGCGTGCCGTTCATCGGCATCGACGCGGCAGGCCGCCGGCTCCATCTGCTGCGCGTCGAGGTTGAGGAGCTCACCGACATCGGCTCATTAACGCCGCTCCTGGGCGGGGCCGGGATGCGCTATGCGCCGCTGCCGGCCCGGCTTGCCTCGCGCCGGCGCCGCCTTCGTTTCGTCTATCACAATGGCGAGCAAATCGAACCCTTGGATCTCACAGCCGCGCTGGCCCTTCAAAATCAGTCCGATTCCACGGAGTGAGGCTGGCTGACCGCCTCCGTCGGCACAGAACTGCCGGTCGATAGCCGTCTCCTGCCCCACCGCCCTTTCCGCCGCAGGCTTGCCGGGGGCGGGTAGGCCCGTCAAAGTCCCTGGTTGATGACCCGGGCCGATCCCACCCCGCATCCGAACCGCCGGCCATTTCTTTCGGGGCGAAGCGCACCGCTCCCGGCGTGCGCCGCATGCTAAGGCGCGCGCGCCTCCGCCGCCTCGGCTCTGTCGCCCTGGTGCTGGCTCTCCTGAAAGGCGAGCCGCCGCCCACGGAAGCGGCCAACCCGCAGCCCTACACCGTGCAGATTCACCGCAGCGGAGATTCCGGGCTCGATACGGCATTGCAATCCTCCTCCACGCTCGCCGCCCTGGCCCAATCCGCCCCTGTCAGCCCCTTCGGCCTTCTGGTCCGCGCCCGCGATGATCGCGAACGGCTCAAGACCGTCTTGCAGAGCTTCGGCTATTACCAGGGTTCGGTGGAGATCCGCATCGCCGGCCACGCGCTGGACGATCCTTCGCTGCTTCCAACCCTGCTCGCCACACCCGCCGGGCAGTCCGTTCCGGTTACAGTGGATATCGACCGAGGCCCGCAATTCCATCTCCGCGAGATTCGGGTCACCGGCCTCAGCACCCCCTCCGATCTCGCCAAACTCAACCTCAAAAGCGGCCAGCCGGCGCTTGCCGCCGATATCCTGAATGCCCAAACCAAGCTTCGCTCCGCTCTGCGCGACGAAGGATACGCCTTTGCCGAAGTCGGCGCGCCGCAAGCGGTGGTCGACCCGAACGCCGCGGCCGTCGATGTCAGCTACGCGGTGAAGCTCGGGCCGCATGTCAATCTCGGCCAGATCCGCCTGCTCGGGCTGCAACATGTCGATCCGGACTACGTCCGCGAGCACCTGCCCTTGCGGGAAGGCCAAGAATACAACGCCGATGCCATCGAAAGCGCGCGGCAGGCGCTCGCCGCCATGCCGATATTTTCTTCCGTCGCCGTGAGCCAGGCCGGCCAGCTGGACCCGGAAGGCAGGCTGCCGCTCGATTTCACCTTCAGCGAAGCGCCGCGCCATTCGCTCTCCTTCAGCGGCAACTATTCGCTCGATCTCGGCGCCGCCCTCCAGGCCACCTGGACCTACAACAATATTTTCGGTCGCGGCGAACAGCTCGCGCTCTCATTTGCCGGTACCGAGCTTCTCGGCAGCGACGCCCGCTATCCCGGCTATACGGCCAACGCGACCTACACCATCCCCGACTGGCTCACGCAAAACCAGAAAATCCAGTTCTCGGTGACGGCGCTGCAGCTTTATCTGTACACCTACACGCAGACTGCCGGCATTCTCAACGCCATCGTGACGCGAACGATCACTCCGCACTTCACGCTGAGCTACGGTCTGCAAGGCGAGGAGGAATCCATCCTCCAGGAAAGCGTGCGCAGCGCCTTTACCCTGCTCAGCGTGCCGCTCGTTGCAAAATACGATACCTCGGACAATCTCTTTGAGCCGACGAAAGGCCTGCGCGCGACGGCGATCGTTACTCCCACGGAATCTTTCGGCGGCACGCCGGGTAATATCGGCTTCGTCTTGGCCAGCCTGCAGGGCTCCACATATTTCGATATTTCCGGCAACGGCCGAAGCATTATCGCGCTCCGCGGCCTGGTGGGGGATACCATCGGCGCCAGCCAATTCCAGTTGCCGGCCGATCAGCGCTTTTATGCCGGCGGCTCCGATACCGTGCGCGGGTATCGCTACCAATATGCCGGGCCGCAATTCCCCAACGGCATTCCCATGGGCGGCGTGGCGATCGATGCCGCCACGCTGGAGTTTCGTCAGCGCATCGGGGAAAGCTACGGGGCCGTGGTCTTTCTGGATGCCGCGCAAGTCGCGGCAAGCGGCGGGCCGTTTCAGGGGCCGGTTTTTCCGGGTGCGGGGGTAGGGGCGCGGTATTTCACCTCGTTCGGGCCGCTCAGGGTCGATATTGCCTTTCCGCTGCGGAAGGTGCGCAATGATTACCCGATCGAGCTCTATCTCGGGCTTGGAGAAGCGTTCTGATGCGCGCGGTTATCCGCCGGCTCGGCTTGAGCGTTGCAACGGTTGTGGTTCTGCTTTTTCTCGGCGCGGCTTTCACGCTGATTGCGCTGAACCACGATTTCGGGCGCCGTTGGGCAAGCCGGCTGATCGCCCACGCCACTGCCGGGGAAGTGCAGGTCTCGGGCATTTCCGGCCGTTTCCCCGATCGGCTTGTGCTGGGTGATGTCCGCATTGCCGAGCCGCGAGGGCTCGATCTGGCCATCTCCGGGCTTGCATTGGATTGGTCGCCTGCGGAACTTCTGCGGGGCTTGCTTCGCATCAACCGCCTCACCGCCCGGCATATCGTCCTCAACCGGCTGTCCGGCCCGAACACGGAGGCTCTAGAAAGCACGCCCGCTTCGGCAAGCTTCACCCCGCCCGCCCTTCTTCCCGCCTTGCCCGTGCAGGTTGCGATTGCCGAACTTGCGGTCGATCGGCTGGATCTGGCGCCGGAAATTGCCGGCATGGCCGCCTCCTTCGCGGCGCGGGGAAGCCTTCGCATCGCCTCGCAGACGGAAGGCGAGGCAAATCTCGGCTTGCAACGCCTCGATGCACCCGGCCGCTATACGCTCGCCGCCGAAAGCAACGCATCGCGCGTCTCTCTGGTGCTCCGTGCCGAGGAGCCCGCCGCAGGCCTGATCGGCGCAATCGGGAACATTCCGCTGCCCGGGCCGATCGCCGCAGAAGCCACGGTCGAAGGCCCGTGGGCACAGGCCACTGCGAAGGCCCAAGCGAAACTCGGCCCGCTTCGGGCAAACCTGAGCGGGCGCGTCAACCTCGTGCATCCGGAAGGCAAGCTGACGCTTACGGCAGAAACCCCGGATCTCGCGCTTGTGCCGGGGGTTTCCTGGCGTTCCCTGAAGCTCGATGCCGAACTCTCCGGGCGCTGGCCCGAACCCGCGGCGCATGCTGTTTTGCGTGTCATCAACCTCCAGGCGGCAGGGGGGAACATCGCCTCAGCCCAAGCGGTGTTACAAGCAAGCGGTGGGAAGGCAAGCTTGGAAGCCGGCTTCCAGGGACTTTCCCTGCCGGCGCCGCTCGGAAACCTGTTCGCCCAAGCCCCGCTTACTCTGCACGCTTCCCTTGCAACGGATGACGCCCGGCTTCCCCTGCAATTCTCTCTCTCGCATCCGCTGCTGAAGGCAACCGGAACCGCCACGCTTGCCGCTCCGCTGCACGGCCAACTCGTGTTGGACCTGCCCGAGCTTGCGCCTTTCGCCGCCGCGGGCGGGGCGGTGGTGCACGGGAGCGCGGACATTACCCTCGAAGGCACGCTGGCGCACGGCGCGGGGCAGGGTAGTCTTGCTACGAAATTCGCGCTGCGGGAGCCGACGGAAGCACCGCTGCTCGCCGTGCTCGGCGCCAATCCGGAACTCCGCTCGGCCTTTCGCTTCCAAGATAAGGCGTTTGAAGTCTCCGCGTTCACGCTGAAGGGCGCGGCGTTGCAGGCCGGCGCCCAAGGCGAGCTCCATGGGCAAGCGCTGCACCTTGCGTACTCGCTCACCTTGCCATCGCTTGCGGCCTTTTCACCCTCCCTCTCGGGCGCGATCGAAGGCCGGGGCAACGTCTCCGGCAGCCTGACACAACTCTCCGCCACGGCCGAGATCCAGGGCAACGCCAAAGCGGCGGATGTGCCCTTGGAGCGGCTGCACGTGAGCCTCGCGGCGAACGGCCTGCCAAACGCCCCATCGGCAAACCTAGAAGCCGATGCGCGGATGGAAGAAGCCCCGTTGCACATCTCCCTTACGGCCGCACCGGCCGCCGACGGCGCCACCAAAGTCAGCCTGACAAGCGCCCGGTGGAAAAGCCTCAGCGCCGGCGGGGAGTTCACGTTTTTGCCGCACCTGCCGCTGCCTGTCGGCGCGGCGGAGGTCAAGGTCGCGCGGTTAGAAGATCTGACACGCTTCATCGGCCGGGACCTTCGCGGCGCAGTGATCGCGCGTGCCGGTTTGCAAGGCACTTCGGAGCACCAGGAGCTCTCTCTGAAGGCTTCGCTCGGCAATGCGGCAATGGGTGGCGAGATCCGGATCGCGCAAGCGGAACTCGAAGCCACGCTTAAGAATCCGTTTTCGAAATGGTTGTTGTCAAGCCGGTTGCGCGCGCGCTCTCTCCGTGTCGGACGATTTGCGGGAAATCTCAGCGCCGAGGCCGATGGTCCGAAAGATGCACTGACGCTGCACGCAACCATGGATGCCGATGCGCCGGAAATCGGCTCCGTTACGGCGCAATCCTCGGCCACGCTAAACGCAGAAGCAAAAGAAGTTCTGCTCCGCGCGTTCACGATAAGCTCCGGCAAAGGGCAGATTCATCTCTTCCAACCGTCCCGGATTCGCATTTCTCCTGTTCTGGAGATCGATCATCTCGTGCTTCGTTCCGGCGCGGCGCAGCTGGCCGCATCGGGTCGCCTCAGCCCCACCTTGGACTTTGCTGCATCGCTGCGCAACCTCGATCTCGCACTGGCCAAACCTTTCCTGAACGGAATGAAACCCGAGGGGGTAATCAATGCCGATGCCCGCCTGCAGGGATCGCCGCGCAAACCGTCCGGTTCGCTGCACCTCGATGCCACGGGCCTGCGTCTGCAAACGGCTTCGCTTGTCGGTGTCCCCGCGGCAACCTTGAACGCCGTGGCGACGCTGAACAACGGTGTTGCGGATCTGAATGCGCGCGTGAATGCCGGGAAACTTGCGCGCCTCACGCTTTCGGGCCAAGCGCCGCTCTCTTCCGAGGGGCATGTGCAGCTTCGCGCGCAAGGTTCGGCGGATTTGGCCCTCATGGAGCCGATCGTCGCAGCCCAAGGCCGACACATCGCCGGAGGAATTCTTCTCGATGCCACCGCTTCCGGTTCGCTTGCCGCGCCGCAATTGGCGGGAACGATGCAGCTCAATCACGGTGAGATCACGGATTTTGTGACCGGCGCGCATGTGACCGAGATCACCGCCCGTGCGCATGCGGCCGGATCCTCGATTGTGCTTGATCGGTTCAGCGCGCGCGCGGGAAGCGGAAGTCTCGGCGCGAACGGCTCCGTCGGGATTTTGCAACCGGATGCGCCGGTCCATCTGGTTTTCACGGCGCGGAATGCGAGCCCGGTGAGCACCGACAAGCTGAGCATGACATGCGATGCCGATATCGTCGTTTCGGGGGCGATGAAAAAACAGCTTTTGATGGGCGGGGATATTCGCGTGGATCGCGCCGAAATCGGTATCCCGGATACTATCCCGTCCAGCGTTCCCGTACTGCCGTTTCGCATCAAAGGGGAACCGCCACCGCCGCCACCTTCACCGCCGCCCGACATTGCCTTCAACCTGAACTTGGCGGCTCAACGGATATTCGTGCACGGGCGCGGCATCACCGCGGAACTCAAAGGGCAAATGCAGCTCGGCGGTACGCTTGCGGCGCCGGAACCGCGCGGCGCTTTTCGGATGGTGCGCGGCGAGATGGATTTGGGTGGAAACACCTTGCACTTCACCAGCGGCGAAGTGTCCTTCAACGGAACCGATAGCCTTGCCGGCGCGCACGGTATCGATCCGTTCCTGAATTTCGTGGCGACATCGGTGACAACCTACGAAAACGCCGTCGCGACGCTGCGCATCCGCGGCTATGCCAGCGATCCGAAAATCACGCTCAGCAGCACACCGCCTTTGCCGCAAGACACGATCATGGCGCTTCTCCTGTTTGGCCAACCGGCGGCCACGCTGAGCCCCTTTCAGGCCGCTTCGCTTGCGGCGGGGCTGGCGCAGCTTTCCGGTAACGGCGGGGGCGATGTCATGAACGATATTCGTCGCAAGCTCGGGCTTGATCGGCTGAGCATCGGCACGCGCGGGGTTCCGACAGGCGCAACCGCGGGCACCGCTTCGGCAACGCAAGGCGCCCTTGCGCCGACATTGCAGGCCGGCCGGTATGTCGCGCCGGGGGTTTATGTCGGCGCCCAGCAAAGCGTGAGCGGCGGAAACTACAGCACCGTGCAAGTGCAGATCGATCTGGCCAAGCGATTGAAGCTGCAGGCGGGCGCGGGAAGCGGCCCGGGGGCAAACGCGCTCGGGCTGATCTATCAGTTGAATTATTGAATGCCGAAGTGCGCTCTCTGCCTTCTTGCTTGCAAGCACAAAGAACGTGCATATCGGGGCAAGAGAGAACGCCGGCCTGATCCGGCAGCGCCGGCCGGCTTGCGGGGCAGGGCGATGAAATGCGTCTCTGGAGAACGAAGCTTTCCCATGACCAAACCGAATAGTTTTGTATCCGTTCCGAAAATCGAGGCGGCTTTGCCTGGTGCCGAGCCGAGTGAGCAAGAAGTTCGCGCGGTATTCTATGGTTTGATAATCGTCTTGAGCCTTGCTGCGATCGATCAAAGTGTGGTGGCCACGGCCCTTCCGCGCATTGTGCAGGAACTCGGCGGGCTCAATCATCTTTCCTGGGTCGTCACGGCTTACGTGCTGGCCTCGACAAGCGCCATGCCCCTCTATGGCAAGCTCAGCGATCAATACGGCCGCAAGCCGGTGCTTTATGGGGCCATTCTGATCTTCCTGATCGGTTCGGCCTTCAGCGGTCTCGCACGAAGCTTGCTTGCGCTCATCCTATTTCGGGCGCTACAAGATCTCGGTGCCGGCGGCCTCTTGCCGCTCGCGCAGACCATTATCGGCGATCTTGTGCCGCCGGCCCGGCGCGGTCGCAGACAGGGGCAAATCGTTGCGGTATTCGCCGTTTGCAGTGTCATCGGCCCGCTTGTGGGAGGTGTGATCACGGAGCTGCTTTCCTGGCACTGGATCTTTTACATTAACCTGCCGGTTGGGGCGGTTGCGTTCATCGTCATTGCACGGGCGCTGCGCCGGCCGCATCCCACACGGGCGCGCCGTATTGATTATCTCGGGGCTTTGCTTCTCACCGCCGGAATAACGGGCTTTTTGCTCGTTCTGACTTTGGGTGGCACGGAATGGCCTTGGCTTTCGCCCGAGATTGGGTTTGCCGCAGGCGCGGCGCTGCTTTGTACAGCGCTTTATACGCTTCACGCCCGAAATACACCGGAACCGGTGCTTCCGCCCGAGCTTTTTCAGAGCCGATTGTTTGGAGTAGCCGCTACCGTGCTTGCCCTCACGTTCATGGGGATGTTGGGCGCAAGTGTGTTTTTTCCGTTGTTCTTTCAAGTCGTGATGGGGATCCGCCCATCCTACTCCGGCTTTCTCACCGGCCCTTTGATGATCGGGGTTGTTGTGTCGTCCATTGTTAACGGCCGCTTGCTGCTGCGATCCGGCCGGTACAAACCGGCCCAGATCATGGGGCTTCTCATCGCGACGGCGTCTTTCGCCGTTCTGTCTTGGGCCTTGGCCACGGCGCGCTCACTGTTTGTTATCGAGCCGGCCATGTTTGCCGTGGGTCTGGGTCTCGGTCTGGTTACGCCCAATATGACAATTGCAGTGCAGAACGGTTTGGCGCTCGCCCACCGCGGTGTCGGCACCGCAACGCTCGCGTTCTTTCGCTCGCTCGGTGGGCTCGTTGGCGTCGCGGGGGCGGGGGCTATTTTCTCGTGGCAAATGCAAAGACTAACGCAGATTACTGAAACTCCGAGGACGGGATTACGCGCGTTGACGCATACCAATCTTCCGATGGCAACGCATATGCTCTCCAAGGCACCAACCGCTCTGATTGCGGTTTATCGTCACGCAATTGCGAGCATCTTCACCACCGGTGTCGGGATCATGGGCATGGCTTTGATCCTGATTTTCTTTTTGCCGGAACTTCCCTTGGTCGCGGATCATGCGGAAGATCGTTTTCCTTCTGCAACTTCATTCGGCCGAGGCGGATCGCGATGACGATTTCTTTCCCTTCAGAAAAACTTCTATCTCTTGCGAAGTTTCTTCATCCTGTTGAGGAATAACAGAAATGTCAATCTCGCTTACCCCACCCTTGCCTTCGCTCGATTTCGCCTTTCGCATCGCGGTTGCGGTGGGAGTGCCGATCGAGGGCGGGCCGCTGCCGGAGGGGCGGCGGCGGATCATCCCCATTCTCGGCGGGACATTCTCGGGGCCGCGGCTTTCCGGCGAAGTGCCTGCCTTCGGGGCGGATTGGCAAATCGTCGAAGGCGCCGCACTTGTTCATCTCACCGCGCGCTATACGCTCCGCACCGGGGACGGCACGCTGATCGGGGTGACCAATCGGGCGCTGCGCACCGGCCCCGGCGAGGTCATTGAACGTTTGGCACGTGGCGAGACGGTCGATCCCCGGCTCTATTACTTCCGCGGCCATATCCGTTTCGAAGCGCCTCTCGGCCCTCATCGCTGGCTCAGCGAGCGGCTCTTCATCTGCGCCGCGGCGCGGGGGCCGGAGCAGGTGTTCATCGATGTGTATGAAGTCGGATGAAGCGCCGCCACGCGCGGATTGAAACCATAGAGCGCATTCCCGAAAATCCCGTCGGGAAGGACGTTCCGTTCGGGCCGGCATGGAAGGAGAGCTCCAAACCCCCCGCTTCGGCGGGGGGTTTGCTTTGCGCCGTTACCAATTCGGCAAGTGCGACGCGGGGAAAGATGGAATGTCGAAGGGTCTGTTAGTTTATTATCCTAACATATCTCTTGTGCCCGGATGTGAATTGTGCCATATTGGTGTTATGACTCAATTGCACTCA